>Ga0208717_1000173_pt1 | contig 29595 bp, 28 predicted proteins | sample NGESurF53shallow_FD_184489 | JGI IMG/M metagenome (GOLD analysis project Ga0208717, IMG submission 184489) | Arctic peat soil microbial communities from Barrow, Alaska - NGEE Surface sample F53-3 shallow (SPAdes) | ecosystem: Environmental > Terrestrial > Soil > Wetlands > Peat ... | reverse complement strand
TCAACACCTACGAAGGCGCCCACGACGTCCACGCCCTGATCCTGGGGCGCGCCATCACCGGCGAGAACGCGTTTTGATCGGAGCGCGGGCTTCCAGCCCGCAATTGGATAGCGAAGCTGAACCGCGGGCTGGAAGCCCGCGCGCCTCCATGCGCACCGTCGTCGCCGCCTCGGCGCTGGGGACGACCTTCGAATGGTACGATTTCTTCGTCTTCGGCGCCCTGACGCCGGTCATCGCCAGGAACTTCTTCACCGAGCTGGACTCCACCGCCGGCCTGCTGGCCGCCCTGGCCCTGTTCGGGACCGGCTTCTTCTTTCGCCCCATCGGCGCCCTGATCTTCGGCCGCCTCGGCGACCGCCTCGGGCGCAAGAGCACGTTTCTGATCACCGTGACCATGATGGGGGTCGCGACGGTCGCCATCGGCCTTCTGCCGACCTACGCTCAAGCCGGGCCGCTGGCCCCGATCCTGCTGATCGCAATGCGGATCGTTCAGGGAACCGCGGTCGGCGGCGAATATGGCGGGGCGGCGATCTTCGTGGCTGAACACGCCCCGCCCGGCCGGCGCGGCCTGATGACCGCCTGGATCCAGACCTCGGCGGCGCTGGGCCTGATCGGCGCCCTGGCGGTGATCTTCATCCTGCGCGCGAGTCTCGGCGAGGCGAGATTCACCGACGCCGGCTGGCTGGGCGGCTGGCGCGTCCCGTTCCTGGTTTCGGCCGGTCTGCTCGGCGTCTCCATCTGGATGCGCCTGAAACTCACCGAGAGCCCGGCCTTCGCCACTCTCAAGGCGGCCGGCGCCCAGACCCGGGCGCCCTATGCCGAGGCCTTCGGCCAATGGAGGAACCTGAAGATCGTCCTCATCGCCCTGATCGCGGTGATGAGCGCCCAGGGGGCGGCCTGGTACGCCGCCTTCTTCTATGTCGAACAGGTGTTTCTCGAACGGTTCCTGAAGATCGCCCCGGCCACCGGAACCCTGCTGCTGCTGGCGATGAGCGTGGCCAGCGCGCCGCTCTACATCTTCTTCGGCGCTCTGTCCGACAGGGTGGGGCGCAAATGGGTGATGTGGGGCGGCATGACCTTGGCCCTTGTCGCCTTCTTCCCCGCCTCCCACGTCCTGACGCGCCTGGCCAATCCGGCCCTGGCGGTCGCCCAGGCGCGCACCCCGGTGGTGGTGATCGCCGACCCGGCCCGCTGCTCCCTGCAGTTCGACATCCTCGGCAAGCGGACCTTCGCCACCTCGTGCGACCTGGCCAAGACGGCGCTCGCCAACGCCGGGGTGTCCTACGCGAATGAGGCCGCGCCGCCCGGGACGGTGGCGCGGGTCAGGATCGGCGCGGCGGTCATCGTCTCGCGCGAGGGGGCCGGCCTGGCGGCGCCGGCCCTGACGGCGGCGGCCGGCGACGTCAAGACGCGGATCGCCGCTGGCCTGGCGGCGGCGGGCTATCCCAGGACGGCCGATCCGGCGCGGGTGAATGTCTGGGGCCTGTTTGGCGTGCTGATGATCTTCGTGGTCGCCGCCACCGCCCTCTATGGACCGCAGGCCGCCGCCCTGGTGGAGCTTTTCCCCACCCGCATCCGCTACACCGCCCTTTCCCTGCCCTATCATGTCGGCACCGGCTGGGTGGGCGGCTTCCTGCCGGTGACCGCCTTCGCCATCGTCACGGCGACGGGGAACATCTATTCGGGGCTTTGGTATCCGGTAATCTTCACCGGCCTCAGCGTCGTCACCTTGCCCTTCCTGCTGCCGGAGACGCGGCGGCGGTCGATCGAGACTTGAGAGCAGGTTCCGATTCAGGGCGTTTGCCTTCGATAGCTCGCCAGCTACAATCGGGGCCGAGGGGGCGGCATGGAAATTCACAAACCGAAACCCGTTCGCAGTTGGCGGGAGCTGCTGAGCGAAATCGCCGTGGTGGTGATCGGCATCGCCATCGCGCTCACCGGCGAACAGGTCGTCGACGAACTGCGCTGGGCCCACAAGGTCCGTGAAGCCGAAGACGCGATGCGGCGGGAGCTGACGGAAGACACGCGGGACGCCTTCTTCCGGCTGGCCTCGGAAGACTGCGCCCGGCGGGATCTCGATCGTATCGAAAGCCTGCTCGTGGCCTCGCGGGATCGCGGCGCGCCGATCCCCACCATCGCGCGCTACGCCAGGCCCCTGCGCCCGTGGCTCGGCGACGCCTGGGAGAACGCCCGGGCGCTCCAGATCCCTGGCCACATTTCCCAGCGGCGCCTGACCGCCTATTCGTCCGCCTATTTCTTCCCCGCCATGTTGCGCAACGTGCAGCCGGCGGAACGCCAGGCGATCAGCGAACTCAACACCCTGACCGTGAACGCCGGGCGGCTGGCCCCCGCCGAGCGCAACCGGCTGTTCGTGGCGCTCATCAAGGCCCGCGAGTTCGACAAGGAGACCGCCTTGGCCGCCTGGTATCTGATCCGTCAGACCCAGACCCTCGGCGTGCGCCTTTCCCCCGGCGAGCGGCGCGAAGAGATGGCCAGGGCGCGCGCCCTCCACGGCGACTGCGTCACCGAGCCCGACCTCGCGAAAGCGCCCGAGGGATCGAGCGCCGCCGAGAGTTGAACGGGCCAGCGGGCAATGAACAGCGACACCCCCCGGCTCGGCTATCGCCTCTATCCGCCCTCGGAGGACATGATCGCCCGCGCGCCCACCGCCCCGGTCGCGGCCATGCTGTGGTCCGCCTCCCGCCTCCCCGCCTTCCGCGCCCTTGCTGGCGACCGGCCTGCGCGAATGCCGCGCCCTGATCGACGCCATGGCGGAGGCGGGCAACGCGGCGAAACCGGCCCTTCCCAAAGCGGTGAAGGCCGTCCTCGCGATGAAACCGGCGGAACACGTCGGGGCATAAAGCGGAGCGAATGCGTCGAAAGTCCGCCCAATCAGGCCCGTCTAAAGCCGCGGAAGGTATTGGTATGCTGTCGATCTATTCCTCCTTGCGCGCCACCAAGCGGACTTTCGAACTTCGAAGAAGGGTGGATAGCGCAGACCGAGGCCCTCGGCCTGCGTCTCACGCTCGACGAGGAACGCCAAGAGATGGCCAAGGCGCGGGCGCTCTACGGTGACTGCGTCGCCGAACCCGACCTCACGAAAGCGCCTAGAGCGCTTTCCGCAAAGGTGGGAACTGGTTTTGCGATCAGAAAGCGCTCAAGTGTTTGAGATAGAGCCTGTTTTCCCGATCGGATTGATTCAACCCGATCAGTACAGGCTCTAGCGCGGCCCCCGCCGCGCCGCCACCCCTCGGCTGACCGCGTCCGAGACCAGGACGGCGGCGATCGCGATGGCGGCGGCGATGGCGCAGAGGACCACGGCGCGGGTCTCGCCGCCGGGGGTCTGGGTGGCCAGGTAGATGGCGGTGGGCAATGTCAGGCTCTCGCCGGGGATGGCGGCGACGAAGGTGATGGTGGCCCCGAACTCGCCCAGGGCCTTGGCGAAGCCCAGCACCGCGCCGGCGGCGATGCCCGGGCCGGCCAGAGGCACGGTGACGCGGATGAGACGCACCCAGAACCCGGCCCCCAGGGTGCGGGCGGCCTCGTCCACCTCGCGGTCGATGGCCTCGATGGAGAGGCGGATCGGGCGGACCATCAGGGGAAAGGCCATGATACCGGCCGCCAGGGCGGCGCCGGTCCAGTGGAAGGCGAACACCACGCCCACGTTCCCCAGCGGCCGGCCCAGAACGCCGTGCGGGCCGAGCAGCACCAGGAGGGCGTAGCCGGTGGCCACCGGAGGAAGCACCAGGGGCAGATGGGTGAGGGCGTCGAGCAAGCCGCGCCCCAAAAAGCGTCCGCGCGCCAGCGCGTAGGCGACGGCCAGCGCCAGGGGCAGGCCGACCCCCGTCGCGGTCGCCGCGACCTTGAGCGAGAGCAGGATGGCCTGGACGTCTTCCGGCGGGAGCAGGCTCACGGCGTCGGCGCCGGAGACAGCACCTCGACGGCGGCGCCCAGGTCTCTGAGCGCCGCGACCAGCGCCTGATCGGCCGCCGCGCCCACGACCGCCACCAGGCGGCCGGCGCGGGCCAGATCGGCCAGAACCCGCGCGTCCGCCAGGTCCGGCGCCAGGCGTTCGGCGTCGCGGCGCCCGTGGCTGGCCAAGAGTGCCCGCCCATCCGCGCCGGCCACGATCACGTCGGCGAAGGCCAGGACGCGCGCCGCGCGCAGCGAGACCAGGTCGGGCGTCGCCGCGCCCTCGACGAAGCTTACCTTGCCCGCGGCGGACCAGCCGGCGGCGATGGCGCCGTCCAGCAGCGCCGAGGCGCGCGCGACGTGGCCTCCCATGGCCGCCTCCGCCGCCGGCCCGGCGAGCACCGCCCTCAGGAAGGCCCGGCGCGCCGGCAGATCGGGAAAGGCGCGCCGCACCGCCTCACGCTTCTCCCCCAGCAGGGCGGCGACGAGCCCCGCGCCCTCGGGAACCCGCGCCTCCACCTCGGCGCGCAACAAGGACGCGAGGTGCGGCGAGGCGCCCGCCGTGCCGATGGCCGCCACCACCTGGCCCCGATCGACGATGGCCGGGGTGTGGAAGTCCGACAGCTCCGGCGCATCGGCGACATTGAGCGGCGCGCGCACCGTCCGCGCCGCCCGCGCCGCCCGCTCTCGAAACGCGGGATCGAAGCTCGCCACGAAGATCAGATCCGCTCCGGCGTAACCGTCCGCATCGAAGGCCGCGGCGCCGGCCAGCCGGACGATCTCGGCCGGCGAGCCCTCGAACAGTCGCGCCTTGGCCTCCGCCGGCTCGCCCTCGCCGGCGATCACCACGCGCTTGCCGCGCAGGGGGAAGAAGGCGGGAAAGGACTCCATCGCCGGCGAACCTAGCGCAAGACGATCCGAGGCGGAATCGCCTCGGGAGGCGCCGCTTCCCGCCGATCGATATCGAAAGCAATTCCGCTGTCCGCCGCCTCTATAAGCGTCAATCCGGCGCCCAGGCTGTCCAGAACGCTCCGCCCACCCTGGTCGCCGGCCAAATTCCGCAACGCTTCAAACAGTTCCCGACCGAACAGCACCGGGTGGCCGCGCCGGCCCTCGAACACCGGCGCCGCCGCCAAGGCGCCCTCGGCCAAGGCGGCCGCGAGGGGTTGGAGGATCGTCGGCGGGATCGCCGGCATGTCGCCCAGGAAAACGAAGGCGCCCGCGGCGTCCGTCGGCAGGGCCTCGAGGCCGGCGCGCAGGGAGGCGGCCATGCCCTGGGTGTGATCGGCGGCGTAAACGAGGCGCAGGCGCGGGGCCTGGGCGATGCCGGCCGCGAACGCGCGCGCCGCGCCGGCCACCCCCGGATCGGCGCCGGTCACCACGATCACCGAGCGGGCCGGGGCGGCGAAGGCGGCCGCCAGGGCGCCGTCGATCAGGACTCCGCCGCGCCAGGGGGCGGTGAGCTTGGCCCCGCCGAACCGCGCCCCGGCCCCGGCCGCCAGCACGAGAGCCTCCAGATGGCCCGGGACGTTCCCCCCTGTCGCCACGGACGGTTTCCTCCTATGTTGGCGTCCTGATGACGCCCTACGATGCCCCCCAAATGCAGGCGGCGATACGTCCCGCTCCCACGCGAGGGCCGCTGATCGACGGCCACGGCCGCCAGGTGACCTATCTGCGCCTCTCGGTCACCGACCGCTGCGACCTGCGCTGCGTCTATTGCATGGCCGAGCATATGCGCTTCCTGCCCAAGGCCGAAGTGCTGAGCCTGGAGGAACTGGACCGCGTCGCCTCGGTGTTCGTGGGCCTGGGGGTGCGCAAGCTGCGTCTCACCGGCGGCGAGCCCCTGGTGCGCAAGGGGCTGATGACCCTGGTCGAGAGCCTGGCGCGCCACTTGAAGACCGGCGCCCTCGCCGAGTTGACCCTGACCACCAACGGGACGCGCCTCGTCGAATTCGCGCCCGATCTGGCGCGGCTGGGCGTCGAGCGGATCAATGTGTCGATGGACACCCTGCGGCCCGACCTGTTCGAGCGCCTGACCCGCGGCGGCGACCTCGCCCAGGTCCAGGCCGGGATCGAGGCGGCGCTGGCGGCGGGGCTGAAGGTCAAGATCAATGCGGTGGCCCTGGCGCGCGACAACGCCCAGGAGATTCCCGCCCTCATCCAATGGGCCCACGCCCGCGGCCTGGCCATCACCCTCATCGAGACCATGCCGATGGGCGAGATCGACGAGGATCGCACCGACCAGTTTCTCTCCCTTGCGCGGGTGCGTCGCGACCTGGAAAGCTTCTGGACCCTGCGCGATCTGACGGCCACGACCGGCGGCCCGGCCCGTTATGTGGAGGTGATCGAGACCGGCGGGCGGCTGGGCTTCATCACGCCGCTCTCTCACAATTTCTGCGAAGGCTGCAACCGGGTGCGGCTGACCTGCACGGGCACGCTGCACACCTGCCTGGGCCAGGAGGACGCCACCGATCTGCGTTCGGTGATCCGCGCCGGAGGCTCGGACGCCGATCTGGCGGACGCGATCGCCGCCGGCGTCGGGACCAAGCCCAAGGGCCACGACTTCCACATCGAACGCGGCGCGGCCCCGTCGGTGTCGCGTCACATGTCCACGACCGGCGGCTGACATGGCCAAGGTTCTGTTGTTCGGTCGACTGCGCGATCTGGCCGGTTGGCGAGAGCGCGCTTTCGAGCCGGCGCCCGCCTCGCTCTTGGCCCTCAAATCCGTGATCGCCGGCCTGGATGCGGACCTCGCCGCGGCGCTGGAGGGACCCGGCGTCCGGGCGGCGGTGGATCGCGTCCTGGTGCGCGGCGATTGCCCTTTGAGGTCCGACGCGGAGGTGGCCTTCATGCCCGCCATGAGCGGCGGATGATCGCCCTCGTCGATCGACCTTTCGATCCGGGCGCCGAACTGAACCGCTTTTGCCGGGGCCGAGCGGAAACCGGCGCGGTGGCCAGTTTCCTCGGCCTCGCGCGCGGCGAGGCGGGCCACGGGACCGTCCTGGCGCTGGAGGCCTATCCCGGCTTCACCGAAGGCGAGATCGGCAAGATCGCCGCCGCCGCGGTCGACCGCTTCGCCCTGCACGGTGTCGCCATCACCCACCGGGTGGGGAGGATCGCTCCGGGCGAGGCGATCGTCCTGGTGCTGACCGCGGCGGCTCATCGGCGCGAGGCGTTCGAGGCGTGCGATTATCTGATGGATTACTTGAAGTCCCGCGCGCCGCTGTGGAAAATGGAGCATCTGCCCGCCGGTCCGCGCTGGGTCGAGCCGACGCCGCGCGATCAGGCCGATCTGGCGCGATGGGACCCGCCGCGAGGAGACGACCCGCCATGAACCCGACCCTGGCCCCCGGTGGCCGCATCGACGAAGGCGCGGCCCTTCAGCCCGTGCGGATCGCGGTCCTGACCGTCTCCGACACCCGCGACGAGGAGAGCGACATCTCGGGCCATCTGCTGGCGGAACGGGTGACCGGGGCCGGCCATGTGCTCGCCGACCGCGCCATCGTCGCCGACGATATCGAGGCCATCCGTACACGGATCAAGGCATGGACCGGCTCGGGCGCGGTCGATGCGATCGTCACCACCGGCGGCACCGGCCTCACCGGCCGGGACGTCACGCCCGAAGCCATCGAGCCGCTGTTCGACAAGCGCATCGACGGCTTTTCGGCGGTCTTCCACTTGGTCAGCTACCAGTCGGTGGGCCTCTCGACCCTGCAATCGCGCGCGCTGGCCGGCCTGATCGACGGGGTGTTCGTGTTCTGCCTGCCCGGTTCGAACGGCGCGGTGCGCGACGGCTGGGACAAGGTGATCGCCGCTCAGCTCGACAGCCGCCACCGGCCCTGCAACATGGTCGAGCTGATGCCGCGATTGATGGAACGGTGAGCCGTCTCACCCATCTCGACGACGAGGGCCGCGCCCGCATGGTCGATGTGTCGGCCAAGCCGGCCGGCGCGCGACGGGCTGTCGCCTCGGGGCTGGTGCGCATGTCCCGCCAGACCCTGGCCCTGGCCTTGTCGGGCGGGGCCGCGAAGGGCGACGTGCGGGCGGTGGCCGAGATCGCCGGAGTGATGGCCGCCAAACGCACGGCCGATCTCATCCCTCTCTGCCATCCCCTGGCCCTTTCCCAGGTCGAGGTGGCCGTCGAGGCGGCGGAGGCGGGCCTTCGCGTCACGGCCACGGTCAAGACCACCGGCCCCACCGGCGTGGAGATGGAGGCCCTCACCGCCGTCGCGGTCGCTTGCCTGACGGTCTACGACATGCTCAAGGCCGCCGAGCGCGGCATGGTCATCGAGGCAGTGCGGCTGATCGAAAAGAGCGGCGGCGCCTCCGGCGACTGGCGGGCGCGGTGAAGCTGCTTTCCGTCGAGGCGGCGCGGTCGCGCATGCTGGCCAAGGTCGCGCCTCCGGCGGCCGAGTCCGTACCGTTGAGCGAAGCCCTGGGACGGGTGCTGGCCGCCGATGTCGTCGCCTGCCGCGACCAGCCCCCCTTCGCCGCCTCGGCCATGGACGGCTGGGCGGTGCGCGCCGCCGATGGGCCGGGGCGCTTGACGATCGTCGGCGAGAGCGCCGCCGGCCATGGCTTCACCGGCGTGGTGGGGTCGGGCGAGGCGGTCCGCGTGTTCACCGGCGCCCCGGTTCCGGCCGGCGCCGACGCCGTGGTCGTCCAGGAGGACGCCAAGCGGGACGGCGGCCATGTCGTCATACCGGCGGTGAGCCACCCGCGCCATGTGCGGCCGGCCGGTCAGGACTTCCGCGCCGGCGACCGACTGCTTGCCGCCGGAACGCGGCTGGATCCCTGGCGGCTCTCCCTGGCGGCGGCGGCCGGGCTGGCGAGCCTGCGTGTCTCGCGCCGCCCCTGCGTGGCTATTCTTTCCACCGGCGAGGAGATCGTCGCACCCGGCGGCGCGCCCGGCCCCTTCCAGATCTTCAATTCCGGGACGACCGCCCTGGCGGCCCTGGCGCGGACATGCGGCGGCGCGCCGCAAAGCCTCGAGGCGGTGGGCGACGACGCGGCGGCGACGGCGCGCGCCGTGGCGGAGGCGGACTGCGATCTCGTCGTCACCATCGGCGGCGCCTCGGTGGGCGATCACGACCTGGTCAAGCCGGCTCTGCTGAGCCTCGGTCTCGAGCTCGTGGTGGAGAGCGTGGCCATGCGGCCGGGCAAGCCCACCTGGTTCGGCGTACTGGCCGACGGGCGCAAGGTGCTGGGCCTGCCCGGCAATCCGGCTTCGGCCTTGGTCTGCGCCGAGCTTTTCCTTGGGCCCCTGCTGGCGGCGATGCAGGGGGCCGATCCGGCCCCGCGCCTGATCGCCGCGCGCGCCGCCGCGGTTGTGGAGGCCAACGGCCCGCGCGAACACTGGATGCGCGCCAAGCTGACCCACGACGCCGACGGCGTCCTTGTCGCGGCGCCCTTCGCCGATCAGGATTCTTCGCTGGTCAGCGTGTTCGCGCAAGCGGACGCCCTGGTGCGCCGGGCCGCCGGGGCTCCGGCGGTCGAAGCGGGCGGCATGTTGGAGGTGCTGCCCCTGGCGCGGTTGAGTTAGGACGCGCGCGGTGCTGATATGGGCCATGGAACCTAGAGATCGGGGGAACCGATGATATTCGCGGCGGCCGCGCTGACCTTGGCGACCTTTCTATACTCACCCCACCACCACCCGCCGCCGCAGGTGGCGCACCGTCTCTACGGCGTGGCCGGCTGGGAGATCGGGGTGGATCGCGACACCTTCACGGGCGCCGTCACCTGCTCCTTGAGCGCCCACGACGTCCATTTCGAAAGCGACACCCTGATCTTTCATCTCGGCCGCGGCGTCGAGACCACGCACGCCGTCTTTCGCGTCGATGGCGGCGCCGCGCGTCCGGTCGCCGAGGCCTTCCGCGACGACGCGGCGCACGGGATCTTTCCGCAACGCGGCTGGATTGACGATCCGGCGGGGGGCGACGCCGCCCTGCCGGCGGCCGACTTCAAGGGGGCGAAGCGGGTGTGGATTCGCGCCACCCCCGCCTACCAGCCGCGATTTTTCAATGTCAGCCGGTTCCAGGACGCCCTGGCCGGCGCCAGATCGGCGGGATGCGCGCAAGGCGCCTTCCGCTACGCGGCCAAGCAGCGGTTTGCCTCCCGCTGGCGGCCTAGGGACTCTGCTGGCGTGAGGCGGTGATCTCGGCCATCACCGCGATGGCCACCTCCCAGGGCGCCTTGCCGCCGATGTCCAGGCCGATGGGGGCGTGCAGGCGGTCGACCTCCAATTGCGAGAGACCGGCTCGCTTCAATCCTTCGATTCGATCGGGCACGCGGCGGCGCGCGCCCAGGGCGCCGACGTAGAAGGCCCGCGAGGGCAGGGCCGCCACCAGGGCGGCGTGGTCGAGTTCGGCGTCATGGGTGGCGATGGCGACGGCCGTCCACGGGTCCAGGCCGATCGCCGCCAAAGCCCGGGCCGGCTCGTCGCGCCGATAGGCCACCCCGGCCAGAGGCGGCGCATCCAGCGGGCCCTTGGGCCGCACCAGGGTGGTTTCCCAGCCCGCCTGCGCGCCCAGGGCGGCGATGGCCAGGGCGGTGGGATCGGCCCCCAGTACGATGAGGCGCGGAACCGGATCATAGAGCTTTCGAAAGGCCCCGGACCATCCCGCCGGCTCCGCCGCCGCGGCCGCGCAGGCCCGCCGCGCCCCGTCGCTGAGCCAGATCGCCGGGACGCGGGCGGCGGTGAGTTCGAACAGGCGATGGGCGGCGCCGTCGGCGGGGGCGATGCGTTCGAGCTGAACCTCGATGCGCGCCCCGCACAGCAGGCGGATGTCCGGCCACGGGCTGCCTTGGCCATAGACCAGGCGGCGCGGCGCGCCGCCGTGCAGGACGCCCTGGGCGTGGCCGGCGACGTCCGCCTCCAGGCAGCCGCCGGACAGGAACCCCGAAACCAGGCCTTCGGCGATGACCATCTGCGTCCCCACCGGGCGCGGGCCGCCGCCGCCCAGGGCGACGACGGTGGCCAGCGCCGCCGGCCGGCCGCCTTCCAGGGCGGCCCGCAGAGCCGGGCGCGCGTCGTCGGCGTAGCCGAACAGGGGCCAAGCCGGCAGGGCGCCGATCGTCGGCATGCGGTTAACCATCCGGCAAGGCTCTCGATACGGGTTCTTTACGCTCTGGCGTGCAGGATCATGCCGGCAATCGCCGCTGACCCGCAAGGACGACACCCCTCCCCATGCACCCATTGATCTCGAAACTCGGGCTGGGCGTCGCCCAATTCGGCCTCGACGGCGCCGCGCGGGGACGCGGGCGCGCCCCCGAAGCGGAGGTGCGCGAAATCCTCGCCGTGGCCGCCCAGGCCGGGGTCGGCGTCCTGGACAGCGGCGCGGCCTCCATGCACGGCGAGGCGGTGTTGGGCGCGGTCATGCCTCGGCCCGGCCCCTTCCGGGTGACGGTCAAGGCGCCGCGGGGCGACCGCGGGCCGCTTTTCGTGGAGGCCGAGGCGCGCGCCTCCCTGGCCAGGCTGGGTCTCACCCACGCCGACGCCATCATGGTGCAATCGGCCGGCGACCTGTTCTCCCCCTACGGCGCGGCCTGGTGGGATTGCCTGAAGTCCCTGCGCGACGACGGGCTCTTCGCGCGGGTGGGCATATCGGCGTATGCCTGCGACGATCCGCCGGGTCTGGCGCGCCGCTTCCAGCCCGATCTCATCCAGGCGCCGGCCAGCCTGCTTGATCAGCGGCTGCTGGTGGACGGCAGCCTGGCGGCCGTGCGCGATCTGGGCGTCGAGGTGCATCTGCGCTCGATCTTCCTCAATGGCCTGTTGTTTCTGCCCCCCGACCGCGCGCCGAGCCACCTGGGCGCGGCCTCGATCAGCCGCCTCTCGAGAGCCCGCCGTCTGATCGCCGAGGGACGCAGCGATCCCCTGCAGGCGGCCCTGGGCTTCGCCCTGTCCCGCCCCGAAGCCAGCGCGGTCATCGTCGGCGCGGCCACCGCCGCCGAACTTTCCGCCGTCGTCGCCGCCGCCGCCAGCCCCCCGCCCGACCTCGACTGGGACGACATGGCCCTCGAAGACCCCGCCGCCCTCGATCCGCCGCGCTGGGCGGCGGCCTGAAGGAGTCAACTCCGACATTCGCGTCCGCCGGGGGTGCGGGGCAGAATGGACCGGAAAGTCTCTATTTGTCCGGGACGAATTTAATCGGCACAGTAACGGTGGACCGAACCGGAACACCGTAATTCGTGGCGGGAAACATTCGCATGTAGGCGCTGACTTCCAACGCCGCGTTGCCAAACCCCATGCCCGCCGGGGTTTCTTCATCAATGACACAATCCGCGAGATAGCCATCCTCGTCCACCGCACACGTCATCAACGCACTGCCGGTGATTTTTCCTTTCAATGCCGCGGCGGGAAAGACGCGGGCGACATCGTCTCCCCGCGGCTTGACCATCCACCCCGGTTCGGTGTGGTTGGGAAGCCGATAGTTTGGCGTCGTGGGCGCGGGTTGGGAAATGGCGTCCGCCGCAACGCCAGCGCGCCCCGCCGGCGGCCTTGTCGAATCGTCAAAGAGCTGGCGCTGTTCCGGCGAGAGCAAATCGTAGAATTGATGTAGAGACTGCGCCGTCGCCCGCGCGGTCGCAAGGTCGGCTGCGATATGATCAGCCAGATAGTCGAAGCGTTCCGGCATCGTCATGGCGCGAAATTGATCGCCCGTGAGATGGCTCGTTTGAGTTGATCGATCGGCCAGTGTGGACACATAGCGACTGAATGCCTGCCGCTGCTGTTCGTCCAGTCGAAGAAGCCCTGGAATCTTGGAGGTCCAAGCTGTTTGCGGCGGCAGTCTATCCGAATCGCCCTGCGCCAGCGCGGGCGCGAAGGCGATGAGCGCGCTCCAAACCAGCAGGGGTGAGAGGAACCATTTTGCTCGATAAATCCGGCCCGCCGACATCCGCCATACCGCTCCAAGCATTCTGCTCGGCGCAGATGAACCAGGCAATGAAGGGAAAGCAAGTTTCGCTGCAACTCATCGACCAACAGCCGTGCAAAAGTCTTCGCCGGATAGCGCTCGGACTCGCGCCCACGCCTACTCCCTCACCCGCACCCCCACCAGCACCATCCGCCCAGGCTCCCCATAGCCCAAGGTCTCCTCATAGTGCCGGTCGGCGAGGTTGGTGACGCGGGCGGTGAGTTCGACGTGGGGCGAGAGGCGATACCCGCCGGCGAGGTCGGCCAGGACGAAGCCCGGCCGCGTCGCGGGCAGAGAGGTGTTGGGATCGACATCGGCCTGGTCGCTTTCGGAACGCACGGTGAAAGCGCCGCTCAGCCGGCCGCCGGTCCATAGCAAGCTCAGCGAACCGGCGTCCTTGGGGACGCGGGGAAGTTCCAGGCCGGTCGATCGGTCGATGGCGTCGGTGTGGGCGTAGCTGGCCACGAGGGTGAGGCCGCCGATCAGGCGGGCCTTGGCGTCCGTCTCGACGCCGGTGGACAAGGTGCGGTCGATATTGACGTAGCGGCCGGTGCCGAAGGCGATCTCGAAGGCGATCTGGTCGCGGACGGCCAGACGAAAGTAGCTGACGGACGCCTCGAAACGCCCATCGGCCGTTCGCTGGCGCAGGCCAAGGTCCCAACCCTCGGCGGTTTCCGGCTTGAGGCCCACCGACGGGCCGGGTGGAAAGCAGAAGTCGCAGGCGATCTGGCTGATGGTGGGCGTCTTGAAGCCCTGGCCCCAATCGCCGGTGAGCGCGAACCCGGCCGGCAGGTCGAACACCGCCCCGGCCCGCGCCGTGGCGCGTCCGGCGAAGGTGTCGGGGGCATCGTAGCGCAGGCTGGTGGTTAGGGTGAGAGGGCGAAGGGGGCGGTCCCGCACGACCGCGAAGGCCGAGGTGTCGCCGAGGTTCGCCCCCGAGCCGTCGCTGAGGGTTGCGTGGGTGGCGTCGCGCTCAACGCCGAAGGCCAGGCCGAACGGATCGCTCGGCGCGCCCCTTTGCGCCGTCCAGCGAAGGTCGCCGCGGTCGGCGTGATAGCCGGACGGAAATTCGCCGCCCAGCGAGGCGCGGTTCAGATCATAGCCATCGACGGTGAGGGTCTGGCTGAAACCCCACGGGCCGGCCAGCCGCGCCCGGAGCGAGCCGGTCCATGACCGAGAGGTGGCGTATTCGCCGTCATCCCCGAAGGTGAAGCCCGGTGGGGGATAGCCGTCGATATCGACATGGGAATTGGCGTAACGCACCCGCCCGTCCAGACTGATCGCCGGGCTGAGAGTCACGCGCCCGGCCAGGCCAGCGGTCCATTCATAAAAGGGGTCGCGTTCGGGAAAACCATCGGCCTTGGAGACCCCCCCGGTGCTGAACCCCGACGCCGAGGCGCCCAGCGCCCAGTCCGGACGGCTGACGCCCCATCCCGCCGAGCCCCGCACGGTGGAAAGCGAGCCGCCCTCGATGGAAGCGCGCCCGCCGCTCTCCTCTCGCGTGGTGAGGGCGATCACCCCGCCGATGGCGTCCGAGCCCCACAGCGAGCCCTGCGGACCCGACAGCACTTCGATCCGCGCGATATCGGCCAGGTCGAGGGTCCCGAAGTCGTAGCCGCCAGAGGGCTGGGAGGCGTCGTTCTGGACCACCCCGTCGATGACCACCAGGGTCTCGTCGGCCGAGGCGCCGCGAATATGAACGCCGGTCGCCCCGCCGAAGGCGCCGTTGTCGCTCACCGCCAGGCCGGGGACGAGACGCAGGACGTCGGCGGCGAAGCCCGCCTGGCGAAGCTCGATCTCACCGGCGTCGATCACATGCACATCGGGCGTGTCGGTGATCTGGGCGGGCAGGCGGGTGGCGGTGACGATGATCTCCCCCACGGGCGTCACCGGCGGGTCGGCCAGGACCGGGCCGGCAAGAAGGGGGGGCAATAGCAGAAGCGCGCGCATGGCTTGTCTCCTTGGCCACGCGCGGCGCCGCGAAGCGGTCAGCGACTCGTGCTCGGCGCGCCGGCCGAGGAAAGTCGCTGCAAGGAGAAAACGAGACGCCTCCCACGCCGACGGTCTGATCCCGGACCCCGGACGAGCGACGCGGCGGCAGGTCTCCTGGCTTGCGGGTCGTCGAGCTCCGCGCCATCGCCTTCCCGGTTTCCCAGTGGCGCCGCCCCTTCGAAGGAGGGGCGGACTGGACGCGAACTCTCGCCGCTCACAGTTGCGGGCACAGCCGCGGATTTGGGGGTGACGCCCCGCGCCGCGTTCCCTCTTGGCCCCCCGGCGAAGGGAGGACCGCCTAAGGCGATTATCGGGTAGTCCGGGCCGGTCGGCAAGGAAAAAGGCCGCCGCCCGCAGGGTCGCTGTCATGCCGCGATAAATTGTTGGAAACAGTCCATATGGACCTTTTCTCCTGGGGCCGCCGCGTCGTAGCGAGGAGGGGTCTGATTTTCCAATGGAGGGAACCACCCATGAAACGTCTTCTCACCGCCGCGGCCGCCGTCGCGGCCCTGGCTGCCGCCGCCGGCCCCACCGCCGCCCAGGTGGCGGGGACCTATTCGGGCACATCGGCCGACGGCAACGGCGTATCGTTCACCGTCGCGACCGATCCCAACAACGGCGATCTTGCCATCACCAGCGCCAGCATCAGCATCAGCGCGCTTTGCTCCGACGGCTCGACTTTCAACACGGGATGGGGATTCGGCTTCAGTCCCCTGCCGGACATCATCAATCATAAGGTGACGAGCAAGGGGGGCGGACCCTACCTCACCACGGACCTCAACCTGACCTTCTCCGCCGACAATCAGAGCGCCAAGGGCTTCATCCTGGAAATTGTCCCGACCCTTACCCCGGTCGGTCCGGCCCCGAAGAAGGCTCTCATCTGCCGAACAAAACGGCAGACCATGGGCGTCAACCTGCAACCGGGCGGCGCCAAGGTCGCTCCACCCGCCGACGGAACCATGACGACCTTCAAACCCGCCGTGTAGCGCCGGCGGTGTCCGCCTGATCCCCGGCGAGGCGCGCCAGCGCTTCCCCCGTCAGCTTGCGGGTGATCCATTCGGTCTTGGCCGTCGCGCCGAGACGGTCGTAGAAGGCGATGGCCGGGGCGTTCCAGTCCAGGACGGCCCATTCCATGCGCGCCAGTCCCTCGTCGTTGCAGCGCCGGGCCAGATGTTTCATGAGCGCCTTGCCCGCGCCAGCCCCCCTGGCGGCCGGGCGCACATAGAGGTCCTCCAGATAGAGGCCGCGATGGCCCTCGAAGGTCGAGACGCTGTAGAACCACAGGGCGAAGCCGACCGCCGCGCCGTCCAGCTCGGCGATGTCGCAGAAGGCGGCCGGCGGTGGGGCGAAAAGCAGCCGGCGGACGTCGTCCTCGCCGATCTTCACCTCGCCCGACAGGCGCTCGTACTCGGCCAATTCGCGGATGAAGGCGAGGATCAGGCCGGCGTCGGCGGGCGCGGCGGATCGGATCGCGAGGCTCATCGCGCGCCGATCTCCACGCCGGGCGGGGCGGGAATGTCGGACGGGACGAAGAAGTCGGGCATCAGGGGGCGGGTCGGATCGAGGCGGTATTTCTCGAAATCGCGCACCCCTTCGCCCCAGAGGAAGGTATCGTCGATCAGGAAGTTGCCGGTGAAGTCGCGGGCCGGCTTTTCGAAGATGGCGTGGGCGGCGTCGGCCATGATCTCCACGGTGCGGCAGCTTTTCAATCCTTCGTCCCCCGCCAGGGCGAAGGCGATGGCGGCGGTGGCGATGCCGGTGCGCGGCCAAAGGCCGTTGAAGGCGATGCCGTCGGGGCGGAATTCCTCGGCCATGCCCAGCACGCAAAGGCTCATGCCGAACTTGGCCATGGTGTAGGCGACGTGGGGCGCGAACCAGCGCGGCGCCAGGTCCAGAGGCGGCGAGAGCATCAGCACATGCGGGTTGGTCGCGCCCTTCAGGTGCGGGATACAGGCCTTGGAGGTCAGGAACGTGCCGCGCTGATTGATCTGCTGCATCAGATCGTAGCGCTTCATGTCGGTGGCGAGCGTCCCGGTGAGCTGGATGGCCGAAGCGTTGTTGACGCAGATATCGACGCCGCCGAACGCCGCCACGGTCTTCTCCACCGCCTCATTGACGCTCGCCTCGTCGCGCACGTCGACGATCAAGGGCAGGGCCTTGCCTCCGGCGTCCTCGATTTCCTTGGCGGCCGTGTAGATGGTGCCGGGCAGGTGCTTGTGCGGTTCGGCCGTCTTGGCGGCGATGGCGATGTTCGCCCCGTCTCTCGCCGCCCGCAGGGCGATGGCCAGGCCGATGCCGCGCGAGGCGCCGGTGACGAACAGGGTCTTGCCGGAAAGGGACATGGCGCTTTCTATCTCCAGGCTGTTTTCGGCTGCCAGGCGAACAGCGCGACTTTAGCCACGAACCTCACGAACTTCACGAACAAAGCAAGGGGCTCGCCGCGCACCAACGACGCTCGCGCGACGGCGCCGGAGCCGCCGCGATCTTGACCGCGCCGCGTCGGGCGGGCATTGGACACTTAAAGAACAACCGGATTTCGGGAGACTACGCCATGAGGCCGATCCATCTTGGTCTTGCGGCCGCCCTGCTGATGGCGGTCCTTACGCCCCTCGCGGCGGCCCACGCGGCCGCCAAGACTCCGGCGGTCAGCAAGGACCAGCGCGACAAGGGGATGGCCGCCGCGCCCGGCTTGATCACCGCCGCCGGCCTCGATTGCCAGCTGGCCGACGCCCGCCTGATCGGCGAGGGCAAGGATCCCAAGACCAAGGCCAAGAACGCCCTTTACGAACTGGCCTGCACCGGCAACGAAGGGGTTGTCGTCGAGCAGACCGAAGGGTCGCCCCCGCAAACCTTCACCTGTCTTCAGTTCGCCGAGCCCGGGCCCGACGGCAAGCCCAATCCCACCCAGTGCATCCTGCCCGGCAACGCCGATCCCAAGGCCGGCCTCCTTCCCTATATCGCCAAGGCCGGCAAGACCTGCACCCCCGACAAGGTTCGGGCCCTGGGCCAGTCGCCCACCAACACGGTCTTCGAGCTGGCCTGCAAGGAAGGCGGCGGCGGTTACATTCTGGAGACTTCCGCGCCGCCGCGGCTGGATAAGCCCGCCGTGATGGATCCCTGCATCGGCTTTCCGCCGGGCGGCAACATCAGTTGCACCCTCACCGACCGCGCCGCCCAGCTGGCGGTGGTCGATCAGTTGATGGCCAAGTCGGGAAAGGCGTGCGCGATCAAGGACCGCTCCTTCGTCGGCGTCGCCGCTTCGGGCGTCATGATCTACGAGGCGGCCTGCCAGGACGGTAAGGGCTTCATGATCGAACAGGCGGCCAACGGCGCCTTCAAACAGGCGGTCGACTGCGCGAGCGCCGACAACATCGGCGGCGGCTGCAAGCTGACCGACGCGCGCCAGGCCAAGACCGAACAGTCGGGCCTCTACACCACCCTGGCCAAGAAGGCCGGTTTTCAGTGCGACGTGTCCGGCTACGCCCCCCTGCCGGCCGGTCTGCAGGGCAAGGAGGTGGTGGAGCTGGCCTGCTCCAACCGTCCCGACGGCGCCATCGCCATCTTCAGCGCCCGGGAATCCGATCCGTCGGTGATCTACGATTGCGCCCATTCCGAGCTCGAAGGCTACCGCTGCGGCCTGACCAAACCCTCCGCCGCCTATGGCAAGCTCACCGCCGATCTGAGGACCCTGGGCAAGCCCAGCTGCACCGTCTCCGACGCCCGCACCGTCGGTGTCACCGCCAGCCATGAGGGCTATCTTGAGGTCGCCTGCGCCGACGGGCTGCAGGGCTATATGATCGAGTACACGATGGCCCCGCTCACCCCCAAGACCACCATCGTGTGCAGCGAAGCCAAGGGCATCTCCGGCGGCTGCACCCTGGCGGGCAATGTGAAGAAGTAGGGAGCGCGCGTTCTTCTGGACTACCCGATCGCAGCCTCGATGAAATTCGGCCCGGGCCGCGTCATGGCGTGGGCGAAGGCGGTCTCGAAGGCTTCGGCGGTTTCGCAGCGGCGGGCGGGAACACCGAGCCCGCGGGCGAGGAGGGTCCAGTCGATGGCCGGCTCGTCGAGGCTGAGCAGGCGCGAGGCGGCGGGGCCGGGATTGCCGGCTCCGGCGCGGCCAAGTTCGATGCCGAGGATGCGGTAGGCCCGGTTGGCGAACACCACGACGGTGACATCGAGGCCCTCGCGGGCCAGGGTCCACAGGCTCTGCGGGGTGTACATCGCCGCCCCGTCGCCGTTGAGTGAGACGAGCTTGCGGTCCGGGCAGGCGACCGCCGCGCCGATGGCCACCGGAATTCCCTGGCCGATCGCCCCGCCGGTCAAGCCCAGCCAGTCGTGTGGCCGCGCGCCGCGCGTCATGGCCAGAATCGCCTGACCCGAAGTCACCGAGTCGTCGCTGACGATGGCGCCCTCCGGCAAATGGCGGGCGATGGCGGCGCCGGCGGCGGCGGGAGTGAGGGGGCCGGTCGGCGGATCGGGGAGAGCCAGGCCCTCGATCTCGGCCGCTCCCGCTCCCAGGCGGTCGGCCAAGTCGGCCAGGGCCGCGGCGCCGTCCTCGCCCCGGCGCGCCAGGGTGGCCGTCGGGCAGCCTTCGGGCGTGAGGACGCTGGGACGATCGGGATAGGCGAAGAAGGCCACCGGGGCGGTGGTCTCGACCAGCACCATCAGGTCGATCCCCGCCAGATCGGCCAGGGCCATCTCGCCGAAATACATCATCCGGTCGGGAGAGAATCTACCGGCCCCGCGCGGCTGGCGGGCGATGAAGGTGTCGGTGAGGACGCGCACGCCGGCGCCCGCGATCCGCCCGGCGGCGGCCAGGGCCGCTTCGCCGCACGCGCCCGAGCCCAGCAGCAGCACGGCCTTCTTCGCGCCCTTCAGGCGCCGCGCGATCGCCCCCACGGCCTCGCCGCCCACGGCGGCCTTGACCGGAATCGGGACGCGCGGGCCGAGCGTCGAGCTCGGCGACCAGGCGCAATCGGCCGGCAGGATCAGCGTGGCCGACCCGCCCGGCGGCCCGTAGCTGGCGGCGACGGCTTCGGCGGCCAGGGCGCCCACCTCGTCGGCGGTGCGCGCCGACTTCACCCACGGCGAATTGGCCCCGGCGATGGCGGCGATGTCGGAGGTGAGCGGCGCGTCGAGGGCGCGATGCCAGGTGGCGTGGTCGCCGACGATGTTGACGATGGGGGTGAAGGCGCGGCGGGCGTTGTGCAGATTGGCCAGGCCATTGCCGAGGCCCGGACCCAGATGCAGCAGGGTGCAGGCGGGCGCCCCGGTCATGCGGCCATAGCCGTCCGCCGCGCCGGTGGCGACGCCCTCGAACAGGCAGAGCACCGGGCGCATGGCGGGATGCCGGTCCAGGGCGCCGACGAACTGCATCTCGCTGGTGCCGGGATTGGCGAAACAGGCGGTGACGCCATTGAGAATCAGGGTCTCGATCAGGGCGTCGGCGCCGTTCATGCCGCTCATCTAAAGGGTGCGTCCGGGCGCGATGTCGCGAATATCGGTCTTGATGTGAATGAGGGCCGGGCCGCCCGCCTGGCGCGCCGCGCACAGGGCCTCCGGAAACTGGGCCGTGTCATCGACGCGCGTCGCCGAGAGGCCGAAGGCGCGGGCGTAGGCGGCGAAGTCCGGGTTGGTCAGATCGGTGGCGATCGTCCGGCCGGGATAGTCCCGCTCCTGGTGCATGCGGATGGTGCCGTACGAGCCGTTGTCGATGACGATGAAGATCGCCGCCGCCTTGTATTGCGCCGCGGTCGCCAGCTCCTGGGCGGTCATCAGGAAATCGCCGTCGCCGGCCACGGCGACCACCTCGCGGTCGGGCGCGACGAGCTTGGCGGCGACGGCGGCTGGGACGCCGAAGCCCATGGCCCCGCTGGTCGGGGCGAGCTGGGTGCCGAATTGCCGGTGCGGATAGAAGCGATGCAGCCAGGCGGCGAAATTGCCCGCCCCGTTGCAGACGATGGCGTCTGACCCCAGCGCCTCGCCTAAGTGGGTGAACACCTCCGAAAGATTGACCCTGCCTCGCACCGGCACGGGCCGGGTGAAGGCGTCCACCTCGGCCCGCGCCGCCGCCGCCTCGGCCTTCCATTTTGCGTTGGGCAGGGCGATCTGGCTGAGCGTCGTGGCGGCCGCGGCGCAGTCCGCCACGGCGGCCAGCGAGGGCGGCCAGACCCGGCCGATCTCCTCGGCTCCGGGATGAATGTGGACGAGCTTCGCCGCTGTCTCCTCGCGGGTGAACAGGGTGTAGCCCTGGGTAGGATTTTCGCCAAGGCGCGCGCCGAGGCTGAGGATCAGGTCGGCGCGCCGGACCCGCTCGATCAGCTTCGGGTTTGGGCTAAGCCCCAGATCGCCGGCGTAGCAGGGATGGTCGTTGTCGATCAGATCCTTGCGCCGGAACGACAGGGCGATGGGCAGGGACGCGTCGCCGGCCCAGGCCGCCAGGGCGGCGAGCGAGGGGGCCGACCAGCCGGTCCCGCCCAGGATCATCAGCGGCCGCTCCGCCGCCTCGAGGCGTTTGGCCAGGGCGTCCAGAAATCGACCGTCCGGCGCCGACACCGCCCGGACGCCGGCGCTCACCGGCTGGTCGGGAACATCCTCGCGCGGCATGTCCTCGGGAAGGGCGATCACCACCGGCCCGGCGCGGCCCTGCACGGCGGTCGCAAAGCCGCGCTGGATCAGTTCGACCATGCGATCGGCCTGGTCGATCTCCACAGCCCACTTGGCCAGCGACCCGAAGGCGGCGCGGTAGTCGACTTCCTGGAAGGCTTCGCGGTCCCTCTGGCCCCGCGCCACCTGGCCGACGAAGAGGATCATCGGCACGCTGTCCTGGCGCGCGGTGTGCACCCCGATGCTGGCGTGGGTGGCGCCGGGGCCGCGGGTGACCATGCAGACCCCCGGCCGGCCGGTCAGCTTGCCGTGGGCGACCGCCATATTGGCCGCCCCCGCCTCATGGCGGCAAGTGATCACCTGGATCTTGTCCCTGACATCGGCCAGCGCGTCCAGAACCGCCAGATAGCTTTCCCCCGGCACGCAGAACACATGGGTGACGCCCTCGGCGACGAGGACGCGCACCAGGGCCTGGGCGGCGGTGATCGGCGTCGCGTCCGGCCTCAACCCAGCACGGTGACCTTGCCGGTGGCCAGGGCGTAGTAGGCGGCGACGATCTTCAGGGTCCCCTTCGCTATCATATCGGCGAGGACCGGCGAGGCGGTGGCCAGCAGGTCGGCCTGGATTTTGGCGTTGGCCTTAGCCACCGCCTCGACATCGCTCCCGCCCTGCTCGACGGCGGGACGCAGCGGCCGATAGAGGGCGCTGATCTGGCCGGGAACCGCCGTGCCGGCGATGGCGGCCTTCACCGCCCCGCAGCCCTGGTGAGCCAGGACCACGATCGCCCGGGTCCCAAGGACGACCGCCCCATACTCCAGGCTGGCCATGATCTCGGGCGTGGCGACATTGCCGGCCACCCGGGTCACGAACACATGGCCGATGCTCTGGTCAAAGACCAGCTCCACCGGCACGCGGGAGTCGGCGCAGGACAATACGGCCGCGAAAGGTTCCTGCTTTTCGACCGTCCCGGCCTTGAGGATGTCCAGATCCTCCTGGAACGAGGCCAGCCGATTGGCCACGAACCGGGCGTTGCCCGCCATCAGCTGGTCCAGGGCGGCGTCTGGCGTCAAGGCGGTTTGGGCGCGCACGCCGCTCGCGGCGAGGCTCGCGCCGCCGCCGGCCGCCATCGCCGCGGCGCCGGCCGCGAGGAAATGGCGGCGCGCCAGGCCCGGCCGGGATCGCGCCGACGCACCCGCGCCGCACGCGCACCCGACGTCCAATTCAGGGATGTTCGTTTCGATCGTATTCATGAGCCACCTCCAATGTGTCGCCAGCTAGACATGAACCTCGCCGCTTTTCCAGCCCTTGCGGCGAAACCTGGCCTCGCGGCGCCTGGCGCCCTGCGCTAAGATTCGGCGTGACGAACGAAGGGGCGCGCCATGGCTGTGATTCGAGGACGAAGCAGGGTCCTGTTCGCCGCCCTGGGCGCCGCCTTGATCCTCGCCGGGGCCGCCGTGGCGAACGACGCCGGGCCCGCCGGCCCGCGCGCCGCCCAGACCTTCGCCCACGCCACAGCGCCTCTGCGCCGGCTGGACGGCCTCCTGCCGGTCTTCATCGACGCCTGGGAGGGCCGCGTCCTCCTGCAATTGCCGGCGCCGGACGCCGACGGCGTGGCCGGCCGCTACCTCTATCAGGTCTATCTGCGCGGCGGCCTGGGCTCCAATCCGGTCGGACTGGACCGCTCCAAGCCCGGCCCGACGCAGATCCTGATCTTTCGGCGAGCGGGAAACAAAATCCTCGCCCAGTACGAGAACGACGGTTTCCGCGCCGGCGGCGGCGGCCCGGACGAGAAACAGGCGGTGGCCGATTCCTTCGCGCGCTCCACGGTGTGGGCCGGCGACATCGTGGCCGAGGCGCCCGATCGCGGCCTGCTGGTCGATGTCACCAGCTTCCTCACCCGCGACGCCTTCGGGATCGTCGATGCCTTGAAGGACGCCAAGCAGGGCGCGTTCAAGCTGGATAAGGACCTCAGCTACGCCGACGCCGGCGCCGTCCTGGCCTTCCCGGACAACCTCGAGTTCGAAGCCAGCGAAACCTTCGACAGCGACGATCCGGGGAGCGAGATCAAAGCCATCGCGCCCGATCCCCACGCCGTCACCCTCATCGTTCACCACTCCCTGATCGCCCTGCCCGCGCCCGGCTACACGCCTCGCCTCTACGACCCCCGGGTCGGCGTCTTCAATCAGCTGGTGAACGACTATGGCGCCCCGCTCGACGCGCCGGTGGTCTATCGCCTGGCCAACCGGTTCCGCCTGGAAAAGACCGATCCGGCCGCCGCCCGCTCGACCGTCAAGAAGCCCATCGTCTTCTATGTCGATCGCGCCGCCCCCGAACCGATCCGGACCGCCCTGGTGGAGGGGGCGCGGTGGTGGGCCCAGGCTTTCGACGCCGCCGGCTTCATCGACGCCTTCAGGGTCGAGGTTCTGCCCGAGGGGGTGAGTCCGCTGGACGCGCGCTATAACGTGATCAACTGGGTGCATCGCCAGACCCGCGGCTGGTCCTACGGCCAGGGGATCGTCGATCCGAGGACCGGGGAGATCGTCAAGGGCTCGGTCCTGCTGGGATCGCTGCGGGTGCGCCAGGATCGGATGATCTTCGAAGGCCTGGTGGGAGCCGACAAGACCGGAACCGGCGGCCAGGACGACCCGATCCGCATCTCCCTTTCGCGCCTGCATCAACTCGCCGTCCACGAAACCGGCCACGCCCTGGGCCTGGCGCACAATTTCGCCGGCAGCACCTTCGACGACCGCGCCTCGGTGATGGATTACCCGCCCCCGCGGATCGGGATCGTGGGCGGCAGGTTCGACTTCAGCGACGCTTATGCGACCGGCGTCGGCAGTTGGGATAAGTTCGTCATCGACTGGCTCTACAGCGAAACCCCGCCTGGCGCGGACGAGAAGGCCATGCTGGACGCCATCGTCACCGCCGGCTACGCCAAGGGCCTGCGCTTCGTCGATGACGACAATTCCCGCCCGGCCGGCGCGGCCCAGCCGTATGGAAACCTGTGGGACGACGGCCCCGACGCGGTCGCCGCCCTGGCCCACGTGCTGGAGGTGCGGCGCATCGCGCTTGGCCGCTTCGGCCTGGCCAATCTGCCGGCCGGGGCGCCGGTGGCGGACCTGCGGCGGGTGATCGTGCCGATCTATCTCTTTCATCGCTACGAGGTCGATGCGACAGCCAAGCTGATCGGCGGGGTGGATTTTCCCTACGCCGTCAAGGGCGACGGACACGAGATCGCCCGCGCCGTGCCGGGGGCCGAGCAGCGCCGCGCCCTGGACGCCCTCATCGCCACCGTCGATCCCGACCGCCTGGATCTTCCCGACTCGGCGCTCAGGCTGCTCTCCAGCGCTCAGTCCGGCGTCGCCGATCCGCAGTTCGACACCGAAGTGTTCGGCGAGGCCGGCAATCCGGTCTTCGACCTGCCCGGCGCCGCCGACGCCGCCGCCGACATCACCTTTTCCGACCTGTTGCAGCCGGATCGGCTGAACCGCGTCGTCGATCTGGGGATCGGCGATCCGACCAAGCTCGGCTTGGACGAACTCCTGGCCAAGACCATCTCGACGGTTTTCTCAGCTGGACCCGGCCAAGGCGGTCGAACCCCCGAACTCCGCCGGCGCGTGCGTATGCGACTGGTTATCGACCTGGCCGAGACGCTTCAGGACAAGCGTCTGTCACCCACCGCGGCGGCCCAGATCAAGGCGGCCCTCACCGCGCTGGGAAGGCGGCTCGCCACAACCGGGGCGGGAGACGCCGCCGATCTCGCCCAGGCCCGATATCTGTCGGCCATCCTGCTCGACACCACCCGCGACGCCATCAAGACGCTCGCCGAAGTGGACAAGGCCCGCGCCGTCTCCGTCCCGCCGGGCGCGCCCATCGGCGCGGAAGGTGAGGACTGCTGGCTGTGCGAGCCGCTCGGGCGCGTGGTGGCGGCGGGAGCCGCGCCTTGACCCCCAACCTAGTCCCCGGGGAGACAACGCCCAGTTCGACCGACCAGACAACTCCAGTCACTCCGGCCCCGCCGGCGCGCCGGCGGCTATCCGAAGTGCTTGTCGCACTTGGTCGGCCCAAAGTCGGGCTGATGCTCGCCCTGGGGTTCTCCTCGGGGCTGCCGTTCATGTTGATCGGCAACACACTGGGATTCTGGCTGGCCGAGGACGGCGTCAAGCTCGCTCTAATCGGCTTCCTATCTTGGATTACCCTGACCTATTCGGTGAAGTTTCTGTGGGGCGCGGTGGTCGATCGGCTGAAGGCGCCGCTGCTCGGGTTTCTGGGTCGTCGCCGGGGCTGGATGGCGTTGACCCAGATCGGCGTCGGCATTGGCCTGCTTTGTATGGCCTCGGTCGATCCGCGGACACACTTATTCTGGCTCACGGCGTTCGGAATCGTTACCGGGATCGCGGCGGCGGCCCAGGACACGGTGATCGATGCTTGGCGGATCGAGGCGGCCGCGGACGCCGATGAATTGGGCCTGCTGACGGCGGCCTATAGTCTCGGTTACCGCGCCGCGCTGATTGCCACCGAGGCTGTGATTCTCTTGGTGGCGAACGCCATTGGCTGGCCCCTGTCCTACGCTATCTACGGCGGCCTGATGATTGTTGGCTTGGCCGCCGCCCTGCTGGTCAAGGAGCCCGCGCGCGCCGACGCGGTGATGGACGCCAACAGTGAGGGCGCGCGCATCCATCCCCTACGGAGTTTCTCCGATGCCGTGGTCGGCCCGTTCATCGCCTTTTTTCGCACCCACGGCTGGACCCTGGCGGCTCTGATGCTGGGCATGATCACCTTTTATCACCTGTGCGACTACATGCGCGGCCCGATGAGCAATCCTTTCTACACGGCGCTCGGAATCGACAAGCCGACCATCGCCTGGGTTCGCGCCAGCATAGGCCTGGGCGGAACGCTGGCCGGGATCGCCTTGGGAGGCCTCTCCTCGCTGCGGCTCGGCAATGCGCGCACTCTCGTGGCGGGGGCCATATTGCAGCCGGTCGGCATCGGTGCTTTCGCCATTCTGGGCTGGCACGGTGGCGACTTTGCCGTAGCCTCGGCGGGCGGCTTCCACCTCACCGCGTTCGGGATGATCATGGCCTTCGACGGCTTCGCCATCGGCTTTTCCGGCGTCGGGCTGGTCGCCTACATGTCTACCCTGACCAGCCTCGGCTACACGGCGACGCAATACGCTCTGCTGACCTCGGCCCTGACCTGGACAGGCAAGACTCTTAAGGGCTTTTCAGGCGCGCTGGTAGAGCACCTCCAGCAAGGCCGAACGCTGTTGGACGCGTATGCGTTCTTCTATCTCCTTTGCGCCGCCCTGGGGGTTCCGGCGATCCTGTTGTGCCTGATCCTGGCGACCCGCCGGCCCGCCCGTTCGGCCTAACGCGCCAAACAAACCACCGGCGCGACGCGCAGATCGCGGCGCAGGTCGTCGGCGACGCGGCCGTAGTTCGCCGTGCCGATCGGCTCGCCGGCGGCGGGGGAGGGGCTCACGCCGGCGAAGGCCAGGGCGGCGCGCAGGGAGGCGGGCGTGGTGGAATAGATCAGACCGCGCCTGGGCGATTGCGCGATGGTGACCCCGATCGCCCGGCCGGCGCCGTCGAGGGCCGGCGCGCCCGACAGGCCGGCCAGGTTGGCGGGGAGGCCCTCGGTCCGCCCGATCTCGGCGAAGGCCAGAACCGGTTGGGCGCGCCCGCCCCGCCCGCGCGCGGTCAGCCGCTGCCGTCCGACCAGGCGGGTGGCGGCTTCTCCGGCCCGGTCGCCGGGAAAGCCCGGATGGAAGGCGGCGGCGCCCATGCGAAGCGGACTGTCCGGCGCCAGGGGGATCGGCGGCGCTCCGCCCTTGGTGAACAGAACGGCGGTGTCGTCGCGCGGATCGATGCGCGCGACGGCGACCACGGCGCTGGCCGGCGCGACCACGACGGCGACCCGCGCGCACCCTTCGACGACATGGCGGGCGGTGAGCCATACGCCGCGCGAGGCCACGGAAAAGGCGGTGCCGGCTCCCGGCCCGGGCGCGGTGGGGACCTTGACCACCGCGGAGGGATCGAACGGTGAGGCCGGCCCCAGGGGCGCGCCTGCCAGGACCGGCATCGGCGGCGGGGCGGGCGGCGCGTCGGCGCGGTTCTGGGCGGCGATGGCGGCCCAGGTCAAGGCGCCGACCGCCGCCACATAGATCAGCCAATCGGGCGGGCGCGGAAGTCTCATGCGGCGCCAAAGGGGCGTTTCAAGCGACGGCGGCGGCGAGGACGACGGCGGCGGCCAGCTTGGCGCCGACCAGCAGGGCGGCCGCCGCCATCTCGCCCTGCGCGATGCGCCCAGACAGGCCGGGCAGCACGAGGTCGATCAGCCGGAACACCGCCAGTTGCACGAACACGGTCGCGACGCCCCAAAGGACGATGGCCAACAGCGACGCCGAGGCGGCCAGCGACGCGGCGAGTGGCATGGCGAGCCCCACCAGAACCCCGCCGAACGACACCGCCGCGGCGGCGTTGCCCTGGCGGATCAGGGCGATCTCGCGGTGCGGGGTGACCCAGGCATAGAGCGCCGCCCCCGCCGCGAGGATCGCCAGGGTCGCCAGGGCGTGCAGCAGTGTGAGCGGAAACCCGGTCGCCCAGGCCTGAAGTTCAGGGGATTGCAAAGCGTGAGGCATGGCCAGCCCTTGCCGATCGCGGGAGGGGTGAGTCTAGCACGGACCCGGAAACGTCGCTCTACGCCGGCGCCACCTCGATTCCCCGCCGCGCCCTGGCGCGAACCTTCTCGCTCTCCGACTTCAGTTGTCCGCAGGCGGCCAGGATGTCGCGGCCGCGCGGGGTGCGGATGGGCGAGGCGTAGCCGGCCCGGTTGACGATGTCGGCGAAGGCCTCGATGGTCGGCCGGTCCGAACATTCGTAGGGTGCGCCGGGCCACGGATTGAACGGGATGAGGTTGATCTTGGCCGGAATGCCGGCCAAGAGGCGCACCAGGGCGCGGGCCTCGGCCGGACTGTCGTTGACGCCCTTCAGCATGACATATTCGAAGGTCACCCGCCGCGCGTTGGAGAGGCCCGGATAGGCGCGGATGGCGGCCAGCAGATCGGCGATCGGATAGCGGCGGTTCAGCGGCACCAGCACGTCGCGCAGTTGATCGTTTGTGGCGTGCAGGGAGATGGCCAGCATGGCGCCCGTCCGCTCGCCGAGGCTTTTAAGCTTGGGCGCGACCCCGGCGGTGGAGACGGTGATCCGGCGGCGGGAAATGGCGATCCCTTCGCCGTCGGAGATGATGTCGAGGGCGCCCGCGACGCCGTCCAGATTATACAGCGGTTCGCCCATGCCCATGAAGACAATGTTGGTGAGGCGACGCTCGCCCGGCGCGGCCGTCCACTCGGCCAGATCGTCACGGGCGATCTGCGCCTGGGCGACGATTTCGCCGGCGGTCAGGTTGCGGACCAGGGCCTGGGTGCCGGTGTGGCAGAAGGTGCAACTCAAGGTGCAGCCGACCTGGCTGGAGACGCACAGGGCGCCGGCGCGGCCGACACCGGGGATGAACACGCTCTCCGCCTCGATTCCCGGCGCGAAGGCGATCAGCCACTTGATCGTCCCGTCGGCGCTCTGCTGGCGCTCGACGATCCGGGGCCTGCCCAGGACGAAGCGGTCGGCCAGGGCGGCGCGGGTTTCCTTGGCGATGTTGGTCATCGCCTCGAAATCGGTGGCGCCGTGCTTGTGCATCCAGCCCCAGGCCTGGCCGGCGCGCATCCGCGCCGCGGCGGGCGCCACGACGCCGGCCTCCACCAGGGCGGCGGCGAGCTCGGCGCGGGTCAGGCCGGTCAGGTTGACCGGCGAGGGCGGCGCGGCTCTGGCGCGCGAAAGATCGAGGGTGGCGGACACGGGTCGGGCCTTCTATCAGAAATGCCGCCGCCCGCCCACGGGACGCCGGGGCGAATCGCGTCAGGCGGCCTTGGGATCGATCCGCATCCGAAGGCCCAAGGCGTCGAGGACGGCGCTGAAGGTGGCGAGGGTCGGATTGCCGTCGGGCGCGAGCGCGCGGTAGAGCGCCTCGCGGGTCAGGCCGGTCTCCCTCGCCAGCCAGGTCATCCCCTTGGCGCGCGCCACGGTCCCGAGGGCGGCCGAGACCCTCTTCGGGTCCCCTTCCTCGAAGGCCAGTTCCAGAAAGGCGGCCACGCGTTCGGGACTCGTCAGAT
>Ga0208717_1000172_pt1 | contig 29849 bp, 29 predicted proteins | sample NGESurF53shallow_FD_184489 | JGI IMG/M metagenome (GOLD analysis project Ga0208717, IMG submission 184489) | Arctic peat soil microbial communities from Barrow, Alaska - NGEE Surface sample F53-3 shallow (SPAdes) | ecosystem: Environmental > Terrestrial > Soil > Wetlands > Peat ... | reverse complement strand
TTTGCTTTGATTTTGCAATGACAATATTGTCAGCTACTATTTTTTGATTCTTAGTATCAATATTTTTTTGATCCAAAATGCTTTGACTTTTGTCTGCAATGCTGATAATTGCTTTTTCAACCCCATTGTCATTTTTAAAAACCGCATAGTTGATTTCGCAGGGAAATAGTTGGCCGTCTTTTTTTATGCCGTTTAGTATAATAGATGGCTTTTCTGCTACAGTCTGTTGTTTTAGTAATTTTTTAAAATTACTTTCCGTTATATCAAAAATATCGATCCTGTTTTTAGTCAGTAATAACTTTTTCGAATAACCAAAAAGTTTTGATGCAGCCTTATTAACCATTATGATATTTCCACTACTTAAAGTAAAAACGATATTCGCAAGCGAAGAATTATCAAAACTAAGCTGCCCCAGATGAGCGCTATTTAATGGGGATCCGGATTTGGGCTTCCGGTTCTGTTTTTTATTATACTGTATTTGCAGGATTTTACGCATATATGTAAAAACATTGCAAAGTACCCCTATTTTGCATAAGTCAAAAAGCAAGTTACGCTTTATTTTGTATAAGGCAACAAGTATTATGAATTACCAATTGGCGCAGGTCTCATGACCTGTCACTGTTCTTTACTAATTTTAGCAGACAAATCAGCACATGCTATCCGAAGTAAGTTTAAATTATAAAACCACCAATGACCTGATGTTCATGACTCAGCACATTTTATTTTATCATTTACCTGAATTACCGGTTCTTATCTACTAAAACATTTTTAAAAATATTTTTGATTTATTCCGCAGGAAGGCAGAAGGCATAAGGCTTAAGGCTGAAAGCAGGAAAATACAAATCAGTATTATAAGTTCGTTTACTGCTTTTGAGCCGTAAACTAAATCATGAATAAAGAAGCAGCGATAGTTTTTTTTAACGTAAAAGGATACCAGGCTGTTGCATAATTTTTCATATCGTCAATTTAAAAACCTAATTTTAGAATATAAAACAGCAGTGAGTATGATGAACATGGTAGGAGAGAGGCTGTTTACATCAACAAGAATATTTGAAAAACAAACAGGTAGAAGAGCAGGATGATACTTTGTACAACTAAAAAGCATACAGTAAAGTCCGGATTTTGATTTTCATAGAGAGGCTTTTTGTGGTGGCTTTTCTAAATGTTGCAGGTTATGTTATTTGCCATAATCATTCAACCATATCATGTTAATGACTCATAAATATGTATTATTTCCTCCGCATCCGGCGCTGAGGCATGTCGTCAATAACATAATGGTTGCTCATGTAATCACGCCTGATTCACAAGCAAAATTATCATTCCACTTTCCACCGCTGCCCGAACATTCTATTTTATTTTATCCTTATGATAAGCCTGTCGCAGAAGATGCAAATACAAAAAAGGTTTATACATTATATGCCTGTACTATTAGCGGGCAACTAACTGAAAGTACTATTGTTTCTCTTGGGCGTAATTACCTCATGATAAAAATCGGATTTCAGCCTGGTGTACTGCAAAGGTTACTGGGAGAACCATTGTACAAAATGATTCCTTACAAAATGTATGATGGTGAAGTTGTTTTAGGAAGTTATGTAAAGCATATCATCGATGCGTTGGCGAATGCTGATGGCTTTGTAGCAATGAAAATAATAGCTGATGATTTTATGTTCAGCTTACTGTCAAAAATCAGAAATCCACTTGCCATTGATTATATTATACCTGAAATAATAAAATATGGTGGTATGATTAAGATTGATAATCTGGTAAAGCAAGCATTCATGAGCAACCGTCAATTTGAAAGAGTTTTTAAAGATAGAATGGGAGTTTCTCCAAAATTTTATAGCAGGCTTGTACGCTTTGATAAGGCATGGTTACTTAAAGAAGACAATCCACATCTAACGTGGACAGAAGTGGCTTATGAATGTAATTATTTTGACCAAATGCATTTTATCCGCGATTTCAAGGAATTTGCAAACGCAAATCCCACAGAAATTTCAGACGCTTTTAAAAGCCAGGCTTTCACGCTTAAAAAAGGTATATTTCATTAAGGGCAGAATGTCGTATTCGTACTATTATTAGCGGGCATTCTAAGATAGTTTTGTACTAAAATAATTATTATGAAACATTCTTTTTTAACCTGCATATTTATTTTACTATCTACAATAATTTTTGCACAAAACGATACGGCAGATGTAACGAATATCAAAGCTGTTATAAAACATCAGGAAACTGCCTGGAATAAACATGATTGGGAAAGCTCAGTCATTGACAATACAGATGATGCTACACTAATAAATTTTATAGGGGAGTTTTGGAAAAGCAAGGATGATATCGTTACGCATTTTAAACAGCTTAATGATTGTTGTTTGTGGCTTACTTCATTAAAGCTTGAAATTAAAAATATCAGGTTTCTTACGCCTGGTATAGCTTTGGTTTACGTTGAAGAAACCATTGTTGCCGACAAAGATTATGATACTCCATTTCATAATTACAAAAAAGGAGAAACAGATTATAAAATGGTAACAGACGTTTTTGTAAAGCAAAATAACGAATGGAAAGTAACCGCAACGCAGCTTACGCTTATTAATCAAACAATATCGCCTCATATTGCTTCAGAAAAGCATTAAATAAAACAATTCTGCGCCGCTACCGGTAGTATGTTTAAATTATAAAGGTATTGCTGTCCCGATGTTCATAACTCAGGACATTTTATTTTATCATTTCTCTGCATCACGGGTTCTTATCTCATGAAACATTTTTAAAAATATTTTTGATTCATTGTGCACGAAACTATTAGTGGTAAGTGGAATCTCCGCAAAAATTATTTGGATTATTATTCTTCTTCTGCGGGATTTTATGAAACCGGTGTGGATGATCCGATAGATATCGGATTTTGGTTTTTAAATAACATTGTTTCCGGAGATGAGTAGAGAGATGTTTCGTGTGGCACAGATAAAGACACAGCATCCGATATCTCTTTCAAACTAAAATCTCCATTCCTTCTTTAGCGAATAACGAGTTGGGAAAAATTTTTTGACACTTTTTTTCAAGGTCATCGAGGAAGTCATCATTGTGATCGGGATCATGATGAGTGATAATAAGTTTTTTCACATTGGCCTGCAACGCTACCTCCACGGCCTGTTCCCAGGTACAGTGTCCATACCCTTTAAATTTATTTTGGTATTCTTCTGTAGTAAATTGTCCATCGTGAATTAATAAATCAGCATCCTTTGCAAATTCTACTATGGCAGGGTCTATTCCATTTACATACTCAAGATCGGTGCATACCACTAATGAAACTCCCTCGTCGTCTAACCTGAAACCATAAGAGCCTCCGAAACGTTTATGAAATTGTGGGATTGATTTTACGAAAGCGCCCTGGATTACCTCCTGATCGCCGTAAGAAAAAAAATCGAATTGTGCCCCCATCTTTTCCATTTGTATCGGAAAATATTCTTCCTGCATTTGCTGTGAAAAAATACCTTTCAGGTCATGCACCTTGCCCCGCCTGCCCAGAGCCAGTATGCCAATTTTTTGATTAGGATTATATGCCGGTAAGAAAAAAGGGAATCCCTGGATGTGATCCCAATGAAAGTGAGAGAAAACAATGTTTATTATATGCTGGTTTACGCCTTCTTCGATTATTTCTTTTCCTAATTTCCTGATCCCGGTACCTGCGTCCAATATAGCAATCCGGTTCACTTTTTCGCGAAGTATCTTTATACAGGTAGTATTACCTCCATATTTTTCAAATTCTCTGCCACATACAGGCAGTGAGCCACGTACGCCGTAAAATTTTACTTTCACTTTATAAAAAGTTTTACTAAAGATCAACAAAATTTTGAGAAAATCAATCGAAAATAATTTGTTTACAAAAGAAAATTGTAGTCCTGGTGAAATGCAAATCTGTAATCTTACAATTAATAAATTTATTTTTGTTGCTTTACACAAGATAAACAGGATACTACTTTAATATTTTTATTGATAAAGAGTATATTTCGTTTGAATATATTGAGAGACGGTTAAGATTGGCATTCAATATTTTTCTTTTCAAATGAACATTGTTGCATCATAGTTGCAATGAAAGTCGTAAATTTCAGTTATGATTCCACATTTTACACCCGCAGAAAAAGCAATGCATTATCCTGAAGACAGGCGCTTTTTTGTAAGATTAAAACCATACATGCTATTTATAATTGGTATGGTACTCTTAGGTTCCATCATAATTGCATGGATACAATATTTATTTTTTGGGTTACCTCCGGATCCCTCTTTATCTTTTTCTCCGGTGGCTGTGCCTAATCAACCTTCCGGGTTTCCTATGTGGATCAATATCAGTCATTGGGTCAATTTCTTTTTTTTAATTTTAATTATAAGAAGCGGACTTTCTATTCTTGTGGATCATCCAAGGTTGTACTGGAATAATGGATGCGGACTGGATACGGAATGGATCAGGCTAACACCAAAAAAAATTTCGAAAGATGAAGTCTGGACTGCAAAGCAAGATTCACGCTACATTAGCCCTGTAGCGGGTTTGCCCGGGTATCGCCACACGGTGGGTATTGCAAGATCGTGGCATTTTCTTACCGTTCCGTTTTTTATTTTAAATGGAATTATATTTATTTTCCTTTTACTTTATACCAATCAGTGGAAACGTTTGGTACCTGCTTCTTTGCAAATAATTCCGGATAGCTGGAATGTTTTTGTACACTACGCCACGTTTAACATGCCAATTGAACCAAACGGATTTTATCATTTTAATGCCTTACAACAGCTTTCTTATTTTGCAGTTGTATTTATAATGGCGCCATTGGCAATGCTCACAGGATTAGCGATGTCACCGGCTATTGACAGCCGTTTTCATTGGTATCAGAAGTTGTTTTTTAATCGTCAGACTGCCCGTTCTTTTCATTTCCTTATCATGTTGTGTTATGTGATTTTTATAATCGTTCATGTATCACTCGTAGCCTTGACAGGCCTTCATAAAAACATGAACCATATTATACTCAATAAAAGCAATGATCCTTCATCAACAGGTTTGTGGGTAGGGATTATCATCGTTGTATTTGTGATAGGATTTAATATGCTGGCACATTGGCTGTCATGGCGCAAACAGCGAACGATTCAATTTTTGGAGAAAAAAATAAACGAATCTTTATGGAGCAGTACTATCAATAAATTTAAACCCAGAGCCTATTACACCAAAAAGGACATCTCTCCTTACTTCTGGCCCAACGGAAAAATGCCTGATTCAAAAGAATGGGAAGATCTGAAAGGAAATAATTTTAAAGATTATAAACTTAAAATTTATGGCCTGGTTGAAAACCCGGTGGAACTTTCCGTAGATGATTTAAAAAAAATGGGCAGGGAAGAAACAATTGAAATGCATAGTTGCATACAGGGATGGACGGGAATTGCGGAATGGGCAGGAGTTCCGATGAGTAAAATAATAGACCTGGTAAAACCTCATGCAAATGTAACTACTGTAGCTTTTTATTCTTTTGGGGAAGGGCTGTATGGCGGATCTTATTATGACACCAATACACTGGACAATTGCATGAAACCTAAATCGATTTTGGCCTGGGAAATGAATTATGAAGTGCTTCCTATTGAGCACGGAGCTCCCTTAAGGCTGCGGGTAGAAAACCAGTTGGGATATAAAATGGTAAAATGGATAAGCGCCATTGAATTTGTAGAAACATATACAAATATTGGAAAAGGCTTTGGAGGCAAAAATGAAGATGATGAATATTTCGATTTATTAGCAAATACATAAACAAACCTTTGATTGCTCCCGCTATCCGTAGAATGTGCCAATTAAAAAACCACTGCTGTCCTTACATTTCCGCCTCGACGGACACGTGCAATTCAGTACATTTTATTTTATCTTTTTCTGCATCACGGGTTCTTATCTCATGAAACATTTTTAAAAATATTTTTAATTCATTCTACACGAATCATCCAAATAAGAAAATAAAAATCGGTATTATAAGTTCGTTTACTGCTTTTGTGGCATGAGCTAAATGCAGAAGACTGTGATGCTCTTTTTTTAGGCAGAAAAACAGTCTCCTCTAATAACGTAAATTTGTGTGTTATGGTCAATTTTGTAAAACACTTTTTAAATGACATAAGATGATGAATAATGAACCCGGAAAACCTGAGTTTTGGGAGAAGAGCTTTGTCGAAAACCATGAAATGTGGGGCTTTGAGCCATCCAATTCTGCTGTGTTGACAAAGGATTTTTTTGTTCATCATTCGGTTAAAAATATTCTCATTCCCGGAATTGGTTATGGCAGGAATGCGCAAATTTTCAGAGACAATGGAATTGCGGTAACAGGAATTGAAATATCAAAAACCGCGATTGAAATGGCGGCAAAACATTACGGTAACGGTCTGACTATCTATTACGGTTCGGTAACTGATATGCCATTTGACAATCGCGAATATGATGGAATATTTTGCTATGCATTAATTCATTTATTGGATAGTAGCGAAAGAGAAAAACTAATCCGCGACTGCTATCATCAAGTGTCAAAAGGCGGCTATATGTTTTTTGCAGTTGTTACGAAAGAAGCGCCTATCTATCAGAAAGGCAAATTTATCAGCAAGGACCGCTATGAAATATTCGATGGAGTGAAAATGTTTTTTTATGACAGAGAATCCATTCACGCAGCGTTTGACCAATTTGGATTATTTGAAATTACAGAAGTTGAGGAGGTTTATCCATTCTTTCTGATTAAATGTAGAAAACCGAAGTAGATAATGCATAAAATAAAAACTCCCATAACAGGGTATAGCTAAGAGCGCCGAAAACGAAAAGAACCTACAATAAAGGCAATAGGAAATCAACAAATAACTTCCGGTTCCGTTTTAAAATCAGGACATTTCAATCCCTGGCGCTTATCTCATGAAATATTTTTTTAGTAGCGAGATGATACCTTTCAAAAAGGTGCCATCTGTGAAACATGAAACAGGAAAATACAAATCAGCATTATAAGTTGGTTTACTGGTTTTGGGTAAAAGTTGAATCAGTAATGGAGTAATGATCTTTTTTTTAAAATGAAAAAATAGTGTTATCTTATAGCATAAATTTTCGGCTTCCAGCCAATGTCGATCTTCCTTTCTTTTCAAACTTTCAATTTAACTTGTGAGGTTGGTCAGGAGATCAGGAGGCGACCTTCACGAGTGGGCTTGCAAAAAGAGGAAACATCCACGGAAGCTAAACTTATTTTTTCAGGGTTTCCAACCTCCTAAAGGTTGGTAGCCCTAATCCTAAATGTGACACTAAAGTATGATATTTGAATTTACCGCTTCGCTTCAATTCGACTTTATTACGGACTTTTCAAAAACGTATAACATACCGCTCCGGGATAATTACCTCGCTATTCCGGCCTCGATGGGCGAAGGCTTTGTAAGAAAAGTTCAGTTAGGAACCGATTTCAGGCTGTTGATTCATCACTACAAACTAAAGGAAGATTTTATCATTAAAAGAAATCCTGCAGTTGAGCCCAGTGATTTGCTAAGCATTTTCTTTTATAATAATGAACAACCACTTGACCTGATCTATAACGAGGAGAAACCTGTAAAATTCTCCCAAAAAAATGAGTCTGCCATACAGGTTACCACCAATGATTTGAGCTCTGTTATCCGGTTTCCGGCCAATACCGAAACGCAATATGTGGTGGTCGGTATTACTTCTTTGGAACTACGGTCAATGTTGAGAGTGGAAAAGCCCAACCAGGTTTTAAAGACGATCACTACCTCGGCAGCCTCTTTCTTATATTTCGAAAACATGAATACCGAAACGCAACAAATATTGAAGAATATTGCCGCCATCAATATGAATGATGATCTGAGTAATTTTTTGGTTCAGATAAAAGTGCAGGAATTACTATACCACTTATTTCATAAACTATCCAAAAGAGAAAATGCTTCGCAGAGAGCTTTGTACAACGCGGATGCCGAAAAACTTTTTGAAGTGCGTAATATTATTTTAGCAGACATCAGTGTGCCGCCTTCGATACCTGCCCTTGCCACTAACGTTGGCATGAGTGAAACCAAACTAAAACAATTATTCAAACAAACTTTTGGCGATACTATCTACAATTACTACCAAAAGGTGAGGATGGAAGAAGCCGCTTTTTTATTAAAACAATCAGGATACTCAGTTTCCGAAGTGGGCTACCAGCTTGGGTTTTCCAACCTTAGCCATTTCAGCCGCTTATTTCAAAGATATTACGGAATACCCCCAAAAAAATATTCCACCACCGGATAAGGTTTGCCAACCTTCTAATTAATTTCAACTCAAAATAATCTTTCAAAGGTTGGCGACATTTTGAATTGCACCGGATAAGACTATTTATAGGACTTACCCGGTTATTTTACGAAGGCAGTTCGATTCAACTTTGCTGTATCAAATTATTAAATATAACAAAGATGAAAAAATTATTATCGCCTTTCATCAAAGGCAACTTCGAACTGAAAAACCATTTGGTAATGTCGCCAATGACGCGCAGCCGTGCCATAAACAATCTGCCCAACCAATTAATGGCAGACTATTACGGGCAGCGCACCGACGCCGGACTGATTGTTACCGAAGGAACCGCGCCTGCGCCCGAAGCATTGGGCTATCCCAGGATACCGGGAGTTTTTAACCAACAACAGATAGACGGATGGAAACCGGTTACTGATAGAGTACATGAAGGCAAAAGTAAAATCTTTTTGCAGTTGATGCATACCGGCCGTATCGGGCACACGGATAATCTGCCGGAAGCAACCACTCTTGTAGGACCCTCAGATATTAAAGCAACCGGACAGATATTCACTGACACCAAAGGTTTGCAGGATTATTCAGCACCGGTTGCGCTTTCAAAAGAAGGAATCAAAAATGTAATTAAAGGTTTTGTAGTCGCTGCAAAAAATGCGGTAGAAGCCGGCTTTGATGGCGTGGAAATTCATGGCGCCAATGGTTATTTGTTAGAGCAGTTTTTAAATCCACATGTCAACAATCGTGAGGATGAATATGGCGGAAGTATGGAAAATCGGAGCAGGTTTACCGTCGAAGTAGTTAAGGCTGTCGCCGACGCGATCGGAAAAGAAAAAACAGGAATTCGTTTTTCCCCCTTTTCTAAACTGGGTGACCTGGTAGAATATGGCGAAGACGAGACGAATAACACCTATGCTTACCTGTCGCAAAAATTAGATGAACTTCAAATCGCGTATGTGCATATAGCTGTGAACGCACCGATTCCTGCAAAAACATTCCAGGCTATTCGTGACAACTATTCAGGAACCATCATTCTCGCGAACGGGCTTACTCCTGAAACGAGTGAAGAAGCGCTTCATGCAGGTTTTGCAGACCTGGTAGCATTCGGACGTTCTTTTTTATCCAACCCGGATTTTGTTGAAAGAATACAAAACCATGCAGCGCTTAACCCTGTTGATTATAATACACTCTATACACCCGGGGCAAAAGGTTATACGGATTATCCAGTATTACATCCATCTCGGACAAATAAAAATTATCAATATGAAATTCAAGAATAAAGAAATATTCAACAGCATGCTACAGGCATTGTCGGTAATGGAAGAATACACCAGGCCAAAATAACACCCGGAATCTTTGTGAGGGTAAATTTATTATATCCCTCATTTTTTCATCGTAGAATTTACTTTCGCGCAAGGTTGTAGCTCGTAAGGTAGCTTAAGCATCTGCTCAATGTCATTTAGTGAAGGATTTTTACAAACAAATATCACCCCTTCGGGATTAAAGCCGGAACGGGTGATATTATCATGCGAACGAAATGACATTAAGCATCCGCTTGCCAAACAGGCATTAGAATGAAAAGCTGGAGAGAAAAATAAAACTTTTCATATTTTACTTCCTTCCTGTTCTCATCAATATTTTTTACCCACTCTCATAAAAATTGGAAAAGAAACTTTTCTTTTCAACGCATGCCCCCACGCGTTTTTTAAAGGATTCATAATGAGGTCAACAGGATTTTTATTATTCTTTGTTATAAAATGTTGTACAGAAGACCATGTATTAAGATAGCCGGTAACGTGTTCAAATTCCCATTCGTATTCATTGAATAAATCGGGAGTTTTTATTTCTTCAAAAGGAAATGGAATGGTAGCATATTTTTCATCAACATATTTTCTTTCTTTATCCCAATAAGGCCCGATTATATTTTTATAAAAATCATCAATAATAAAATCAATCTCTTTATTTATTTTAAACAGGTTGTATCCGAAAACTGCTAATAGCCCGTCTTTGCTCAATGTGCGGTTAACTTCTTTGTAAAATTTTTCAAAGTCAAACCAATGAATAGCCTGCGCAACAGTTATTAAATCAAATTGATTATCAGCAAAAGAAGTTTTTTCCGCTTTCGCTGTTGAATAAAAAATGTTCTCTTTTTTTACCGCATTTGCAAGCTGGCCGCTGCTAATATCCGTAGCATATACTTTATCAAAATACCCCGCAAGTTTAGCAGCCACCTGCCCGTTTCCCGTTCCACAATCCCATGCAGTTTTTTTATCAGAAAGATGGTGAATCAAAAAATCGTATAATTGTTGCGGATAACCCGGACGAAAGCGGGAATAGGATTTGGCTTGTTTTGAAAAGTTATCTTTCATTATTTTTTTTCTGAAAAACTACAGGATTTTATAAAAGGGAAATCGGAATACTAATATTAAAATTAAGCGTTCTTCGGTACATTTAGTGCAATGGGTTAGTGAAGATTAATTTTTAAATTGATGTTTGCACTGCTATCTAAAAAAGAAAATACAAATCAGCATTATAAGTTGCCTGCCCGAATGATGCAGGCGGGGTTTACTGCTTTTGAGGGTACAAACTAAATGCTGACTTAATCTTTAAATTTAAATATCCAAACAACCAACTGCTATCTTAATATGTTTAAAGTGGTAGCTTGCTATTCCTTTAAAAATTGAGCTAGTAAAAATATAAACGTTCATGAATTATGGCGACAAAAGATATTGAATGGAGAACAGTTAATCCACCAAACGAACTAAACGATTTTGTCGAAAGTTTTTGGATGCTCGCGAACTATTCTGACAAAGAACATCAAATTGTTATTTTACCGGACGGCAGGTTTGACATTATCTTTTCGCTGACTGACGGAAAAAAATTTCAAGCTGCATTGAAAGGATTAGATACTGTTCCCGAACAAAGAACAATGCCACCCAAATCAATATTTTTCGCAGTGAGTTTTAAGCTGCTTGCAATTGAATATTTATTAGAAGAAAAAGTTGATTCGTTATTGAATGAAGGTCTTCGGTTGCCAACTGACTTTTGGGGAATCACCAAAAATGACTTAACGGATTTTAATGCGTTTTGTGAAAAAGTTTCTGTAAAAATGATTTTGTTAATTAAACCCAATATTGATAACAGAAAACAACAATTATTTGATTTGATTTACGCCTCTCACGGCACTTTAACCGTAAAAGAATTATCAGAGAAAGTGTTTTGGAGCAGCCGGCAAATTAATCGTTATTTTAATCAAATATTTGGTATTTCATTAAAAGCGTATTGTAATATTTTTCGTTTCAAATCTTCTTTATACAATATTAAAAATGGCGAATTATTTCCAGCGTTGAATTTTGCTGACCAAACTCATTTCATAAAAGAAGTAAAGAAAATGTCAGGGGTTACACCGAAAGAACTTTCTAAAAATAAAAACGACCGATTTATACTATTATCTTCCCTGCCTAAAAAATAATTTTGCATCGTAATTAAAAAAATCATTACGATGATACAAAATAAGGAAATAGCCATAATTGGCGGTGGCCCCGGCGGGCTTACGCTTGCCCGGCTTTTGCAACTCAAAGGATTACATGTCAAGGTTTACGAACGGGATGTAAACAGAGAAGTGCGGATACAAGGCGGCGCATTGGATTTACATACCGATTCCGGTTTAAAGGCTTTGGAAAAAGCGGGTTTGATGGATGAATTTAAAACACATTACCGGCCCGGAGCAGAATTAGTTCGGGTGTTGGACAATCAGGCAAAAATCTGTTCTGATGAGCACATAGAAGGCAGAGACGGGAAGTTTGGCGATAAAAATCACAGACCGGAAATAGACCGGGGACCTTTGAGAAATATTTTATTAAACTCATTGCAATCGGATACCGTTGTTTGGAATAGTCATATTTTATCCATTGAACCGATTGAAAATAAATGGAAGATAATTTTTGAAAATGGCAACGCTGTTGTTGCCGATATAGTAATTGGTGCAGATGGAGCCAACTCTAAAATCAGGCCTTTCGTAACGGACATTAAACCTTTCTGGACGGGCATTACCATGTTAGAAGGTTCCGTAAAAGATTCAGAAAAAACAGCCCCCAACATTCATCAACTTTTAAAAGATGGAAAAATATTTGCTTACGGAAATGGAAAAACTTTATTCGTAAGTTCTAAAGGCGATGGCAATTTTGGCTTTGCAACAAGTTGTAAAACGGAGGAATTTTGGGATAAAAAAAGCGGGATTGATTTCAAAGACAATAAGCAAATATTGGCATGGTTCAAAAGAGAATATAAAGATTGGAGCCCTGTGTGGTACGAATTATTTGAAAATGGCAACACCCTTTTTATTCCACGACCACAATATTGTATGCCGCTCAATCAAAAGTGGAAAGCCCAATCAAACATAACGCTCATTGGCGATGCAGGCCACCGGATGCCTCCGTTTGCAGGCGAAGGTGTGAACATGGCCATGTTGGATGCATTGCAATTAAGCGAAGCGCTTACCAATCCTTTAAACTCTAACACCCAGACCGCAATTGCAAATTATGAAAAGCAAATGTTTAAACGCTTTGCGGTAAAAGGGCAAGAAACATTATTCAACACCGGATGGATGCACCAGTCAAATGCATTGAACGATATGCTTGCTATGTTCAGCAAAAACAAATTAAAACAAGGACTATTTATTTCAAGATATATTATCAACGTGAATATAATTCCGTTTGTAAGAAAAATATTCAGGCTTGCACCGTTATCCGGAGTATGTTTTAAATGATACAACCATTCCTGTCCCGGTTTCGGTAACCCACGACATTTTATTAATAGAGAGATGACACCTTTCAAAATGGTGTCATCTCTAAAACATTTAATTAAAAAACACAAATCAGCATTATAAGTGAGTTTACTGCTCTGGAGGAATTTTGGTAAATTTGAAAACTTTTTACCACATAAGAATCTATGAACAAACCCTTGTATCAGTTTTTCGCAAAAGATCATCATCGGATTGAAGAGTTGTTGAGTAAAGCCACTAATCAACCGGGTGAAATTGAAATGGAATATTATCATCAATTTCGGATAGGATTATTGCGACACATTAAAATGGAAGAGAAAACCCTCTTTCCGGCAGCAAAAAAGGCAGATAGTGCGGTGATGCAGGAACTCCTTCCAAGGTATAAACTCGAACATGGAGCACTTACTGCTTTAATGGTGCCTCCTCCTACTTTGTCTTTAATAAAAGTGATTCGGTATGTTTTAGAAAAACACGATATGGACGAAGAAGAGCCGGGAGGATTATACGATATATGTGAGAGATTGACACATGGGCATACCCAGGAACTTTTAGACCAACTGGCACAGACTGAAGAAGTACCTGTACATCCTCCGAATCCCGCGCTCATTGCCATAGAATCTGCCCGGCGCGCATTGGCCAGAGCAGGCTATGATTTTGATGAAATTATCCGGCTCCCTAATTGATAATCATTAATCAACCTTATTGATTTTACCGCAGGCAATCGGTAGCGTTACTTGTGCAGGAATGTTCCCAATGGAAGCCACAGACTTAGGCAAGCTCGTACTACCCGGAACTCCGTGGATATAAAGCACTCTCCGGTCCAAATCAATGTCTGAACCTCCAAAAGCTTTTGCAAAAGCTGCATTGAGTTGCGTCATCGGTATCTTAGTTTCATAATGATAAGAACCATCTGCTCCGGCTTTTGGATAAGTATCGCTTCCAACATTCATTTCTGCAGGCATTTCATTGAAGGGAACCATCGTTGTGCCGGAAGCTGTTCCTGTTTCAACTACATCTATAATACCATCACCGTTTTTATCGTCTGCTGCAGTAGCACATGCCGCTGTGCTGTTATTTGCGAAGCCGTGAAAGTGTTGCCAGTGCTCTATACCGGGAGGAGCGTTTTTCACATCTATTGTAACGGTCATTGTGTCGTCAGCAATAACAAACCGGGCCTTGCCGCTTGTCTGAAGCCCCGTCACTTTGGAGTTTAGAGGTTGAAGTTGAGCTTCATAAACTACTTGCTGATTTTTTTTTGTGTTATTATTGTTGAATCCTGTGGCTGCTGCCGCAACAATTCCTATTGCCATTATAAAAAAGTATTTGCTCTTCATAATTAAATTTAATTTTTGTGTTTTAATAAATAAGTAACCTATTTAATACAGATATGCGTTTTTTAATGTAGTACAAAATATCTCAAATGGTTGCCAACATTACCGTTTTATTTCGGTTTAAAAATTGATTTTGAAACGTTGGCAACGTTTAACTCCGAAACGACAAATTGAATTACACCCGGTAGTTCTGCATAAGGTGTAATTCCCATAACAATAAATTACTCCTTCGTTTTGATGACTCTTACTTTCCATTCTTCAGGGCCTTTTTCAAGATATTCCCATTTAAAAGGTTCTTTGCTTTCTGCTTCCATTTGATAATAAAGAGGCTTGGGGTCATGGTCGTTGATAAATTCAAAAGCTTCACCCGCTTTTATATCGGCAAAGGCTTTATAAAACATTTCATGACGTTCTGTTGGCGGAAAAGGCCGCAAGTCAAACTCGTTAACCACTGAAAAACCATCATCTCCTAAACCACTTTTAATTTTCTTAGTTATATGAACCACGTATTCATTAGGTTCCTGCTTCTTATATATCCAGGAATGTTGTCCCTCGAACTTCCTCACAAAATTCCGTGTATTTCTTTTGGGTCTTCCGCAGCTATAATTTCCATAATACTGCCTTGCTCCATCATACCATAACGATGAAATACGATTTGTTTCCACTCTTTTTCATCTGCTTTCCGAAGGTCGAGCAAGGTCGATATATCTGTAAACGCTCTTCCCTGCGAAGCTTCAATGCGGGTAACTTTTCACCTTCCATTCTCTGCCTCCACGATTGAGATATTCCCATCCAACCACATCTCCATAAATCGAGCGAAATTCATAATAGAGTGGGAGGGGATCATGATCGTTAATAAAGATAAAACTTTCATCAACGGGTAATTCCTTGAAGATCTGTATTAATTTTTTATGTCTTTCAATAGGAATAAGCACGCGCATATCCAATTCTTCGGTTTGTAATTTGTTATCCATGTCAATTTAATTTGAGATATAAAGATATTTTTATCTTTAATTTGGTTTTGGCAAGATTACTGATTTAAATGGAAAGGAGTTTACTATTATAGGAAAATCTGGGCTTTTGCCAGGCTAACGTTTATATAGTTTTACGGAGTACTTTTTCGGCAATCAAGCTTTTTCCGCTATCAGTAGCAAGTTTAAATTATAAAAGCAGTGCTGTCTGCATGTCTATAACTGAGGGCATTTTACTTTATCATTTATCTGAATCATGTTGTTCTTATCTCATGAAACATTTTAAAAATAATTTTGGTTCAATCCGACCCATACTACTATTGATTGAAAAACTAATTTGGAAATAAATAATTAGAATCTTGCTGATCGAAATGCAGTTAGCTTAAATCCCTTGTAAACGGTATTCCCCAATAAGCTAAATCTTGAAAAAACTTACATTTTGCCGAATATAAAGAGTATCTTACAGACGTTTTTTTTAATTTAATTGTAATGTTTATTTTTCTGTTTTCTTTTTTGTTATTGATTTGTGTAACTTCTTTTCAGAAATTCTCTCCTGTAAATTTTGCTTTTAGTGAAAAGGTTTTCGATAAGGGAATCTATGGAAAGCTTTGTTTTAACTGACAGGGCTTCTTTCAAAGCAAACATCCAAATATTTCAAAATTATTAGATTAAAAAGTTTAGCAAACGGCTACACAGGCGTGTTATGCATTGTATTGATATTCCGTGGTACAAAATTTTAAAATAAAAAACTTTTTAAACTATGTCAAGTAAAATAAAGTTTGCAAAGGCAAACCAGAATGATTTCTATTCAACCGTTAATAAGAGAGTAGAAGAATATTTCACTATAAATAAATTATCAAAGTATGCAAACCCTTTAATGGTATTTAAAACTTTTTTTTATTTGTCTGTACTTATCGCGGCGTATCTTCTTTTAATTTTAAATCCAAATCCTCTTTGGGTTCAATTTATATTATGGATCGTTATCGGATTTTTTACGGCATTTGTGGGCGTTAATATCTCGCATGATGCCATCCATGGTTCCCTATCCAGGCACAAAGGAATGAATAAATTTTTAAGCTATACTTTTAATATTATTGGCGCAAATGCTTATATGTGGGGCATTATGCACAATATTGTTCATCACACTTACACGAATATTGAGGGCCATGATGAAGATATCGCCTCGGTTCCTTTTTTGAGAATGTCACCACATCAAAAACTAAGGAGAATTCACCGGTACCAGTATTGGTATGCATTTCTATTCTACGGTTTGGGCTCGCTCTCCTGGGTATTTGTAAAAGACTATGTAAAGTTCTTCAAAAAGAAGATCGGTAACTATGAAAATAAAAAGCATCCCCGCATTGAATATTTTAATTTGTTTTTTTTCAAACTGGTGTATTATACCATTTTTTTGGCGCTGCCTATGATCTTCATAAATGCCTTGTGGTGGCAGGTTCTATTGGGTTTTTTTGTATTGCATTTTTGCGAAGGAATTACGATGGCCATCGTTTTTATGCTGGCACACGAGGTAGAAGAAACGCAATTCCCACTGCCTGACGAAAGGGGAAATATCCTGAATTCATGGGCGGTTCATCAATTATATACCACGGCAGATTTTGGCAGGAACAGTAACTTACTTAGTTTCTTTTGTGGCGGCTTAAACTTCCAGGTAGAACACCATTTATTTCCACGTATATGCCATACACATTATAAACCTATATCGGATATCGTAAAACAAACGGCAGAAGAATATAGTCTGCGTTACAATGCCAATCTCTCTTTCATGGGAGCCATCCTGTCTCACATCCGGTTTCTTAAAAAATTGGGTAAAAAGGAAATTGCGCCCATAACATTAAATTCAAAAATTGCTGTTGATAACCAGAATTAGGAATGGAGCATCCTTATACTTTTTCGAATACAAGCCTGAAATGATCCATGGTTTCGTTTTCAAAGCAAATTTTGTTAGGGCTTATTTTAAACACTTCAACAAGGTGGCGAAATTCTTTATCAAAAAGATATTTCGGCAGAAGAGAGGCATATAAAGAATATTTTTTCAAATTAAATTTCCGGAATTTTTTTCTCCATCTTTTAATCGTTTCAATGTAATCATACCTGCCACTGCTTTTGGAAATTAATTTAAAATAAGGAGCTGCATTTCTGATTACCTGCTCTGCACCATAAGGTAACCAGGAACCGGGGAATTGCTTCACCATTAAAGCCATCGCATACGAAGGAGAATTTTTATCAGCATTCACGCTCACTTCTTCAAGCGGCATCATATTCTTATCGAAAACCATTGTTTGCATATAAAATCTTCCACCTGTTGGTAACAAATCTTTCAGGCCTTTAAAAAAGTTATGATATACTTCATCCTGTTTGCCCTCTTTATATTCTTCTATAGAACAAAAGTGCTCCAGGCCACCGATACAGGTTACCGCATCAAAGATGCCGAAGTTTTCAGGTTTGATATACCTGCAATCCATAACATGAACATCCAATCCATTCTTTACACAAGCAGCGGCCTGGCCCGTAGATAAAGTAACGCCGGTACCTTTGGCGCCCCGGCCCTTTATGTATTGAAGAAAGGGTCCCCAGCCACAGGCCATATCCAATACCCTGGTGTCTTTTTTTATGCCAAGACTGTCGGCAATAAAAGTGTGTTTCTGTTTTTGCGCTTCTTCAAGTGTCATTGAAAAATCGCCGTTGAACATAGAGCCACTATAATCTCCCATCTCTCCAACGCTTAGCCGGAATATCTCGTCAATAGTAGTATAGGTGAAGTCAAGGTCATTTTTGGAAGCCATTTTAAATGTTTTATTGAGATGAAAAATCACTACAAAGTAAGCAGATTATTTGCAATGACTATCATAAATTATTTATTGTTTTCTAAATAGAAAAATCAAATTTTTGTTGGTTTACTGTTTTTCCTTTTAACTTAAAGTTCATTACTTACAAGACAATAAAACCAAACATTTGTATATTTACTTTTGAGTGGGAAATATAAATTCCATTAAGTAAAAAAAAATTAGGGTTAAAATGAATTTTACCATCACATCTCAAAAGAAGGAAGGATATCTTTTAATTGAATCAAAAGGTATTGTTGAAAATGTGGAAGAATTGATCACACATTCCCGGATGATTTATGATGAGATTGCTAAATATAGTTTTGATAGAATACTCGTTTGTGAACCCGAAATAGATCTTCCTCTTGACTTGGTTTCTCATTTTAATTTGGTTAAAAATTATTCACAGGAATTCCCCAAGGAGATTAAAAAATTGAAGATTGCGATAGTTGTAGCTGATCGTTACCGGGAAGTAACTGCTTCATGGGAAAGTATATGTCAGAGCAGAGGCCTTCAATTTTTCGCCTTCACGTCCTTACAAGATGCCATCAATTGTTTGATAAACGGATAAGCTATAATAAACTACAAGATGCCTGAAGTAATTTTATTGTGCTAAAAAGAAGGTATGGATAAGAGCAACAACAAACAAAACCAGGTAGAATATCGCTACCATCATTTAGGAATTCCAACCGATATAGTCAGACCGGATGAAAGGTATAGCGGGAATTTCAAAATGTTTACGTCAGACAATGAAGGAGAATTTAGAATTCAGTTTCACCGATTTGAAAAGAACAGCCCGTTACATCCAATTATCAAGAACAATCCACACGTTGCCTTGCAAGTTGACAACTTAGAAGATGCAATTGCAGGACGGGAAATATTATTAGGCCCTTATGAACCCATAGAGAGATATAAAGTTGCCATAATAAACGATAATGGTTTACCAATCGAACTTATTGAAACGGATTTGACCATTGAAGAGCTATGGAACAAAGCTAAACAACAGAAAGATTTAAATGTGGATGGGCTGAAATGATTTGACAAAAACTACGAACCGCATAAATAAGAAAATACAAATTGTGAAAAAAGCGTAACCATTAATTCGAATAATGTTCAGGGCTTGTATATTAAAGCATGGATAAATGAGATAAAAGGGAATTATGACGAAGCTATTTTGCTATACGATAAAGTTGCTGAATTGACACAAGTGAAAAGCTTTTACATTTTTTCGGAAATTGCGAAAAGAAAAAAATCCGGTATGTAACAAACTAAAAAAATATCAAATGACCACAGAAAGAAATGGGAAGCTTTGGTTCAGCTTTCTTCAAAAACTATTTATGCTATTGCTAATTACGTCCATCTCTAAAAACATTTTTGGCCAGGAGCCAATTAGGGTAGTTGTTGCAGGTTTAACACACGATCATGTGAATGGAATATTAAGTCAATACAATAAAGGCAAAGTAACCATAGTAGGCATAGCTGAGCCTGACAGGCAATTGCAACAAAAGTTCAGCAAAATATATCATCTGCCCGATTCATTATTCTCTACAGATCTTAAAAAACTTTTGTTATTGAAAAAGCCTGACGCGGTATTGGGTTATAATGCAGTAGGAAAGCACCTGGAGATAGTTGAAATATGTGCGCCGCTGGGGATCTCTGTTATGGTCGAAAAGCCTTTGGCGGCAACCCTTGCGCAGGCAAAGGAGATTGAATCATTGGCTGATAAATATCATATTAAAGTATTGACCAATTATGAAACCACGTGGTATCCTTCTTTAGAGGATGTTTATAATACCGTGAATAAAGGAAGTATAGGAACTATTAGAAAAATGGTAGCACATGATGGCCACCAGGGGCCGAAAGAAATTGGTTGCAGCCCCGAATTTTTAAGCTGGCTGACGGATCCTGTTTTAAATGGTGCAGGTGCATTAAACGATTTTGGCTGCTACGGAGCCAATATAATGACGTGGCTAATGCAGGACCGCAGGCCAATTGCGGTAACTGCCATTACCAGGAATTACAAGCCGGATCTTTATCCAAAAGTGGACGATGACGCTACCATTATTTTAGAATACCCAAATGCGACGGGCCTGATCGAGGCTTCATGGGACTGGCCCTTTTCGATAAAGGACCTGGAAGTATTTGGAGAAACAGGATATTTGCATGCCTTAGATAAGGATATCATTATTAGCAGGATGAGAGAAAACAATAAAGGCTCTGAAGTAGCCACGCCATTGTCAGAACCTGAAAACGATCCGATCATTTATTTAACAGCCGTACTTCGAAATAAAATTCACGGAACAGACGACCGGTCATCATTGAAGAATAATATGATTGTAATGGAAATATTAGACGCGGCAAAAAGATCTGCAGCAACGGGGAAGAGGATTGTTTTATAAAATAAGTTGCGCTCTTATTTCCTGATTATTTGCCCTTGTATTTTAAAAAGATAATAATTTAGCAGAAATAATATTTTAATTTCTGAAATGAAAAATGAGAAATGAAAACAAGTACAACCAGGTTCTCGGACAGAGTTGATGACTATATTAAATTCCGGCCTCATTACCCAAAAGAAATTATTAAAGTACTTGAAAGTAAAATCGGATTTAATAAAAAGTTTGTAATTGCAGACATAGCATCAGGAACCGGAATTTCGTCAGAGATATTTCTTGATAATGGAAATAAAGTGTTTGCCGTGGAACCAAATACTGAAATGAGACTAGCTGCAGAATTGATTTTTGGCGACTATCCAAATTTTATTAGTTTTGACGGCAAAGCTGAAAATTCAAATCTCGTCAATAGCAGCATTGACCTGATATTTTGCGGACAGGCATTTCATTGGTTCAATAAGTCAGAATCAAAAATTGAATTTAGTAGAATATTAAAGCAAAACGGACATATTGTTTTGGCCTGGAATGTTAGAAATGAAAGAGAAGCTTTTCAGCGCGAATACGAAAAAATCTTATTGTCAAATATTTCAGAATATAAAGAGGTTAGCCATAAAAATATCTCTGAAAAAATAATAAGAGAATTTTTTGAACCAAAGGTCTTACATTTTCACAGTTTTGAAAATTTCCAGGAATTCGACCTGGAAGGTTTAAAAGGGAGATTACAATCTTCATCTTATTGTCCAAAAGAAGGTCCCGAACACGATCAGCTTTTTAAAGAAATAACATCCTTGTTTTTAAAATATAAAAAAAATGGGTTAGTCAAATTTAATTATGAGACAAAGATGTACTACTGCTAATTGAAAAGTTGATTTACTCCACAGCTTTTTACATTTTACTGATTTCAAAATGATGCATTCCGTTCTCTGCATGATAGGCAATATGCAAATGATTTACATCAGCAATCTTTTTAACAAACGCGAGGCCAAGACCGTTCGATGTTTCGCTATTGTCTTTAGAAGTATTGAGGCGCATAAATAATTTTTCAGGAGGAATTGGATCCAGCTTACTTGTATTGCTGATATGATAACTGTTTTTAGAAACGGTAATCGTTATGCTACCACCCGCATAGTTATATTTAATTGCATTTCCCAGCAGATTCTTTATCAACGAATCGGCAAGCATCGGGTGGAGTTTTATTATAAACGGATCATTAAAATTTGTTTGTATGGTTAGTTGTTTTTGATTAATAAATTCATCAAAGAGCTGTAAATACTTTTTAGTTATTTCCGTAAGGTTTATTTCTTCTTTGGTTTCAAATTGATTGTTCTCAATTTTAGCCAACAACAATAAACTTTCATTCAGTTTGCTTAACTGTCTTAATGCGTTTACCGACTGAAGAATAGATTGCACCTGGTCCTCTTTTAAATTTGTATCCTGCAACAAAAGCTCCAGTTTACCGAGTACAACAGCGACGGGCGTTTGCATTTCGTGCGCTGCATTTTCAGTAAACTCTTTCATGTTTAGGTAATCTTTGTATATTTTACCCGTCATATAATTCAAAGATGCATTCAGTTCATTAAACTCATAGATGTTGGTTTTCTCAAAATGGATGGCTTCCATTTTTTGCAGTTCTGCACTTCTTATTTTATTAAGGGAATGTTTGAAAGGTGTCCATAATTGTTTGCTAATTACCCAGTTAAAAATTAAAGTAGCCACAAACAAACCGATAAATACAAATAACATTATTCGGGTAACATACGTAACCAGTGCGGCTTTTTGCTCCTGCGATTGTCTTATGATAATCTGGTACGCGTTGTCATTAATAGAGACCACCTGCGATAATTGACGATAAGGTACCTTATCTCCGTTTGCTCCCAAACCGGTAATATTAGTAAGAGTTGAATTATTGTCAGTATTCGCATTTGTAGGAAAAATAGAAAGATCAGGCGTTTTTAAAATGAATGTTGTGGCATTATCCGCTTCATTGTCCAGGTATTGGATCCAGGTTATTTCATTGCTTATTAATTCTTTATCACTACGATAATTTATTTCTTTGCTGAATTGATTAAATAAATAAAATCCGGCCGATGCAAGCAAAGGAACCAATGCAATTAAAAAATATAAAGTTGTTTTTGTGAGGAGCTTCATTGTTTATTTTGATAGAAAAAAAATTGCTGCTACATTAATTATCTGTAAACCTGTATCCCGAGCGGTATTCAGTTTTTATGTAATCATTGCTGCCGGCATCTATTAATTTTTTTCTAAGATTTTTAATATGAGCATAGATGAAATCGAAATTACTTGCGTGAAGATATTCATCACCCCAAATATGTTCTGCTATCGCTCCCTTTGTAAGAAGCCTGCGCCGGTTAACAATAAAATATTCAAGCATCTGGTATTCTTTATCAGTAAGGTCAACTGGTTTATCGTTTACGGTTACTCTTTGAGCTTCTGCTTCCAGTTTAATTTCGTTAAAGCTAATCACTTTATTTCCATCAAAATTTCTTCGCCTGATAATTGCGTTTATGCGGGCCGTTAGTTCAGAAAGGTAAAATGGTTTGGCGAGGTAATCATCCGCGCCGAGATCAAGGCCGTTCAATTTATCTTCCAGTGCATTTTTTGCAGAAATAATAATAATCCCGGCTTTGGATTCCATATATTTTAATTCCTTTAGAATATCAAGGCCGCTCCCATAAGGCAAGCCAATATCTATGACGATGCAATCATATACAAATTCCCTGACTCTTTCTTTTCCATTCAAAAAATCGCTTACTGCCTCACATATAAAACCCTGGTGCTCCAGGTATCGCAAAATAGATTCCTGCAATGCTTTTTCATCTTCTATGATCAATATTTTCATGGTAAAAGTTTGCCTTATTATTTTACAATTTACTCAACAAATTACATTATATTTTGGTAAAAAAAACCCGCCTTATTAAGGCGGGAATTGGCTTCACAGGAACTCTTTTTTTGTAAATACTTTGAATAAAAAAAGCATTTACATTTTGTATGTACGTCTATTTATTTTTGACCACCTCACATTTAAAAATTTCCTTTACTTATTTACTGGCCGTCGTCAGGTTGTTGTTGTTGTTGCTGCTGTTGTTGTTGCTGCTGCTGTTGTTGCTGCAATTGCTGTTGCATTTGTGGATAATTTCCTGCAGAACCCTTTAAAGTAGCCGTAGTAGTATTTTCTTCGCCATCACGTCTATAGGTGATATCTACTTTATCACCGGGGCGCATAGCTGAAATTTTGCCTACTAATTCGGTGCCTGTGCTAATAACAGTTCCATTTAATTTAGTAATGAAATCTCCCTTGTGTATGCCTGCCTCATCTGCTGCGCTTCCACTGGCAACATCCATCACGTACACTCCATTACCATTGGGAATATTATTTTTCTGCCGTTGTGCTTCGCTCATCTGATCGCTGCCAAACATAATTCCCAGGTAAGCTCTTTTAGCGCTGCCATATTTTATAATGTCTCCTGCTACTCTTGCAACTATGTTAGACGGAATTGCGTAAGAATAACCCGCGAAAGAGCCTGTTGGTGATGCAATAGCGCTGTTGATCCCAATCAGATCGCCATTTGTATTTACCAGGGCGCCGCCGCTATTACCTGGATTAACTGCAGCATCTGTTTGAATAAATGATTCAAGAGGAGCCTGGCTGTTTCTGCTGTTAATGTCTATTTCGCGTGACAGGGCGCTCACTATACCGGAGGTAACCGTAGTTTCCAAATCCAAAGGATACCCAATTGCCAAAATCCACTCACCTACACGAACGTTATCTGAATTTGCAAAATTGAGATATGGAAAATTACTCCCTTCAATTTTTATAACGGCCAAATCAGTGGCCGGGTCTGTGCCAATTACTCTGGCCTTGTAATCATTTTTATCGTTTAAAGTCACTATCAGTCCATCAGCATTATCCACCACATGATTATTAGTTACAATATAGCCGTTTGCACTCACTAAAACACCAGAGCCTGAGGCTACCTCACGGGCAGGACTATTATTATTAGAAGACATATCGCCGGAACCATCCTGGTTATCAGGAAGTCCAAAAAAGCTGATTCCCTGGTTTCCCATTTTTTTCATCACTTTTATGTGAACCACAGCGGGAGAAGCTTTGGCTGCTGCATTTTCAAAATCTGTTGTCGGCACATTGGTTCCGTCGGCATTAAAATTTGCCAGTTTAAAAATAGAAGAATTGGTGCCGTTCTTTGCGGTTAAAGGGCTTTGATTTTCGTAATGCCCGTAAATCCAGCCACCTCCGGCGAAAGCAGCTGCGCCTATAAATAAGGCAGCTATAAATTGTTTAATTTTCATGTGTTTATTTTTTTAATTAAACACAAATATGATATGCACCTTTGAACCAATTCTGTAGAAATATGTAAAGGGCTTGTTAAACGTAAATGAATACTAATAGCATCTTAGAAAGTCTAGAGATAGAAATTTTATTCACCATTTAAGCCGTTCTTGGGACACAAACGGCGGGGTCCGCCGTGGTCGGTGTCACCGACCACTTTTAGCTGGATAAAAAATTCATATAATCATTTCCAGACAGCTTCTTACAATAATTTTTTAACAGTTATGATCACATTTCTTCTCAACAAATAACATTCAAAATCTAAGTTTACTAAAACAAATAGAAAATAAAATTTAAAAAACTTCAGCAAAAGAACAATTAATGTGAAATCTTATTTACATATTGTGTTTATCTATTTAATCTGGATCAGGGAATATTTATTTACTCAATTTTTGTAACTAACTTTATCATAGTTTTTTAATCCGACTGATTTTACTTTGGCATAACGTTGAATGATAAACGAAAATATTTACCTGTTCCGGGCCATTAAATTCCCTTTGATAATTAAAAGTGTTTATTTAAAAAAAAGACAATGAAAAAGAAATTATTATTTTTCCTGTTCGTGTTTATTTTTTCGGGCTTTTATCTTCAAACGAAAGCCCAGTCGACTGTCTCAAAAAAAGAAAATGAAAAATGGTTTAAAAAACGGGAATGGCTGGGAGGTTTAAAATTGCAGCCTCATTCCTCTGTAAATGCGCAGGAATTTGCGAGGCAATATCATGCTAATAAAAAATATTGGGATGAAGCTTTTGCTTTCTTAAAAAACAATGACCTCACCAAACTCGCACCGGGAAAATATCCGATTGATGGCGATAATGTTTATGCTTATGTAACAGACGACAGCACCAAAGATTATGATAAATCAAAATGGGAATCACACCGCAAATATATTGACCTCCATTATGTAATTTCAGGAGAAGAAAAAATTGGAGTGACGCCTGTTGCAGATGTAACAGTGACTGAACCCTATAACGCGGAAAAAGATATAGCTCATTACAGTGGACCCGGAAAAATATATCTTGCTAAACCCGGCACGTTTTTTATCTTCTTTCCCGGAACGGCGCACCGGCCCAACATTACAACCGGTGGCAATAAACCCGATCAGAAAATTGTGATCAAGATAAAAAATGCCTGATCTTATATGTGAAAAGATGGTGAAGGGCTTGGTGTGATTCCTTGCTAGGTTTAAAATATAAATTTACTGCTATCCTGGTGTTTACAAATGAGGGCATTTTATTTTATCATTTGCCTGAATCATGGATTTTTATCTCATTAAACATTTTTAAAAATATTTTAAATTCATTCGCCACTAATTATTCAAATGACAAAAATGACAAATCAGCATTATAAGTTGCCTGCCCGAATGTCCACCTGAACGATTCTTTCGGGCTGGGGACAGGCGGGGTTTACTGTTTTTGGCGGGTAAACTAAATTCAGAATGCAGAAGCAGAACAACACCATCATCGTAAAATAAGCAGACATAATTCGCCCAAAAACCCCTATTCTTTAAAAATAAATTTTGTTGGCAATTTAAAATGCATTTATATTTGCAGTGTACTACTTAACTAATACACTAATGATAGAGATCCAAAACTTATCTTTTGGTTATAAAAAAAGAAAGCTGCTTTACAAAAATTTGAATTTAAACCTTGAGGCAGGAAGCATCTATGGGCTGCTTGGCAAGAACGGCGCAGGCAAATCTACCTTACTTAAAAATTTCATTGGGTTGCTTTTTCCAAAAGAAGGAAATATTTCAGTAAATGGATTTGAACCAAAAAAAAGATGGCCCTCATTTTTGGAAACTATTTATTTTATTCCTGAGGAAGTATATGTGCCGGCATTAACGGTTGAGCGATATAAAAACTTATTCGCGCCTTTTTATCCTTTATTCAACGAAGAACAATTTCAAAGTTATCTTGAGCAATTAGATGTGCATGATAAAGGGAAATTGAATAGCCTCTCTTTTGGTCAACAAAAAAAATTCATTATTGCGTTTGCGCTTGCCTGTAATACAAGGGTATTATTATTGGATGAACCTACCAATGGTCTTGATATTCCTTCCAAGATAAAATTTCGTAAGCTGATATCGGGCGTATTTACCGATGATAAGATCATCTTTATTTCTACTCACCAAATACGGGACCTGGATAACCTCATCGATCGCGTTATTATAGTAGATAACGGTGAACTGCTTTTAAATGCTTCTATATCTGAAATAGCTGATAAGCTTTGCTTTAAATCGGTAAGTGACATCCCTTCAACAGGCAAAGTGTTATACACTGAAGATTCCCTGAAAGGCCATGCAATAGTAATTGAGAATACAGCACATGAAGATTCAAAAATAAATCTCGAACATTTATTCAATGCGATAACCGAAAACCCGGCAATAGCCAAATCAATTTTTGAATATTAATTCCCGATATGAATAATACTTTCAATCTAACAAGGTTTGGGAAGCTCCTGAAAAAGACGTTGCTGGAAAGGCCGATGCATACTTTTGGATTTACCGGCCTGATGCTGGTAATATCGCTGCTGCTATATTTCGTCATAAAAACATTTTCACACCTTGGCATGGCTCCGCACATCGGCATGGCTCAAACAATTACCTTTTTTGGCGGCCTCATTGGTGGCAGTTTTTTCCTGGCTTCGTTTGTATTTGGATATTTTTCTTCGAATGCTAGCGGATCGTCGTTCCTTACACTCCCCGCATCCACCTTCGAAAAATGGTTATGCGCTATACTAATTACCGGGGTTTTATATCCGCTTATCTTTTTAATATTCTACCGAATAATGGATAGCAGCTTTGTTGCAATCTATCATAATAGTTTGGACACGGCCTCTCCTTTTTATAAAGAGCAATACGAGCGGGTTTACAATTTCGATTTGAATGGTATTATAGCAAGAAACATTTATGTAATGTTTTTTATTTACACTGGTGCCATGTTGCTCGGGTCACTATATTTTAATAAGGCGGCGGTGATAAAAGTAGCCCTTGTTTTATGCGCCATTTTTATTTTCACGTTCGGCCTGAACTGGTTAATGGCCATTGGACTTTTTGGAAGTATAGAAGATGCAGCACCATTTAATCATGTTGCTATTCGTGCAGGAAAAGAAATCGGTTCGCTTGAATTGCCTTCACGGGTTGGTAAAATTTTTCTTTATGCCATTGTATTTGTTTTTCCAACTATTCTGTGGTTGCTTTCGTTTACACGTTTACGTGAAAAAGAGTTTTAAAAAGACCCAATATGAATAACATATTTAATGTAAAACGATTTAGTTGGCTAATGAAAAAAACTTTGCTGGAAAGGCCGGCACAGCTATTCGGATTCACTGGCTTACAACTTACGCTTGTTTTCATACTTTATTATGTTGCAAAAATATTCGCAGGATATGGAAGGGCACAGATCATGTCTTTCAACTATGGACTTCCCATTAGCAGTTGTTTTTTGGCTTCAATGGTATTTGGATATTTTTCTTCAAATGCTATGGGGTCTTCCTTTCTGACGTTGCCGGTATCCAATTTTGAAAAATGGCTTTGTGGTATTTTAATAGCCTGCGTTTTATATCCCGCGATATTCTTAATTTTTTATAGAATTATGGATGCCACCTTTGTCTCGTTTTATCATAGCAGTTTAGATGTATCGTCACCGTTTTACAAAGAGAGGTATGAGTCAGTTTATATTCTTAGCTTTAATGGAATCCTTGCCTGGAAAACTTACCAAACATTCTTTTTCTTCACGGGTGCTATGTTGGTTGGCTCGCTATATTTTAATAAAATACCTTTTATTAAAACAGCAATAGGCATTTGTATTCTTGCAATCGGTATTGTGGGACTAAACTGGTTAATGGCTAAGTTATTTTTCGGAAACTTTAATAAGGCCGGGGCCTTCAATTATGTAACCATACCTATTGGAAAACAGGAGGGCATTATTGAATTGCCTGAGGTTGTTGGCAAAGTTTTTAATAATTGCCTCTGGTTTGTTATTCCGGGCCTGTTATGGATACTTTCGTTTTCGCGTTTACGTGAGAAAGAATTTTAAATTAATTAAATGGAATTTAAAGAGAACCCAGCAATATATATTCAGATAGCGGAATACGCCTGCGAACAGATTCTATTAAAAAAATGGAAGCTGGGCGATAAAATTATCAGTATAAGGGATCTTGCTGTGAGCATGGAAGTAAATCCCAACACCGTGCAAAGAGCTTATGATTTTCTGCAGCAACGGGATATTATTACTAATAAAAGAGGCATCGGATATTTTATTGAAGATGATGCGATGGAAAGGATTCTTAGTTTCAGAAGAGAGCAGTTTATGGAGAATGAATTGCCTGTGTTTATGCGAAACGTATATCTTTTAAAAATAGATTTTAAAGAAATAAAATCATCGTTTGACCAATTTATAAAAGACCATTTTAAAAAATAAGTTATGAAATTTACTTCAAAGGTTTTGCTGATATTGCTGGTTGTTTTAATCGGTGGTTTGCTTTCTTCAAATATAATTTTGAAAAGAGAATATGATGCCATAGATAAAACTGATATCTATTGGAATTATGAAAGAGTTTTACAGCAACCTTTTAAATACTTGAAAATAATGGGTGGAAACGGCACCAGGATTGCATTTGAGCAAAGTCCTAAATATTCTGTTCGTATTCTACAGGAATGGAAAAGATATTATGGCGGCGAGATAAAAGCGCATGTAACAAATGACACGCTGATTATTAACTTTGATTTTGTTCCGGCAAATCTTTATGAAAAATCCTGGATGAAAGGTATCACTGCTGTCCGTATTTTTTCACCGGAGCTTCTATCTGTTGAAGGTTTTAATACCAACTTCGAAATGTTTGAACTAAAACAAAAAAGTATATCAGTGAATATGTCCGGAAAATCTAAATTTG
>Ga0208717_1000171_pt1 | contig 29868 bp, 24 predicted proteins | sample NGESurF53shallow_FD_184489 | JGI IMG/M metagenome (GOLD analysis project Ga0208717, IMG submission 184489) | Arctic peat soil microbial communities from Barrow, Alaska - NGEE Surface sample F53-3 shallow (SPAdes) | ecosystem: Environmental > Terrestrial > Soil > Wetlands > Peat ... | reverse complement strand
CACCGCCCGGGTGGCATCGCGCACGCGGGCCTGTAGGCCCTTTCTTTCCGTCATACTTCACTATTATGCATACTTCACCGGAATGGTGAAGCAACAAAGAGATTGAGGTATTGGGCGCCGCGCGGGCCACGAGGGAGCGCGAAGATTACCCGCCGTGCAAGTTTCGCCGAGTCGAGCGCCCGGGGAACGACGTCCGTGAGGCCGTTTGCCGCCTGGTCTCGCGGCACCACTCGACACTGCACCGCGACCTTCGTGGAGGTCACGGACGGCCAACCGCCACCCGCCCGTGCCTGGGCGCGAGGGCTCCTCCTGAAGCGGCGAGCGCCGACATCGCGTTCGCGATGCTCCGGCCGTGGTCCGTCGTGGCGTGGATGTACAGCTCCGCTGCCCGTGTCGTCGATTGACCCATCCGCAACTTCAAGTCGGCCAGGCTCGCACCCGCCTCGGCCGCGAGTGTCATGCCGGTATGCCGAAGGTCGTGCACCCGCGCGTCCGGCCGGCCGATGCGGACCAGCGCACGGCTGAGTATCTGCGAGTACCCGCAGAGAACCGGACCGCCCGTCGAGGACGTGAAGACGAGGTGGTCGGGTTGCCCGGTCGTGTACGTCTGGACGTGCTCGAGAAGGATCGGCACCAGGTGGGGTGGCAAAGCGATCCGGCGGCGTCCGGCGGCGGACTTCGGGCTGTCGACGTCGTAGACCCCGTTGACCAGGTAGACTCGCTCGCTGATCAGCACGCTCGGCGCGTCAGGGTCGAGGTCGAGGCCACCGACATGCAGGATCGCCAGTTCACCGATCCGGGCACCCGACCATGCCAGCAGCTGCACCAAGGCGGAGTAGCGGCCGGGCACCTCATCGGCGAGCTGGCCGATCTCCGCGACGCTCAGCGTCGGGCGCTCCCCCCGCTTCGTCGTCCCTGCTCCTTTCAGCTGGCAGGGATTGGTCGCCACCAGCCCGTCGGCAACCGCGGTGCCGTAGATGGCCCGCAGCACCCGGTAGGCACGGGCGGCGGCGGCGCTTCCGTCGCGCACGGTCGCAACACTGTGCCGGCGTTCGCGTGCGCACGCTTCCTTAAGCGATGCGCGCATGCCGGCGTACCAGGTGCGCACCGCGTCGGGTCGAAGCTCGTCGAGGCGCACATCGCCCAGCGGCGGAATGATGTGCAGCCGCAGATGCGATTCGTACAAGGCGTGCGTGGTGACTTTGATTCCGGTGCGCTCCTGCAACCAACGCGTCCCGTAGCTGCCGACGGTCTCGGTGACCTTGCGCGGTGCCCGCCAGGTCTCCCGGAGGAGGTCGGCACGTACGGTATCGAGGTACTTGCGCGCATCGGACCGGGAGTCAAAAGTTTGGGGTGCTCGCTGCAATTGGCCGTCCGCGCGATACCGTACCCGGAACCGCCCACTGGGCAGCAGTTCGACCGCACCAAAACTGCTTCTGCGTCGATTGACCATCGGTTTCCCCTCGTCGCCGTCGCGGCCCGTGGCACACCGTGAGTTCTTCCACACCTGCTCCACGAGAACTGCTAAGGTACCAGAAACCCCTGCTATATAAGGGAAATATCGAGGTCTGACCTGCATTCCCAAGCTGACAGTGCGGGTTCGATTCCCGTCACCCGCTCCATCCATGCGCCGAACCCGGAGCGGAGCCGAGAGATCCAGCAGCACGTCGCCGAACTCACGCCGGTTCTGACTGACTTGGCGCCTTCGTCGAGACTCTCGGAAGCCAGGTGCCGCCTTCAGGCGCAGTCGAACCGGCATCTCGCCGGTGCCGTGCTCGACGCGTTGGATCATGGTGAGCTAGGGTCGGTGCTGGCGATGGAGCTCGCCCGCTTAGTCAAACCGCCGTCCGGCTAATAGCTTCTACCTTCCTACTGGGAGGTGGGTGCGCACATGCCCGCACGACTACGCATCGAATCGTTGTCTGCGTTGGAAATTCTCGACTCAAGCGATCTCGATTTTGGCTTAGCAGGGGTCTGACGTGGTGCTCGCGGGGCCAGCGATCCAGGTATGCCAAGTCGGCACGGTCCTGGTCGCCGGGCCTGGTGTTTCGGGCTTCATCGCGCGAGTCGAAGCCCGCATGCAGGGACGTCGGGGACCGCGGGTACTGCAGCCGTATTACGACCTCGCCAAACTCTTTCGTAAGGAATCGCTGGCACCGGACGGCGCCAGCTGGGTATTCCTTGTTGCGCCCTTCGTCGCGTTCGCCTGCTACCTGACAATTCCGCTCCTCATTCCAGTGCTGACAACCTTCGGCCTACCGCTGGGATACATGGGTGACATTCTCGGCGGCGGCTTCCTGCTCGCGTTGGCGAGCTTCGCTATCGCACTCGCCGCTGCCGAAACCGGCTCGCCGTACGCGCAGCTTGGCTCGAGCCGATCGAAGACGTTCGGTGCGATCACCGAGCCCGTCGTCCTCTTCGTGGTGTTCACCGTCGCGCTGATCACGGGAACCGACCTGCCGTACGCACTCGCCGCGACCGTCCGATCGGGTGCTGGGCAGCTCGTGCGGCCCGCACACGTCCTCGCCGCTGCCGCCCTGTTGATGGTGATCCTGTACGAAACGGGCCGGATTCCCGTCGAGACGCATACCGGCACAAACGAGTTCGGGATGATCGAAGAGGCTCGCGCCTTCGAACATTCCGGGCCGTACTTCGCGATGATCCGGTGGGGTTCATCGATGAAGCAGATGATCCTCTTCGTCATCCTCATCAACGTCTTCGTCGCACCCTGGGGCCTCGCCTCGACCGGGTCACCAACAGCAGTCGGACTCGCGATCCTGGCCTTCCTGGCAAAAGCAGCCGGCATCGGCATCATCATCGCGATCATTGACGATTCGTTCGCCAAACTTCGGTTGTTCAAGATCAGTGAGTTCGTCGCGGCTGCCTTCTTGCTAGCGGTGTTGGGCGTTTTCACTCTGTACCTGGGCGGTGGATGATGACACCCGCTCCACCGGTCTTCGCAAGCGTTGCGAACGTGATCGCCGTGTTTGTGCTGCTCGCCGAATTTGGCATGTTGCGGGCAGCGATGCTGCGTGCGCAGATCAGGCTGTACGCGTTTCAGTCGTTGCTGCTGTCGGTGCTCGCCGCGGTAGCGGCGTACGAACGCCACGTCCCGGAGCTGTATGCGTTGGCGGTTCTATCGTTTGCGCTAAAGGTTGTCATCGTGCCGACCGTCGTCCAGCGACTGCTCCGCAACACAAACACAGAGATAGCCGGCAGCGGGGCGCTCGGTGTCGCCAGCGAGACGCTCCTTGCTTTGGGAGTGACCGCCTTCGGCTTCTTCTCCGTGGGCGCGCTTCACATTCAAAGCCGCATTCTTCCGAGCGCTGCGTTGTCGCTCTCCGTCGCTGTCGTACTTGTGTCATTCGTCTTGATGATCGTGCGTCGCGATGTCGTGTCCCAAGCCATCGGATTCTTCTCCCTCGAGAACGGCGTCTCGCTGGCAAGTCTCGTGGTCGCCTCAAGCTTGCCCCTGATCCTTGAGGTGGCGTTCCTTTTCGATCTGCTCGTCGCTGTTGTGGTATTCGGTGTCCTGATGAGAGTGCATCACGGCCGCAGCCGGTCCCTGTCGACCACTCAACTGACCAAGCTCCGGGGATAGCACATGACCCCGATCTTGATCCTGCTCATCTCGCTGCCGTTCGCTGCCGCGCTCGCCTGCCTTGTGCTGCCGGTGCGCGCTAGCCAAGCGCTCACCGTGGTTGTGGGCGTCGGATGCTTTGGATTGTGTGTGGCATTGATCCCCACAGTCGGCCACCGCGACGTTTCCGCGTTGAAGTACCTCCGAGCCGATGCGTTGTCGGTTGTGTTCTTGCTCGCCACGGCCTTTCTCTACGCCGTGACGGCGATGTACACGATCGGGTATCTACGAAGTGAGGAGGACGCTGCCGACTTCCCGCGATACTCGCGACGTCTCTACGTCGGACTGAACCTATTCGCCTGGTCAATGCTGTGCGCACCGCTCGTCAACGGTCTCGCACTCCTGTGGGTCGCAGTCGAAGTAACCACTGTCGTGTCGGCGCTGCTCGTTGTCATCGATGACACCGACCGAGCCGCCGAAGCCGCGTGGAAGTACGTGCTAATCGCCTCGGCTGGGCTCGGTCTTGCATTGCTCGGCACGATCTTTATGTACTACGCAGGAGCTCAAGTGATCGGGCAGTCATACGACCTCGCGTTCGCGCCGCTCCTGCAGGCCGCGCCCCACCTGCCGCACACTGCCGTGCGTCTCGCGTTCATTCTCGCGGTGCTGGGATTCGGTACCAAGGTCGGCTTCTTCCCCGTGCACACGTGGCTGCCGGACGCCCATTCGGAAGCACCGACGCCAGTCTCGGCGATGTTGTCCGGATCACTGCTCGCCGTCAGTTTCTACGCCGTGTTGCGCTTTTACCAGATCGCCGTCGCGACCGTCGGTCCACGCTTTCCGCAGACTGTGCTTCTTGTGTTCGGCGTTGCCTCCCTCTGTCTTGCCGCGTTATACCTGCTGGACCAGGCGGATGTGAAACGCATGCTGGCCTATTCGAGCATCGAGCACATGGGCATCCTCGCGATCGGCGTCAGCTTCGGTGTACCGGTCGCCTCCGTCGGCGTGCTCTTGCACGTGCTCGCGCACGCCGCCGCGAAAGGGAACGCATTCATGGGGGCAGGGGTATTCGTACAGAAGTTTCGCACCAAGGAACTCGGCGGAATGCGATCTGGGCTCAGTGTGCTGCCGTGGTCGGCGCCGGCGTTCCTGCTTGCAGTGCTCGCACTGACGGCCATGCCGCCGTTCGGGATCTTTCGCAGTGAGTTCTACATCGTCGCCGGCGGTTTGTCCGGTGGGCATAATGCCTCAGCCGTCATTCTGGTCGTGCTCGTGACGCTCGCTTTCCTCGGTTTGGCATGGAACGCGACCCGCATGGTGTATGCGCCGGGCCCGGTCACCACTGAACGCGGTGAACCCAGTGCGTGGATGGTGGTCCCCCCGGTCATCGGACTGGTTGCGCTGCTCGTCCTTGGTGTCCATCCACCCGCACATCTGCTCGATCTGCTCAATCGCGGAGCGGCTGAACTAGCTGGTCGTCTGTGAGCGCGCAACTCGAGCAGCCGGCCGGCACCGCAACGGAACGTGCGTGGCGACAGCACGTCGTCGACCGGGTTGAGAGTGGCGACCGCTTCGCCGGCATGCACGGAACGGCCACCGGTTCCGGCGTTCGGCTGACGGCCGTCGTCAGCACCGACGACGGATTCGACTTGATCGACACCGAGTTGGACGCCGAGACGCTCCGCTATCCGTCACTGTCCGCGTGGTTGCCGGCCGCGAATTGGTACGAGCGGGAGATCTGCGACACGTTCGGCTTGCGTCCAGTCGGCCATCCGCGCCTCGATCCGCTGGTATTGCCCCTGGGCAACGATTCACGCCCGCGACCGCGTCCTGGCTCGGCTGCCTCTATCCCGCGCACTACACCCGACGAAGCTGCTCTTCCTCTCCAAGTGCTCGGCGCGGGGTTGTTCACGATTCCGCACGGACCGGTGCGTTCCGGGGTGTTCGAGTCCGTGGAATATCTGGTGGAGACGCCGGGGGAGGACATCCCACACGTCGGCATTCGTGTCTTCGCCAAGCATCGCGGCATCGAGCGACGGTTCCAAGACGTCGGTGTTCACGACGGTGTTCTACTCGCGGAGAGGGTCGAGGGCATTGCATCTGTCGCGCACGCTTTGGCCTACTGCCACGCGATCGAGTCTCTCGCCGGTGTCGAGATCTCACGATCCGCCGCAATGGTGCGCGTTCTGTTTGCCGAGCTCGAGCGGATAGCCAACCACCTCGATGTTGCGATGAAGCTGTGCGACGCGGCGGGTCTCGCGGTCGCGACGGCCCGGTTTGGGGTGCATAAAGAAACCACGATGCGCCTGATCGGCTCGATGTGTGGTAGCCGGTTCGGCCGGGGTGTCGTCGTTCTTGGCGGAGTGAGCGCCCTACCTGAGTTATCCGCCGGCGAAGTCGGTCACCGACTTACCGACCTCGAGGCGGCGATCCGCGCCGATGTTGCGCCGCTGATGCGGACCCCGTCGTTCCTGGATCGGCTTCGGCGCACCGGTCCGCTCAGCGCCGACCTCGCCCGAACCCACGGCGCGCTCGGACCGATCGGGCGCGCCTCCGGCTTCGACGACGACGACCGGCGCAGAAGACCGTACGACGGCTACACCTGGCTCGACGTACCAACTGCGGTTGTCGTCCCGGACGGCGATGCCACCGCACGATTGCGTGTGCGCTGGGACGAAGTGTGCTCGAGCTTCACGTTGGCGCAGGAAACGGTCGCCGATCTCCTCGACGCGACGGACACGACGCTTCGGGTGCCGTTGGGAGCAGCACCTGGTCGCGGCGTCGGCTGGGCCGAGGCTCCCCAAGGTGAAGTGCTCTACATCGTCGAACTCGACGACGACCGCATTGTGCGGTGTAAGCCGCGGTCCGCCTCCTTCCATAACCTCGTGTTGTTCCACGACGTGTTCGCAGGGGACATCCTCACCGACTTCCCCTTTATCGAAGCCAGTTTTGGCTTGTCCATCGCGGGGGTGGCTGGCTGATGCCGTGGATCACACGAGGACTCCGGCATGGTGTCGTCACCACCCGATGGCCCGCCCGCGACGATGCCTATCAAGGGAGTTGGCGCGGCGTCGTCGACGCCATACCCGAAGACGTACCCACCGCCGAACGAGGAGCGATCGAAGCGCTCTGCCCGACATCTGCCATCAGCGCGGACGACGAAGGTCTGAGACTCGACCGCGGCCGCTGCATCTTGTGCGGTTACTGCGTCAATCTCCGGCCCGATTTGTTCGCGTGGTCGCTAGGAGCGGCGACGGCAGTTGCGAGCCGCACGACGCTCGTAGTACCCGCGCGACCGGAGACCAACGAAGCCATCGACGCGACACGTGACGAGTTGGCGGCCCGAACGAAGATGTTGCGCCGGTCCGTCCATGTGCGCCACGTCGATGCAGGATCCGATGGATCCGAGGAATGGGAAATACTCGCGCTGCTGAACCCGGTCTACGACATTCACCGGCTCGGGATCTTCTTCACCGCGAGCCCACGACATGCCGACATTCTGCTCGTCACAGGGGTCGGAGGGACCGGAATGCTGGCGCCGCTCGCACGCACACTTGAGGCGATGCCAACGCCGCCTGTGGTCGTGGCAGCAGGTACCGAGGCCATCAGCGGCGGGCTCGTTCACCCAACGTATGCAACCTCGGGTGGCATCGGCGGGGCGCTGCAAGTGGATGTGTGGGTGCCGGGATCGCCACCTAGTCCGTTCAGCCTGTTGCATGGTTTGCTTCTCGCAGTCGGACGGCTGACATGAGCGGGCTGCTCCTCGCAGGGCTTATCCTCATCGCTGGCGCGATCGGCTGGGATCTCGTGATACCGATCGAACTCGCAGCATCGCGCGCCGTGGGTTACCTCTTTTCCGCGGCTGCGGTTGCGTGCTTCCTGATCGTCGGGGCCGCGGGGATCGGCGGAAGGTCGACCGACGTCGATCTGCACCGTGCGCTCGCGTTACCGATTGCGGGGCTTCATATCGACCGGCTATCAGGACTGTTCCTGGTGATCTGTTTCGCCGTCGCCCTGCCGGTCGTGGCATCGATGGCTGACTGGGCGCGCAGCCCGGATCGGGTGCGCAGTCGAGGCCTGGGCGCGGGCGTCGCCCTCACGATCGGCGCTGTCGCGGTGGTCGTCACCGCGGACAACATCTTCGTCCTGCTCTTAGGCTGGGAGCTACTCAGCTTCGCGTTCTACGTTCTTGCCGGGGTTCGACGTGAGCGCGTTGCCGGCGCACAAGCCAGTCTGCTCGCCATGGCGTTCGGCAAAGCCGGCGCCGCGCTGCTCCTGCTCGGATTCCTGCTGCTCGCCGGCCACTCGGGGAGCTGGCAGCTTGCCGACCTCGGGCACGCGACCGGCGCGCGGCACGACTTCGGTTACGCGCTGCTCATTGCGGGATTTGCCACCAAGTGCGGACTGGTCCCTGTACAGGTGTGGCTCCCCCCCACCTACGAGGCGGCACCGGGTCCGGCTCGAGCGCTCATGGCCGGCGCGGCGGTCAACGTCGCGTTCTACGGTATGTGGCGCACGCTCGCCATTCTCGGGCGGCCACCGGTCTGGTTGGTCGTCGTCGTGCTGCTTGTCGCGGCGTTCACCGCGGTCCTCGGGATCGCGCACGCGGGGGTGCAGACCCACCTGCTGCGTCTCATCGCCTACTCCAGCATCGAAAACGCCGGCCTCATCGTCGCCGGCTACGGAGTCGCACTTGCCGGTGCCGCGGCCCGAAACAACCAACTTGTCGCGGTGGGTTTGCTCGCGGCAACCTTGCAAATCTGTGCACACGCGATTGCGAAGTCCCTGTTGTTCGCGAGTGCGGCAACAATCGAATCGGTTGTCGGCTCGGACGAACTCGACCAGCTGCGCGGAATCAGCCGCCGGTTGCCCTTCTCCGGTATGGGCTTGGCGATCGGGTCACTGACACTCGCCGGGCTACCGCCGACAATCGGTTTCGTTTCCGAATGGTTCCTACTCGAATCTTTGATGCAGCAGTTTCGGTTGCCCGGGTTGGCGCTGAAGCTCGCACTCGCCGCCACTGGTGCACTCGTCGCGCTCACCGCGGGGTTTGCGAGCGTCACGTTCGTCCGCCTCTTCGGCTTTGTCGTTCTCGGCGGCGAGAGGCGACGTACGACGCTCCGCGAAGAAGCCGGCCGGCCGGGCCGGGCTGCGATCTGCGTGCTCAGCCTCGGTTGCCTTGCCATCGCAGCTCTGAGTCCACTTGAGGTGCGGATGATCTCCGCCGGGCTTGGGCCGCTGATCGGGCCTGACGTGACGAACGGTGCGCGGAAGGGGCCGTGGGTTCTGCAACCAGTGTTCGCGGACTTCTCGATCCTGTCGCCGAGTTGGTTGTGGGTCATGTTGCCTGCATTGCTGGCCTTCGCCATCGCCGTCGGCGTCGTTGCATCGCGGGGCGGTCTACTCCGCGTTCGTCGCGTGCCCGCCTGGAGATCGGCAACCGCCGGCGTCACAGGGCATGACCGCTACACCGCCTTCGGATATGCCAACCCGACACGCAAGCTGCTCGCCAACGTCTTGTTGACTCGAACCGAACTGCGGACCGTCGAGCAGGAGACCGGAGGCCACGTCGGCCACGAGACGGACGGCGCCGCCGGCGCTGAACTCGGGTACACCTCAGACGTCGTCGAAATGGTCGGGGCGTTCGTCTACCGACCGCTAATACGTGGCGGGCTCGTGATCGTCAGGATGGTGAGGAAGCTGCAGTCCGGCCGGCTCGACGCTTACATCGCGTACATGCTCATCGCGCTCCTCGCCGTCCTCGCGGTGGTGACGGCGCTGGCGTGATGACGGGTGGAAGGCAGCTGGTCGAGCATGCCGTCGGCGGGCTAACAGAGCGTTAGGTGATGACCGCAGGTTCGCGTGGATCCCGGCCGAGCGGGCCGTAGACCTCAAGCCTTTCGAGGGTGACGAGTCGTCCGTGAATGCAGTCGTCGTTGGAGTGCACGAAATCGCGAAGTTTGCTCTCGTCGTCGACGATGACGACCGCGACGGGGAGGTGATCTGAGATGTCGAGAATCCGGGTGGTGTGCACGTCGCCTGACCGGCCAAATCCCTCGACGCCGCGCAGCACCGTTGCGCCAGAAAGCCCGGCGTCGTGAGCCCGATGGACGATCACGTCGCACAGCGCCTTGTGCTGATATCTCGCGCTCTCGCAGACGTAGACCGTCAGCCGAGAGGGTCGTTCGAAGGTGGCCATAGCTCCCCTTCCGCCGGTCGTGGTCGAGCGCGGCACGATCATCTGATGCTAGTCGCCCCGGCAGCTTGCGCAACGCGTCGAGAGACGCCCTTCACGCGGCAGTATTCGCGCTGGAGTCGAAAGTTTGAGCGCTCCCTCCGCCAGCGGCGTATCGATTTAGCCCCAGACGTCTTGCGCCGTCTCGACCACCAGCTGCAGCTTGGCGACCTCCTCGTCATAAGTGAGGGCATTGCCCTCGACGGTCGATGAGAACCCGCACTGCGGAGACAGGCAAATCTGCTCGAGCGGCACGTATTGGCTCGCTTCGTCGATGCGGCGCTTCAGGTCATCCTTGCTCTCCAACGCGCCGCGCTTGGTCGTTACCAGCCCGAGGACAACCATCTTGCCGGGCGGTACGAAACGCAGCGGCGAAAAGTCGCCCGACCGCGGGTCGTCGTACTCGAGGAAGAACCCGTCGACGCCGAGCTGCCCGAACAGCGCTTCGGCCACGAAGTCGTAGCCGCCCGACGCTGTCCACGACGACCGGTAGTTGCCGCGGCACATGTGGGTCGTGACGCGCATGTCCGCGGGCTTGTGTTCGAGCACCGCATTGATGTTGCGGATGTATCGCTCATGCAGATGCTCGGAATCCGCACCCGCAGCAGCCATCATCGCCCGCTGTCGAGGATCGTTGAGGTAGGCGAGGCTGGTGTCATCGAGCTGCAAATAGGTGACCCCGAGCTCGCCCAGCCGCCGTACCTCTTCAGCGTAGGCCGCAACCAGGTCGGCCCAGAACGTCTCGATGTCGGGGTAGACGCTGCGATCGATGGCCGCCGGACCACCGCGATAGTGCACCATGCTGGGCGACGGAATCGTGAGCTTCGGCGTGGCCGTCGTGACCTGTTGCTTCAGGAACGAGAACGCATCCGCGAAGATGGTGCGGTCAAGCCGAACGCGGTCGTGCACCGTGAGCGCGGCCGACTCGAAGTCGAGATTGCCAGCCTCGTTCTCGAAATGCACGGTGATCTTTTCGTCCGTACGCGAGATGCCACCGAGTGAGTAGATGAAGTCCATGTGCCACGAGGTTCGCCGGAACTCTCCGTCTGTTGCCGATTGCAGGCCCACGCTCTCTTGCATTGCTACGACGTCACGGATGGCGTCGTCCTCGAGCGCCCGCAGCTCGTCGTCGCCTACGCGACAGGCCGCATGCTCCTCGCGGGCCTGCAGCAAATTCTTCGGCCGTAGCAAGCTGCCGACATGGTCGGCGCGAAACGGTGGCTGGTCGCGCATCGTGCTCCTCCTCTTACCGAATCGCCTGCTCAGTCCCTTGATCGGCAATACCGATGACTAGTAACCAGGCTGCCGTAATCATGGCGCATCGCTGGGTCAGTTGCGATCGCTAGGGTGACCTCGCGATAGTGATGCCGATGCCCGCCTGGAGGGCGCATGTCCGCCCTTCGAGGTAGTGACCGGACGCCGGTCACAGTCGCCTTCGCGGCCTTTGTTCTCGTCGGCGTGAACGCGGGCGCTACCGGCGTCCTGTTACCCGCGCAGATCAGCGACTACGCAGTGAGCAAGACAGCCATTGGCGCCACGTTCTTCACCGGATCAGTCGGCTTCGTGCTGGCGAGCCTGCTGGCTGGCCCGATGGTCCACCGCCTGGGCATGCGGGTGGCGCTGGTCGTCGGCGCGACCCTGACCGCTGCGGTCGGCTTCTACATTGCTACCCGACCGCCGTTTGTCGCGTTCGTGCTGGTGGCCATCGTCACCGGCTTCGGGGCGGGGGTCGCCGAATCAGGCTTCCAGGCCTACGTCGTGGCGCTTCCGAACTCGACCGCACTAACCAACCGCCTGCACGCATTCTTCGGCGTTGGCGCCCTCTTGGGTCCGCTGCTTGCCACGTGGATCCTCGGATTCGCATCCTGGAGAACCGTGTGGTTCGTTCTCGCAGCGGCGGAGGTGCCATTTGTGGTCGCGATTTGGGCGACCTATCCACGGCACGAGCCGGCGGCCACCGCGGCTCACAACTCGGAGCAATACCACCGAGGACTCCTGTCCTCCGCGCTGCGAGAACGAACCGTCTTACTCGGCGCAGCACTACTCGCTGTCTACGTCGGGCTTGAGATCAGCATGGGCAACTGGGGGTTCAGTTACCTGGTTCAAGCACGCGGCGAACATCGCGTCCTTGCCGGCTACGTCGTCAGCGGCTACTGGCTGGGTCTCACCCTGGGCCGATTCCTCATCAGCCCGTTCGCAACCAGGATCGGCGCCAGTGCCGCCAATATGGCGTTCGGCTGCCTGACTGGCGTCACCGTCGTCGCCGCGCTGACCTGGGCGCTGCCAGGTGCAGCAAGCATCCCTGGGTTCGTCCTCCTCGGCTTCTTCCTCGGCCCGATCTTTCCGACCGCGATGGCGATGGTGCCCAACGTGACCCCGGCGCGACTCGTGCCCACAGCCATCGGCGTCATGAACGCAGGATCAGTGGTCGGCGGGTCTGTGTTGCCCTGGTTGGCAGGAACGCTCGGGCAAGGAACCAGGGCGTCGACGTTGTTACCGTTCGCTCTCGTGCTGGCAGTCGCGACGATGGCTATCTGGTGGCTGATAGTGACGCCCCGCCGTCAACACCCCGGCTACAGCGCAGCGGCGTAGACCGCTGCGACGAGCACCGACCACCCTGCGATTCCGGTCACCGCAACCCCAGCAACTCGATCCTTGCGTGCAAGTAGCAGCAGCTGCCCGACCACGATCGCCTCGTTTGCGGCTCGGACGAATTCGACGTCCTGATTCCACGCCACACTCAGGCCGAGCAGTGCGGCGAACACCCACCCGAGCCGAAGCTCCGGGGGCGCAGCGGATCGCAGCAACCCGCTAGCCACCACGATCAGCAGCCCGAGCAGCAGGAAGCGTTCGACCAGCCAGATCCCGTCGAGGATTCCTTGATGCGATAACCCGATGTCGCTGGCGTTGAAGAAGAACGACCGCACTGGCCGCAACAGACCGAACCCAAGCTGCCCATTGCCCGACAACGTCGGGAGTTTCTTTGCGCCCCAGACTTCTTTCACGTGGAGCTGCCAACTGATTTCGATCGCGGCAGGCACGCACAGCGCAAGGATCTGCATCGCATTCGTGCGCCGGATGCCTCGGCCACCGCCACGCAGGAATTGCACGAGACACCACACGCCCATGCCAAGCAACACGATGAGCACTGTTTCCCGGCAGAGAACGGCAGCGCTGAAAGCAAGAGACGCAACCCATCGCCGTCCCCTCGTCCATGACAGCAACCCGACGATCAACGCTGCAGTCGCGAGCGGCTCTGTGAGATCACGCGCCAGCGCCATTACCAACGCCGGCGACGCCGCGACCGCGACGCCCCACCAGGTCGAACGGCCGTACTGACGCGCCCATGTCGCTCCGGCCCAGCCGACTGCGACGACTGCAAGAACATTCACAAGGACAAGGGCGAGGGACGTCGGGGCGCGGAACACTTCACGGACCACCCAGGCCGTTGCCGCTAAACCGACGCGCTGCTGGCGGTACGGCGGGTTGTCCAGGGTGATGTGGAAGGCCGTCACCTGGTGGGTCAGCGGATTGAGTGCGAGCCGGTAGTAGAACTGCCCGTCGTAGCCGTTGGTGCCGGTGTGGACCGGCAGATCGGAACTGGCGCCGGGGTGCACGAAGACATTGCTCGCGAGGGCGAACGAGCCGAGGTGGCCGCCGTGGCTGATGTCGCGCGCCGCGACGAAAAGGACGGCGAGCGCGCCGACAACCGCGGCAACCATCCCGGGTGACGGGTCCGCGTTGGGTCGACGGTCGAAGGCTCTGATGGTTCGGACGCTACCGGTCGTCGGCCGCGGTTCGGCCCAGATGCGTCAGGAACGCGTCAGGGTTTCGTGGGCCCGCGTCAGGGTTCCATCAAGAAACAGGCCGTCTCCCACGCGCGGAGTTTCACTTTGATCGTTGCCCGCCTGGGCACCGATTCGAGAGGAGGACGCCGTGCTGCCTTTGACGCACGGCCGACCCCGCGCCTTGGTGATCCACCGCCGTCCCATGAGCCCTACGGACCCGCGGCTCCCCGACGCATTCGTCGGCATCGTGGCGTTCGGCGTGACTCTCGGTGTCGCGGTGGCGATCGCGGCCGCCGGCAAGGACGTTCATTGGGGTACCCAGCTCGCTGTCATGGCGATAGCTGTCGGCCTGGTCTGCTGGTGGTGCCGCCCTCTGACGAGCCTGCTCGTCGCGCTCTGCGGGTGGCTGATGCTCAACGGCCTCGTCGTTCATAGGGACGGCCAGCTCGGCTGGGCTGGTCGCGAGGACGTCATTCGGATCGGCGTACTCGCCGCCATCGGATTGGCCATGGCGCTGGCCCGAAACCTCGATGTCGAACGACACCAACTTGCTAGGCGCTCAATTTCTGAACTCCAGGGAGATCACCATGCGTGACCTGTTTTTCATCCTGCTGACGCTTGCGATCTTCGCGGTCTTTGCGCTCATCGCGCGGGGGGCCGAGAAACTGTGAGCGCCGAAAATCTCATCGGGCTGATCCTCGCGATCGGCGTCGCCATCTACCTCGTCATCGCGCTGTTGATGCCGGAGCGCTTCTAATGAACGCGACCCTCGCGGGTATTCTCTTCCTCGTCTCACTTGTCATTGCCTTGGCCTTTTCGTACCGCCCACTAGGCGACTACATGGCGCGGGTGTTTACAAGTAAGGCGCACTGGCGCGCAGAGCGCGTCGTCTACCGAGCAATCGGGGTGAACCCGGACGCCGACCAGAAGTGGTCGACGTACCTGCGGAGCCTGCTGGCCTTCTCGCTCGTGTCCGTCCTTGGTCTCTACCTGATGCTGCGCGCACAGCACCACCTGCCTTTCAGCCTCGGCTACAAGGGTATGGAGCAAGGGCAGTCGTTCAACACCGCCGCGAGCTTCACCACGAACACCAACTGGCAGTCCTACTCGGGTGAATCAACACTTGGCTATACGGCACAGATGGCTGGCCTGGCGGTGCAGAACTTCGCATCGGCAGCCGTGGGCATCTGCGTCGCGATCGCGCTCGTACGTGGATTTGCGCGGTCGCGCACTGATCAGCTGGGCAACTTCTGGGTTGACTTGATTCGCACTATCACCCGCATTCTGCTTCCGATGTCGATCGTCTTCGCGGTGATCCTGATCGCCGGCGGAGCGATCGACAACTTCCACGCCACTCACGTCGTCAACACGATCGCGGGTAACCACCAGTCGATCACCGGGGGACCGATTGCCTCTCAAGAGGCCATCAAGCAGATCGGTACTAACGGCGGCGGTCCGTACAACGCGAACTCTTCGCACCCGTTCGAGAACCCGACCAACTGGACCAACTGGTTCCAGATTTACTTCCTCCTGGTGATCGGGTTCTCGTTGCCGCGCACTTTCGGTCGCATGATCAACGACAAGCGGCAGGGCTTGGCGATTGTCGCCGTCATGGCGGTGTTGTCGATCCTCAGCGTGATCGGTCTCAATGTTGCGCAGGGCATTCACCACGGCAGTGTGCCCACGGCTGTCGGCGCAGCATCGGAAGGTACCGAGACACGGTTCGGTGTGCTCGACTCTGCGACCTTCGCCTCGGCGACGACACTTACATCAACCGGCGCAGTCGACTCGATGCATGACTCTTATACGAGCTTGGGTGGCGCGGTCACGCTCGTCGACATGCAGCTGGGCGAACTTGCTCCTGGCGGCACCGGCAGCGGACTGTACGGCATCCTCGTGCTCGCGATCATCACCGTGTTCGTGGGCGGCTTGATGGTCGGGCGAACACCGGAGTATCTCGGCAAGAAGATTGCCGCGCGCGAGATGAAATTCTCATCTCTGTACTTCCTGACTACGCCCGCGTTCGTGCTTATCGGCACGGCGATAGCTATGGCTTTACCCGGTGAACGCGCGGCGATGGAGAACACCGGCGCCCACGGCCTTTCAGAGGTGCTGTACGCGTTCACCTCGACTGCCAACAACAACGGCTCCGCGTTTGCCGGCATCGGTGTGAACACGAACTGGTACAACACCGTGCTCGGCATCGTGATGCTCGGTGCTCGCTTCATTCCGATGATCTTCGTCCTCGGGTTAGCCGCGTCACTGGCTAGGCAACAGCCCGTTCCTGTGTCCGAGGGCACGTTGCCCACCCATCGGCCGTTGTTTATCGGCATGGTTGTCGGCGTGGTGCTGATCGTTGTTGCTCTCACCTACTTGCCTGCACTTGCTCTAGGCCCGTTCGCGGAAGGTCTGCACTGATGACGTCGACTGCACTCACTCCATCGATCCCGACGCCGTCATTGACGAATCGGGTGCAGGGCGGCTTGCTCGATCCACACCAACTGTGGCGCTCGGCGCCAGACGCGTTCCGCAAGCTCAACCCGGCAACGCTCTGCAAGAACCCGGTCATGTTCATCGTCGAAATCGGCTCGGTGTTCACCACCTGGCTGGCGATTCGCGACCACACCGCGTTTGCCATCATCACCACCGTCTGGCTGTGGCTCACCGTGTTGTTCGCCAACCTTGCCGAGGCGGTGGCAGAAGGCCGCGGCAAGGCGCAAGCGGAGACACTGCGGCGCGCCCGAACCACCACGATGGCCCGCCGCGTCAGCGGCTGGAAGCCCGGCATGACAGTCGATGCGCGCAGCATCCAGGAGGTCGTTGCGAGCCAGCTTCAGCAAGGCGACTTCGTCGTGGTCGAAGCTGGCGAGGCGATCCCCGGCGACGGCGATGTCGTCGAAGGCATTGCGAGTGTCGACGAGTCGGCCATTACCGGTGAGTCGGCGCCGGTGATCCGCGAGTCTGGCGGTGACCGGTCGTCGGTCACCGGCGGCACGAAGGTTCTGTCTGACCGCATCGTCGTGGTGATCACCCAAAAGCCAGGCGAGAGTTTCATCGACCGGATGATCGCGCTTGTCGAAGGCGCCAGCCGGCAGAAGACGCCGAACGAGATTGCGCTGAACATCCTGCTCGCGTCACTCACGATCATCTTCGTGCTGGCGGTCGCGACCCTGCAGCCGCTCGCCATCTTCTCCAAGGCCCAGCAGCCCGGTGTGCTCAATACGAGCGCGCTGACGAATAACGGCGTCACCGGCATCGTGCTCGTTTCACTGTTGGTCTGCCTGATCCCAACGACGATCGGCGCGTTGCTCTCGGCCATCGGCATTGCCGGCATGGACCGCCTCGTCCAGCGCAATGTGCTCGCGATGTCGGGCCGGGCCGTCGAGGCCGCGGGCGATGTGAACACACTGCTGCTCGACAAGACCGGAACGATCACGCTCGGCAACCGGCAGGCGTCGGAGTTCTTGCCGATGCCAGGTGTGAGCGAGGCCGATCTCGCCGATGCGGCTCAGCTGTCGAGTCTGACTGACGAGACGCCCGAGGGCCGCTCTGTCGTCGTCCTCGCAAAAGAGCGGTATGGGCTGCACGAGCGGCACCCTGGCGAACTGACGCACGCCACCTTCGTCCCGTTCACCGCTCAAACTCGCATGAGTGGCGCCGACCTGGCTGAGGACGGCACGACTCGTCAGGTGCGTAAGGGCGCGGCGAGCTCGGTTGTCGAGTGGATCCGCGCGGCGGGTGGCTCGATCCCGTCAGAGCTCGGACCGCTCGTCGATGGCATCTCCGCGGCCGGCGGCACTCCGCTCGTCGTCGCGGTCAACGATCGCCAAGGCGCTCGCGCGCTCGGCGTGATTCACCTGAAGGACGTCGTCAAGCAGGGCATGCGCGAGCGGTTCGATGAACTGCGCGCGATGGGGATTCGCACGGTCATGATTACCGGCGACAACCCGCTCACTGCGAGGGCGATTGCCGAGGAGGCTGGTGTCGACGACTTCCTCGCGGAGGCCACGCCAGAAGACAAGATGGCGCTCATCAAGAAGGAGCAAGCCGGCGGCAAGCTCGTCGCAATGACCGGGGACGGCACCAACGACGCACCTGCGCTCGCCCAAGCCGACGTCGGTGTCGCTATGAACACCGGCACGTCGGCGGCCAAAGAGGCCGGCAACATGGTCGACCTCGACTCCAACCCGACCAAGCTCATCGAGATCGTCGAAATCGGCAAGCAGTTGCTCATTACTCGCGGTGCGCTGACGACGTTCTCGATCGCGAACGACATCGCGAAGTTCTTTGCGATCATTCCGGCGATGTTTGCGGCCGTCTACCCAGGCCTCGACAAGCTCAACATCATGCGACTGCACTCACCGCAATCGGCAATCTTGTCGGCCGTCATCTTCAACGCGCTCATCATCGTTGCCCTGATCCCGTTGGCGCTGCGAGGCGTGCGTTACCGCCCGAGCAGTGCGACCGCGATGCTCCGTCGCAACCTGTACGTCTATGGCCTGGGCGGGATCGTGCTGCCGTTCCTCGGCATCAAAGTTATCGACCTGATTATCCAGTTCCTGCCCGGAATCCGGTGAGCCAGATGTTCAACAACCTCCCAGGATCGATCCGCCAGCATCTCGCGGCGCTGCGCGCGCTGGTGGTGCTCACAGTTGTCACCGGTTTGGCCTACCCGCTGGTGATCCTCGTCGTCGCCCAGTTGCCCGGGCTGAAGAGTCACGCAGACGGCTCACTGGTCAAGGCCAACGGAGCCGTTGTCGGGTCGTCGCTGCTCGGACAGAGCTTTACCGATGGCTTGGGCAACCCGATCACGAAGTACTTCCAAACCAGGCCCTCGGACGCCGGCGCCGGCTACGACCCGACTGCCAGCGGTGGCAGCAACCTCGGGCCGGAGAGCATCATCGACACGCTGGCCGACCCGAGCAACAGTAAGGGACCTGGGGAGCCTGGTAAACCCAGCCTGCTGTCGCAGGTCTGCGCGCAAAGTGAAGCCGTTGGCCAGCTCGAAGGAGTCGACGGCCAGCGGCCGTACTGCACGAGCGACGGTGTCGGCGCGGTGCTCGCTGTCATTCATGACAGCGGCCTGACCGGCCCGATCAAGAGCGTGGTGTCGGTCAACCAGGAATGCCCGGCGAAGCCCTTCATCTCTACCTACGACGGTGTCGCCGTAACGTGCGCGACATTCGGCGTCGACTATCGCGTGGGCAAGATCGTGCTCGTTCGCGGGCCGGGCAAGGGTACCGACAATCCAGTCCCCCCTGATGCTGTCACCCACAGCGCGAGTGGCCTCGACCCCGACATTTCCGTCGCCTACGCGAATCTGCAGGCGCCGCGTGTCGCCAAGGCGCGTGGCCTCGGCCTCGACCAAGTGCACAAGCTGATCAGCAAGTACACGGTCGGCAGGACCTGGGGCTTCATGGGCAACCCCGGCGTCGATGTCCTGCAGCTCAATATCGCGCTGGACAAGCTTGGGGCGACGTAAGCCGGAACGAATTATTCTTGAGTTTGGAGGTGGCGTCGATGTCAGGTGCGCGGGGAACGTTGCGCATCTACCTCGGCGCGGCCCCGGGCGTTGGAAAGACGTACGCGATGCTCGGCGAGGGCCACCGCCGAGCCGAGCGCGGCACCGACGTCGTCGTCGGTTTCGTCGAGACCCACGGACGACAGCACACCGCCGAAGCGATCGGTGACCTCGAAGTTATTCCGCGGCGGACCATTAACTATCGCGGCAGCGACTTCACCGAGATGGACGTCGACGCAATCCTTGCTCGGCATCCCAAGGTCGTCCTTGTCGACGAGCTGGCACACACCAACGTGCCCGGTTCACGAAACGAAAAGCGATGGCAGGACGTCGAGGAGTTGCTCGCCGCTGGAATCACCGTGTTGTCGACGGTGAACATCCAGCATCTGGAGTCACTCAACGACGTGGTCGAGAAGATCACCGGCGTTCCCCAACGCGAGACCATCCCCGACTCGATCGTCCGGTCCGCCGACCAGGTTGATGTCGTCGACCTCTCACCGGAGGCGTTGCGTCGGCGCATGGCGCACGGCAACATCTATGGCCCTGACAAGGTCGATGCCGCACTTGGACATTACTTCCGCATCGGCAACCTCACCGCCCTGCGCGAGCTCGCGCTGCTGTGGGTGGCCGACAAGGTCGACGACGCACTGCAGCATTACCGGCACGAGCACCAGATCGCCGAGACGTGGGAAACGCGAGAACGCGTGCTCGTCGCCATCACGGGTGGGCCCGAGGGCGAGACGCTGATCCGCCGAGCGGCGCGCATCGCCGCGCGTAGCGGCGCCGATCTTCTCGCGTTGCATGTCGCGCCGTCTGACGGTCTGACCGGGGCCAACCCCGCGATGCTCGCCGCGCAGCGATTGCTGGTTGAATCGCTCGGCGGCACGTATCACCAGGTCGTCGGCGACGACATCTCCGCGACCCTCATCGAGTTCGCTCATGCCGAGAACGTGACCCAACTCGTGCTGGGTGCGTCACGTCGATCTCGGCTCGGGGCGTTGCTCAACGGCGGTGTGGGCATTGGATCGACCACGACGCGGATGTCGGGAGATCTCGACGTCCACACCGTGATGCACGATCAGGCCGGACGTCGGCACGTAGGGCCGTCATTGCCTCGCGGTCTCACCGCGCGCCGTCGTCTCGCGGGTGCCGTGCTTGGCGCCGTCCTGCTGCCGCTGTTGACGCTGGTGCTCGCTAATACTCGGAGCAACTTCAACCTGTCGAGCGATCTGCTGACCTATCTGGTTGCCGTCGTGGCGGTTGCACTCGTGGGTGGGTTGTATGCCGCACTCGCAACGGCCGTCGTCTCGAGCTTGCTGATCAACTACTACTTCACGCCGCCGCTGTACAAGTGGACAATCGCCGAGCACAACAACATCGTGGCCATCGCCGCGTTTGTGATTGTGGCCGCGACCGTGAGCCTCGTCGTCGAGTTGGCCGCGCGCCGCACAACGCAAGCCGCGAGAGCCACGGCTGAGTCAGAGACGTTGGCGACCCTCGCGGGCAGCGTTCTGCGAGGCCAGACCAGTGTGTCCGCCCTCCTAGAGCAAGTGCGCGAGACCCTCCAGCTCACCTCGGTTTCCTTGCTGGAACGGGATCCCGCAAGCGACTTCGTCGACCATTCGTGGACTGTGGTGGAGTCCGTTGGAGTACGGCCGTGTACGACGCCAGCCGAGGCGGACACCGAAGTCCCGGTTGGCGATCGGTTCGCGCTGGCCGTGCGCGGTCGTGCTCTTGCGGCGTCCGACCTTCGTGTCCTCGGGGCGTTCGCGGCACAGGCCGTCACCGCGGTCGAGCAGCAACGCTTGACTGCGGTCGCCGACGCCGCCCGGCCGCTTGAAGAGGCGGACCGGATGCGCACCGCGCTGCTCAACGCTGTCAGCCATGACCTGCGGACGCCGCTGGCCTCTGCCAAGGCGGCTGTCACTGGCCTGCGTAGTGCTGACGTGGCATGGACCGATAGCGAACGCGCCGAGTTGCTCGCTACGGCTGACGAGTCTCTCGACCGGTTGCACCGGCTGGTCGACAACCTTCTCGACATGAGTCGCATCCAAGCTGGTGCGCTCTCGATTAGGCGGCAGCCGGTGGCGCTGCACGAAACCGTGCCGATTGCCCTCGACAGTCTTGGGCCGGCGGCGCGCGACATCGAGCTCGACATTCCGGATTCGCTTCCTGAGGTCGAGACCGACCCGGCCCTGCTCGAACGGGTCGTCGCGAACTTGACCGCCAATGCGCTGCGTTACTCGCCGCCTGGAATACCGCCTCGGGTTTCGGCCAGCACGCACGCGGATTTTGTCGAGCTGCGCATTTCCGACCGGGGCCCCGGCATTTCGGAAGTTCAACGTGAGCGGATGTTCACCCCGTTCCAACGGCTAGGTGACACCGACAACACGACTGGGGTTGGTCTGGGCCTCGCACTGTCGTTGGGGCTCATGCAAGCGCTTGGGCACACCTTGACGCCGGAGGAAACTCCTGGCGGCGGTCTGACGATGGTGCTGGGCATGCGGGTCAGCACCGCACACACCGACGAAGTACCCGTCGACACGACTGCAGCGCCCGTCATTGCGCCAACGACCGAACCCGCCGCGGTTCCCGTCCCCGAGGGTCGACGACAGTGACGGCGACGACTGCGGTGAGTGCGGCGACCAGGGTCCTTGTCGTTGATGATGAGCCGCAAATCCTGCGCGCCCTGAGCATCACGCTGCGAGCTCGGTCGTACGACGTGGTGGTCGCGACGACTGGCAAGCAGGCGCTCGCGGCCGCCGCGCACTCCTCACCCGACATCGTCGTTCTCGACCTCGGGCTGCCCGATCTCGACGGCCTCGACGTGATCCGTGGGCTGCGCGGCTGGAGCAAGGTCCCGATAGTTGTCTTGTCGGGTCGTAGCCAGGGGGTTTCGAAAGTCGACGCGCTCGATGCAGGTGCCGATGACTACGTCACGAAGCCATTCAACGTCGATGAGTTACTCGCGCGGTTGCGAGCTGTGACCCGGCGCTCGCCGACGGGCAGCGAGGAGGTCCGCGCCGTTATTGGCGACGTCAAGCTCGAACTACCCGGACGTCGGATAAGCGCGCGGCTGGCGAATAGTAGTCCACCGGATTTCCGGTTGACGCCGACGGAATGGCAGCTGCTCGAAGTCTTGATCAGGAACCCTGGGCGACTCGTCACTCAGCGTGAGATGTTGCGGTCGATCGATCGTGCTGACATCGGCGACCAGAGCCACTATTTGCGCCAGTTCATGAACCAACTGCGGCGCAAGCTCGAGCCCGACCCCGCGCGGCCGCGGTATCTGATGACCGAGCCGGGCATGGGCTACCGCTTCCAGCCGTAGGTCGCGCGTTACATGCGGGTGTTGGCTTGACTCCGGCTCGAGTCGGCGATACCTGAAGGAACCGTCGAATGCGCAGCGAGCGCGGCAATCGCCGCCAGGTTCGCCAGTTTCGCGATCTCGGCCGGTCGAAACCGCGGCCCAGTAGGCCGGACGGCGAGCAGTGCCATCGGGGAGTCGCCCACGGGCGCGGCAGCAAGTTGAGGGTCACCGCCCCAGTCGTGGGGAAGCCACGCCGAGTCGGCGTCGACAACGCCTGCGTTTGCTAATGGGAACCACGGCAGCGCCGACCAGCGAACCCAGGGTGCGCCGGCACTTGCCTGCGTGATGGCGACGCCGCTGTTGACGTGATCGATGATGACCACCCACCTGGCGCGCAACACTGCTGGCGCGATCCGAGTGATGGCAGCCAATGCCCGCGATGCTGTTGACCCGAGCCCATCGACGATATCGAGCCCGTCTCTTAGCTGGTCGCCCTCAGTGAACGGCTGCCAGGACTCGATGGCGATTGCTGGCAGCGTGTTGAGTCGGGCCAGAATCGTGTCTGCGGATCTGGCGTCTGGAGTTTCGACGAGCACGTCGTCAGTTGCTGCTGCGCGACCCCGCTCCACGACGTCCACCGCGGTGATGTCACCACCGGCCTCGCCGATCGTGCTCGCGAGCGCACCGAGGGCTCCAGGCCGATCGGGAACGCTGACGCGCAGGAGATACAGCATGACGGCGGCTCCGATCTCCGAGAACTCCCTCTATGGTTGCGCCCGACTGTGTCGTGGCCGCTGCGGGGATATGACGTTGCTGTTTCGCGGCCGTCTCATGGCAATGCTGTCCGCCGGTACGTGCATGATGGCCGGTGACACGAAAGGTGCGGAGGACACGTGAAATTCTTGCACAACCACGTCGGCTACTCGCAAACCGACGCGAAGCTCGCGTTGCTGCAAACCGATGCCGCGTTCAGTGGCGGGCGTTTCAGCATTTTCCGCGTAGCTGTCGCTGAGCCCGTGCTGACGGGCGAGCTGCGGAGCCGTGGCGGCGTCATGAAGTGGCGTGACTGGCGCTACTGGGAGGCCGAGTTCTCGGCAGTGCACGAGCCCGGGCAATATTTTCTGTCGCTCGACGATGCTGCCCCGCCGCTGGTGAGCGCAACCTTCACAATTGCCACGACCATCCTTGACGGTCAGGTCGTGTCCGACCTTGTGCATTACCTCAAGTCGGTCCGCTGCACGGGTGTCTTCGACATCGCCGACAGCTCTTGCCCGGTGATCGACAGCACCGACCGCGTCGACGTCCATGGTGGTTGGTATGACGCCTCAGGTGACACCTCGAAGTACCTGTCTCACCTGTCATACGCGAACTTTCTCAATCCCCAGCAGATACCGCAGGTCGCGTGGAACCTGATCGAGGCTCGCGCGCGCCTGAACGAGGCCGACCTCTGGATGGACGACCGCCTGGCCGACGAAGCACTGCACGGCGTCGACTTCTTGGTGCGCATGCAGAATCCGGCCGGCTACTTCTACATGACGGTGTTCGATCGATGGAGCAAGGACGTCGACCAGCGGATGATCTGCAGCTACGCGACGCAGGAGGGGCACCGCTTCAACACCTATCAGTCGGGTTACCGGCAAGGTGGTGGCGCCACGATTGCGGCACTCGCTCGGGCGAGCACGTTGCCCCGTGACGGCGAGTTCGCTCGATCGCGTTATCTCGAATCGGCAGAGCTTGGATTCGCGCACCTTCAGGAGCACAACGCCGAGTATCTCGATGACGGCACCGAAAACATGATCGACGATTACTGCGCGTTGCTCGCAGCCGTCGAACTCTTCGCTGTCACGGGCAACTCGACGTACGGCGACGCCGCGCACCGGCGCGCCGCGAAGCTCGTCGACCGCCAACACGCCGACGGCTGGTTCTGGATGGACGATGCAAAGACCCGCAGCTATGTCCACGCCGCTGAGGCAGGCATGCCATACGCAGCGTTGCTGCGGTACGTCGAGGTATTCGCAGCAGCTGGTGCCGGGTCGCAGGGGTCGCAGCTAGATGCGGCGCGGCTCGCGGTTCGCCGCGGCTTGACGCACGAACTCGAGGTCAGCGCGATCGGCGACGGCAACCCGTTCGGCTATCCGCGCCAGTACGTACTTGTGCCTGGCGTACAGGATCGCGTGCAATTCTTCATGGCGCACAAGAATGAGAGCGGCTACTGGTGGCAAGGCGAGAACGCGCGGCTGGGGTCGCTGGCGTGCGCCGCCCGATGGGGTTCACACGTCTTCGCGGACGACGCTGCGTTCAGCGCGGCCCTGTGGCGCTACGCCCAAGCGGCACTCGACTGGATCTTCGGCCTCAATCCGTTTGATGCGTGTCTGATGCGGGGCCACGGGCACAACAATCCGCGCTACGACCTCGACAAGTGGAATGCACCGGGCGGTGTCTGCAACGGCATCACGGCTGGCGAGTTCGACGAGGACGACATCGACTTCAAGCAGGCTGAAGAGACCGATCCGTCGCAGTCGTGGCGCTGGACGGAGCAGTGGATCCCGCACGGCGCCTGGCTCCTGGCGGCCCTTGCCCACAAGTAGCCGGTCCTGTCTGGAGCCGGTCCAGAACTTGACTCATTCCAGATCGGTGGAGTTAGCTAGGCCATGTGCCCCAGCCGATCACTGCTTCGACGGCGATGCTGCGTGACTACGGGCTGAGGGTGACCGCGGCCCGTCTCGCTGTGCTTTCAGCCGTCGCCAGCCAGCCGCACGCGCCGGCGGACGAGATCGCCACGGCTGCCCGCGAGCATCTCGGAGCGCTGTCGACCGCCGCGGTCTATGAGGTGCTTAACGCATTCACCGAGGTCGGCTTGGTCAGGCGCATCGAGCCCGCTGGCTCGCCGGCGCGCTACGAGACCCGCACCGCCGACAACCATCACCACGCCGTCTGTCGGCGCTGCGGCGTGGTGAGCGACATCGACTGCGCTGTAGGCCATGCACCGTGCCTCGAGCCGAGCAACGCGAACGGCTTCGTCATTGAGCAAGCCGAGGTGACGTGGTGGGGAATCTGCGCCAACTGCAACGACAGCACTAGCTCCTGACTACCGTTACCGATCTTGGAGGGATCTTTGATGTCTGACCAGCACCCTGATGCCGTCGTCCGCGAAATGAACGAGCCGGAGGACGCAGAGCGGCAGTGCCCAGTGGCGTCACAGCGCCGCGCGTATCCCTCCGAGGGTGGAAGCAACCGTGACTGGTGGCCCAACCAGCTAAACCTGAAGATCCTGCGTAAGCACTCCGACGTCGCCAATCCGATGGACGACGACTTCGACTACGCCGCCGCCTTCAAGACCGTCGACCTAGACGCTGTTCGTGCCGACATCGAGCACGTCATGACGACGTCACAGGATTGGTGGCCCGCCGACTTCGGCCACTACGGGCCGTTCTTCATCCGGATGGCATGGCACAGCGCGGGCACCTACCGCACCCATGACGGGCGTGGCGGGGCCGGAGCCGGGATGCAGCGCTTCGCACCGCTGAACAGCTGGCCAGACAACGGCAACCTCGACAAGGCCCGCCGGTTGCTCTGGCCAGTGAAGAAGAAGTACGGGCGTGCACTGTCGTGGGCCGACCTGATGGTCTTTGCCGGCAACTGCGCGCTCGAGTCGATGGGCTTCAAGACCTTCGGCTTCGCCGGCGGTCGCGCCGACGTTTGGGAGCCGGACGAGGACGTGTATTGGGGTCCCGAAGAGACCTGGCTCGGCGACGACCGTTACACCGGCGACCGCGAACTCGAAAGCCCGCTGGCCGCCGTCCAGATGGGTTTGATTTATGTGAACCCCGAGGGGCCGAACGCACAGCCCGACGCGATGGCATCGGCTCGCGACATCCGCGAGACGTTTCGCCGGATGGCGATGAACGACGAGGAGACCGTCGCACTAATCGCTGGCGGCCACACCTTCGGTAAGACGCACGGCGCGGCTGACCCCGGCCAGTACGTCGGCCCGGAGCCCGAAGGCGCTCCGCTCGAAGAGATGGGCCTCGGTTGGAAGCAGAGCTATGGCAGCGGCAAGGGGCGCGACGTGATCACCAGCGGGCTCGAGGTTACGTGGACGCCGACACCGACGAGGTGGGACAACGGCTTCTTCGAAATCCTGTTCGGCTACGAGTGGGAGCAGAGCTTGAGCCCTGCCGGCGCCCACCAATGGCAGCCGAAGGACGGTGGCGGCGCGAACACCGTGCCCGACCCCGAAGACGGCTTGCTGGTGCGACCGCCGACGATGCTCACAACGGACCTCGCGCTTCGAGTCGACCCGGTCTACGAGCAGATTTCGCGGCGATTCTTGCAAAATCCCGACCAGTTTGCGGACGCATTCGCGCGGGCCTGGTTCAAGCTGACCCACCGCGACATGGGTCCAATCCAGCGCTACCTTGGCCCTCTGGTGCCCCAGGAGACGCTGATTTGGCAGGACCCGATTCCGGCCGTCACGCATGAGCTTGTCTCCGCTGAGGACACTGCCGCGCTCAAGGCGCAGCTTCTAGCGTCGGGGCTGTCGGTTGCCCAGCTCGTTTCCACGGCTTGGGCATCGGCCTCAACGTTTCGCGGCAGCGACAAGCGCGGTGGGGCTAACGGAGCCCGCATCCGCCTCGAGCCGCAAAGCGGTTGGGATGTCAACAACCCCACGGAACTAGCGACGGTGCTGCGCACGCTCGAGGGAATCCAGCGGAGCTTCAACGCTAGCGGGAAGTACGTTTCACTCGCCGACCTGATCGTGCTCGGCGGGTGTGCCGCTGTTGAGCAGGCGGCTAAGAATGCGGGCTTCGACGTTTCGGTTCCGTTCACTCCAGGGCGCGAGGATGCATCGCAGGAGCAGACGGACGTCGAGTCCTTCGCCGCGCTCGAGCCGACCGCCGACGGATTCCGGAACTACCTCGGGAAGGGTCAGCGGCTACCGGCCGAATACCTCCTCATCGACCGCGCGAATCTGCTCAATCTCAGCGCACCTGAACTGACCGTTCTCATCGGCGGCCTGCGGGTGTTGGGTGCGAACTACGACAACTCAAAGCTGGGCGTGCTGACGACGGCACTAGAGTCGCTCACCAACGACTTCTTCGTGTATCTGCTCGATCTCGGCACCACGTGGAAGCCGACGTCGCCCGATGCGACGACCTTCGAAGGACGCGATGCAAGCGGTGCTATGAAGTGGACGGGGAGCCGTGTTGACCTCGTCTTTGGCTCTAACTCCGAGTTGCGGGCCGTTGCTGAGGTCTATGCAAGCGACGACGCGCAGGAGAAGTTCGTACGCGACTTCGTTGCCGCGTGGGACAAGGTCATGAACCTCGATCGGTTCGACATCAGCTGATTCCGAACCTGATCTCGACGTCTCACGCGCGATGATGTGCGGATGCCACTGCGAAAGCCACGACGACTTCGTGACGTGCACCCGACCAGGCGGGGATTGATCCTCGCCTGGTTCTCGTTCGCGGTGACGTTCGGCGTGCTGCGTGCGATCACCTGGTCGATTCACGCGCACCTCGGCCACTTCGCCAACGTCACGGCAGGGTCGGTGCACTTGCATCACTACCTGTGGGGCATCTTGCTGGTCACCGTCGTGGCGTTTCTCGGCCTCGTCGAACGGTCGCCGAGGTGGCGCACGGTAATGGGCCTGATGTTCGGGATCGGGCTCGCGCTGATCGTTGACGAGCTCGCGCTACTGATCGACCTCAAGGACGTCTACTGGTCAGGAGCCGGTGGTGTGAGTATCGCGGTCGCGCTGGTGTTGATCGCGGTGGCCGGCGGGCTGCTTGCCCTGACCCGCGCGCCAAGTGTGCACGACGAGATCACGCACTCCACCGTCGCTCGCTGAGCGCCACCCCCGGCCGTCCCGCTGACCGTCACCCCCCGCCGTCCCGTCGAGTTCTGGCTCGTCGCGCTAGGCGAACCGTCACTGCAACGGGTGCGCCCACCTATTGAGGGGCCCCGACACCCCCTTACGTGATCAACCGACAGGCGGCGAAAGCGCTAGCCGACGACGCGCACTGCTCCGGAGTAGTACCCGTGACCGGCGATCGATGCGATGCGGACGACGTCCCCGGTGTGCGGTGCGTTGATCATCAGACCGTTGCCGATGTAGATGCCGACGTGGTGATGGTCGCGGTAGAAGAACACCAGGTCGCCGGGCTTCAACTGGCTTTCCGGAATGTGGCGGTAGTCGTTGTACAACGTCCCCGTGTAGTGGGTCGTGCTAATGCCGGCCTGCCGGTACGCCCACTGCACGAGCCCTGAGCAGTCGAAGCGAGTTGGTCCGGTCGCACCGAAGACATAGCGGTCGCCAAGCCGCGTTATCGCAGCCGTCACCGCCCGCTGGGCGACGCTCGAACCGCCCGAACTCTGTGGCAGCGCCACTGTCTTGATCAGCGTCTTGTTCGCGGCCTCGGCTGCCGCAGCAGTTGCGGCCCGGGCTGCAGCGGTTCGGGAAGCAGCCGATCGCGCTGCAGCGGCCTGCGCGGCCTGCGCCTTGTTGAACGCGGCCAGCGCGATCTGCGCCTTGGCCTGATCGGCGGCGTCTTTGGCCTTCTGCGCCGCGATGAGTTGCGCGCGTTGCGCGGCGGTCAACGTGGCGAGAACTTGCTTGCTCTGAGCTAGCGCTGCGTTGATCTGAGCCTGCTTTTGCGCCAGGTCTGCGGATAGTTTCGCAGCTGTTGCGGTCGCTTGGCTGGCCGCGGCCGACGACTGCTGATAGACCTGATCGGCCGTTTGCGCCGCCGCCAGGAGGCTGGATTGCGACGTGCTCAACTGCTGCAGCATCGAGACCCGAGTCATCGCCTGCGACGGGTCGGTGGTGTTCAAGATGATCGCCAGGCCCTGGCTGAGGCCGCCTGACTCGTACGACTCCGCGGCTAGCGCACCGACCTTGCCTTGTTCGGTCACGACGTCGCTGTGCGCCCGACCGGCCGCTGCGGTGGCAGCACTTGCGGTCTGCAACGCCTGCGTCAGCCTCTCCTGCGCTCCGTTGTACTGCTCGGAGGCGATCTCTGCCTGGTTATTTAGTGCGTCGAGTTGAGCCTCCGCCTGCGCGACCGTCGTGGGCTGCGCGGCCTGGCCGGCGACGGCGGGCAACAGTGCGGCGGCAACAAGGGCTGCACCGGCGGCCGACATGATCGTGACGAGGGGCCGCAGGGCTCGGCGCGGCGAGGGTCCAAGTGCCACCAGGGTGCCGCGACGGCGCGCCAAAGCGAACAAGCCCTCCTCCCGGCCGCCGACCGAGTTAGCTGACGGGTTCGGGCCAGAGGAACGCCCTACCGCCTCAGCGTCAGCTGAGCCGGATTCACCCCAGGGGAAGGTGGTGGTTCCCCGGTTCCCCCGGAGGGGATTAGGCGGCGACCCACTCGCCGCAGCGAGGCTCCGTTGCAGGTCACGAGCGGATCACGGAGCAAGATAGAGATC
>Ga0208717_1000170_pt1 | contig 30032 bp, 28 predicted proteins | sample NGESurF53shallow_FD_184489 | JGI IMG/M metagenome (GOLD analysis project Ga0208717, IMG submission 184489) | Arctic peat soil microbial communities from Barrow, Alaska - NGEE Surface sample F53-3 shallow (SPAdes) | ecosystem: Environmental > Terrestrial > Soil > Wetlands > Peat ... | reverse complement strand
CCGCATCGTAGTCGGATCGCAATCCAAGAGCCGGCATCGACAAACCTCCCTGCAATCAGCAGGGTGAATCACTGTTCGCCCTTCTTGGGAATCCCCCCCGAGTCACTTTCAGGGGCGATTGGTATTAAACGCTGTCGGGGCATGTGAATTTGGCAATCCCTACAAGGGACCGGTTAACATAAATTGCTCCGCCCAAACGAGCCAAGGCGCCTTCGTCGGACGGTTCGTCACCAATGGGCGGGAACCTCAGGTGAAAACCTTCAACTAAAACGAGTGAGAGCAGGACCGGGTCCGTATAGGGTCCGCTAAGATTGTCGGACACCTCAGGGTCTTCGAAAATGTCTCCTAAACCATTGAAAAAATGGTGGGCGCAGTAGGGCTCGAACCTACGACCCGCTGATTAAGAGTCAGCTGCTCTACCAACTGAGCTATGCGCCCGCCGGCGCCGGGGACCTCGAAGGGTCGCCCGACGCGGGGGCGCGGACCATACTTCAAAACGGGCTGGAGGCAAGGCGGCGGCGACCGTCCTTTTTTAGATCCCCGCCCCATTGTCGATGGTCGCGAGGGCGGCGTCGTGGGCGGCGGCTTCGGCGGCGATCCAGGCGACGAAGGCCTTGACCTGCGGCAGGCGCCCCTTGGCCTTGGGGTGGACCACATAATAGGCGAAATCCACCGAGGTGGCGATCGGCATGGGAAGGACCAGGCGCCCGGCGTCCAGGTCGTCCTGGGCCAGGGTGCGCTTGGCCAGCGCCACGCCGCGCCCGCCCACCGCCGCCTCGATGACCAGGCTGGACTGGTTGAAGCGCGGACCGCGATTGCCGTCGACGCCCTTGACGCCCCTGGCCGCCAGCCACATCAGCCAGTCGGGGCAGCTGTCGTCGGCGTCGGGTGAGCCGTCGTGCAGGAGGACGTGGCGGGCGAGATCGGCCGGACCTTCGATCGGGTTGGCGGCCATCAGGTCCGGGGCCATCACCGGGATCACCGTCTCCTTCATCAGCCGCACCGCCTCCAGCCCCGGATAGGGGCCGGCCCCGTAGCGGATGGCCAGGTCAACCTCGCCGGCTGCGAAATCCACTAGGTCCATGTCGGCCGACAGCCAGACGTCCACCAGGGGATGGGCTTCCTCGAACCGGCCGAGCCGGGGCACCAGCCATTTGGCGGCGAAGGAGGGGGCGGCGGTGAGGGTGAGGCGACGGCCGTCCACCGCGGCGGTGAGCAGGGAGGCGGCCTCGGCCAGACGGTCGAAGGCTTCGCGCAGGGCGGGCAGGGCGGCCTGGGCGGCGTCGGTGAGCAAAAGCCCCCGGGGCGTGCGCCGGAACAGCGAGGCGCCGACATAGTCCTCCAGGTTCTGGATCTGCTGCGACACCGCGCCCGGCGTCACCGACAGTTCGTCGGCCGCCCGGCTGAAGTTCAGATGCCGCGCCGCCGCCTCGAAGGCGCGCAGGGCGTTCAACGGCGGGAGGCGGCGTCTCGTCTCCATAGTTTTCCTGACACCTCCGGCAGAAGTCCTTGGCTTGCGAGATGGGCGTCCAGCCCTAGATTTGCAATCGTCCGACGGCGTCATGGCCCTTTCGCCGGTGGACGACGGGGCGGACCCAAAAGGTTCGCCCCGTCATGCCTTGATACGCCAGCCTTTAGAGTTTCTGCAAGCGAGTCCTTGGAAACCATGTCTCTCGATCGCGTCAAAGCCAAGACCGACCGGCGCCTGGTCGCCCTTGGCGGGCCGCGCCCCGGCGGCGCGGTGTGGCTGGTGGGCGCCGGTCCCGGGGACCCCGACCTGCTTACCGTCAAGGCCCTGAAGGTGTTGGCGCGCGCCGATGTGGTGATCCACGACGGCTTGGTCTCTCAGGCCATCGTCGACCTGGCCCCCGGCGCCGCGCGGCGGATCTGCGTCGCCAAGCGCAAGTCCCGCCATAGCTATGCGCAAGAGGACATCGACCGCTTGCTGGTCGCCCTTGCCCTTCAGGGGCTGACCGTGGTCCGCCTCAAGGGCGGCGATCCCTTTCTGTTCGGGCGCGGTGGCGAGGAGTTGGCCACCTGCCGCGACGCCGGCGTCGAATGCCACGTCGTTCCGGGCGTCACCGCCGCCCTGGCCGCCGCCGCCGGGGCCGGCGCCCCGCTCACCCATCGTGGCGCCGCCCAGGCGGTCACCTTCGTCACGGGCCATGCCGCCGCCGGCGCCGAGCCCGATCTCGACTGGGCGAGCCTCGCCAGAGTCAATCAGACCGTGGTCGTCTACATGGGCCTCTCCACCGCCGCGACGATCGCCGCCCGGCTGATCGGGGCCGGCCGCGCGCCTTCCACGCCGGCCCTGATCGTCGAGAACGCCAGCCTGGAAGGCGAGCGGCGGCTGATCGCCACCCTGGGCGGCCTCGGCGCCGCCGCCGCCGGCCTGACCGGCCCGGCCCTGCTGATGGTCGGCGAGGCCATGGCGATTGCCGTCGGGTCGGATGCCCATACTCACGCAGCGATGCAATCCCGTGAGGCGGCCCGATGAAGGCCCTCACCGCCAACCGCCTGGCCGATGGTGAAGTCGTGTTCTGGAACGCCCATGGCTGGGGCGAGCGATTCGCCGACGCGCGGGTGTTCGAGGGCGACGAGCCGGCGCTGGCCGCCGAGGCCCGCGCCCGCGGCGAAATCACCATGGCGGTCGATCCCTATCTCATCGAGGTCGAGCCGGTGGAAGGGGGCCTGGTCCCGGTCAGCTACCGCGAGCGGCTGCGGGCGCTGGGACCCAGCAACAAACTCCAGCACGGCAAGCAGGCTCAAGGCGGCGCGGCCATCGAGCGCCTGGTCCACGCAAGCGGCGCGGCCCGCTCCAGCGGCCGGGTCAATCTGATCAAACGCAAATAAGGGGCGCCCATGTACCGCTACGACGACATCGACGCCGCCATGCTGGCCGACCGCGCCGCCGAGTTCCGCGAGCAGTGCGCGCGGCGCCTGGCCGGCGAGATCGACGAGGACGCGTTCAAGCCGATCCGCCTGATGAACGGCCTCTATCTGCAGCTCCACGCCTATATGCTGCGCATCGCCATCCCCTACGGGACGCTGTCCAGCGCGCAGCTCCACAAGCTCGCCCACGTCGCCCGCCGCTACGACCGCGGCTACGGACACTTCACCACCCGCACCAATCTCCAGCTGCACTGGATCAAGCTGGCCGACGCCGCGGATATCCTGGACGAGTTGGCGAGCGTCGGCCTGCACGCCATCCAGACCTCCGGCAACTGCATCCGCAATCTCACCGCCGACCCCCACGCCGGGGCGACGGCCGACGAGGTTGACGATCCGCGCATCTGGGCCGAGGCGATCCGCCAGTGGTCGACCTTCCACCCCGAGTTCTCCTTCCTGCCGCGCAAGTTCAAGATCGCGCTGACCGCCGCGCCCACCGACCGCGCCGCCACCCGCATCTATGACATCGGCCTTCGCCTGCATCGGGACGACGCCGGTGAACTGGCCTTCGAGGTTCTGGCGGGAGGGGGCCTCGGCCGCACGCCCTACCTGGGATCGACGATCCGAGGGGCTCTGCCGGCGCGCCACCTTCTATCGTACCTGCAGGCAATCTTGCGCGTCTACAACCGTCACGGACGCCGCGACAACGCCTGGAAGGCGCGCATCAAGGTGCTGGTCGCTTCCCTGGGGGCCGAGGAATTCGCCCGCCAGGTCGAAGAAGAGTGGGCCAGGACCGACCTGGGCGCCGTCGATCTGCCTGACACGGAACTGGCCCGCATCCGCGCCGCCTTCGCCCCCGTCGGCTTCGAAACCTTGCCGCGCATTTCCACCCGCTTCGAGGCCGCCAAGTCCGAGGATCGCGCCTTCGCCCGCTTCGCGCGCAACAATGTCATGCCGCACAAGGTCGCGGGCTACGCCTTCGTCGACATCGCGCTCAAGACCCCCGGCGAGACGCCCGGCGACTGTTCTTCCGACCAGATGGACGTGATCGCCGATCTGGCGGCCCGCTATTCGCTTGATGAGGTGCGCGTCTCCTACGAGCAGAACCTCATCCTGCCGCACGTCAAGCTGGACGATCTGCCGGATGTCTGGCGCGCCCTGACGGCGGCGGATCTGGGCAGTCCCAACATCGGCCTGATCAGCGACATCATCGCCTGCCCAGGCCTGGACTACTGCGCCCTGGCTAACGCCCGCGCCATCCCCATCGCCCAGGCGATCGCGCGCACCTTCGCCGATCCCGATCTGGCCGAGGAGGTGGGTGAGTTGAAGATCAAGATATCGGGCTGCATCAACGCCTGCGGCCACCACCACGTCGGCCACATCGGCATCCTCGGCGTCGATAAGAAGGGCGAGGAATTCTATCAGCTCACACTCGGCGGCTCGGGCGGCGGAGCGGAGGGCGAGGCCTCGCTCGGCCAGATCCTCGGACCCGCCCTGCCGGCCGACCGCGTCGCGCCGGTCGTTGACCAACTCGTCGATGTCTATCTGCGCCAGCGCCAGGAGGGCGAGCGCTTCCTGGACACCCTTCGGCGCGCCGGCCTGACGCCGTTCAAGGAGGCGGTCTATGCCGACGCTCATTAGGTGGCGTGACGGCGTCGCGGTGGCGGCGGTCGATCCGTTCAGCAACATCGAGGACGATGCGCCCATCCCGGCCGGCGACGTGATTGTCTCGGTCGCCCGCTTCCAGGCCGACGGCGAGCGTCTGCTGGGCGAAGGCCGGCGGGTCGGCGTGAGGGTGGGCGCGGACGAGGCGGTGGAGGCCCTGGCCTACGACCTGCCGCGCCTCGCCGTGGTGTCGCTCGAATTCCCCAAGTTCCGCGACGGCCGCCCCTATTCCGCCGCGCGGGTGTTGCGCGAGCGCCTGGGCTATGGCGGCGAGGTGAGGGCGGTGGGCGATGTCCGCCTCGACCAGGCGAGGTTCATGGTCCGCTGCGGTTTCGACGCCTTCGAGCCGGCCGACGGCGCTTTGCCCGAGGGGTGGACGCTCGCCGCGGCCCGCTTCCGCCACGTCTATCAGCGCGCCGCCGACGCTCGGGCGCCGGCCTTCGCGGGCCGGGGAGGGGGCTGACCGTGCCCTTCGACCTCATCGAACGCCCGCGCACCTTCGCCGAGGCTCTCGACGCGACCCTGCGCGACGCCCATCCCGGCGCGATCGTCGCCGCCGCCCTCGAGGCGTTCGGCGACCGTCTGGCGGTGGTTTCCTCGTTCGGCGCTGAGTCGGCGGTCCTCCTGCACATGGCCGCCCAGGCCGACCGTGACATCCCCGTCCTCTTCCTGGACACCGGCATGCTGTTCGGCCAGACCCTCGACTATCGCCGCCAGCTGGCGGCGCGCCTGGGCCTCACCGGCGTGCGCGACCTGCGCCCGCGCTTCGAGGATCTCGCCGTCGGCGACCCTGGCGCCGATCTTTGGAAGCGCGACCCGGACGCCTGCTGCCACATCCGCAAGGTGCTCCCTCTGGACGCCGCCTTGGCGCCGTTCGACGCCTGGATCACCGGCCGCAAGCGCTATCATGGGGGGATGCGCATTCGCCTGCCGGTGGTCGAGGAGTGCGACGGCAAGGTGAAGTTCAATCCCCTGGCCAACTGGACAAAGCACGACCTCGACGCCTACGCGGCGCGCCACGATCTTCCGGCCCACCCGCTGGTCGCCGCCGGCTTCCCCTCCATTGGCTGCTGGCCGTGCACGGCGGCGGTGGACGAGGGGGCGCCGACGCGGGCCGGCCGCTGGGCGGGTTCGCAAAAGACCGAATGCGGCATACATACCGCCCGAGCCCCCGGCGTCCCGACCTTCGTCGGCGGCGATATCTGACGCGCTTCGAAAGTTCGCTTAACGACCATGGAAGATGCCGCCACCCTCATCGCCCCCCCCAAGGCCCGCGGCGCGTTCTACACCGAGCACGTGACGTGGCTGCGCCATTGGACGCCCTCGCTGTTTTCCCTGAAGACCACCCGCGACGCTGGCCTGCGCTTTGCCAGCGGCCAATTCGTCATGCTGGGGCTCGAGATCGAGGGAAAGCCGCTGCTGCGCGCCTATTCCATCGTCAGCGCCCCTTGGGCCGACGACCTGGAATTCTATTCCATCAAGGTCGCCGACGGGCCGCTCACCTCGCGCCTGCGGAAGATCGCCGTGGGCGACGAGATCCTGATCGGCAAGAAGCCCACCGGCACCTTGGTGCTCGACGGCCTGCGACCCGGCCGCAACCTCTATCTCCTGGGCACGGGCACCGGTCTGGCGCCGTTTCTCAGCCTGGTGCGCGACCCCGAAACCTATGAACGCTTTGACAAGGTGATCGTCACCCACACGGTGCGCGAGATCGCCGACCTGAACTATGACCGGTTTCTCGGCCACGATCTGCCGGGCGACCCCGATCTGGGCGAGCTGGTCGCCCCCAAGTTGATCTACTATCCCACTGTCACCCGCGAGCCCTTTGTCACGGAGGGCCGGATCACCGACCTGATCGCCTCGGGCAGGCTCTTCGCCGACATCGGCCTCCCACCCCTCGATCCGGCGCGCGACCGCCTGATGCTGTGCGGCGGCCCCTCGGTTCTGGCCGACCTCAAGGCCCTGGTGTTGGCGCGAGGCTACGAGGAAGGCTCGGTCGCCAGTCCCGGCGACTTCGTGCTGGAACGGGCCTTCGTGGAGGCGTGAGGCGGCGCCTAGCGCCTCCAGCAACCCAAAAAAGGGGAGCGATGACCATGGCCGTGCGCGAAATCGACGCCATCCGGCGGCTGCTCGCTTCGAAGCCGAGGCCGGTGGGCTGGGCGCAGCGCCGCCAGCGCCTCGACGAGGTCGGTTCGGTCTTCCCGCCCGCGCCGGACATCGCCCTGACCACCATCGACCTCGATGGGATACCGGGGGAGTGGTCGCTGGCGCCGGGCGCCGACCCGGATCGGGTGCTGCTCTATTTTCACGGTGGCGGGTTCTGCTCCGGCTCGATCTTGAGCCACCGCCGTCTGGTGACCGAAGCGGGGCGGGCGGCGGGCGTCAGGACGCTGGCGGTCGGCTACCGCCTGGCCCCGGAGCACCCTTTTCCCGCCGCGCTCGAGGATGCGCTGACCGCCTGGGGCGTCCTTGCGCGCGAGGGCGTGCGCCCCGATCGCATCGTGGTGGGCGGCGACAGCGCCGGCGGCGCGCTCGCCGTGGCCCTGATCAACCGGCTCCATGCGGATGGTTTGCCAGGGCCGGCCGGCGCCTGGCTCATGTCGCCGTGGACCGACCTGACCCTTTCGGGAACGACCCTGGTCAGCAAGGACGCGGTCGATCCGCTCATCCACAAGCCCTACCTCGAGGAACTAGTCGCGGCCTATGCGCCGGCGCGTGTCGATCGGGCCGATCCGCGAATATCGGTGCTCAACGCCGATCTGGCGGGATTTCCGCCGACCCTGATCCAGGTCGGCTCGGCCGAAACCCTGCTCGCGGACGCGACGCGATTCGCCGCCGCGGCCGGCGCCGCCGATGTGCGCGTAACCCTCGAAGTCTGGCCGGACATGATCCACGCCTGGCCCCTGTGGAACGCCCAGCTCTCCGATGGCCGCGAGGCGCTGGCGCATGCGGGCGCGTTCATCCGAGGGTTACGGTGACGGTGCGCTGAAACTCCGGCGGCCTCGCCGAAAGAGGCCCGGTGTCAGGCGGTCGCCGCCCTCGGCCTCGCCAGGACGGGAATCTCGCCGCGCCACGTCTCGGCGCGGGCGTCGATCGCCCCGGCCCCGCTCGCCCCGATCGCCGCGATGAGTTGGTGCGGCGGCGAGATCGCCGGCTGAGACGTTGCCGGCGACTTGGGATCGACGACGAGGGTCCCGCCGTGGCCATCGCTGGAAGCGACGAAGGTGGAGGAGAGATAGTTTCCCTTCAGGTTGATCGTTCGCGCTCGTGTCCGAGGCGGCGCCGTTGATCACCGTGCCGCCGACATTCATCTGCACGCCGGTGTCGCCCGCCGCGGCGCCTGTGCCTTCGATGGTCCCGTCGTTGGCCACCGTCCCGGTATCGACGAGGCCGACGCCCTGGAAGGCCGCCTCGATCAGCGCGGTCACCGCGCCGTTGGTCACATTGCCGCCGGCGAAGAGCACCACGCCCTGGTGGTGTGTGCCGAGGATCGTGCCGTAATTGGTGATCGCGCCCGCCGCGCCCACCACCTTCACCCCGGCGCCCCCTTGTATGGTGGCGGATTTGTAGATCGATGAGCCGTTGACGAGATTTCCGCAGGCGCCGAAGAGCGCCCCGGTTCCCGCGTGCCCGTTCACGCGGCCATAGTTGGTGATCGTCTCCCCCGGTTATAGACATAGACACCCAGGTTCCCGACGCCGCCGCTCTGGGTGATGTAGAGGTTGGTGCCACGAGCGAGGCTGTAGCCGTTGTAGTAGGTGGAGATGATCTTGGTGGCGTTGGTCACGGGTCGGCCCCTCCGGGATCGGCGACGTCCGCGCGATGATGGCGCCGAACGCCTGGCGGCGGAAGTCGCCAAGACAGGGCGCGAAAAGGCCCGAAAAAGGCGCTCGGAGCCCGATGGCCGGGCCTCAGGCCAGCGGGACGCCGCGGGAGGATTTATCGACTCCGAGCTCGGCGGCGAGCCGGCCGCGGCTCAGGCAGAGCGCCTTCAGCACGAACTCGCACTTGGCGGAAAACGGCTGCGGCGCTTTGAACTCGCACTCTACCCACGACGCTTAGAGCGCTTTCCGCAAAAGTGGGAACTGGTTTTGCGATCAGAAAGCGCTCAAGTGTTTGAGATAGAGCCTGTTTTCTCGATCAGGTTGATTCAACCTGATCGAGACAGGCTCTAGGCGCGATGATGCACCGCGAGGCAAGCTCGGGCACTGCGGCGCGGGCCGAACAATCCACGCCTTGGCGAAAGGCATGGCGGCGACGCGGCGAACGCGCGATTGTGACATTAAGTCCCCACCGGGGCGAATTTTGCCGGGAAGGTTGGATTTCGTGCTAGTTCGGCGCACTTAGAACAAGAGTCTCCTTCAGAGCGGCGTCGCGGACGGGGGCGCGTGGCAGCTCGGATTCTAAATCAAGCATGGTTTCATCCACCCCCCTGCTGGACACCGTCGCCAGCCCCGCCGAGACGCGCGGCCTTTCCTTGGGCGAGCTTCGCCAACTCGCCGACGAGCTGCGCGCCGAGACCATCGATGCGGTCTCGGTCACCGGCGGCCATCTGGGGGCCGGGCTCGGCGTGGTCGAACTCACCGTCGCCCTGCACCACGTCTTCGAGACGCCGCGCGACATCCTGATCTGGGATGTCGGCCACCAGGCTTATCCGCACAAGATTCTGACTGGCCGGCGCGGCCGCATCCGCACCCTGCGCCAAGGGCAGGGCCTGTCGGGCTTCACCAAGCGCGCCGAGAGCCCCTACGACCCGTTTGGCGCCGCCCATGCCGCCACCTCGATCTCCGCCGCCCTTGGCTTTTGCGTGGCCAGAGACCGGCGCGGCGAGGACAACGCGGTCGTCGCGGTGATCGGCGACGGCTCGATGAGCGCCGGCATGGCCTATGAGGCGATGAACAACGCCGCCGAAACCACCAAGCGGCTGATCGTCATCCTCAACGACAACGACATGTCGATCGCCCCCCCGGTGGGCGGGATGAGCGCCTATCTGGCGGGCCTGGTCAGCGGCGGCGCCTATCAGCGGGTGCGCAAGTTCGGCAAGGAGGTGGTGAGCCACCTGCCCCGCCCCTTGAAGGACATGGCCCGCAAGGCCGAGGAATACGCCCGCGGCATGGCCACCGGCGGCACCTTCTTCGAGGAGTTGGGCTTCTACTACGTCGGCCCCATCGACGGCCACAACCTCGAGCACCTCGTGCCGGTGCTCAAGAACGTCAAGCATATCGACGACAAGCCGGTGCTGGTCCACGTGGTGACCCAGAAGGGCAAGGGCTACGCCCCCGCCGAAAGCGCCGCCGACAAGCATCACGCGGTGGCTAGATTCGACGTCATCACCGGCCAGCAGGCCAAGCCCGCCGCCTCCAACGCCCCGACCTACACCAAGGTGTTCGCCGCCGAGCTGATCAAGCAGGCCGAGCGGGACGAGGCTATCGTCGCCATCACCGCCGCCATGCCATCGGGCACCGGCCTTGACATCTTCGCCAAACGATTCCCGGATCGCTGTTTCGATGTCGGCATCGCCGAGCAGCACGCGGTGACCTTCGCCGCCGGCTTGGCCGCCGACGGCATGAAGCCCTTCGCCGCCATCTATTCCACCTTCCTGCAGCGCGGCTACGACCAGGTGGTTCATGACGTGGCCATCCAGCGCCTGCCGGTCCGGTTCGCCATGGATCGCGCCGGCTTGGTCGGGGCGGACGGGCCGACCCACGCCGGCAGCTTCGATATCGGCTATCTGGGCCAACTGCCCGGCTTCATCCTGATGGGCGCGGCCGACGAGGCGGAACTGGCCCATATGATCGCCACCGCCGTCGCCATCGACGATCGGCCGAGCGCCTTTCGCTTTCCGCGCGGCGACGGGGAAGGCGTCGTCATTCCGGACTTCGCCGAGCCGCTGGAGATCGGCAAGGGGCGGATCGTGCGCGAGGGGACGGCCGTGGCCATCCTCTCCTTCGGCACCCGCCTGGCCGACTCCTTGAAGGCCGCCGACATGCTGGCGGCGCGAGGCCTCTCCGCCACCGTCGCCGACGCCCGCTTCGCCAAGCCCCTCGATGTCGATCTCATCCTGCGCCTGGCCCGCGAGCACGAGGCCCTGATCACGGTCGAGGAGGGGGCCCAGGGCGGGTTTGGCGCCTTCGTCCTGCACACCCTGGCCACTCACGGCGTCCTCGACCGGGGCCTGAAGGTTCGAACCCTCACCTTGCCCGACCTTTTCCAGGATCAGGACAAGCCCGAAGCGATGTACGCCGCGGCTGGCCTCGACGCGGAGGGCATCGTGCGCGGCGCCCTGGCGGCCCTGGGGGCCGAAGCGGCGGCCAAGGGGCGGCGGGCCTAGGGGCGATTGATCGAGCTACGCCAGGTCTCCAAAAGCTACGGCGCACAGCGCGCCGTCGGCCCCCTGTCCCTGACCGTCGCCAAGGGCGAGTTTGTCGCCCTGCTGGGCGGTTCGGGGTGCGGCAAGACCACCACCTTAAAGATGATCAACGGCCTGGTGACGCCCGACGCCGGCGAGGTGCTGATCGAGGGCGCGCCGGCCGGCGGCGAACCGCCGTGGCGTCTGCGCCGGCGCATCGGCTACGTCTTTCAGGAGATCGGCCTGTTTCCGCACATGAGCGTCGCGGAAAACATCGCGGTCGGGCCGCGCCTGGCGGATTGGGACAAGGCCAGGATCGCGGCGCGCACCGCCGAACTCCTGGATCTCGTCGCGCTGCCGGCCGAGGTGTCCTCTCGTCTGCCGGCGGCTCTGTCGGGCGGCCAGCGCCAGCGCGTCGGGGTGGCCCGCGCCCTGGCGGCGGGTCCGGCGATCATGCTGATGGACGAGCCCTTCGGCGCCCTCGATCCCATCACCCGCGATGGCCTCGGCGGCGATTACCGCGCCCTGCACGAGCGCCTGGGCCTCACCACCGTCATGGTCACCCACGATGTGATGGAGGCCCTGCTGCTGGCCGACCGCATCGTCGTGCTGGACGCTGGCCGCATTCTCGCCGACGGCTCGCCGGCCGCCCTGCTGAGCGACCTCAACCCCGCCGTGCGCGCTCTGATGGAGACGCCCCGCCACCAAGCGCGCCGTGTCGAAGCGTTGGCGACTGGAGCGGGCCATGGATGAGCGACTCGCCGCGGCCTGGCGGCTGCTGCCGGACTATCTCTCCGAGCACGTCCTGCTCAGCCTCTGCGCCCTGACGCTGGGCTTCGCGATCAGCCTGCCGCTCGCCGTGGCGGCCAGCCGCAGCGCCGCGGTCCGTTGGCCCAGCCTCTTCCTCGCCAGCCTGATCCAGACCATCCCCAGCCTAGCCCTGCTCGCCCTCTTCTATCCCCTGCTCCTCGCGCTCTCGGCGCTCAGTCTGGCGTGGTTCGGACGCGGGTTCCCGGCCCTGGGCTTCCTGCCTTCGCTGATGGCGCTCACCCTCTATTCCATGCTGCCGATCCTGAGGAACGGCGTCGCCGGCATCCTCGGAGTCGATCCGGCCATCGTCGAGGCGGCGCGGGGCATGGGCATGACCGGCGTCCAGCGTCTGATCCGCGTCGAGCTTCCCCTGGCCGCCCCGGTGATCATGGCCGGTGCGCGCACCGCCGCGGTTTGGACCATCGGCGCGGCGACCCTGTCGACGCCCGTCGGCCAGACCTCGCTCGGCAACTACATCTTCGCTGGCCTGCAGACCGAGAACTGGGTCTATGTCCTGTTCGGCTGCGCCGCCGCCGCGGTCCTGGCCCTGGCCGCCGACCAGCTCCTAGGTCTCATCGAATCGGGCCTGGCCCGGCGGTCGCGCTGGCGGGTGTGGGCCGGCGCGGTGGGGCTGATCGTCGGCGCCGCCGCCGCCCTCTCGCCCCTCGTCGCCGCCCCGGGAGGCGCCAGCTATGTGATCGGGGCCAAGAATTTCTCGGAGCAATATATTCTGGCCGAATTGATGGCTCGGCGAATCGAAGCGACGGGCGCGCGGGTGACGCGCAAGGAGGATTTGGGCTCGGCCACCGCCTACCGCGCCCTGGCCGCCGGCGAGGTGGACGCCTATGTCGACTATTCGGGCACCTTGTGGACCAATGTGCTACAAGAAAAGAACAATCCGGGGCGCCAGGCGGTGCTCGAGGGGCTGAAAAAGGGCCTGATGCGGCGCGACGGAGTGCTCGTTCTGGGCCCGCTCGGGTTCGAGAACGCCTACGCCCTGGCCATGCGCGAGAGCCGCGCCAAATCCTTGGGAATCGCCAGTATCGCCGATCTCGCCGCCCACGCCGGCACGATGACCCTGGGCTCGGATCTGGAGTTCCTGTCGCGCCCCGAATGGTCCGCCCTGCGGCGCGCCTACGGCCTCGCGTTCCGCAAGCAGGTCTCCTATCAGCCGACCTTCATGTATCGCGCCCTGGAGGACGGTGAAGTCGATGTGATCTCGGCCTTTTCCAGTGACGGGCGGATCGCCGCCGATCATTTGGTGGTGCTGGCCGATCCGCGAGGCGCCCTGCCGCCCTACGACGCGGTGATCCTGATCTCGCCGCGCCGCGCCCATGATCGCCGGCTGCGCGCCGCCCTCGCCCCGCTCATCGGAGCCATCCCGGTGACGGCCATGCGGGCGGCCAATTTCGGCGTCGATCGCGATCAGGGTAAGCTGACGCCGGCCCAGGCCGCCGGCGTCCTCGAACGCGGAATGTCGAGAGCTGGATATGTCCCTTAATTTTGCGGGCTTGCGCGTGAAACCTGCGGTCGAGAGTCAAGCACTGCTCGACGCCGTGACCGAGCCCGCCTCCCTCATCGCCGTCAACGGGACGATTGTCGCCGCCAACGCCGCCTGGCGGGAAAGCTTCGGCGATGGCGCACGCCTGCCCAAGGACGCTCCAGGCCTGTTCGCCGCCCTTCTGCGAGCCCGCCGCGGTGAGCGGTGCGAAGGCGTCCTGCGCCGCGGCGACGTGGAGCGCCGCGTCGCCGTCGGCGCGGTCGGTTCGGATCGGTTCCTGGTGCGGATGACTCCAGCGGCGCCGCCGCCGACCGCGGCGTGGCTGTCCCCCAAAAGCGTTGAAAGACCAGGCGCCGCTGGCGTCGATCCCTTCGTCGCCGCCTCGCCGTTCGGCGTGGCTCTGATCGAGGGGACCGACCCATTCGGAGATCCCATAGCGGATGCCAACGCCGCTCTTTCGGGGATCGTCGGCCATGCCGTTCAGCCCGGCGCCAAGCTGGGCGAACTGTTCACCCCCGCCTCCCGCGCCGAGGCGGCGGCCGGCCACGCCGCCAGCCGGCCCGGCCCCTTCGAGGTCGTGCTGGCCGGAGCCGGCGACAAGACGGTCCACCTTTACCTGGCGCCCGCCGAAGAGCGAACGGCGGCCTATCTGCTCGACGTCACTGAACAGAAGGCCATGCAGCTTCAGCTCGCCCAGCGCCACAAGATGGAGGCGATCGGCCAACTCGCCGGCGGCGTGGCGCATGAAATCAACAATCTGCTCTCCGCCATCCTTCTACGCGCCGACGAACTTCTCCTGCGTCATTCCCTGGGCGATCCCTCCTACGAGAGCCTCGCCGAGATCCGCACAACGGTGATCCGGGCCGCCGATGTCGTGCGCCAGCTTCTGGCCTTCTCGCGCCAGGCCACCCTGCGGCGCGAGAACCTGGATCTGGGCGAGGTGCTCAGTAATCTCGACGTGCTGCTTCGCCGCCTTTTGCGAGAAGACGTCCGGCTCGAGACCCACTACGGACCCAATCTGCCGCGTGTGCGCGCCGACAAGGCGCAAGTCGAGAGCGCGGTGATGAATCTGGTAGTGAACGCCCGCGACGCGAGCCGCGCCAACGGTGGCGGCGTAGTGCGCCTGCGCGCCGCGCGCGTGAGCGAGGCCGAAGCCTCGGACATGGGGTATGTGGGTCCGGCCATGGGCGAGATGGCTCTGATCGAGGTTGCCGACGACGGCGCGGGCATCCCGCCCGAACTGATCGGCCACATCTTCGAGCCCTTCTTCACCACCAAGGCGCTTGGCGAGGGGACGGGCCTGGGCTTGGCGACCGTCTGGGGCATCGTCAAGCAGTCGGAGGGCTGGATCGGCGTGACCTCGACGCCTGGAGAGGGCGCGGCCTTCCGAATCCTTCTGCCGGCCCACCTTCCGCCTCTGGCCGTCGAGCCACCGCCCGGAGCGGCGCCACGCCGCGCCGCGCCGCGCGATCTCTCGGGGGTCGGGCGCATCCTGTTTGTCGAGGACGAGGTCCTGGTGCGCGGGGTGGCGGCGCGCCTGCTGCGCGCTCGCGGCTATGAGGTGATCGAGGCGGCCGACGGCGAGGAGGCGCTTGCCTTGGCCGAGCTGCACGCCGGGACCATCGACCTGATGATTTCCGATGTGATCATGCCGGGCATGGACGGGCCGACGCTGCTCAAGGCCGCCCGCCGATTTCTCGGCGCCGCGCCGGTGATGTTCATCTCCGGCTATGCCGAGGTCGAGTTTTCGGACCTGCTGGAAGGCGAGAGCGGGGTGTCCTTCCTCGCCAAGCCGCTCGATATCATGAGCCTGGCCGAACGGGTGAAAGAGCAGATGCGGCCGCCGTAGCCTTGCCCGGCCGCGACCGCGGAGCTACCCCAAGTTCCTATAGCTTTGCTTCAAGGAGTTCCGCCTTGCTGGACAGACGCCACTTCCTGCTCGCCGCCGCCGCCGGGGGCGCCCTGGCTCAGTTCGCGCCCTCCCTCGCCTTGGCGGACTCCGCTTCGCCCCAGGCGCGCCTGAACGCGTTGCTCGGCGATTTCATCCAAAGCGACCTTGCCCGCTCGCCGCAGGAAGCCACCTCGCTGGGTCTGGACACCGGCGCCCTGGCCGGCCAGCGCGCCCGGTTGCGGGACGTCTCCCTGGCGGCCATCGCCACGGACAAGGCCCAGATCGCCGATCGCCTGCGACGCCTGAAGAGCGTCGATCGCGCCGCCCTCGCCGGCATGGCGGCGGTCAACTACGACACGGTGGCCTATATCTACGCCGTCGAGGACGAGGCCAACCGGCGGTTCGACTACGGCGGCCTGGGCGCGGGCCGGCCCTATGTGATCTCCCAGCTCACTGGCGCCTACCAGGGCGTCCCCGACTTCCTCGACAACCAGCATCCGATCGCCGTCAAGGCCGACGCGGAGGCCTACCTCGAGCGCCTCGGCGCCTTCGCGGCGGTGATGGACCAGGAGATCGAGGTGGCGCGTCATGACGGCGCCCTGGGGACGGTCCCGCCCGATTTCATCCTGGACCGCGCCCTGGGCCAGATGGCCCAGTTCCGCGCCACGCCGGCGGAGAAATCCACCCTGGTCAACCCGGTGGCGAGGCGGGCGGCGGCGAAGGGGATTGCGGGCGACTACGCCGGGCGCGCCACGACCATCCTGGAGGGCCAGGTCCTGCCGGCCCTCGACCGGCAGATCGCGCTGCTCACCGATTGGCGGCGCGGCGCGGCGCATGACGCCGGCGTCTGGCGGTTGAAGGACGGCGAGGCCTACTACGCCAGCGCCCTGAAGGTCGGCACGACCACCAGCCTGACACCCGATGAAGTCCACCAGGTCGGCCTCGACCAGACGCGGTCGCTCAGCGCGCGCATCGACACCATCCTGAAAGCCCAGGGAATGAGCCAGGGAACGGTCGGCGCGCGCATCCACGCCCTCTTCCAGGATCCCCGGTATCGTTACGCCAACACCGACGCGGCCAAGGTCCAGCTCATCGCCGACCTCAATACGCAGGTCCGGGACATGCAGGGACGCCTGCCGAAATACTTCGCCACCCTGCCCAAGGCCACCGTCGAGATCAAAAGGGTGCCCAAGGTCATCGAGGCGGGCGCGCCCGGCGGCTACTACAACCAGGCCAGCCTCGATGGATCGCGGCCCGGGATCTACTGGATCAATCTGCGCGACACCGCCGAGGTTCCCCGCTGGACCCTGCCGACCCTGACCTATCACGAGAGCATACCGGGCCATCACCTGCAGCTTTCCCTGCAGCAGGAGGCCAATCTGCCGCTGATCCGCAAGGCGACCTTCCTGTCGGCCTATGGCGAGGGCTGGGCCCTCTACGCCGAGCAGCTGGCCGACGAAATGGGCGTCTATGACAGCAACCCCCTGGGACAGGTCGGGTATCTGCAGTCGGCCCTGTTCCGCGCCTGCCGCCTGGTGGTCGACACCGGCCTGCACGCCAAGCGCTGGCCGCGCGAGCGGGCCATCCAATGGATGGCCGACAACGACGGCGATCAGGTGAGTTCGGTCACCACCGAGGTGGAGCGCTATTGCGTCTGGCCCGGCCAGGCGTGCAGCTACAAGATCGGCGTCAACACCTGGAACCGCCTGCGCGACAAGGCCCGCGCCGCCCTGGGCCCCCGGTTCGACATCCGCCGCTTCCACGACGCGGGGTTGCTGGCCGGCGCCATGCCCCTGACGGTGCTGGAGGGGGTGATCGACGGCTGGATCAAGACCGAGCAGGCTTAAGGGTCGGCCGGGAAAACCGCGACGTGCGCGAGCGCCTCACCGCCAGGGTGCTTCTGCTCGATCCGCAAGATCGGATCCTTCTGATGAAAGGCCGCCTGCCCAGCGATCCAGGCGCACCGGGCGCCTGGTTCACGCTCGGCGGCGGCGTCGAGGCCGGCGAAAGCCTGAAGCAGGCCGCCCGGCGCGAGGTCGCCGAGGAAACCGGCTTTCAAGGCGTCGAGATCGGCCAGGCGGCCTGGCGGGGCGAGCAGATTCTCCACGACGGAAAGGGGCGCCCGGTGCTTTTCAGGGAGACCTATTTCGTCGCCCGCTGCGCCGGCGACGAGCCCTCGCGCGCCGGCTGGCAGGCGCTGGAGCGCGAATTCGTCGATGACATGCGCTGGTGGACGCTCAGCGACCTCGCCGCCTGCGCCGAGCCGGTGTTTCCCCACGGCTTGGCTGAAAGGCTCGCCGACTTTCTGGCCGAGCGCGCCTGAGCGAATGGAGGCGTCGCGCGATTGGCCAAATCAGGCGATTGTCGCTAAACAGGCGCCGGACCCGCGCGCGCTGATTGGGATTTCGGAATGCAAGAGGAGGCGCGCCCCGTGGCGGACGACATTGCGACGGGTCGCAAGCGCATCTCCTGCGTCGTCTGCGCCTACAATGAAGAAGACCGCATCCGCAATATTCTCGACGCGGTGGATGACCATCCGGCGCTGGGCGAGATCATCGTGGTCAACGACGGATCGACCGACAGGACCGAGGCGCTGCTGCGCACCTATCCGAACATCCGGGTGATCTCCTACACGCCCAATCGCGGCAAGACCTATGCGCTCAGCCGCGGGATCGCCGCCGCGGCGGGCGACTACCTAATGCTGCTCGACGCCGACCTGGCCGGCGTGACGCCCGCCGATATCGACGCCCTGGCCGATCCCGTGGTCAGCGGCCATGCCGACGTCGCCATCAGCCTGCGCCAGAACAGCCTGGGCATCTATCGGCGGATGGGTCTCGATTTCGTCTCCGGCGAGCGGGTGATTCCCACCGCCCTCATGCGCGGCGCCATCGACGCCATGCAGGCGCTGCCCCGCTGGGGCGGCGAGGCGTTCATGAACGAGCGGATCGTCAAGGCCGGCTACGCCGTCGCGGTGGTCAAGTGGCCGGCGGTGTTCAACGTGCGCAAATACAGCAAGCTCGGCCGCTGGCGCGGCTTCCTCTCCGAGCTCGCCATGATTCGCGACGCCTTGGGCGTGATCTCACCTTGGGGCGTGGTGCGCCAGAACTTCGGGCTCCTCAGACTCATCAAGACCCACCCGGCGCGCATCGCCGCCCGGCGCCCTCACAGCGATGTCTCCTTCGATATCTCGTTCGTGAAGTATTTTCTGATCCGGTAATAGGCGTAGATCAGCACCGCCGCGATCCCGAACAGAACGAACGAGAACCAGTCGATGAGCTTCATCGAGTGGGCGACGCCAAAGCCCAGGAAATAGCCGATGCCTTCAAAGAGCAGGACCTTCGGCGCGGTGGCCAGCAGGTTGACGAGCAGGTAGCGGCCGATCGGCATCTTGGTCGCGCCGGCGAAATAGAGAATGAGCGAGCCGAACGGCTGGGTCTTGCCGATCAGCAGGAACTTCCAGTCGTGCTTGCGGAATCCCTCTTCCAGCGGCCTGAACCGCTCCTGGGTCAGGGCGAGGCGCTTCTCCAGCCGTTCGAGAAACGGCGTGTGGCCCCACCGCCCCAGGGAATAATAGAGGGCGTCGCCCACCAGATCGGCCGCCACCAACATGGCGAAAACCAGCAGGCCGTCGAACTGTCCCGACGCCACCAGGGCGCCGGCGACGAGGGTAACCGCCGGCCCCTCGACCACCGCGATCGGAAACAGCACCGCATAGCCGTATTGCGAGACGAGGGGGGCGACCTGGGAGAGGAGATCATGGTGCATGCCCATCCTCCTTAGCGCAAACGCGCGTCGGGCGAACCCCTGGAGGGGAGGGGTGGGTATGTCGCCCGCGTCTGACGATCGACGCGTTCCAGCGGCGAGATGGCTTTCTCCCCTTCCAGGACGCCCCCGAAAAAGAACATATTGCCAACGCGGAACAAACAGGGTACGCCTGTTTCGTCGCGCGGGCCTTAAAGCGCAAAATCTGGTGGGTGGGCGCTTTGGCTGGCGGAATCATGGGATAGGATGGCGAGAACCAAAATGAGCAACATGGCGCTGAGGCTGGTGGGAAAAGAAGAAGGCGACAAGCAGCGGGCCCTGGAGGCGGCGCTGACCCAGATCGATCGGGCCTTTGGCAAGGGCTCGGTGATGAAGCTGGGCGACAAGGGCAAGATCGTCGAGATCGAATCGATCAACAGCGGCTCGCTCGGCCTCGACATGGCGCTGGGAATCGGCGGCATGCCCAAGGGACGGGTGGTGGAGATCTATGGGCCGGAAAGCTCGGGCAAGACGACGCTGGCCCTGCATGTGGTGGCCGAATCTCAGAAGGCCGGCGGCACCGCCGCCTTCATCGACGCCGAGCATGCGCTCGATCCCTCCTACGCCCACAAGCTGGGGGTGAACCTCGACGACCTGCTGGTCTCCCAGCCCGACACCGGCGAGCAGGCTCTGGAGATCACCGACACCCTGGTGCGCTCCGGCGCGGTCGATGTGATCGTGATCGATTCGGTGGCGGCCCTGACGCCCAGGGCCGAGATCGAGGGCGAAATGGGCGACAGCCTGCCCGGCCTGCAGGCGCGGCTGATGAGTCAGGCCCTGCGCAAGCTCACCGCCTCGATCTCCAAGACCCAGACCCTGGTGATCTTCATCAACCAGATCCGCCACAAGATCGGCATCTCCTACGGCAGCCCGGAGGTCACCAGCGGCGGCAACGCCCTGAAGTTCTACGCCTCGGTGCGCCTGGACATCCGCCGCATCGGCTCGGTGAAGCTGCGCGACGAAATCGTCGGCAACAGCACGCGGGTCAAGGTGGTCAAGAACAAGGTCGCCCCGCCGTTCCGCGAGGTCGAATTCGACATCATGTACGGCGAGGGGATTTCCAAGCTCGGCGAAATCATCGATCTGGGCGTCAAGGCGGGCGTGATCGAGAAGTCCGGCTCCTGGTATTCCTGGAACAGCCAGCGGATCGGCCAGGGGCGCGACAACACCCGCGAGTTTCTCAAGGCCAACCCGGACATCGCCGATCAGATCGAAGCGCAGGTGCGCGGCAATTCCACCAAGATCGTCGACGCCCTCCTGCTGGGGGCCGCGGAACCGACCGAGGATTAGGGCGTCGCCGGCTGAGCTTCCCTAAACCGTCGTGATCCCGGAAAGACGGCGAAGCCGGCTTATCTGGGACCTCGGGGCCACCTTCAACAGCCGCTGCCGCCGCGGGCGGATCGAACCGCCTGTGAGCGCGACTTCTGGGTCCCCGCTCTCCGCTGCGCTGCGGTCGGGATGACGACGGAGGGGGTTACAAACCGATTCATCAAGCGGCCGATGCTCGAGCTAGGGCGTCGCCGGATCGGGCGGCTGGTCAGGTGCGCTTACGCCGGCCGATCGATGCGCGCATTGCGAGCGGTCGCCGCTCTTGCAGGCCTCGACGCGCCTTTTCCAATCGGCGATGTCGGCGGCGTTTTTTCGCGCCAATTCGTCGACCTCGGCCTGGTGCGCGGCGAGGCTGCCGGCATAGGCTTCGGTGTCGGCCTTGGTCTGCGCTTCGATGGCGGCTTTCTTGGCTTCGTAGTCCGCCATCTGGGCTTGATAGGTTTCGAAAGCCGCGCGGTTGCGCGCCGCGACGGCGTCGAGCCCTGTCCTCACCTTGGCGTTGAGGGCGTCAGACGGGTCCCTGAAGGGGGCGGCCGTGGACGCCGTGGGGGCCAACGGCCGAGCCTTGTCGCGCACCGCGATGGCTTCGGCGTCGCGCGGGTTCAACGCGAGGGCTCGCCTGGCGTCGGCCGCCGCGTCGATATCGCGGCCCGCGGCGAGGAAGGCCTCGGCGCGTTTCACATACACGAACTCGCGGTCGGACCGCAGGGAGCTTCCGTATAGCAGCGCCTGAGTGAACAGGCGGATGGCGCCGTCATTGTCGCCGCGGTTCAGAGCCTCCAGGCCCGCTTTCGCGTCCCTGGGCGGATCGGCCCGGGCGGGGCCGGCGATCAAGGCCAGGGCCGCGAAGGCCGCGACCGGCCAATTAAGCATGCGCATCGCGATCGCCTCCATTTTCGCAATCCCGTACGGAATGCTAATCTTGTTCTTTGCGGCATCGTCAAGCGGGATCAAAGGGTCGCCATCTCTATCGGCGAGTTCGGGTCTGGCGCGGCTGACCATGCCGACTGGGAGGATTGGCCCCAACCGACCCCGGCCTTCCGCTTTGTGGGGCGCGGCCCGGATGCTAGAGGCTGGCCATGCCGAGCCTCAATGACATCCGCCGCCAGTTCCTGGACTATTTCGCCGCCGCCGATCACGCGGTGATCGCCTCGGCGCCGCTGGTCCCGCAAGGCGATCCCACCCTGCTGTTCGTCAACGCCGGCATGGTTCCGTTCAAGAACTACTTCACCGGCGCGCAGACGCCCCCGGCGCCGCGCGCCGCCTCGTCGCAGAAGTGCGTGCGGGCCGGCGGCAAGCACAACGATCTGGACAACGTCGGCTACACCGCCCGCCATCTGACCTTCTTCGAGATGCTGGGGAATTTCTCGTTCGGCGACTATTTCAAGGAGCGGGCCATCGAACTGGCCTGGGACCTGGTCGTCCGGCGCTTCGAGATCGACCCGGCGCGCCTGCTGGTCACCGTTCACGCGTCCGACGAAGAGGCCGCGGCTCTGTGGCGCAAGATCGCCGGCCTGCCGGACGATCGGGTCATCCGCATCGATTCAGCCGACAACTTCTGGTCGATGGGCGACACCGGCCCCTGCGGCCCGTGCACGGAAATCTTCTACGATCACGGCGAGCATGTCGCGGGCGGCCCTCCCGGCTCTCCCGATCAGGACGGCGACCGGTTCACCGAGATCTGGAACCTGGTCTTCATGCAATACGACCAGGGCGAGGAGGGCGCGCGGCGGGATCTGCCGCGCCCCTCGATCGACACCGGCATGGGCGTCGAGCGCCTCACCGCCGTTCTGCAGGGCGTCCACGACATCTACGATATCGACCTCTTCCGCGCCCTGATCGCCGCCAGCGAAGCGGCCACGCACGTCGAGGCGAGCGGCGAGGCGGCGGCCTCGCACCGGGTGATCGCCGACCACCTGCGCTCGACCGCCTTTTTGCTGGCCGACGGGGTCAGCCCCTCCAACGAGGGGCGCGGCTATGTGCTGCGGCGGATCATGCGAAGGGCGATGCGCCACGCCTATCTGCTGGGCGCCGGCGAGCCCCTGATGCACCGCCTCGTCCCGGCCCTGGTGGCCGAGATGGGCGGCGCCTATCCGCAGCTCGTCCGCGCGGCGCCGATGATCGTCGACACCCTGCGCCAGGAAGAGGAGCGGTTCCATCGCACGCTGGGCCGCGGCATGGCCTTGCTGGACGAGGCGACGGCGGCCTTGCGGGAGGGGGACGCCCTGCCGGGCGAGGTCGCCTTCAGGCTTTACGACACCTATGGCTTCCCCCCCGATCTCACCGAAGAGGCGGTGCGAGCGCGGGGAATCGGCGTGGATCTAGCGGGCTTCGAGGCGGCCATGGATCGCCAGAAGTCGATGGCCCGCGAAAGCTGGGCGGGGTCGGGCCAGCAGGCTCAGGGGGCGATCTGGCTCGCCCTGCGCGCCCGGCTGGGAGCGACCCGCTTCCTCGGCTACGACAAAACCGAGGCGTCCGGCGATACGCTGGCTCTGGTCAGGGACGGCCTGGAGATCGCCGCCGCCGAGACCGGCGAGACGGTCCTAGCCCTCTTCGACGCCACGCCCTTCTATGCCGAGAGCGGTGGCCAGGCGGGCGACCGGGGCGGCGTCTCCTGGCCGGGCGGCGCCGCCGAGGTTCTCGACGTGCGCAAGGAGGCGGCCGACCTGCACGCCCATGTCCTGAAAATTACCGAGGGTCGCCTGGAGGCGGGCGTCCAGGCGCGCCTGACCGTCGATGCGGAGGGCCGGGCCCGCACGCGGCTCAACCACTCCGCCGCCCATCTGGTCCACGCCGCCCTCCGCCATGTGCTGGGCGAGCACGTCGCCCAGAAGGGCCAGCTGGTGGACGCCGATCGCATGCGGTTCGATTTCAGCCATGGCGCGCCGCTCACCGACCCCGAGATCGACGCCATCGAAGCCGAGGTCAACGCGGTGATCCGCCAGAACCTGCCGGCCGAGACCCGCGAAATGGCCCCCCAGACGGCCATCGAGGCCGGCGCCATGGCCCTGTTCGGCGAGAAATACGGCGACAAGGTCCGGGTCCTGAGCCTCGGCCGGGCGCTGACGGGGGAGGGGGGTTGGTACTCGGTGGAATTGTGCGGCGGCACCCACGTGGCGCGCACCGGCGACATCGCGCTTTTCAAGATCGTCTCCGAACAGGGGATCGCGGCCGGGGTGCGCCGCGTCGAGGCGCTGACCGGCGAGCCGGCCCGGCGCTGGCTGCTGGGCCAGGCGGCGGTGGCGGAGGCGCTCGCCGACCGATTCAAGGCGCCGGTGGCCGAGGTTGTCGCCCGCGTCGAAGCCCTGGAAGCTCAGCGGCGCAAGCTGGAGCGCGACCTGGCGACGGCGCGCAAGCAGATGGCGCTGGGCGGGAACGCCGCGACGTCCAGTGCCGAAGACATCGGCGGCGTGAAGTTCGACGGGCGGGTGATCGAGGGGGTCTCGGCCAAGGACATGCGCCCGCTCGTGGACGAGGCGCGCAAGCGCCTGGGCCAGGGTGGCGTCGTCGCCTATGCGGCGGTCAATGACGGCAAGGCCTCCGTCGCCGTGGCCCTCACCTCCGACCTGGTCGGCCGGTTCGACGCGGCGGCGCTGGCCCGCGCGGCGGTGGCGGCCATGGGCGGCCAGGGGGCCGGCGGTAAACCCGACTTCGCCCAGGGCGGCGCCCCGGACGGAGCGCGCGCGGCCGACGGCGTGGCGGCGGTGCGGGCGACGTTGGGCGAGGCAAACCCGCGCGAACCCGTTGACTAATCATAGCTCGAAGGCTATTTGAGCGCGTGTTCTGGACGGTCGTCTTTCACCCGGATTTCGAGCCAGAATTCGAGGCGCTGGGCTCAACTGTTCAGGACGAATTGTTGGCTTCGGCGATGGCCCTCGGACAGATGGGGCCGGCACTCGGCCGGCCGCTGGTGGGTACGCTCAAGGGATCGGAGTTCGCCAATATGAAGGAATTGCGGTTTTCGGCCGAAGATGGCGTCTGGCGCGTAGCGTTCGCTTTCGATCCCCGCCGTCGGGCGGTTCTGCTCGTGGCGGGCGACAAGTCGGGCGTTGCAAAGGATCGTTTCTATCGGCCCTTCATCAAACGAGCCGAGAAGCGCTTGGCGACTTGGATAAAGGAAATCTGACGTGGCCCGCTCGCTGGACGATATCCTGGCCGCCTTGCCCACCGATCGCCGCGCTCGGATCGAAGCGCGCGCCGCCGGACTGATCGAAGAGGTCGAAGGTCTCAAGGCGGTTCGCAAACTGGCGGGCAAGACTCAGGAACAGATTGCCGCGGCGCTCGGCAAGAAGCAGCCATCGGTTCAGAAGATGGAATCGCAGGCCGACCTCTATGTCTCTACGCTGCGGCGTTTCGTCGAGGCGGCGGGGGGCACGGTCGAGATTCGCGTCTCGCTTCCCGGCCATGCGCCCGTGAAACTGGCCGCCTTCTCGGAACTGGACGCGCCCGCCTGAACAAGGACGGTTTTGGCTTTCAATTAAAATTTCGGGACGCCGCCAACGTTTACAGGCGCCGCCGCGGCCCGACTCACAGCCGCGTCATTTTCGTGCAACTTTCTGGAAAACGTTCCACCCTGGAGGAAGAACAAACCTATATCTCTTCCACGGTAGTAGGCGTTGTCATGAAGTTGTTCCCTTTTTGACATCCGATGAGCCATGCCACGCTCGATAACCAGCGTTTCGTGCGAATCGGTAACTACGCCTTCGGAATAGGTGAATGATCCATTGAGGCCCTGGAGAGGGCCCCATATGGCCGAAGATACCGAAGATGGCGGCAGGACGTCGAATTGAAGAAATTTAAACTTCAGGGCAATTCGTGAAGTTCCACCCACCGCATCGTATTGCTTTCCAAGCACCTCGATGAGAGCGTCTTTGGCAATCTCGCGATAGATGTTCACGCGTTCCGCGTATTGCGGTTCGTTGGCCATAGCCGGGACACTTGGATCAAAAACCACTTCACGGACGCGAAAAGCGTCAACTTGGGCGGGCGTCAACGGATTGACAGGCTTGTCGGGCGCATAGTCGGCGCCGAACGTGACCAAGGCGCAGAAAACCAAAGCAGCGCACCGAAGTCCAATTCCGATCACTGCCACGTCGCGATCTCTTCCCTGTCGCCTCTCCGAGGTCACGCCGCCAGCGCCCGCTCCAGATTGTCCGCGACCTTGTCGAGGAAGGCTTCGGTGGTGAGCCAGCCCTGGTGGTCGCCGACCAGGAGGGCGAGGTCCTTGGTCATGAAGCCCGCTTCCACGGTGTCGACGCAGACCTTTTCCAGGGTGGCGGCGAAGCGGTCCAGTTCGGCGTTTTCGTCGAGCTTGGCGCGGTGCTTGAGGCCGCGCGTCCAGGCGAAGATCGAGGCGATGGAGTTGGTGGAGGTGCTCTCTCCGCGCTGATGCTGGCGGAAGTGGCGGGTGACGGTGCCGTGGGCGGCCTCGGCCTCCACCGTCTTGCCGTCGGGGGTCATCAGCACCGAGGTCATCAGGCCGAGCGAGCCGAAACCCTGAGCGACCTGGTCGGACTGCACGTCGCCGTCGTAGTTCTTGCACGCCCACACGAAACCGCCGGACCATTTCAGAGCCGAGGCCACCATGTCGTCGATCAGACGGTGCTCGTAGGTGATGGACGCCGCCTTGTAGCGGTCGATGAACTCCTCCTCGTAGATGCGCTGGAAGATATCCTTGAACCGTCCGTCGTAGGCCTTGAGGATGGTGTTCTTGGTGGAGAGGCAGACCGGATAATTGCGCGCCAGCCCATAGGTCAGGCTGGCCCTGGCGAACTCCTCGATGGAGGCGTCGAGATTGTACATGGCCATGGCCACGCCGCCGCCCGGATAGTCGAACACCTCGTGTTCGATGATCTCGCCGTCGTCGCCCTCGAACCTGATGGTGAGCTTTCCCTTGCCCGGGACCACGAAGTCGGTGGCGCGGTACTGATCGCCAAAGGCGTGGCGGCCGATGATGATCGGCTGGGTCCAGGTGGGGATCAGGCGCGGCACGTTCTTGCACAGGATGGGCTCGCGAAACACCACCCCGCCGAGGATATTGCGGATGGTGCCGTTGGGCGATTTCCACATCTTCTTGAGATGAAATTCCTTCACCCGCGCCTCGTCGGGGGTGATGGTGGCGCATTTCACGCCCACGCCATGACGCTTGATCGCCTCGGCCGCCTCGACGGTCACGTGGTCGTCGGTGGCGTCGCGGTTCTCCATGCCCAGGTCGTAGTAGTCGATCTGGAGATCCAGGAAGGGCAGGATCAGCTTGTCCTTGATCATCCGCCAGATGACGCGGGTCATTTCGTCGCCGTCGAGCTCGACGATCGGGTGGGCGACCTTGATCTTGGCCATGGGGGTTAAGGAGACTCTTCAAAGCTGTTGGCGCGCCGGCTTTGGTTCGGCCGCGCCGATCTTGCCGTGGGTTGGCTATAGAGGCTTGCGCGCCCGATCGCAAAGCGGCCCGGCGCGTGGGCGGCGAAATGTCTGGCGCTAGGCCATCGCCTTCACCGCCAGGCGCGCGGCGTCGGCGATGAGGCGGTCGCGGTCGGACGTTGTGGCCGTCGAGCCGGCCAGAAAGGCGGCGATGGCGAAGCTTCGGCCGTCCTTCAAGGTGACCAGGCCGATATCGTTGGTCGCCGGCGTGAAGCCGAGGTCAGTGCGCGCCGAACCGGTCTTGTGGGCCAGGGTCGCGCCCGGCGGCAGGCCGGCGGCGAGCCGGTTCGCGCCCGTCGCCGTGGTTGCCATCAGTCTCAGCAGGAGGTGGGTGGAGGCCCTCGATATCAGATCGCCCTGGCTCAGTTTGTAGAGAAAACTCAACACAGCCGGGACGGTGGTGGTGTCGCGCGGGTCGGCCAGATAGGCGTTCATGGCCCCCTCCCTGATCGGGGCGGGGACGGCGTCGCGGGCGGCGATCCAGGCGGCCTCGTCCTTCCAGGCCGGGCGGAAGGAGTCCATGCCGGCCACGTCCTGTTGCAGTTCGCGCTCGTAGCGATCGATGCTCACGTCGACGATGCCCTTGGCGCGCAACCAGGCGGTCACCGCCCCGGGACCGCCAATCCGCTGCATGATCACGTCGGCGGCGGTGTTGTCGCTTTGCTGAACCGCCAAGGCGATCAGATCGACGGCCGGCAGGTTCATGACGTGGCCCTCGGGCGGGGTCGGCCAAGCCCGGTCGATGACGCTGGGCGGCGGCGAAAGGTCGAGGGGGCCGATGGGGATTCGCTCATCGAGCTTGAGGCGCCCGGCGTCGACCTCGGCCAGGGCGGCGGCGGCCAGCGGCGCCTTGAAGACGCTCTGCATGGGCATCCGCGCGCCAGAATTCCAGCACCACAGCCGCTCGCCGCGCGCCTCCAGAACGCCGAGGTTGAAATCGCCCGGGCGGGCCCGCGCCGCCAGGGCGGGAAAGGCGCGGTCGAGCAGGCGGGTGTCGAGGGCCCCCGCCCTGCGGGCGGGCCCTCTTCGCGCGCAACTGGCCAAGCCGGCGCCAAGGGCGATGAGAAGGTGGCGGCGGCCCAGGGTCATCGGATTTGCACGATATCTCTCTTTGAAGCGCACGACCGAGCCTATCCGCGCCATCAGGCGCGAAATCGGCTATGGCGACTTCCTATGAACGGCGCCGCGCCTTGCGTGATCCTCAACGAACCGCAATTGGCCGAAAACATCGGCGCGACGGCCAGGGCGATGGCCAATTTCGGCTTGTCCGACCTGCGGCTGGTTCGCCCGCGCGACGGCTGGCCGCAGGGGCGCGCCTGGGCCAGCGCCTCGGGGGCGGACTGGCCGCTGGACGGGGCGCGGGTGTTCGAGCGCCTGGAAGACGCCACCGCCGACCTGCGCCTGGTGCTGGCCACGACCGCCCGGCCGCGCGAGGCCGCCCTGCCGATCCTCACCCCCGCCGAAGGGGCGGCGCGGCTCGCCGCCGCGGCGGGCGAGGGCCTGTCGGCCGGCCTGCTGTTCGGTGGCGAGCGTGCCGGCCTGGGCGCCGACGACATCGCCCTTTGCCAGGCCATCGTCACCGTGCCGGTCGATTCTCGGCACCGCTCGCTCAATCTCGCCCAGGCGGTGGTCATCAACGCCTATGAGTGGCGCCTGACCCGGGCTTCGGGCGCGCCGCCGGCGTTTCGCGACGGCGCGCCGCCGGCCGAACAGGCGGCGGTGATCGGCTTCCACGAGCAATTGGAGGCGGAGCTCGACGCCGCCGGCTTCTTCCACCCGCCGGAAAAGCGACCCTCCATGATCCGCAATCTGCGCGTCGCGTTCGGCCGCGCCCAGCTTTCCGATCAGGAGGTGCGGACCCTGCGCGGCGTGGTGACGGCGCTGGCCAAGGGGCGCGGGAGGGTGCTGGCCAAGCTGGCGGCGCGCGGCGCGGGGGGCGAGGCGGCGGCGCGGGAGGGCTGAGATTTCTTGACATCGGCGCCGCTCGCCGCGATAAGCCGCCCCTTCCCGTCGCCCGGCGTAGCCGTGCGACGTGGTTTCTTATGACGGGTGACACGTCGGCCGCCGTTGAAATCGTGCTTCCATCCGTGGGAGCGCCGGCCCGGGTCTAAAGAAGAAGAGAGTCGAAAACGCATGTCGAAGAGGCATTCGGCGAAATACAAGCTCGACCGGCGCATGGGCGAGAACATCTGGGGCCGGCCCAAATCGCCGATCAACCAGCGCTCTTACGGGCCCGGCCAGCACGGCCAGCGGCGCAAGAACAAGGTTTCGGATTTCGGCCTGCAACTGCGCGCCAAGCAGAAGCTCAAGGGCTATTACGGCAACCTGACCGAAAAGCAGTTCTCGCGCACCTATGACGACGCGGCGCGCCGCAAGGGCAACACCTCGGAAAACCTCATCGCCCTCCTGGAATCGCGGCTCGACGCCGTGGTCTATCGCGCCAAGTTCACGCCGACGGTGTTTTCCGCCCGCCAATTCGTCAACCACGGCCACGTGACGGTGAACAGCAAGCGGGTGAACATCCCCTCCTATCGGGTCAAGGCCGGCGACGTGGTCCAGGTGCGCGAGCGCTCACGCAACATGGCGCTCGTCCTGGAAGCGCTCCAACTGGCCGAACGCGAAATCCCCGACTACGTCGAGGTCGACGCCAAGGCGATGACCGCCAAATACATCCGCGCCCCCGAATTGGCCGAAGTGCCCTATCCGGTGAAGATGGAACCCAACCTGGTCATCGAGTTCTACGCTTCGTAAGGCCGCCGGAGGGCGGACGTCTCGTCCGTCACCTGAAAGATCAGACGCGGGCGGGACGCCCGCGCTCCAATCGGTTCCTAGGCCGCCAGCAACCCCTGATCGGCCAGCAAGGTCTTCAGTTCGCCCGACTGGAACATCTCGCGCACGATGTCGCAGCCGCCGACGAAATCGCCCTTCACGTAGAGCTGGGGAATGGTCGGCCAGTCGGAGAAGCTCTTGATCCCTTGGCGAAGCGACTCGCTTTGCAGCACGTTGATCCCGGTATATTCGACGCCCAGGTGATCGAGGATCTTGACCACCGTCGCCGAGAATCCGCAGCCCGGCTGGTCGGGTGACCCCTTCATGAACACCACCACCGGATGATCGGCCACCGCCTTGGCGATGAACTCGTGGGCGGCCGGGGCTTCAGCGGCGTCGGTCATGGATCGAACTCTCTCACGGTGGGCGAACGCTTCTCAAGGTCACAGAGCTAGGGAGCGGGCGCCCCCCGGTCAAGCGCGTCTGGCCTTAGGCAGGGGAATCGCTTCAGGTTAACGCGTGTTAATGAACGGCGAAATTGGCGGGCGACGGAAGGATTTTTCGCTGCGAGCCGCATCCACCTTGCTCATTTCGAGACGGGCGAGCGG
>Ga0208717_1000169_pt1 | contig 30072 bp, 26 predicted proteins | sample NGESurF53shallow_FD_184489 | JGI IMG/M metagenome (GOLD analysis project Ga0208717, IMG submission 184489) | Arctic peat soil microbial communities from Barrow, Alaska - NGEE Surface sample F53-3 shallow (SPAdes) | ecosystem: Environmental > Terrestrial > Soil > Wetlands > Peat ... | reverse complement strand
AGCTCGAAGGTAAGACCCAAAGGCAAAAAAACCCCCACCCACCCGGCTCCCTCGCCTACGGCGCATGGGTCTGTGCGCGCCTGGGCGGATGGACCGGATACTATGGAAAACCCGGCCCCATCGTCATCCTCGAGGGCTGGCTCTACTTCCAAGCCGCCAAGCACGGAGCCATCATCAGCCGTGGCTCTCACAATGTGTGAATCCGGTAGCCCCATCCGGATAGGGGATGAACACATCTTTTCGATGGCGCGACTTGGCTGGACCTTCATGTCGAGAGAGGGTTAGACTTTCGGCCGATCCAAGACGGGAGCGACCCCATGCAAGCTAAATTCACCTACGCGATCAAGTTCGTGGCCGACATGGACGCGGCGGTGGCGTTCTGGCGGGACAGCTTCGGGCTGACGGTGCGGTTTGCCTCGCCGTTCTGGAGCGAGTTCGACACCGGCGATGTCACCCTGGCCCTGCATCCGGCGTCGGACAAGAACCCGGCCGGCGGCGTGCAACTGGGCTTCACCGTCCCCGACCTGCCCGGCGTCCACGCGGCGCGGGCGGCGTCCGGCCTCCAGTTCGCCGAGGCGCCGCGCGACGAACACGGAACCCTTCTCTCGCGCGTGCTCGACAGCGAGGGCGCGGAGGTGTCACTGAGCGGGGGGTGAGAGATAGAGGACGTCACATGTCGCTGAAGCTATATGCCCACCCCTTCTCGTCCTACTGCCAGAAGGCGCTGATCGCGCTCTATGAGAACGACACGGCCTTCGAATACCGGACGCTGGAGGACAAGGAGGCGGCGGCGGAATTGGCCGCGCTGTGGCCGCTGAAGCGCTTCCCGGTGCTGGTCGACGATGGGCGCGCGGTCATGGAGGCCAGCATCATCGTCGAGCATCTCGACCTCCATCACCCCGGCCGCGTCAGGCTCTTGCCCGAGGACGCCCGCGCCGCCCTCCCCGTGCGCCTGATGGACCGGTTCTTCGACAACTACGTCATGACGCCGATGCAGAAGATCGTCGCCGATCGCCTGCGCCCCGAGGCCGACCGCGATCCGTTCGGCGTGGCCGAGGCGCGCCGGGCGCTGGAGGGCGCCTATCGGTGGCTGGACGAGGCGATGGGCGGGCGCGAATGGGCGGCCGGCGAGGCCTTCTCCCTGGCCGACTGCGCCGCCGCCCCGGCCCTGTTCTACGCCGACTGGACGCACGCCATCGATCCTTCGCTCACCGAGGTTCACGCCTATCGCCGCCGCCTGCTCGCCCGCCCCTCCTTCGCCAGGGCGGTCGATGAAGCGAGACCCTACCGCGCCTACTTCCCGCTGGGCGCGCCGGATCGGGATTGAGGGGGATCAGGCCAAGGCGGCGACGATGTCGGTGGAGAGGAAATCGCTTCCCACGAAGAGCAAGGGCGCGGCGCGGGTTTTCGACAGCGCGTAGGCGAAGCAGTCGCCAAAATTCAATTTCGCCGCCCCGCCAAATCCCTTGCCGAACCGCAGACGCGCCCAGATGGCGAGGCGGGCCTGATCCTCATCGACCGGCGCGAGGGTGACGCCGGCGCCCTCAAGAAAAGCGTCGAGGTCGGCCACGCCCTGGCCAGGTTCGCGATGGCGTCCGGCGAGCACGGTGGCGGCCTCCACGTAGTTGGCGACCGACATCAGCCGCGATCCCACGGCGGCGTCGGCGAGGCGCCGCGCCAATACCTCGGCCCCCGGCTCGCGCCAGATCATCGCGACCACGGCCGAGGAGTCGATGACGATCAATCCCCGTCCCCGCCGGCCCAGTCCCATTCGGTCTCGGTCACCGGCCGGGTGTCGTAGTTTCCCCTCACACGTTCGGAGAACGCGTTGATCCAGGCGGGCAGATCCTGGCCGGGGGCGCGGGCCATGCGTTCGCGCTCCAGCCGCTCCCTCAGCGCCACGGTGACCGCCGAGGTCATGGTCTCCCCGGTCAGCCGGGCCAGCTGCCGGGCCAGCCGATCAGCTTCGTCGGTCTTGATGCTGAGCGCCATGACGCCTTCCTTCTAGATTGAACGTCTAGATAGCTGATATCGCGAACGAGCGCCAGGCCCGCCAATCGATGGCGTCGCCCCTAAAACACCACCACCGACCGGATGCTCTCCCCCGCCCGCATCAGGTCGAACCCCTTGTTGATGTCTTCCAGGGCCAGGCGATGGGTGATGAGGGGGTCGATGGCGATGCGGCCCTCCATGTACCAGTCGACGATCTTTGGCACGTCGGTGCGGCCGCGGGCGCCGCCGAAGGCGGTTCCCCGCCACACCCGGCCGGTGACCAGCTGGAAGGGGCGGGTGGCGATCTCCTGGCCGGCGGCGGCGACGCCGATGATCACGCTCTCGCCCCAGCCGCGATGGCAGCATTCCAGGGCCTGGCGCATGGTCGCGGTATTGCCGATGCACTCGAAGGAGAAGTCGGCCCCGCCGCCGGTGAGATCGACGATGGCCTCGACCACCTTGTCGCGCCCGACCTCGTCCGGATTGACGAAATCGGTCATGCCGAACTGGCGGGCCATGGCCTCGCGGGCCGGATTGAGATCGACGCCGACGATCCTGTCGGCCCCGGCCATGCGCGCGCCCTGCAGGACGTTGAGGCCGATGCCGCCCAGGCCGAACACCGCGACATTGGCCCCCGGCCACACCTTGGCGGTCCAGATCGCCGCCCCGACGCCGGTGGTGACGCCACAGCCGATGTAGCAGATCGTCTCGAACGGGGCGTCCTCGCGCACCTTGGCCAGGGCGATCTCCGGCAGAACCGTGTGGTTGGCGAAGGTCGAGCAGCCCATGTAGTGGAAGATCGGCTCGCCGCGACACGAGAACCGGCTGGTTCCATCCGGCATGACGCCCCTACCTTGAGTGGCGCGGATGGCGGTGCACAGGTTGGTGCGCCGCGACAGGCAGGATTTACACTGCCGGCATTCGGGGGTGTAGAGCGGGATGACGTGATCGCCCGCCTTGACCGTGGTCACCCCGGCCCCGACCTCAAGGACCACGCCCGCCCCCTCATGGCCGAAAATGGCGGGAAACAGGCCCTCCGGATCGCCTCCCGAGCGGGTGAATTCGTCGGTGTGGCAGATCCCCGTGGCCTTGATTTCCACCAGCACCTCGCCGGTGCGGGGACCTTCCAGATCGACGGTCTCGATGGTGAGCGGTTCACCGGCCTTCCAGGCGACGGCGGCGCGGGTTTGCATGGGGGTGAACTCCTCTGGTCCTAGCACTCCGCTGTAGCGGCTTGCGGCGCGCCATGCCAAGCGGCCTGAACCTCGGCGAGCGTCGCCGGCGGACCGAGAAGCAAGGGTTCGGCGACGGAGCGCACGAAATCCTTCTGATCGTCGCCGGTCAGATATTCCACCGGCGATTTGCCGTCGATGCGGGCGAGGAGAAGGCCGGGCAGCAGCGAGGCGGCGCGGGATTCCAACCCGTCACGCGGCTCCCAGTCGGCGCGGGCGAAATAGCCTTCGGCCAGGGCGGTGAAACTCGAGGCCAGAGCGTCCCGCGCGGTCGGGACCACCAGGGTCTTCAGGAGCAGGTGATTGAGGCAGAAGGCGAGGTCGAAGGCCGGATCGCCCCACCAGGCGGTCTCGGCGTCGAGGAAGACCGGGCCTTGGGGACCGACGAGGATGTTCTTGGGACTGACATCGCCGTGGACGAGGGTCAGGCGCGTGGCGGCGGTGCGCTCGGCGAGGGCGCGCAGGGCCGGCGCGACGCGAGGGCGGCGCCTGGCCGCCGCCAGCAGATAGGGCTCCAGACGCAGAGCGAAGAAGACTTCGTCGCTGGCGAAACGCTCGGCGATGTCGGCGCGCCCGGCGGCGCCGGCGTGGATGCGCCTCAGCCGCTCACCCACCGCGCCGGCGGTGACGACGCTGACCTCGCCGGCCAGGAGCTGGTTCTTCCACAGGGGGTGGTCCGCCTCCGGCAAGAATTCCATGGCCAGAAAGCCACGCTCGGCGTCGAGCGCCAGAGGCTTTGGGGCGGAGCCGGGAACGATCGCCCGCGCGGTCTCGAACCAGCGGTTTTCGAAGAGCGCGCGGCCGACCGGCGCCCGCCAGTCGTCGGCGACGTTCAGCTTCGCCAGCGCCCGCTTGACGCAGATCGCCCGCCCGCCGGCGTCGACCCGCCAGGCGTTGCAGGAAACGCCGCCGGAGAGAGGGCTCCAGCGTTGAGGTCCAGCCAGGCCCATTCCCGCGACGAAAGCCGCGAGTTCCGGATCGATGTCAGGAGAGATCGAACTCAATCCTCAAGGCCAAGGCTCGCGATCACGTCGTCAAGCGGAACCGCAGTGATGCGGCCGGCGTCCAACTCCGTCAGCCGCCGCTCGGCTATATAGAGATCCTCCTGGTCGCCGAAGCGTTCCAAACGCGGTCGCGCATTCTCGATCTGGACATCCATTTTCCCAACATAACCCATCTGTTGAGTTGTCCAAGCCGCATGGCGGATGATCGGCGCAGGGAGAACAGCGCCCTCTAAAACGCTCGCCGCAACTCCTCCACCAGATCTGTCCGCTCCCACGAAAAGCCGCCGTCGTCCTCGGGCGCGCGGCCGAAGTGGCCGTAGGCGGCGGTGCGAGCGTAGATGGGGCGGTTGAGCTTCAGGTGCTCGCGGATGGCGCGGGGGGTGGCGCCGCCGATGAGCTGCGGCAGGATGGCCTCGAGCCTCGCCGGATCGACCTCGCCCGCGCCATGCAGATCGATATAGAAGCTCAAGGGGTGGGAGACGCCGATGGCGTAGCCGATCTGGATGGTGCAGCGTTCGGCCAGGCCCGCGGCGACCACGTTCTTGGCCAGATACCGGCAGGCGTAGGCGCCGGAGCGATCGACCTTGGTGGGGTCCTTGCCCGAAAAGGCGCCGCCGCCGTGCGGGGCCGCGCCGCCGTAGGTGTCGACGATGATCTTGCGCCCGGTGAGGCCGCAGTCGCCGTCCGGGCCGCCGATCTCGAAGACGCCGGTGGGATTGATGAGCCAGGCCGTCTCGTCGGTGACGAAACCATCCGGCAGAACGCCCAGGATGTAGGGCCGCACGATGGCGTCCACGTCGGCGGTGCAAAGGCCCTTCCGATGCTGGGTGGAAAGGACGATGGAGGCGGCGCGCACCGGCTTGCCCATCTCATAGACCAGGGTCACCTGGCTCTTGGCGTCGGGTTCCAGCCCCAGGGTCTTGTCGGCGTGGCGGGCGGCGGCCAGGGCGCGCAGGATGTCGTGGGAATACTGCAAGGTGGCCGGCATCAGCTGCGGGGTTTCGTCGGTGGCGTAGCCGAACATGATCCCCTGGTCGCCCGCCCCCTCGTCCTTGTTGCCCGCCGCATCGACGCCTTTGGCGATGTCGGCGGACTGCTCGTGCAGGTGACAGGCGTAGTCGGCGGTCCGCCAGTGGAACCGCTCCTGTTCGTAGCCGATGTCCTTGACCGCCGCGCGGACCTTTTCCTCCAGGGACTCGACCACGCCCTCCGGCCCGCGCACCTCGCCGGCCAGAACGATGCGGTTGGTGGTGACCAGGGTCTCGCAGGCGACGCGGGAGACCGGATCGGCGGCCAGGAAGGCGTCCACCACGGTGTCGGAGATGCGGTCGGCCACCTTGTCCGGGTGGCCCTCGGAGACGCTCTCGCTGGTGAAGAGGTAGCTGGCGCGGGAAGGGTTCATGGAAAGCTTCGGTTCCTGGTGGGCGGGCGAGGCCGGCCCTCTCGCCGGCCAGGCGGCGCGGCGCGTAGCATGAAACGCGGGAAAGGGATATAAGGCTTTTGTTATATGGCTGCGAGCGGATCGCGGATCAGCGTTCCGCCGGCCTTTCGCGGAGAGCGCCATGCGATTTGCCCTGACCCTGATCGTGGCCTTTTGTCTCGCCGGCTGCGGCCCGTCCAAAAGCGGCGCGGCCGCCATGCGGCTCACCTCGAGCGCCATCGGCGCGGACGGGCGGATCGCGGCGCGCCAGAGCGCCTACGGCCAGAACCGCTCGCCGCCGCTTGCCTGGACGAGCGTGGCGGGCGCAAAGGCCTATGCGATCATCCTCGAAGACCCCGACGCTCCGGGCGCGCGGCCGTTCGTCCACTGGACGATCTGGAACATCCCTGGAAACGTGACGGCCCTGCCGGAGGGATTGCCGACGGCGGGCCGGTTGCCAGCCCCGAGCGGCGCGGTCCAGGGCGCCAACGACGCCGGCGGAACAGGCTACTACGGACCCAGGCCGCCCAGCGGCGTCCACCATTACCGCTTCGAGATCTTCGCCCTGGGCGCGGCCCTGACGCTGGCCCCGGGAGCAACCCGCGAGGCCCTGGCCGGCGCGCTGCGGGGCCACGTCCTGGCCACCGGCGAGCTCAAGGGGACCTTCGCGGCGCCGTAAGGCCTCACGCCCAGGCGGCGAAGTCGCGGGCCGCCTCGCTCCAGGCGCCGACGATGGCGTGGGCGCCCGCTTCGCGAAGCCTTCCGACATCCGAAGGCAGAATGTGGCCGCCGGCGGTCAGGGCCCAGGCGGTCATGCCGGCGGCGCGGGCGGCGAGAATTCCGTTGACGCTGTCCTCGATGGCCAGGCACCGCTCCGGGGCGACACTCAGGCCGGCGGCGGCGAGCAGGAAGAGATCGGGCGCCGGCTTGCCCCGCGCCACCTGGTCGCCGGCGTAGACGTGCGGCGCGAAGGCCTCCCACAGACCGACACGGCGCAGCTTGCGCTCCAGGAAGGCGGCGTGGCTGGAGCTCGCCACCGCCTTGGGCCGGCCGAGCGCCGCGACGGCGGCGGCGGCCCCGGCGACCTCGGCGAGGCGCTCGTCCACCGCGCCGGTCAGGGCCTCATCGTGCCGTCGGCGAAAGTCGGCCGGCAGCGGCTCGCCCAGCTTGGCGATGCGGTCGCCGTCCAGGGCGGCGAAGAAGGCGGCGTCGGTCAGGCCCATGAAGCGGCGGCGGAATTCGTCCGGGTCGTAGGGCATGCCCACATCGGCCAAGGCTTGGAGCTCCACCTCCAGGGCCAGAACCTCGCTGTCGATCAGGCAGCCGTCGCAGTCGAAGATCACGGCGTCGAACATGGAAGATCCTGAAGAGCGCCCGTCACTTCAGCACCCTGGCGAGGAACCCCCCACCGAGCTGCAGGCCGGGCGCGTCGATGCTGTGCCCCAGGCCCGCCGAGACGTGGCTCTCCACCGCGAAGCCGAGCCCCGCGAGAACGCTTCGCGCCTGATGAAAGGCGGCGATGGGGATCATCGGGTCGGCGTCGCCGTGGACGAGGAGGATGGGCGGCTTCGTTCGCGCCTCGCCCGCCAGTTCCGCGCCATCGGCCAGCATGCCGGAATAGCCGACGATACCGGCCAAGGCGGTCGGCCGCCTTAGCCCCACATGGAGGGCCATCATGGTCCCCTGGCTGAAGCCCACCAGGGCGAGGCGATCCTCGGCCAGCCCATGTCGGGCCAGTTCGGCGTCGATGAAGGCGTTCAGCGCCGGCGCCGCCCGCCGCGCTCCCGCCGCCCGCGCCCCGGCGTCGAAGCTCGAAAGCCCCCACCACTGATAGCCGCCCGGCGCCCCCGGACAGGGCTCGGGCGCATTGGGCGAGACGAAAGCGGTGTCCGGCAGCGAGGCGCGCCAGTAGGGAACCAGACCGATCAGATCGGCCCCGTTGGAGCCATAGCCGTGCAGCAGAATGACCAGAGACGTCGCCGCGCCGCCGGAAGCGGGGGGAACGCGGGGGCCGTCGAGGGTGGGGGGGGTGGTCATGCCGGCCCGGAGCGCGGGCGTCCCGCCCGCCCTTTCATGTGGTTGGCCGCGCTCGAAAACACGAAGTCGAGTGGTTGCTTGAGCGATCGCGACGTCCGACCGGCCTCCCAATTTGGACGGCGGCCTCGTGAAGGGCAATCGGCGGTGACGATGAGATAGGAAGTATGCGGGCGGGACGCCCGCGCTCCTAGGGCGTCGGCCATTCACCGACTCTCAGCGTTCATCCGTCTCGCGTCAACTATTCAGAAAGCAGGGGATCAGAGCGTGCCGACGCGGAGCGCGCTCACGGGCATCCGGCGCCAAGCTGGCAATTGGGCCGAAGACCTTTTCGGCCCCATTCGCTAATGCCATTACCGATCTCGGAAGGGCGATCACCGTCAACTATCCAGAAAGCTCCGCAGTTTCCGGCTCCGGCTGGGGTGCTTGAGCTTCCTCAGCGCCTTGGCCTCGATCTGGCGGATGCGTTCGCGGGTGACGGAGAACTGCTGGCCGACTTCCTCCAGGGTGTGGTCGGTGTTCATGCCGATGCCGAAGCGCATGCGCAGCACCCGCTCTTCGCGCGGCGTGAGGGAGGCGAGGACCCGGGTGGTGGTTTCGCGCAGGTTGGACTGGATGGCCGCGTCGATGGGCAGGATGGCGTTCTTGTCCTCGATGAAATCCCCTAAGTGGCTGTCCTCCTCGTCGCCGATGGGGGTCTCCAGGCTGATCGGCTCCTTGGCGATCTTCAGCACCTTGCGGACCTTTTCCAGCGGCATGGCGAGCTTTTCGGCCAGCTCCTCGGGCGTGGGCTCGCGGCCGATCTCGTGCAGCATCTGGCGCGAGGTGCGGACGATCTTGTTGATCGTCTCGATCATGTGCACCGGGATGCGGATGGTCCTGGCTTGGTCTGCAATGCTGCGGGTGATGGCCTGGCGGATCCACCAGGTGGCGTAGGTGGAGAACTTGTAGCCCCGGCGGTACTCGAACTTGTCCACCGCCTTCATCAGGCCGATGTTGCCCTCCTGGATCAGGTCCAGGAACTGCAGGCCGCGATTGGTGTATTTCTTGGCGATCGAGATCACCAGGCGCAGGTTGGCCTCGACCATCTCCTTCTTGGCCTGGCGCGCCTCGCGCTCGCCCTTCTGGACGGTGTGGACGATGCGGCGGTAGTCGTCGATCGGCACGCCCGATTCGGTGGCCAGGGCGGCGATCTCGCGGCGGATGGCGGCGATCTGGACCGCGTCGTTCTCGGTGAACTTGGTCCAGCGCACCCCCAGGGCGGCGATCGTCTCGCACCAGGCCGGATTCATCTCCGAGCCGAAGTAGGCCTTGAGGAACTCGGGGCGCGAAATGCCGTAACTGTCGGCGGCGCGCAGCAGGCGGCCCTCCAGGCCCATCAGGCGCTTGTTGATGGCGTAGAGCTGCTCGACCAGGGCCTCGATGCGGTTGTTGTTGAGCTTCAGGGTCTTGAGGTGGCAGACGATGGTGGTGGTGGCCGCCTCGTAGGCCTTGCGGTCGGCGCTCGAGAGATCGGCGCCCTTCAGGCGATGATCGACCAGGCGCTCCTGAAGGCGGCGGAAAGCCTCGAACTCGGCGGCGATGGCGTCGAGGGTGGCCATCACCCCTTCACGCAGTTCGCCTTCCATGGCGCTGATGGTGGGACCGGCGCCGTCGTCGAAATCGTCCTCGTCGGCCTGGGCGGCGGCGATGCGCGCGGCGTCCGCCTCCTCCTGGCTCTGATCGGCCGGCGGCGGCTCGGCGGCGGCCTTGGCGTCCCGCGCCTCGCCGGCCACGGCGGCGTCGGAGAGCGCCTGGGCGACCTGGCCGCCGTAGGTCTGCTCGAGATCGATCACCTCGCGCAGCAGGATGCGTCCGCCGGAGAGTTCGTCGCGCCACACCATGATGGCTTCGAAGGTGAGCGCGCTTTCGCACAGGCCGCGGATCATGGTGTCGCGGCCGGCCTCGATGCGCTTGGCGATGGCGATCTCGCCCTCGCGCGAGAGGAGCTCCACCGAGCCCATTTCGCGCAGATACATGCGCACCGGATCGTCGGTGCGGTCGAAGGCGCTCTGCTTGTCGGCGGCTTCGGCGACGGCGGTCTCTTCGCGGACCACGACCTCGGTGGCTTCGGCCGGCTCCTCCTCGGCCTCGACCACGTTGACCCCCATCTCCGAGAGCATGGCCAGGGTGTCTTCGATGGCTTCGGAGGTGACTTCCTCGGAGGGGAGCACCTTGTTCAGCTCGTCCATGGTGACGTAGCCGCGCGTCTTGGCCAGCTTGATGAATTTTTTGACCCCGGCGTCGGTGAGATCGAGCAGCGGCCCGTCGCTCACCGGCGGGGCTTCGGCTTCGGGCGCCTCGACGGCGGTCACTGTGGTCATCGACATCTCCGGCTCGGCGGCGGCGCCTTTAAGCGTCGGCGCCGCGCCCGTATATAGTGATTGGACGATCCCGCGCCCGAGACTTTCCCTCAGACCGTTTCGTCGGTGTCCCAAATCGTTCTCGCGTCGATCGCCCGTCTCAGCGCGTCGCGCCCCGCCTTCAACGCATTGAACGCCGGCCAACGCTCTAAATCCACCAAGCCGGGCTTGGCGTCCTTCAGGGCGTTGTCCAGCGCCGCCAGACGATGAAGCGCCTCGAAGGCGCGCGACCACTGGGACCTGGCGGCGGCGAGGGTGACATCCGGTTTTGCAAAGGGCGCGCCCGCAAGCGTGGCGGCCCGGTCGATGTCAATCAGCAGCGCGCTAAATCCGCTAGCCGCCAGATGGCGACGCAGGGCCTCGCTGTCAAGCACGTCCGCTTCGATGCGCAGGCGGACGATTTCCTTGGCCAATTCGAGGAGGGCCGGATCGCCGAAGCCGCGCGACTGCAGCGCCTCCAGATGGTCGTCCAGAACCGGCGGATCGGCGAGGGCGTGTTTGGCCAGGGCGGCGGGGACGGGTTCAATGGAGCGGGCGAGGCGCTTGGCGGCCGCGCGGCCCTCGGGGGTGGGAAAGGCGAGGATCTCCTCGCCCGGTCGGCGCCAGGAGCCGCGACCGCGGAACGCGCCGCTGACATCGGCGCGGCGGGCGGGCGGCGTGAACAGTTGATCGAATCGGGCCAGCAGGGCGTCGCGGTAGGCGAGCGAAAGATCGCTGTCGGCGATCTGGCGGGCGGCGGCGCGCAGCCGTTGCTTGAGGCCGGAACGCCGCTCCGGGGTGTCGAGGTTCTCGGCGTCGCGCTCGCGGGCGAACAGGGCGTCGATCAGGGGCTTGGCGGCGGCGAGCTGGACCTTGAGGGCGGCGGCGCCCTGTTCGCGCAGCACGTCGTCCGGATCCTTGCCGCCCTCGACGACGGCGAATTTGAAGCTCCTGGCTGGGCCGAGCAGGGGCAGGGCGCGGTCGATGGCGCGGGAGGCGGCCAAGGCGCCGGCGCGGTCGGCGTCGAAACAGAGGGTCGGTTCGGGATGCAGGCGCCAGAGGATTTCCATCTGGGCCTCGGTGAGGGCGGTCCCCATGGAGGCCACGGCGGCGAGGCCGGCGCGCTGGCAGGCGATGACGTCGAAATAGCCTTCGACCACCACCAGGGCGCCATCCTGCGCTCCGGCGTGCAGAAGACGGCGCGCCTCTGGAAGCCCATAGAGGGTTCGTCCCTTGTCGAAGAGGGGCGTGTCGGGGCCGTTCAGGTATTTCGCCCGCGCCTGCGGATCCATGGCCCGGCCGCCGAAAGAGACCAGACGGCCGCGCCCGTCGGCGATGGGAAAGACGATGCGGTCGCGGAAACGGTCGTAGGGCGCCGAGCCGTCCTCGGGGGCGACGGTGAGACCGGCCTCGGCCATTTCGCCGCCCAGCGCGCCCTTGGCGATCAGATAATCCTTCAGCGCCGTTCGGCCGGGCGGCGCGTAGCCGAGGCGGAAGCGAGCCCATTCCCCCTCCGGCAGGCCGCGGCCGACGAGATAATCCCGCGCCGCTCTACCGCCGGGCCGGCGAAGCTCGCCCTCGAACCAGGCGGCGGCGGTCTCCAGCCACGCCGCCAGACCGGCCCGCGTCTCATCGCGCGCGGCGGCCTCCGGATCGGGGGTGGGCAGCGGCACCCCCGCCTCCCCGGCCAGCCGCTCCACCGCTTCGACGAAGGAGAGGCGTTCGGTCTCCTGCAGAAAGGAAATCAGGTCTCCGTGCTTGCCGCTGGAAAAGTCGTGGAAGAAGCCCTTGTCGTCATTGACGAAGAAGGACGGCGTGCGCTCCTTGGTGAACGGCGAGAGGCCGACATATTCGCGCCCCTGCCGGCGCAGTTTCACCGTCTTGCCGATCACGTCGGAGAGGCGAAGGCGGGACTTGATCTCGTCGAGGAATCGGTCGTCGAAGCGCACGGCGCGACGATAGCGCGTCGGCGGCCTTAAGTCGCGAGGTTGGCCGCGATCGTCGCCATCGATTCACCATCGGCGCGGAAAGGGCGTAGATCGGATCGTCAAGCTGATGGCGTTCCGCCAACCGAGGGGGTCGTGACGATTCAGCGCCTGAGAATCTTCCTCTCGTCACCGGGCGATGTCGCCTCGGCCCGGGAGATCGCCGCCCAGACCATCGAGAGGCTGGCGCAGGACTACGCCCGTCACTTCCATATCGACGAGCCCTACATGTGGGAGCACGAGGCCATGCTGGCCTCGGGGCATTTCCAGGACTCCGTGGAGCCGCCGAGCGCCTTCGACATCGTGGTGCTGATCCTTTGGTCGCGGTTGGGAACGCCGCTACCCGAGAAGACGGCGGTTCGGGCATACCGCGGCATCGACGGACGCGCTCCGGTGACCGGAACCGAATGGGAATACGAGGAGGCCCTGGCGCGGGCGCGGCGGGAAGGGACGCCGGAGCTGCTGGTGTTCCGCAGCCGAGCGCCCGCGATCATGGACATGCGCGACCCAGGGCTTCGCGACCAGCAACTCAAGCAGGCGCAGGCCCTGGACGCCTTCTGGAGCCGGCATTTCGCCAACCAGGGCGTGTTTCTCGGGGCCTACACCGAGTTCTCCAGCGACAATGACTTCGCCCGTGCCTTCGAGACCCAGCTGCGCAAGCTGATCGACAAGCGCCTCGCCTCTCCCGCGACGATCGGCGGCGCCGCTTCGCGAGTGTGGACCCGGGCGCCCTTCCGAGGACTCGAAGCCTATGAGTTCGAGCACGCGCCGATCTTCTTTGGTCAGGACGAGGTTCTGTCCAGGGCGATGGTCCAGCTTGTGGCGAACGCCGAGGCCGGCTCGCCATTCCTGATCGTGCTGGGCGCCAGCGGCTCGGGCAAGTCCTCGCTGGTCAAGGCCGGAATTGTTCCCAAACTTTTCGTTCCAAGGCGGGTGACCGGCCAGGCCTTCTTGCGTCGGGTGGTGTTCCGGCCGAGCGACGCGACCGAGGGGGAGGATCTCTTCGACGCCCTGGCGCGGCGGCTGACGACGCGGGAGGGGGAGGGGGACGGACTTGCCGAACTCATCTCGTCGGAGATCACGCTGGGCGATCTGGCCGCGCATCTGCGGGAGGCGGGCGCCGAGCCGAGCCTGCCGTTCCGGATCGCCCTGGCCGGCCTGGCCACGAAGGCGCGCGGGGAGGGCCGGATGCTGGCCTATGAGTCCGCCAGACTGGTCCTCGTCGTCGATCAGCTCGAAGAGCTGTTCACCAGCGAACGATTTTCCACCGACTCGCGGAGCCGCTTCGTCCGCCTGCTGGCCGGGCTTTCGCGTTCGGGCCTCGTGTGGATCGTCGCCACGATGCGCAAGGACTTCTGGCATCGCGCCGACGAGACCCCTGAACTGGCGCGCCTGGCGCAAGGCCAAGGGCGTCTGGAGCTTCTGCCCCCCTCCCCCCCCCAACTCAGCCAGATGATCCGCCGGCCGGCCGAGGCCGCCGGCGTGGCTTTCGAGGTTCACCCCACGACCGGCATTCCGCTCAACGAGGCGATCGCCGAAGAGGTGGCGCGCGAGCCTGGCGCCCTGCCCCTGCTCTCCTACCTTCTCGATCAGCTCTATCGCGCCGACGTGGTCGAGGTCGGCGGCGCGAGCCTGACTTACGCCACCCATGAGCGCCTGGGCCGCCTGGAGGGCGCGATCGCGGCCAAGGCCGAGGCGGTCCTGGCCGGTTGCGCGGCCGAAGATCGCGACGCCCTTGGCTCGGTCCTGTTTTCGCTGGTGCGGGTCGGCGCCGCCGATGGCGATATCGAGCGCGCCATTTCGCGCCGCGTGCCACTGTCGACCTTTCCGCCGGGCTCGCCCCAGCGGCGGCTGGTCGAGGCGCTGCTGGCGCCCGGCGCGCGCCTCCTGGTCAGCGACGCCGAGCGAGAAGGAAATCCCACCGTCCGCGTAGCCCATGAAGCCCTGATAACCCGCTGGACCCGGGCTCTCGATTTCGTGCGCGGCAATGCCGAGGCCCTGAAGGTTCGCCGGCGGATCGAGGAGCGATACGCGCTGTGGCGGGCGCTGGCAGACAGCGGTCAACCCGCGTCCGGCAGACTGTCGGCGTGGCGACCATTCGCCGGTCACCAGCGAGGGCTTCTCACCGAGCTCGACCTGACCGACGCCCGGCGCCTGCTGCGCGAACACCGCTCGGAGATCGATCCTCGGCTCGCCAACTATATCGAGCTATCGGCGATAGACGACGAGCGCATTCGAGGTCGCTCGTTTCGCATCCTGGCGATTGTCGCCGGCGTGATAGCCGTGCTCGCCCTCATCGCCTCGGGCGCCGCCTTGACCGCGAGGTTTCAGGTCGAACAGACCCTGCGGGCCCAGTCGCGCCTGCTTGTCGAAACCGCTTCGGAACACCTAAAGGAAGGTGACGTTCCGGGCGCGCAGGGCATCATCCTCGAAGTTCTGGCGGGCCGACATTTCGGCAAGATGCAGTATGCCGCGGCGATCAACGTGTTCCAGGAAGCGCGCGCCGCCGACCGCGAGCGCGCGGTTCTCTTTGGCCATCGCGGCGTCGTCTACGCCGCCGCCTTCTCCCCGGATGGACGGCGGATCCTCACCGCTTCGGACGACAGGACAGCCCGCATCTGGGACGCCGCCACCGGCGCTCCACTCGCCGTACTCGCCGGCCATGGCGGCCCGGTCTACGCCGCCGTCTTCTCCCCCGACGGGCGCCGGATCGTCACCGCTTCCGAAGACGGAACCGCGCGCCTCTGGGACGGCGCCACCGGCGCGACGCTCATGGTTCTCGCCGGCCACGGCGGACCCGTCCACGCCGCCGCCTTCTCTCCCGACGGGCGGCGGATCGTCACCGCTTCCGAAGACAGAACCGCGCGCGTCTGGGACGCCGCTTCGGGCGCCCAGCTCGCGATCCTCTCCGGTCATGACGGCGCGGTCTACGACGCCGCATTCGCCCCCGACGGGCGACGGATCGTCACCGCCTCCGGCGACAAGACCGCCCGCATCTGGGACGCCGTCACCGGCGCCCAGCTCTCGGTGCTCGCCGGCCATACCCAGACCGTCGCGGCCGCCGCCTTCTCGCCCGACGGGCGGCGCGTCGTCACCGCCTCGTTCGACAAGACGGCGAGAATTTGGGACGCCGCCAGCGGCGCCCAGCTCGCCATTCTCACCGGCCATGACGATGTCGTCTACGCCGCCGCCTTCTCCCCCGATGGGCGACGCATCGTCACCGCCTCGTTCGACAAGACCGCGCGCATCTGGGACGCCGCCACCGGCGCCCAGCTCGCCCAATTGGTCGGCCACGCGCAGACCGTCCGGTCCGCCGCCTTCTCGCCCGACGGGGGGCGGATCGTCACGGCCTCCGACGACAAAACCGCCCGCGTCTGGGACGCCGCCATGGCCGGCCAACTCAGCGTGCTCGCGGGCCATGCCGCCGGCCTCGGATCCGCCGCCTTCTCCCCCGACGGGCGGCGCATCGTCACCGCGTCGGAGGACAGGACGGCCCGCATCTGGGACGCCGCGTCCGGCGCCCAACTGGCCCTGCTCGCGGGTCACGCGGACGCCGTGGAGTCGGCCGCCTTCTCCCCCGACGGGCGGCGCATCGTCACCGCGTCCAACGACAAGACGGCGCGGCTGTGGGACAGCGCCACCGGCGCCCAGTTGGCCGTGCTCGCCGGCCATACCGATGGCCTCGAGTCCGCCGCCTTCTCCGCGGACGGGCGGCGGATCGTCACCGCCTCCTGGGACAAAACCGCGCGCATCTGGGACGCCGCCACCGACGCCCAGATCGCTATCCTCTCGGGCCACCTCGGCGCGGTCACCGCGGCATCCTTCTCACGGGACGGGCGACGCATCGTCACCGCCTCCTGGGACAAGACCGCGCGGCTCTGGGACGGCGCGACCTACGCGCAATTGGCCGTCTTCAGAGGCCATGGCGGCGCTGTCTACGCCGCCGCCTTCTCACCAGACGGGCGGCGCATCGTCACCGCCTCCGACGACAAGACCGCGCGCATCTGGGACGCCGCGAGCGGCGCCCAGCTAGCGATCCTGTCGGGTCATGGCGCCAGTGTCGAGTCGGCCGCCTTCTCCCCCGACGGACGGCGCATCGTCACCGCCTCCGACGACAAGACCGCGCGCATCTGGGACGCCGTGAGCGGCGCGCAGCTCGCGGTGCTTGCGGGTCACGGCGCGGGCGTGGAGTCCGCCGCCTTTTCCCCCGACGGGCGGCGCATCGTCACCGCGTCCGGCGACAAGACGGCGCGCATCTGGGATGCGCGAACCTGGGCCGACGTGAAGTCCCAGATCCTGTGGGCCAGGGCCGCCCAGTTCGAACCGTTGTCCGACATGGAACGGGCCGCGTTGGGACTGGCGCCCGGGCCGCGCCGGCGCGCCAGCTCGCGATCGCGCGCGGCCGACGCCCTCGGCGAGCGGGGCGATCGGGAGGAAATGACCGCGATCGAGCAACCGTCCGTCGCGCGGAGTAACGCCTCGCTGTTGACGGCCTTCATTGACTACGCCGCCGCCGCCGCGCGAGCCCGCGCCGACGGCGCGCCGGAGAATGCCTGGCGCCGGTGGCGGTACCGGCGCGCCACCCTCGCGCGCCTGCTGGCCGCCCGGGGAATGATGTGGCAGGTGGCCAACGCCTATGGACGCTTCGCAACTTCCTAGGACGGCGACCGACCGGTGATAGGCGTCTTGAGCACCCGCTCGGTCGATGCGGGATGTTCGGCGAGCAAGGCCGCCGGGCGAATCGGGCGGCGGACGAGCTCGCCGCCGCAGTTGGGGCAGACGTTATGAAAACGCGCTCCGGCGCAATCGGCGCAGAAGGTGCACTCGAAGCTGCAGATGCACGCCTCGTCGCCGCTAGGCGGCAAATCACGATCGCAGGCCTCGCAATTGGGGCGCATCTGGAGCATGAAAGCGCAATCCCCTCACTCATCGACGAAGAGCTTGAATGTCGCACGATCTTCCCCCCGGCGTCACCGGCGTCCTCGCCCTGGCCGACGGGACGATCCTGCCGGGTCTGGGGTGCGGCGCGGTGGGGGAAGCGGTGGGCGAGGTCTGCTTCAACACGGCCATGGCCGGCTATCAGGAGATCCTCACCGACCCCTCCTACATGGCGCAGATCGTCGCCTTCACCTTCCCGCACATCGGCAACGTCGGGACCAACAGCGAGGACCTTGAACAGATTTCCGGCTCCAGCGCGACGGCGGCGCGCGGGGCGATCTTCCGCGACGCGCCGACGGCGCCCTCGAACTGGCGATCGAACAGCGGCCTGGGCGGCTGGCTCGCCCGCCGGGGCGTCGTCGGGCTTTCCGGCGTCGACACCCGCGCCCTGACCCGGTCGATCCGCGAGAGGGGCATGCCGCACGCCGTCATCGCCCACCAACCCGAGGGGCGGTTCGATCTTACGCTCCTTACCCAGCAGGCCAGGGACTGGCCGGGCATCGCCGGCCTCGACCTGGCCAGGGAAGCCTCCTGCTCGCAGTCCTTCGTCTGGGACGAGGGCCGGTGGTCGTGGCCGGACGGCTACGCGCCCCCGGGCGAGGCGAAATACCAGGTGGTGCTGGTGGATTATGGGGTGAAGCGCAACATCCTGCGCGCCCTGGCCGGGGTCGGTGCGCGGGTGACCGTCGTGCCGGCCGATACCTCAGCCGCGGCGATCCTGGCGCGAACGCCCGACGGCGTGGTGCTGTCTAACGGCCCCGGCGATCCGGCGGCCACCGCGCTTTACGCCGGATCCGAGGTCCGGACGTTGGCGGAGAGCGGAACGCCGGTGTTCGGCATCTGCCTCGGCCACCAACTGCTGGCCCTGAGCCTGGGCGCCGAGACGCTCAAGATGGACCAGGGCCACCACGGCGCCAACCATCCGGTCAAGGACCTAGCCACCGGCAAGGTCGAGGTGGTGTCGATGAACCACGGCTTTACCGTGGACCGAGAGAGCCTGCCGGCGCGGATGAAGGAGACCCACGTCTCCCTGTTCGACGGCAGCAACGCGGGACTGGCGATGGCCGATCGCCCGGTGTTCTCCGTCCAGCACCACCCGGAGGCGTCGCCGGGGCCGAGCGACTCGCTTTACCTTTTCGAGCGCTTCGCGGCGATGATGGATCGGGCGTGGGAGACTTAGGCGCCGGCTAATCGGCAATTCGAGAATGTGACGGACCGAGGGTAGTCTTGGCCTTCGAGTCCAACTCCCGCTCGATGCGCCAGGGCGGATTTAGCCGGTTTTCTCCGGCGCTGTAGAGCACTACGCGATTGCCGCCGGGATCGAACAATTCCGCCTCTCGCCACAGCCACGTCTTGTCCTCGGCGTCGCTCGCGAACACGAAGCCAACGCCCTTGAGCGCCGCGACCCGCTCGTCGAGGTCGTCGCATTCGAAATAGACCGTCGTTCCGCCAGCCTTCGCTTCGCCTCGGTGAATCGAGAATGTGCTGTCCCCGTCCGGACACCGGAACCGCGCGTAGCGGGGGCGGGCGTCAACGATCGGGATAAGTCCAAGGCTCCGGTAGAAATCCCAGCCGGCGTCCATATCCGGAAGGGTGACGGTGACCTGGTTCAGCCGCACGGTTGCCCGGCCTGGTCGTGGTGAGCGGGTGACACCGCTTGACGCGCCGAGATCAGGCGGCCTTGGCGGCGGTCTTCTTGGGGGCCGCGGGTTTCTTGGCGGCGAGGCGCTTTTCAGCCGCGGCGCCCAGCTTGACGGCCTTGCGGGCGGCCACGGCGGCCTCGAGGGCGGGCAGAAGCTCCGCCGCGTCGGCCTGCTGCTTGCTGCTGCCCGCGGCCCCGAGACGCCGGGCGTTATCGAGCAGATTCTTGAGCGACGCGTCGTCGAGATGGGGAATCTTGTCGATCAGGCTCATACGCGCGCTCCGGGGCAATCCAGATAAAGGGTGAAAGAGCGTTATATCGGCCTTTCCAGGTCATTTTGGAAGGCGCTACGGTCTATTTTGATATTCACCTTGCTCCCCGGCCGAGACATCCCCATACTAGGGCCATCGAATTCGCTAGGGTTCGGCCGCTCTTCCACGCGCCTTGACCTTCAAGGCGCCCCCGGACCCGCCTTCCGATCCTCACCGATTTTGATAAGACCAAACGGGCGTCCGCACGGTGCGGATCGGCTCATATCAAGGACTAAATCTAAATGGCTACCGGTACTGTCAAATGGTTCAACGGCCAAAAAGGCTTCGGCTTCATCCAACCGGATGCGGGCGGCGCCGACGTGTTCGTTCACATCTCCGCGGTTGAGCGCGCGGGCCTTGGCTCGCTGCGCGAAGGCCAGAAGATCACCTACGAACTGGAACGCGACGCGAAGAACGGCAAGATGTCCGCCGGCCAACTCCAGGCCTGAATCGGGCGGGTCCCCTAACGGGACCAGGCCTTTCTGAGATACAATCATGGGCCGGCGCGCGAGCGCCGGCCCATTTTTCTTCTGGCGCAGACGCCCGTGCTCTTACGGCATCAGCACCGTATCGACGACGTGGATGACTCCGTTGGACTGCATGACGTTGGGGATGGTCACCCTGGACGCGCCGCCCTTGGCGTCGGTGAGAATGAGCCGGCCGCCGGACATCGACGCGGTCAGGGGCTCGCCCTCGACGGTCGTCAAGGTCGCCTTGCCGCCGCCGGCCCTGATGGCCGACTTGATGTCGGCGCCGGTCATCCGGCCGGCCACCACGTGATAGGTCAGGATCTTGACCAGGGTCGGCTTGTTTTCCGGCTTGAGCAGGGTCGCCACGGTGCCGGCCGGCAGCTTGGCGAAGGCCTCGTTGGTGGGCGCGAAGACGGTGAAGGGGCCGGGTCCTTCAAGGGTGTCGACAAGTCCCGCCGCCTTGACCGCGGCGACCAGGGTGGTGTGATCCTTGGAGTTGACGGCGTTTTCGACGATGTTCTTGGAGGGATACATGGCCGCCCCGCCGACCATGGGATTGTGGCCCATGCCCATTTGGGCCGAGGCTAGACCGGCCGCGCCAAGGGATAGGGCCGCGACGGCGGCCAGCAACGAGGTTCTCGCACCAGACATGTGGCGCTCCTTTTGTGATTGAGCCGCCCGATGCGACGACATGCGCCTTATTCGAGCGAGCGGGCGTTTTGGATCAGTCCGCGCCGCTTGCGCGGCCTGCGTCGCCGCTCTAAACGAGCCGCTTAGCCTTTCAAGATCAACTCCCCCCGACCACGCGATTTCGCGTGGCCGCCCTCGCGCGCGAGATACGATGCCCAGACGGACCGATATCGCCTCGATCCTGATCATCGGCGCGGGGCCGATCGTCATCGGACAGGCGTGCGAGTTCGACTATTCGGGGGTGCAGGCGTGCAAAGCGTTGCGGGCGGAGGGATTCCGGATCGTGCTGGTCAATTCCAATCCGGCGACGATCATGACCGACCCGGACATCGCCGACGCCACCTACATCGAACCGATCACGCCGGCCACGGTCGAGCAGATCATCGCCAAGGAGCGACCGGACGCCCTGCTGCCGACCATGGGCGGCCAGACGGCGCTCAACTGCGCCCTGGCCCTGGAAAAGGCCGGGGTGCTGGCCAGGTACCGGGTGGAGATGATCGGGGCCAAGGCCGCCGTGATCGACAAGGCGGAGGATCGCGGCAAGTTCCGCGACGCCATGGACGCCATCGGCCTGGAAAGTCCAAAATCCCGGGCCGCCCATAGCCTGGACGAAGCGCTGGAAGCGCAGGCCGAGGTCGGCCTGCCGGCCGTCATCCGCCCCTCCTTCACCCTGGCCGGCACCGGGGGCGGCATCGCCTACAACGTCGAGGAGTTCCGCGACATCGTCGAGCGGGGCCTCGATCTGTCGCCGACCCACGAGGTGCTCATCGAGGAAAGCGTGCTGGGCTGGAAGGAGTATGAGATGGAGGTGGTCCGCGACGCCGCGGACAACTGCATCATCGTCTGCTCGATCGAGAACATCGATCCGATGGGGGTGCACACCGGCGATTCGATCACCGTCGCCCCGGCGCTGACCCTCACCGACAAGGAATACCAGCGCATGCGCGCAGCCTCGATCGCCGTGCTGCGCGAGATCGGGGTGGAGACCGGCGGCTCGAACGTGCAGTTCGCGGTGAACCCAACCGACGGGCGGATGGTGGTGATCGAGATGAATCCCCGCGTGTCGCGCTCTTCGGCGCTGGCCTCCAAGGCGACCGGCTTTCCCATCGCCAAGATCGCCGCCCTGCTGGCGGTGGGCTATACCCTCGACGAACTCGTCAACGACATCACCGGCGCGACGCCGGCCTCTTTCGAACCGGCCATCGACTATGTGGTCGTCAAGATTCCGCGTTTCGCGTTCGAGAAGTTTCCGGGCGCGGCGCCTCTTCTCAACACCCAGATGAAGTCGGTGGGCGAGGTGATGGCCATCGGCCGCACCTTCGCCGAGAGCCTGCAGAAGGCCCTGCGTGGCCTGGAAACGGGCCTGACGGGCCTGGACGAGATCGACATCGACGGGGCGGACGATATCGAGACCGGACGGGCGGCGATCACGCGGGCGCTGGGGACTCCGACGCCCGACCGGCTGCGCGTCATCGCCCAGGCCTTCCGTCATGGCCTGAGCGTCGAGGAGGTCGGGGCGGCCTGCGGCTACGATCCCTGGTTCCTGCGCCAAATCGAGACGCTGGTGGCGGAGGAGGCGGACTTGCGGGCCGCCGGCCTACCGACGGAGCGGGCGGCGCTGACCCGCATCAAGGCCATGGGCTTTTCCGACGCCCGCCTGGGAACGATCACTGGTCGAACGGAAGCCGAGGTGCGGTCGGCGCGACACGCCCTGGGCGTGCGGCCCGTCTTCAAACGCATCGACAGCTGCGCCGCCGAATTCGCGGCGGCGACGCCCTATCTCTATTCGACCTATGAGACAGGCTCGCTGGGCGCCGCGCCACAATGCGAGGCCGAGCCCACCGAGCGCCGCAAGGCGATCATCCTGGGTGGCGGACCCAACCGCATCGGCCAGGGGATCGAGTTCGACTACTGCTGCTGCCACGCCGCTTTCGCCCTGGGCGAAATCGGGGTGGAATCGATCATGGTCAACTGCAACCCCGAGACGGTTTCGACCGACTACGACACCTCCGACCGTTTGTATTTCGAGCCGCTGACGGCCGAGGACGTGCTTGAACTGATCGCCGTGGAGGCCTCGCGCGGCGAGTTGCTGGGGGTGATCGTCCAGTTCGGCGGCCAGACGCCGCTGGGCCTGGCGCACGCCCTGGAAGCGGCCGGCGTCCCGATCCTCGGGACAACGCCGGACGCCATCGATCTGGCCGAAGACCGGGAGCGGTTTCAGAAGCTGCTCGCCCGGCTCGGCATCGCCCAGCCGATCAACGCCATCGCCCGCGACTGGGTCGAGGCAATCGAAAAATCAAGCGAAGTCGGCTTCCCGGTGGTGATCCGGCCCTCCTACGTTTTGGGCGGCCGCGGCATGGAGATCGTCCGTGATCGCGATCAGCTCGACCGGTATATCGCCAACGCCGGGGACATCTCGATCGCCCATCCGGTCCTGATCGATCAGTATCTCTCGCGCGCCACCGAAGTGGATGTGGATGCCCTCAGCGACGGCGAAACGGTGTTCGTGGCCGGGGTGCTGGAGCACATCGAGGAAGCCGGGGTGCATTCGGGCGACAGCGCCTGCTCCATGCCGCCGTTTTCGCTCCGTCCAGAGACGATCGCCGAGATGAAACGCCAGACCGAAGCGATGGCGCGGGCACTGCAGGTGCGTGGGCTGATGAACGTGCAGTTCGCCATCGAGGAGCCGCTATCGGAGGCGCCGCGTATCTTCGTCCTGGAGGTCAACCCGCGCGCCAGCCGCACCGTACCCTTCGTAGCCAAGACCATCGGCAAACCAATCGCGGGCATCGCGGCCAAGGTGATGGCGGGGGCGAGCCTGACCAGTTTCGACCTGACTGACGCGCGTTACGGCCATGTGGCCGTGAAGGAGGCGGTGTTTCCCTTCTCGCGCTTTCCGGGCGTGGACACGGTGCTGGGTCCGGAGATGCGCTCCACCGGCGAGGTCATGGGCCTTGACTGGCGGCGTGACGGCGAGGCCGACATGGCCCCCGCCTTCGCCCGCGCCTTCGCCAAGAGCCAGCTCGCTGGGGGTACCGTTGTCCCTACCGGCGGCGGAGTGTTCGTCTCGGTGAAGGAGGCCGACAAGCCGTGGATCGCCGAGCCGGCCCGCCTGCTGGCGGCGCGCGGTTTCCGCATTCTCGCCACCGCCGGCACCCACGCCTATCTCACCGACCGCGGCCTCGAGGTCTCGCTGGTGAAGAAGGTGCTCGAGGGCCGCCCGCACATCGTCGACGCCATGAAGAACGGCGAGGTGCAGATCGTCTTCAACACCACCGAGGGGCGCCAGTCCCTGGAAGACAGCTTCTCCCTGCGCCGCACCGCCCTGATGATGAAGATCCCCTACTACACCACCACCGCCGGCGCCCTGGCGGCGGCCCAGGCGATCGGTGCGGTGGCCGAGGGGACGCTGCAGGTGCGGGCGCTGCAGAGCTATGGGAAGCGACGATCACCCGCCCGCGCGGCGTCTCCTGGAATGGAATGACCGCGCCGTCCCCGCCGCCTCAGTCCGGATCGACGGGCTCGGCGTAGTAGCGCTCGTAAGCGCCGGGGCCGTATTGGGCGTCGTAGTCGGCGCGGGCCCGGTCGTAGTCGCGCAAGCGCCGCTGATAGGCGCGGCGGTCGGCCCGGTAGGCGGCGGCGTTCTGGTCATAGGCGCCGCGCTGGCCGGCGTAGACTTCGCGCTGCTCGGCGTTGGCGTCGACCTGGCTGTCGTAGACGCTCCGCTGGTCCTGATAGTTCCGCTCGGCCTGGACGTTGGGGTTGTCGCCCGGCGAATAGTTGGGGTCGGGCTGGCTCTGGGCCAGGGCGGCCGAACCCGCGCCGAGCGCGATCACGGCGGCGAGGCCGGCGAGGGGGATGAGCTTCATGGTTCTGTTCTCCAGTTCCTCGGCCCCGAAGGGGTCGGGAATGAATTAACGTCCGCGCGCCGCCGTCAGTTGCGTCGCTTGCATCCCGCGCTCGGCGAAGTAGCGTTCCAGACCCCGGGGCGAGCCGGAGGGATCGGCGAGCGCTACATAGCTGTCGGGGCGCAGCAGGTAGAGGGCGTCGCGGCCCAGGCCGGCGGCCTCGTACTCGGCGCGCCAGTCGAACAGGTGCAAGGCCAGGGCGCGCGCGGCGCACCAATCGCTCAGTTCGGCGCTGGCCGAGCCATAGACGTGAGCCTGCCAGGTCATGGCCGAGAGCGGCGCGAAATTGTCCGGCCCGCCGTCGATCGGCGCCCACGGCAGGCGATCTCCGCCGTGGATGTCGCCCGCCCTTCCGACGCTTAAGGGGCCGCCGCGGTAATTCAGGGTGATCTGGCTGACGGTCCGGAACACATATTCGCGGGTTGCCTCGACGCCGAGGACCCTGGGGATCAGCAGCGGCGCCAGACGGGTGCGCAGAACCTTGGCGACCGGCCCTTCGGCCGTGGCCAGGCTGAACACCCGATCGGTGGTGGCCACCAGGCGCCGCGCGAAGCCGATCCGCTCGGCCTCATAGCTGTCGAGCAGACCGTCCGGCGCCCGCCCGGCCAGGACCTCGGCGAGCTTCCAGGCCAGGTTGATGGCGTCACCGATGCCGGTGTTCATGCCCTGCCCGCCGGCGGGGCTATGGATATGCGCGGCGTCACCGAGCAGAAAGGCGCGGCCCTTGCGGAAATGCTCCGTCACCCGGTGATGGACGTGGTAGGTGGAAAACCAGTTCACCTTGCGCACCTGGACCTTCAGGTTCTCGATGGCGCGACCGCTGACGTCCTCGAATCTCAGCGTTTCCGGACGATCCGCCCGCTCGTCCCGCACCGTGCCGATCAGTCTTGCCCGACCTTCTCCGGCCAAGGGAAAGACGCCGAGGAAATCGGCCTCGTCCAGATCGATGTGCAACGCCCCGTCGATGGCCGGGCCCGCCGCCTCGACATCGGCCACATAGAAGACCTGCCGGTATGTGCCGCCGGGAAAACCCGTCCCCATGGTCTCGCGCACCACCGAGCGGGCCCCGTCGCAGCCGGCGATGTAGGCCGCCTCGCAAACCTCTTCGTTCCCGTCCAGATGACGAAGCCGGCCCGTCACTCGATCGCCGTGGTCATCGAAGCCGGTGAGCTCGGTGCCGCGCTCCACGCGGATCCCGAGGCATTCCAGCCGCTCGATGAGCAGGCGTTCGTGCTGGTCCTGGGGGAAGATGAACAAGAACGGGTACGGGGTCAGGCCAGCCCCGACCGTCTCGAACCGCACCCGCGCCGCCTTCGCGCTCTTGACCCAAAGGTTGACGGTGGGGGTCTTGTGGCCGCGCTCGACAACCTCATCGGCAAGATCGAGCTGGCGGTAGAGTTCGAGGGTCCGCGCCTGGACGGCCACGGCGCGCGAGGTGGTCCCGGGCCCGGCGGTCTTATCGACGATCCGGACCCGGGCGCCCAACCTGGCCAACCAGAGCGCCAGCGCCAGGCCGGTGGGGCCGGCGCCGACGATCAGAACGTCACTGCGAGTCATCGTCAGAATCCTTTTGGTGACGGGTGGGCGCCAGCATGCCGTGCAGGGCCACCTGGGCGTGCTGGCTGGCCAGGGCGGCCAGATCGGGAATGCCCCGTCTCAGGATTGAGTCCCAGGCTTCGGTCTTGGCGCGGCCTTGGGCCGGGGGCGGCGGCGGCGGCGGCGGCCGAGATAGGCGCGGCGGTCGGATTCGAGGCGGCTGGAGCGACCGCGCACCCGCATGAGGTCCTTGCGGGCGATCAGGCCCACGAGCAGCCGGCTGGCGGGATCGACGATGGGAACTCGGCCGACGTCGGCGCGGACCATCCTGACCACCAGGTCGGCGACGCTCTCCTGCGGATAGCCGACCACCACCGAGGCGTCCGAAGCCAAATCGTCGAGGGTCTGGCGCTCATGACCGCCCTCGGTCATCCAGCGCAGGACATTGGCGCGAGTGGCGATGCCGACCACCCGGCCACGGGGATCGACGATGGGATAGGATTTGTGGCGACGCGTCTCGCCGGTGAAAAAGGCGACGGCCTCGTCGATCGCCATGGCGGCGGGCAAGGTCTCCACCCCGGTCACCATGATGTCTGCGACGCGGGCCAGCTGGAGGGGATCGACGCTGTATTCGCGGGTGATGGCCTGACCGCGGCGGGCGATCTTCTCGGTCAGGATCGAGCGCTTGAGGAGCAGAACGGTCACCGCATAGGCCAGGGTCGAGGCGGTGAGCAGCGGGGCCAGCAGGTGGATGTCGCCGGTCAACTCGATTGCGAACAACGTGCTGGTGAGCGGCGCGCGCATGGTCCCACCGATCATCGCCGACATGCCGATGAGCGCCCACAGGCCCGTCCCGCCGGGCAGCCAGAGACCCTCAAGCCAGCCCAGGGCGCCGCCCAGGATCAGCAGCGGGGCCAGAACGCCGCCCGAGGTTCCAGATGCCAGGGCGACGATCCAGATCGCCGCCTTGACCAGCAGCAGACCGCCGACCGCGCCGGTCGCCATGTGGCCATTCAAGAGATCGCCGATCACGTCGTAGCCAACTCCGAGGGCGCGCGGCTCGATCAGGCCGCCGAGGCCGACGACCACCCCGCCGATCGCCGGCCACCACATCCAGTGGATCGGCAGGCGCTCGAAGACGTCTTCCATCGCGTAGAGCAGGCGGGTGAACAGGCCCGACTGCAGGCCCGCGACAATGCCGACGCCCGCGCAGGCCAGCAGTCCCCACCAGGGCAGATGAGGATCGACACTGAACGGAAACATCCGCCCCGCGCCAAACAGGAACGGCCGGCAGGCGATGGCCACCACGCAGGCGGAGGCCACCGGGATCAGGCTGCGCGGCTTCAGTTCGAAGAGCAAGAGCTCGACGGCCAGGAGCACCGCGGCGATGGGCGTGCCGAAGATCGCCGTCATTCCCGCCGCCGCGCCCGCGACCAGCAGAGTCTTCCGTTCCGCGGCGCTCATGTGAAAGAACTGGGCGAACAACGAGCCGATCGCCCCGCCGGTGACGATGATCGGCCCCTCCGCCCCGAACGGGCCGCCGGTTCCGATCGAAATGGCCGACGACAGGGGCTTGAGCAACGCCACCTTGGGCTCCATCCGGCTTCCGCCGATCAGGATCGCCTCGATCGCCTCGGGAATGCCGTGACCGCGGATCTTCTCCGACCCGAATCTGGCCATCAAGCCAATGGCGAGACCGCCGAGAGCCGGGGCCAGCACCATCCACGGTCCGCGCGTGGCGTTCGCCAGGCTCACGCTGGCCACGCTCAGCTTCCCGAACCAGACCAGGTTGGTGGTGAGCGCGATCAGCTTGACGAGCAGCCACGCCGCTCCGGCCCCCCCCGCGCCGATCGCCAGAGCCATCGCCAGCAGAAGCAGCACCCGCCGGTCGGCGGTGAAATCGCCCGGCGCGGTCGTGGCCCCGCCCAGCAGGGTGGGATCGCGTTGGGTCGGCGCGTCGGGCGCGGTGGACATGGAGAGTCTCTATAGGTGAGCCGGGACCTTTGGCCCCCGGCCAGTCGGCCAACGCCTATAGGGCGCGCGCGGGTCGTTCAAGACAATGGGGCGCCGCGCGCTTGCGCTGGGCCCGCGAACCGCTGACAAGACAGCCGCGTCATCCGCACGACGAGAGGCTTTAAGACATGGGACGGGTCGAGGGGAAGGTGGCGCTGGTGAGCGGCGCGGCGAGCGGCATCGGAGCGGCGTGCGCGCGCATTCTGGCGGGGGAAGGGGCGAGCGTCATTCTCACCGACATCCAGGACGACAAGGGCCGCGCCCTGGCCCGCGAGATTGGCGGCGGCACGCTCTTCCTCCACCACGATGTCACCCGCGAGGACGCCTGGATCGAGGTCGTGGCGCGCGCGGAGCGGGAGTTCGGGCGTCTGGACATCCTGGTCAACAACGCCGGCATCGGCGTCGCCTGCGCGGACATCACCACCATGACCCTGGCCGAGTGGCGCCGCCAGCAGGCGATCAATGTCGAGGGGGTGTTCCTCGGGGTCAAGCACGGCCTGGCGGCCATGCGGCGAGCCGGGAACGGCGGGGCGATCGTCAACATCTCCTCGGTGGCGGGGCTGAAAGGCTCGCCCGCCCTGGCCGGCTATTGCGCCACCAAGGGGGCAGTGCGGCTGTTCACCAAGGCGGTGGCGTTGGAATGCGCGGCGATGAAGGACGGGGTGAGGGTCAATTCCGTACACCCCGGCATCATCGAGACGCCGATCTGGGAAGGCATGGCGGCCCTGGGCGATCCGGGCTCCAACGCCCCGCCTGACCTGGACGCCATCTCGGCCATGGCCGTCCCCCTCGGCGTCAAGGGGCTGCCGGAGGACATCGCCAATGGGGTCCTGTGGCTGGCGAGCCAGGAGTCGCGATATGTCACGGGGGCGGAGTTGGTGATCGACGGGGGGCTGACGCTGCGGTGAGAATAGGCTGGCACATGCGCCTGCAAGCCCCGCGACCCATGGATTGGACCGCGCCGGCGTTCAGGGTTAGAATCCGTCGGATAGCGCACCGCGACAACCCATCGGCCATGACCCCGATCATCGACCTCCATGTTCCCGGTATCGCGGCGCTCTGCCGTCGTTTCCAGGTTCGCCGCCTCGATGTCTTCGGGTCGGCGGCCGGGGTGGATTTCGATCCCGAGCGGAGCGACGCCGATTTTCTGGTGGAGTTCGAACCGGGCGAGGGACTCACGACTTTCATCGACTTAAAGGAGGCTTTGGAAGCCCTGCTCCACCGCTCTGTCGATCTCGTCGATCGCCGGGCGGTCGAGGAAAGCCGCAACTACATTCGCCGTCGCCGCATCCTAAGCGAAGCGCGACCAGTCTACAGTGGCTGACCGTTCGGCGCCGCGTTTCGACGAGCGCGACCTGGCCCTCGTCCTCGATATGATTCTGGCGGCGGAGGATGGCCTCTCGTTCATGGCTGGACTTGATGAGGCGACCTTTCGCTCCAGCCGCCTGCACCAGAATGCCGTGATCCGCTCGCTTGAGGTTATCGGCGAGGCCGCCGGCAAGCTTTCGACGCAGTTCCGGTCGTCTCACGACGAGATACCGTGGCGCGAGATTGTCGGGATGCGTCACCGGCTGATTCATGACTATGGAGGCGTGAGCCTGGATGTGGTGTGGCGGATCACGCGCGAGCGCCTGCCCGACCTTCTGGCGAGGCTGCGCCCCCTGTGGCGCCGGCTGACAAGGGCGCCTAGTACAAGAGAGGAAGAACTTGGCCTATTCATCATACAAGACTCGCGAGATCGTCGATCGGGCCGTTGCGCACGAGTGGAGCGTTCCAGAGTTTCAACGAGGTTTTGTTTGGAAGGCTACTCAGGTTCGCGACTTGGCTGAATCGTTGTGGCTTGATTATCCGATCGGTAGCATTCTCATCTGGGATTCCACTGGCCAAAAATCCGAAGTCGAGCCGTCTTAGCCAATGCCACCATTCGGCGGACCCGCGTGAACCGATATGTGCCAGTGCGGACGTTGATGGGATTCGATCTTGAAAACGATGACCATCAGCGAGCGCTCACCAATCTGGCCAAGGAAATCAAATCCGATGGCCTATGCGACGGCATGGACGCGATGGAGGTGAAAACCCGACTGGAGCGCGTGTGCCGCATTCGCGGACGCGAGATTGTGGGGATTACGGTCGATCATGATCTTGAAGAAGTGGTTGAGATTTTTGCGCGCCTCAACAGTCGCGGAACTCGGGTGCGGGAGGCTGATATTTATCTCGGCGTCGTAGCCGCGAGAGCTCCCGGCTGGGTTCGCGAGAAATTCATGCCCTTTTTGGACGTGCTTGGGAGGGTGTCAGATAATTTGTGTAAGGGGTGCTGTGGGTCCCATTCTTGAGAGGAAGGGATTCCACGATGACCAAGACGACGACCAAGCCTGAGATTTTCAAGGCCGAGATTTTGGACGAGCTGCTCGCCGGGATGTCCAGCCCGGAGGCGTTGATGGGAGACGCCGGGCTGTTCAAGCAGCTGAAGAAGGCGTTGATGGAGCGCGTGCTGGGCGCCGAGTTGACGCACCACC
>Ga0208717_1000168_pt1 | contig 30197 bp, 32 predicted proteins | sample NGESurF53shallow_FD_184489 | JGI IMG/M metagenome (GOLD analysis project Ga0208717, IMG submission 184489) | Arctic peat soil microbial communities from Barrow, Alaska - NGEE Surface sample F53-3 shallow (SPAdes) | ecosystem: Environmental > Terrestrial > Soil > Wetlands > Peat ... | reverse complement strand
TAGATTGGGCGGGTGATGGCTTGTAAGCGTCCACATCTTTTTTAACTATTCTTCCTCCATCCCCGGTACCTTGTATTTTTGAAATGTCAATTCCTTTATCCGCTGCTAATTTTTTTGCGAGTGGTGAAGCTTTTATTCTGCCACCTTCAGAAGAAGATTCAACATGTTCATCAATACCTTCATTTTTTTCTGAAGTGCTTCCGGAAACTTCCTGCTGTTGCTTTTCCGCATCGGGCTCACCTGCAGTCGTATCGGAGGTTTTATTTTTTTCAGCATTTATATATGCACTTACATCTGTGCCTTCTTTGCCTACTATTGCAATAATGGCATTTACTTTTGCGGCCTGCCCCGCTTCCACACCAATATATAAAAGCGTTCCTTCTTCATAACCTACCACATCCATCGTTGCCTTATCAGTTTCCACTTCGGCAATAGAATCATCACTCTTCACCTTATCACCAACTTTTTTATTCCATTGCACTATTTTTCCTTCGGTCATCGTATCGCTTAAAAGAGGCATCCGTATCACTTTTGCATCCTTTGGCAATTCTGCTGCGGCTTTATTTACTGCTGGCTTTTGTTCTGCTTCTTTTTTAGGTGCTTCTTTTTTTGAGGCGTTAGCATTGTTTCCTTCGCCACTTAACAAAGACTTGTAATCCTCACCATCTTTTCCCACAATAGCAATAATATCGTTCACCTTTGCCGCTTCCCCTGTTTTTACACCGATATATAAAAGAATCCCTTCTTCGTAACCCATCACATCCATAGTTGCTTTATCTGTTTCTACTTCAGCAATTGTATCATCGCTCTTTACTTTATCGCCCACTTTCTTATTCCATTGAATAATTTTTCCTTCGGTCATGGTATCACTTAAAAGAGGCATTCTTATCGCTTTCGCCATAAAATATTTTCAGTTTTTTTTATAAAATTGAGTGGTGAAATTAATGCAAAATCAGCAAAAGATTTTCCATATACTTTGTAATATTAATAACGGAAATTTTTCGGTGGTTGTTAAACCTCATTTTTTTTGAATATTGAACGCCAAATTCTGAAATAAAAAGCGCCGCTAGTCTTTCAGATTCCCAGCCATTCTACTTCATTAAATTCAAACCTTCGTTCAATTGCATCTTCCGTTATAAGCTCGCCAACAGAGGAAATTTTTTGAATTTTTGTTTCAAAAACAATGTTCCCTTTTTTAAGCTTCACTATTTTATCCCGGCAAAATAAATTGTCATTGTACTGATAAATCAAATTGTCAAATTCTCTGGATTTTAATTGGTAGATCCTTTTTGTAACTGCTTCAAGAAGTTCAGCAGCAAGATCAATAACATCGTAATGTATTCCTGTAAGTTGCTTTAACGAAACGGCTTTTATTTCTTCGTCAAAATTTACCTGGTTAATATTAAGACCTATTCCGATAATTGCCCACTGCCATAAATTACCTTTAATCACATTCTCTATAAGAATTCCACCTGCCTTCCTGTCATTAATAAAAATATCGTTGGGCCATTTTATTTTTATATTTTCTTTAATGTATTTTGAAAAGAAGTCGAAGCACCCGAGTGAAGCCGCTACGCTTAATTGAAACTGATGCTGTATGGGCAGCCACTGCATTTGCTCAGTAACGGTCAGTATTACATTTTCACCACTTTTACTTTTCCATGTTTTTCCTCTTCTGCCTTTGCCGGAAGTTTGCTCCTTGGCGAATACGGCTTCGTCGCCAACAGCTTCGCCTCTCTGAACCAATGCCATGGCATAGTTGTTGGTACTATCCACCTTTTCTAGAATAATCAATTTTTTTGGCGTAACCGGCATTAAAAAACGATTGACAAAGAATTAGTATTTTTGATAAAAAGGATTGATAACGGTTTGTTTAAAACTGCAATCTACCCTAATAAAATTATTTTCTAAATACAGGTAGTATTTAGAATTTACTTAAAATTGAATAACATTTGAATAATTTAACCGTATTGGATTCAAGGAAAAAGTCTTCTCTTACAAGATTAACAAGAAATAGCAAAATCTTTAAAACCATTATACATGCTATACAGGAAAAAAAAGGTGAGAAAATCATTAGCCTTGATTTAAAGAAAATTCCTGAAGCCGTTTCTGATTTTTTTATTATTTGTGAAGCTTCTAACAACATACAACTTAAAGCCATAGCGGATTCTATTGAAATGGAAGTTAAAAAAAAGTGCGGGGAACTCCCTTATAAACATGAAGGGAGGCAAGGCGAACAATGGATTTTAATAGATTACGTTAATGCTGTTGTTCATGTAATGCTTCCGGAGCCAAGAAAATTTTACAGGCTTGAAGAAATGTGGAGTGATGCCTCAGCAATGGAACATTAATAAATCAAAAAATAAATATTATTAATTATAAAATAATAAATTAAGACATTCGTCTTTTAAACTAAAAAAAATCCCTGTCAATACCGGGTAAAACAAATAAAATATTGCGAGGCAAGTATATATGGCAACCGAAGAACAGAAAAAAAAAATAATACAAAAACGATTGAATCCTATAAACAATAATAATAATAATAAGAGCCCTGAAGATGATCCCAAAAAGCGTCCAAGGCTAAGTATTTACTGGATCTATGGGATTATTTTCGCCAGCATTATTGGCTATAATTGGTATAGAGGTACATCGAGCAGCGGCGTTGAAATAAAAAATATCGACTTTTTAACAATGCTTAAGCAGGGCGATGTTGACCAGATAAAAACCGTTGGTAATAAAAAATTAGTTAGAGTATCTATTAAACAACAGGCACTTGACGGTAACCCAACATTCTATAGAGCTGTGTTTGGATCTGATTATGATGCTGTAAAGAAAATGCCTGCGCCCCAGGCATTCTTTCCTATAATTAAAGATGAGGCTTTTGCTGCAGACATGTTGCAGTTTTATAAAGAAAACCCCAATGTAAAACAAGTAGCCGACAGGCCCGGCGATGAAGGCGAGTTATTTGGGCAGATAGTTAGTACTCTTTTACCTATTTTATTAATAGGACTGCTATTTATTATGATGATGCGCAAAGTGGGAGCAGGCGGCGGTGGAGGTGGCCCGGGAGGCATTTTCAATATTGGTAAATCCAAGGCCACTCTTTTTGATAAAGGTGCAAGAGTAAATATTAATTTCGGAGATGTTGCTGGCCTTGATGAAGCCAAAGTGGAGGTAATGGAAATTGTTGATTTTTTAAAAACACCCAAAAAATATACTGCTCTTGGGGGCAAGATTCCTAAAGGTGCTCTGCTGATTGGGCCTCCGGGAACTGGCAAAACTTTATTAGCCAAAGCAATGGCTGGTGAAGCGCAAGTGCCATTCTTTAGCTTAAGCGGTAGTGATTTTGTGGAAATGTTTGTAGGTGTTGGAGCAAGTCGTGTGCGTGATCTTTTTAAGCAGGCTAGAGAAAAAGCACCTTGTATTATTTTTATTGATGAGATAGATGCCATTGGCCGTGCAAGAGGAAAAAATATGATGATGAGTAACGATGAAAGAGAAAACACACTTAACCAGTTGCTTGTTGAAATGGATGGTTTTGGAACCGACCTTGGTATTATAATTCTGGCTGCTACCAACCGTCCTGATGTATTGGATAATGCACTACTTCGGCCCGGAAGGTTTGACAGGCAAATAACAATCGACCGCCCCGACCTGGTAGGCCGTGAAGCTATATTTAAAGTTCATTTGTTACCGATAAAAATTTCTCAAACGCTTGACGTACATAAACTGGCTGAACAAACTCCTGGTTTTGCAGGTGCAGATATTGCTAATGTGTGTAATGAAGCAGCGTTAATTGCAGCACGCAAGAACAAAGATGCAGTGGATATGAGCGATTTCCAGGATGCTATCGACAGGGTGATCGGCGGATTGGAAAAAAAGAATAAGATAATACTGCCTGAAGAAAAAGAAATTATTGCCTATCATGAAGCAGGCCATGCTATATGCGGATGGTTTCTCGAACATGCCTACCCACTGTTAAAAGTTACCATTGTGCCACGAGGCACAGCTGCTTTGGGTTATGCGCAATATACTCCAAAGGAACAATACCTTTATAATACCGATCAGTTGCTCGACCAGATTTGCATGACGCTTGGCGGAAGAGCAGCAGAAACCATTTTCTTTGGCAAGATATCAACCGGTGCAAGTAACGACCTGCAACAGATTACGAAGATGGCTTATGCTATGGTAACTGTTTATGGAATGAATGAAAAGGTTGGTAACGTAAGCTTTTACGATCCTGCTCAGGATAACACATTTACAAAGCCATTTAGTGAGGAAACAGGAAAAATGATTGATGAAGAAGTGAGAAAATTGGTAGAAAAAGCTTTTATAAGAACAAAAGAATTACTCACTGAAAGAAAAAGCGAAGTTGAAATTCTTGCAAAAGAGTTATTGAAAAGGGAAGTACTTTTTCAAAGTGATGTGGAAGCGTTAATAGGTAAGCGTCCTTATGAAGATAAGAAAGCACTTGATTTTATAGATAATCCCAAAGAAGCAGTTATTGAACCACCCATTACCGGCGTAATTTCATAAGATCCTTCAAAAAATGAAAAGACAATGAAGGTTTCTTCTTCAAAAGAAAAAATTTTAAAAAAAATAAGAGAGGCACTGAGCGATCCGGTGCCTTTGCCTTTTCCAAAAAGTGAAGGAACTAACTCCATATTTCCACAACCGACGGAAGATCTCGAAATAATATTTGCAGAAGAGTTTACAAAGCTTTTGGGCAAGTTTGCATTTTGCGTAAGCGAAGCAGATATGAAGTTGCAGGTACAACAATTACTTTCAGAAAAGAAATGGACCGACATTTTTTGCAAAGAAGACCGGTTATTAAAAATATTTGATGATGGAAAATTTCCTAAACTCAACCAATCATCATTGGCCGAATGTGATGCTTCTGTCACAACGTGTAAATATCTTATTGCACGCACAGGCGCTATTGTATTGACTTCGGCGCAGCAAAGCGGGCGAACCGTAAGCGCTTACGCTCCTGTTCATATTTGTATCGCTTATATTAGCCAACTTGTTTACGAAACAAGAGATGCGCTTAAATTATTAAAAACAGCGTACGGTAATTCTCTTCCTTCTTTTATAACTTTTGCAGCCGGGCCCAGCCGTACTGCTGATATTGAAAAAACTCTTGTAGTTGGTGTTCATGGCCCAAAAGAAGTTTATTTATTTTTGATTGATGAGCAATCAAAATAGAATGATTTGCTGATATAAATTTTCTAATGACCAGTCCAATTAAAAAAATATATTTCCTTTCCGATTTTCACCTCGGCGCTCCCGACCATGCAACAAGTCTTGTAAGAGAAAAAAGAATCGTCAGGTTTTTGGATGAAATAAAAAATGATGCTTCTCACATATTTATTCTTGGAGATCTTTTTGACTTTTGGTATGAATATAAAAAGGTAGTTCCAAAAGGATTTGTAAGAATTTTAGGAAAGCTGGCAGAACTTACAGACAGCGGTATTATCATAAAATTTTTTGTTGGCAATCATGATATGTGGATGAATGGATATTTTGAAGAAGAACTTGGCATTGAAGTTTTTCATGAACCGCATGAATTTGAATTTTATGGAAAAGCATTTTTAGTTGGTCATGGAGATGGCCTCGGCCCCGGCGATCACCGGTATAAATTCATGAAGAAAATTTTTCGAAATAAATTATCACAATTGCTTTTCGGAGCTTTGCATCCAACAGCAGGAATTGGCATTGCCGACTATATGAGCCGCAAAAGCAGGGCAGCCACAGGGAAAACCGATGAAGAATTTTTAGGAGAAGATAAAGAATGGCTGATTATATACTGTAAAGAAATGCTGGCAAAAAAGCATTATGATTTTTTTATTTTTGGCCACAGGCATTTTGCTCTTGATTTTAAATTAAACGATACCAGCCGGTATATAAATCTTGGAGATTGGATTAAATACAACAGCTTTGCTGTGTTTGACGGAACAAATACGGAGTTGAAATATTATGAATTATGAACCATTCTTTCAAAAAATATTTTCGTTTGTTCGTTATAGTTATGTCCGCTTTTATTTCAGCAGAAGCACAAGCGCAGGATGATTCTCTTTACCGTTTTTTAAAACAAATAGAGTATCCTATCTCCTCTTTTACGGTAGATAACCTTGGCGAACTTTATATTATTAATACAGATAATCAATTAAAAAAATATGATGAGCAAGGCGATTCCATTGGCGTATTTAACCAGGTTACCAAATATGGAAAGCTCAGCTATGTAGAAGCACAAAACCCATGGAAGGCGGTTCTTTTTTATAAAAATTTTTTGACGATTGTATTACTTGATAAGTACCTGAATGTAATTTCCAGCATCAATCTGCGCCAACAGAATATTTTCCAGGTAGATGCAGTAACTACTTCGTATGATAATAATATCTGGTTATACGATGAACAGGATAATAAATTGAAAAAAATAGATGACAGTGGCAACGATATTTTTGAAACGCAGGATTTCCGTTTGTTATTCGATTCGGTTCCAAGCCCTCAAAAAATAATTGACAGTGATGGCTTTGTTTATTTATACGACCCCGAAAAAGGATTGTATATTTTTGATTATTACGGAAGCTTTAAAAATAAATTACCGTTTTTGCATTGGACCGATATAACAGTAATTGACAAACAGATTTATGGATTTGATAAAGAGAATTTGTATCGTTATAGCCCTCCATTTCCCGAAGCAAAAAAATACGTTCTCTCACCGGCATTGCAGGATAATAATTCAATAAAAGTAAGTAATCACAAAATTTACGTTCTTAAAGATCAGCAGCTCAAAATTTATTCCCTTCAATAGCTGAAAAGCATTTTTTAAATTGCATTATGAAATTTCTCGACCAGGTATATTTGGATAATTCAGTTCGCAGCTATTTAATTGTTTTTATTACCATACTTATTGCATTTGTATTAAAACGAATAATCTCAAAATACGCTGCTGCCCTGCTTTTTAAGTTGGTTAAAAAGAATGCCGGCAAGTTAGACAAGTTAAGATTTAACAGCCTTATTATTACTCCTATTGAAACACTTCTGTTTGTACTTATTAGTCTTTTTGCAATTGACCGCCTCAATTTTCCGCAGGACTTTATGTTTACTATTCATAAAGTTACCACCCAGGATATTGTTGAAGGAATTGCTTCTGCAATAATTATTATAAGTTTCATTTCGCTGATCATCCGCTTCATGGATTTTTTGGTTCTATTGATAAAGAGCAAAGCCTTATCAGGCAATACTCCGGGCGAACACCAACTTCTTTTTTTCTTTAAAGATTTAATAAGAGTAATAATAATTATTATCGGCTTTGTCTTTATTCTTAAAATTTCTTTCGGGTTAAACATTGGGAACCTGTTCACCGGGTTAAGCATTGTGGGTGCTGCTCTGGCGCTTTCAGCAAGAGAAAGCCTTGAAAATCTCATCGCTTCTTTCATCATTTTTTTTGATAAGCCGTTTGAAGCAGGGGATGTAGTAAAAGTGAATAATTTTTCAGGAACTGTTGAACGGATAGGTTTAAGAAGTACCCGCTTGCGTACAATTGAAAAATCGATGGTTACGGTACCAAACAAACAAATGGTGGATAGCATTCTCGATAACTGGAGCATGCGTGACGTTGTAAGAAACGAAATAAAAACCTACCTGTCTTCTCATACTTCCTCAGAAGATCTTGAAACTGTAATTGCCGGCATTAAAGAAATTCTTTTAGGTAATAAGGAAAAGATTCAAACTTATTCTGTCTACCTCCAGGAAATAAATAATGATAACGCTATAATTATGATAATTTATTTTACAAAATTTGGTAAGGCTTTAAGTGATGTCAACCAGCTAAGACAGGATATAAATATAGGTATAAGGAAACTACACGAAAAGCACGAAATAAAACCTGCTGCGCCAACAGCAGTAAAAATTGTAGAGTAAAAAAGCCCATCCCTTCAAACTTTCAAGCAGGAATATAGATCGCACTGAAGCCCTTCCCAAAGGGAAGGATAGAAAGTTTAATATATCAAAATTGAAAAACTTTTCTGTTTTAAAAATTTGCGGAAATGGAAATCTGTTTTAGTTCCCCCCTTTGGGGGATAGGGGGCAGTTAATAATGGCAGCCAGTTCAGTATCCCAATGGCCCGTTTTTCCATATTCTATCAAACGTCCCAACTCTTTGCCATCTTTCATAACTACAATAGTAGGCGTGTTAGTTATGTTCATTGCATGTGCTATGTTGCCTGTTCCATTCTTCTTTCTATCCACAGCAAAAACTGTGATACGATTTTCTGGAAACCCTGATACCTCCTGCACTTTATAAAATTTAGGTAAAATAAAATGTGTGTCTTCGCACCAGGTGCCACCAAAAACCAGGAAATATATTTTGTCTTTATTATTTCTAAATGCATTTACAACGGCAGTATCAGGCTCCGGATAGATTCTTTGGCTTTCTGCATACCATTTAAATGACGTATCGCCAATCAAATCATCTTTATCAATAATACCTATTAGCATTTTGGTATTATCTTTTGCAGAGTCTGCAAGTACAACATACTGCTTTTGTGTTTGAGCCTTAGTTACGATAACGAAAGTTGAAGCAAGTGCCGTTAGTACAATTGGTAAAAAAAATTTCATGCGCTTATAAATTGTTTTTTAATTCCAGCAAAAAAGATTTTATTTTTTGAAGCGATTCAATCATTTCGTGTTTCCCTCCGGCTGCTTTATTGTTTTTTAAAAATTCTTTCGCCCCATCAATAGTATATTTTCTTTCGCGAAGTAAATGATAAATCATCTTGAGATTCTTTACATCTTCGGGCCTGAAAAAACGATCACCCTTTTTATTTTTCTTTGGCTTTAAAATAGAAAATTCATTTTCCCAGTATCTTATCAGCGATGTATTTTCTTTAAACATTGCAGCCACATCACCAATGGAATAATATTGTTTTTTAAAAAGAATTTCGTCATCAGGAATTTCAATAAGATCAGCATCAATGCCCATTTCCTTTAAACTTTTTCTGCCTCTCTTTGGTTTTTGCTGAAGTAAACTTTCAGGAATAACATTTTTCTCCTCATTTTTTTTCTGAGAATCATCTTCAAATTGAAATGTTATTTGCGATAGCGGCATTAATCAAGACTTTTGGCGCTTCCGGTGGAAGCGATTTTTAAAATTCTATCAAACTGTTCCGGTGTAAGATCGTTATAAAAAAAATAAACCGGATCAACTTCCTGGCCATTAATATGAACTTCGTAATGGCAATGCGGTCCGGTACTTTTTCCTGAACTTCCTACCCATCCTATTACTTCTCCGCGTTTAACTTTTTCTCCAACTTTTACTTTTACCTTATACATGTGGCCGTATAAAGTTTCATATCCATAACCGTGGTTGATTACAACATGATTTCCAAATCCATCTCCCGTTTGCCCGGCAACTTCAATGGTTCCATTTCCGGTTGCATAAATAGGTGTGCCCTGCGGCGCAGTAAAATCAAGCCCTTTATGCATTTTTACAGTTCCATAAACAGGATCAATCCTCATGCCAAATCCTGATGCAATCCTGTCGAGATCGCGATTGCTTACCGGTTGAATGGCAGGAATACAAGCCAGTTTCTGGCCCTGGTTTTTTATTAGATTTTCAATTTCATTATAACTGGCAAACTGGTAATTGACTCTCGCACTTATATTATTAAGTGTTTTTGCCAGTTCGTTTCCTAATTGTTCATCATTGATAGCTGCTATTTTTTGAAATTCATTTTTCTTTTCGGTAAGTTTTACCCGGGCGCTGTCTGGCAAAGGATTGGCTTCAAAAATAGAACGATACACCTGGTTGTCTCTTTTTTCGAGTGCAGCCATTTCCTGTTGTAAAGTTCCTGCCTGCGACACAAGTGCATCATAATTTTGTTTCACCTTTTCATATCTCATTTCAGCAATTTTTGCCTGCGGCGAAGGAATAAAGCGAAACGCCAGCGCCACAATTATAAATGCAGTTACTAATGCGGTTGCCATAAACCCAAAAAATCTTAACAGCTTTACACGCAACGGTGTTACCAGTTTTTCATAACGTAGTGTATTAGTATTATAATAATATTTTATTTTTTTCATCTCTTTAAAAACGGGAGAATATATTTACTGCAATCAATGTTTTATCTAATGACGCAAACGAAATACCTTTGCCATCTTAAATTTTTATAAGAGGCAAAGATAACTTCATAATACAACAATCCGATAGCTATCGGATTAATCTTAAAATTCAACAGGGCATGATGCAGAGTGCAGAAATACGGCAACATTTTTTTGATTTTTTTAAATCGAAGGGACATACAATTGTTCCTTCTGCACCTATTGTAATTAAAGATGATCCTACTCTTTTATTCACCAATGCAGGAATGAATCAATTCAAAGATTATTTCCTGGGAAATAAAAAACCTTCTTACACAAGGGTTGCTGACACACAAAAATGTTTGCGTGTAAGCGGTAAACATAACGATCTTGAAGAAGTAGGTGTTGATACGTACCATCATACTATGTTTGAAATGCTGGGCAACTGGAGTTTTGGAAACTCCAATGAAACACCTGCGCCTTATTTTAAAGAAGAAGCCATTGCATGGGCGTGGGAGTTACTTACGGAAGTTTATAAAATTGATAAACAGCGTTTATACGTGACCGTAGTTGAAGGAGATGAAAAAGAAGGATTGCCAAGAGATGAAGAAGCGATTTCTTTTTGGAAAAAATGGATACCTGAAGAAAGAATATTGATGGGAAAGAAGAAAGATAACTTCTGGGAAATGGGCGATACGGGGCCTTGCGGCCCTTGTACAGAAATTCATTTTGATTCAAGATCTGATGATGAAAGAAAATCGATTGATGGAAAAGGTTTAGTAAATAATGATGATCCGCAGGTGATAGAAATATGGAATGTGGTATTTATTCAATACAACCGTAAAAAAGATGGAAGCCTTGACCACCTGCCTGCCAAACATGTAGATACTGGAATGGGCTTTGAAAGATTGGTAAGAGTTTTACAAAACAAACAAAGCAATTATGATACAGATATTTTTACAGGGACTATTGCAGAAGTAGAAAAATTATCTAATAAAAATTATACCAATACCGATAGCAAACAGGATGTTGCATTTCGGGTAATTGCAGATCACATACGAGCTATTGCATTCCCTATTGCAGATGGCCAATTACCTTCGAATACTGGTGCTGGTTATGTTATAAGAAGAATTTTGAGAAGAGCAGTGAGATATTATTTTTCTTATCTCGATGTAAAAGAACCATTATTATATAAATTAATTCCATTGCTTGCAAAGCAATTTGAAAATGTATTTCCTGAATTGTTTAAGCAAAAAGATTTTGTTGAGAAAGTCGTGAAGGAAGAAGAACAGAATTTTTTGAGGACATTGGAAAGGGGATTGAAAAAATTTGAACAAATTAGCCATGATAGAATTAGTCTATTTAACCAAAATGTTCTTCAAAATATTCTGCCAGGAAGAAATGCTCAACTCGAATCATTTAAAAAATTAATAGGTGAGAATGAATATTATTCCAAGCCAATCCATTTAAATAAAAGAGCCATTGATTTAATTACGGACAATGGAAAATTGATGAATAATAAGAATAACATTGATATTCAGGTTGCGACTTCTCAATACAACTTAATTATAGATGGCTATTATGCATTCGAGCTTTATGACACCTACGGGTTTCCTTTAGATTTAACCAAATTAATTGCATCAGAATATAATCTAACTGTTGATGAAGGAGGTTTTGAAAAAGAAATGCTCCAGCAAAAAAATCGCTCCCGTGCTGCTTCAGTTGTCGACACAGAAGATTGGAGTACAGTAAACGAAAATGGTTCACCAAAATTTGTTGGCTACGATACTTATGAAACACAAAGCAAAGTTTTAAAATATCGCAAAACAAAATCACAGGGGAAAGAAACCTATCAAGTAGTTTTAGACACAACTCCTTTCTACGCTGAAAGTGGTGGCCAGGTTGGCGATACAGGCGTATTGATTTTTGATGATGAAAAAATTCCGGTTGTAAATACAAAAAAAGAAAACGATCTCATCATTCATTTTACTGAAAAACTTCCTGCAAATATTGACTCAAAGGTTGTTGCAAAAATTGATATTGATAAAAGAAAGAAAACTGCAGTTCACCATAGCGCTACACATTTAATGCACGCAGCGTTGCGTAAAGTATTAGGCAATCATGTTGCGCAAAAAGGCAGTTTGGTTAATGATGAATACTTACGTTTTGACTTTTCTCATTTTGCAAAAGTTACGGACGAAGAGATTGCAAAAGTTGAATCTATCGTAAATGAAAAGATTCGTGAAAACATTCCTGTTGTTATTAAACAAATGCCAAAAGAAGATGCGCTGAAAACCGGTGCAATGGCTTTGTTTGGTGAAAAGTATGGCGAAACAGTACGTGTAGTAACTATTGATCCTTCTTATTCAATTGAGCTTTGCGGTGGCACACATGTGGGCAGCGCAGGCGAGTTAGGTTTTTTCAAAATTATTACTGAAACTGCAGTAGGTGCAGGTATCCGAAGAATAGAAGCATTAAGCGGTAAGGCGGCGGAAGATCATGTACAAAAAGAATTTAGTGTAATACATTACATACGTGAGAGTCTTAAAAATCCAAAAGACCTAAACAAAGGAATTGACAATCTTATAAATGAGAACAGCGATTTAAAAAAACAATTGGAAAAGCTTGAAGTAAAACAATTGCTCTCAATTAAAAATGAGCTTTTACAAAAAATTGAAAAGATCAACGATATAAATTTTATCGGCCAGCAGGTTGATGTAGCTAATGCTGATGCCTTAAAAAAGATTTGTTTCTCTTTAAAAGGTGAACTCAATAATTATGTAATTGCTTTGACTGCCAATATAGATGGCAAACCAAGCGTAGCCATAATGCTTGCTGAGAATATCGCTGCATCTAAAAATCTTGAAGCGCCAAAAATTATTAAAGAATATATTGCTCCGTTAATTAAAGGTGGCGGCGGCGGACAAAAAACATTAGCTACTGCAGGCGGGCAGGATGCATCCAAACTTAATGAGGTGATTGAAAAAATAAAATCATTACTTTATTAAGCGATACATAATTATTATAAAAATTTATGTTTATAGCTCCATAGAAATTTTTCTAATTTCTTAGTTTTATTTGTTGGCTTTGCTATTTATTTTTATCTTGAGTGTGCAATAAATTTTTTACCCCTAAAGCTTAACTATGAAAAATTTATTTTACCTGCTTCTTTTTACTTTTTTTTATTCCATCCCAGGCAAATCCCAAACAGTTGATGTTTCGGGCGCATGCATAACGGGAACCATTACCCTAAATTTTCTTGAAACTTATAACGGCAAGCCTGCTTACGAAAGTACAGGAACCGTAGAGGGATTTTCTGGCACACAGGTAGATGTTTACTGGCTAACGCCCAACAATCTTTGGGTAGTTGCATTTGATGGGCAACCCTATTTTCAAAATTCCTGCAGCGGTGCGTTACCACCATCCACTCCAAGCACTTCTTGTCCATGGACGGCCGTTATGGGAGAGACTTGCACCGGTGGAACTTCGTTGAATGTTACAGGCACTGGCACGCTGGCCGTAAAAATTACTGGCTTCACCGCCCGCAAAAATGATGAAGAAGTTGTTTTAAACTGGCAAACGGCTACAGAAATTAATAACAAGGGATTTGAAATTCAAAGAAGCTCAGATGGCGTTCACTGGAATACAATCGGATTTGTGAATGGAAATATCAATTCATCGATACAACAGAATTATCAATTTAATGATGTAACTCCCCTGGCTAGCCAAAGCTTCTACAGGCTTGCCCAGCTTGATATTGATAATAATATAACTTACTCACCTATTGCTTCAGTTAAATTTTTACACGCCGGTTTTTATTTTATTGCAAACAATCCCGGCAATGGCTTGTACAAGCTTAATATTGATGCAACCGGCAACGATAAAATTAGTTTCGCTGTTATTGATGTAAATGGAAGAAGACTTATGAGTAAAATTGTAAATGGCTCCGGCACTCAAACGATAGATATAACTAATTACTCAGCCGGAATATATTTGCTGCAAATACAAAAAGGTAACAATTTATTTACTGAAAAATTAATCAAATTATAACCTATGCAGATTTACGAAAACAGTCGCAGAAATTTTATAAGCAATATTGCTTTCTTATCCGCAGGTATAATGTTTAAACCTGCTATTAACCATTTGCCATCATTAATGGAACCAGAAGATCTCCAAAAAAAATGGGAATTGTTTTGGAAAAAATCAGGTGGTCAAAAGATTTATAGTTTAATTGATTTGCAAAAAAATAATATTCTTTCCAATACAAAAGGTCATGTATATAATAATGGAGAAGTAATTTGTTTCTCAAAAGAAAATATTTTAGCTCAGCCCACCTGGATTTATTGGAAAAATAATAAAACCAGGCCGGCTGATGTTGTAATCTCATTATTTGAAAAAAATTCATTAAAAAAAATTGCCCGTTTAAATCGATTTGAAGCAGATGCTATATATAAAGTATCAAAGGATTATGGGAGCGATAATTTATTGGAAGCACATTGCAATAATCTGAAACCAGCAACAGGTAACACAATAGCCGTTTTAAAAAACAAATTGTCAGTTAATAAAAATTCACAGGTACAACAGGTGAGTTATTATAAAAATCATTCTTTAGTTATTGACAAAAAATTTATTTATCACTCTTAATTTTAAATTTATGGATCCCCTTTTAGCCAGTATTATAATTTTTGCAGGAAATTTTGCACCACGTGGCTTTCTTTTGTGCCAGGGTCAAATTCTTTCTATTTCCCAAAACACAGCGTTATTTTCATTGCTCGGAACTACTTATGGTGGTAATGGTACAACAACTTTTGCTTTACCGGACCTCCGTGGTCGTGTACCCATCCAACAAGGCCAGGGTCCCGGATTATCCAATTACGTTCTTGGCGAAGCATCGGGTTCGGAAAATACAACTTTGCTTATTACAAATTTGCCCCAACATAACCATCCACTGATAGGTACTTCAGAGGCAGGAAGCACATCAGATCCAACCGGGGCTTTTCTTGGCAATACAGGCGCACTTGACCCAGAGTATAATACATCAGGTACTCATGTTCAAATGAATGCCGCCGCCATTGGACTAACGGGAGGTTCACAACCAATTAATAATATCCAGCCCTATCTTGCAATTAATTATATTATTGCAACCTCAGGAGTTTTTCCTAGCCGTAATTAATTTTCTAATTATTTTTTTAAGTTGGCCGATATTATTATTCCTGAAAATTGGTGGAATGAACTGGAATCACAATGGCGAAAAGCATTTGGAATTTCTGTTTTAGGACATCAAAACGAACCAAACCTGGTCGATTTGGAAAATATTTTTTCAACGCCAACAATTCGCCTGGCAGGGCCAACTGCACCATTTCCAAATATGCACTTTGAGCTTACCAATTTAAGCGGACTCCAGTATTTGTCCAACTTATCTATAGCAGTTATTACGCATCATAAAATTGAGGAAATTGAAGTGTTAAGCCATCTTACTAATTTGAAATCGCTGTTCTTATTTAACAACAATATTAAAAGCTTACATGGTATTGAAGGATTGATTGAACTGGAACAATTGTATGTTCAATGCAACCAAATAACTTCTATTAAGCCAATTGAACAACTTATTAATCTTAAAGAATTTTATATAAATGATAACCGTATTGAAACATTAGATGGTTTAACAGAAAAACATTCTGATAAATTGACCATGTTTATGTGCCGGCCAAATGAACAACTTAAGCAAAAAGAAATCATCAGGGCAGAACGGGAATTGGGAATAATTTGCAGGCGATAAAGCTTTAATAATTATTTTATTAATTATTTTTTTTATGAATCGTTTGCCATCTGATGAAATAATAAACTGGATTCCATGGAAATTATCAGGAACTTTTTGTGAATGGATGTACTTATCCGATAAAAAATTTACTGAGCCATTTTTTAGTGATACTATTTCAGCATGCAAAAACTTTTATGAAAATCGCAGTTCGTATAAAGTAATCGCTGACCTGGAAATAATGTCTGAATGGTCGCAGCGAATCAATACGTTAAGCCCATCTGCTTTTATCTTTCATGTATCCCGCTGTGGCTCTACACTTCTGTCGCAAATGCTTTCGTTGAATGAAACCAATATTGTACTTTCCGAAGTTCCTTTCTTCGATGAGTTACTCCGGCTTCCTTATAAAAATTCAATTGATATAAAAATTGTAAACAATTATTTGATTGCTGCTATTAGATTGTATGGCAGAAAAACAAAAAGAGAGGAAAGTCACTTTTTTATAAAGACAGATAGCTGGCACTTGCATTTTTATGAGCAGCTACGCAGTTTATTTCCTGGCGTACCTTTTATTCTTTTATTTAGAAATCCGATTGAAGTAATTCGTTCACATCAAAAGCAAAGGGGCATGCAATCGGTTCCGGGCATTATTGAACCGGAGATCTTTGGTTTTTCAAAAGGACAAATAAAAGAAACTAACCTCGATGCATACATGACAAATGTACTAGAAGGATATTTTAAAAAGATGATTGAAATTTCGAAGACAGATGATAATATATTTCTATGTAATTATAATGAAGGAATTAATAATATTTTAAAAAAGATTAACAACTTGCTTAATTTAAATATTACTGCAGAAGCCCAAATCCTAATGCAAAAGCGAACCGGTTTCCACGCTAAACATCCGCAACAATTATTTGCAGAAGAGGATACTGAATTTAATACAAAGGATTTCATGATGCCCTTAACGCAATTGTATAATGAATTGGAAGATATTAGATTGACTATGCAATAAATATCAATTATTCTCCGCTTCTAATTTATCAGCCAGTTCTTTCGATACCGGTGTTCCCATCATTCTAAGTTGCTGAATAATTTTAATTTTATCCGAGGCACTGTAGTTAACTTCCTCCTTCTCTTCGTCTATCGTTGCCGTTAGCATCGCTTCCTCAGTTAATAATTTTTTTATCCAGTCGTTTACTTTGCAATCAATAACCAGGTGAATACGATTGGAATTTCCCAAATTATTCACGCTGTGTTTTAACGATAAATTCAAATACCAGCATTCACCTTCATTCATTGGAATTTTTTCATGTTCAATAAAAAAGGCAACGTCCCGATTGGTTTGTATCGGAATATGAAACCTTGCTTCACCCTTTTCAAAATTCATTTCAAAATCACGGTGCTCTTTAATAACAGCGCCAGCATGCAGGTTCATCAATCTCACCGACATTTTTTCGCATTCAAAAAAATTAATTACCGATTGCAGGTAAATGCATTTTTCCAGAAGGATCGTATTCTCATAAGCCATATTCTTTTGCAAGGCGGAGCTTTGAATTGAAATACTGTTTTCTAATTTACCGTTTATAGAACGCAGTTGCAGCGTTGTCCAGCTTCCTTCATAATCCCTGGTATTGTAATGAGGTTTCCATAGTTCTGATTCAAGTGCACAAACTTCCTCCTGCATTTTTTTTACGTCAAACTGCTGTTTTAATTGAACAAATTTTATCATTAAGAATGAAAGGTTTTAATAAGACAAAACTACAATTACAAAGTTGCATGTTTTAAAAATGTTATCTGCTAATAATAATAGATTTGCAATCCCTGTTCATTGATTTAAATATAAAGCCTGATTCACAAAAAAATTTATAGACTGTATTATGCAAGTAATTTTAGAAACACCAAGATTATTTCTAAGACGCTTTACCGAAGAAGATGCACATCTCATCTATATATTAAACAGCGATCCTGAAATTGTAAAATATGTGCATGAACCCGTTCTTGAAAATGAAGAACAGGCAAAAGCAATTCTAATAAATAACATAATTCCCCAATACAAATTAAACATGGGAAGATGGGCGATACATACTAAATCAGATTACGAATTTATCGGCTGGTGCGGATTAAAATATATAAAGGAAACAGGTATAACTGATCTGGGATATCGGCTTGTGAAAACCGCATGGGGAAAAGGATACGCAACCGAAGCCGCACAGTACACACTTATTTATGGCTTAAGGGATTTGAAGATTGAGTTAATAACTGGTATGGCCCATATAGAAAATATCGCTTCTTTAAAAGTGCTTGAAAAAATCGGGATGAAATTTAGCAGGCACGAAACGGTTGAGGGACAACCTGTAAAAGTCTACACACTTTCGCTTCCCGGTCTAACTGATTTTTGTTAAACAAAAGCAATTATTTGCGAAAGGTTTCGTAGTTCCGTAAAAGTTCCTACATTTGTTCTACTAAACATTTCGTATTTAAAAAACTTTACAATGAAAAAGAATATTTTTTTGATGACTATTTTAATAGTTGGATGTGTCCTTACTAATGAATTATATGCACAAAGCCCTTCACCCAGGGAGAAAAAGAGTGAAGAAATTATTATCCGCCAAAACGGTGATAAAGAAAATAAAATGACGATACAGGTAGATGGCGATAGCATTACAGTGAATGGTAAACCGTTATCTGAATATCATGATGGTGATGTAACTATTATGAAAAGGGATTTAAGAGATCGGAGATCAAATAATTTTTTACCTGCTCCCGATAACAAAACCATGAATCTCCAATTATTTCAGGATGATGATGAAAACGATGCCCCGCATGCATTTTTAGGAGTTATAACAGATAAGGCAGATGAAGGTGTAAAAATAGGCGATGTTGTAAAAGGAACCCCTGCTGAAAAGGCTGGTTTATTAAAGGGTGATGTTATAACGAAACTCGACGACAAAACCATTTCATCTCCTGAAGATTTAATGGATGCAGTAAAGTCGCATAAATCAGGCGACGAAGTAAATTTGTATTATTTAAGAGATAAAAAAAAGAAAGATGCTAAAATAAAATTGGGAGAAACAAAAGCGCATACACAAGTTTCTGTTTATAAGAATTTTAATCCAGGATATGGAAGCAACAGCTTTAATTTCAAAACGCCTGAAATACCTCCCATGCCACGCATGCGAAACAACTTTTATAACTTCCGTTTTAACAATGACAGCAAATCAAAGCTGGGATTAAAAATTGAAGACACAGAAAATGATAATGGCGTAAGGATCTTAAATGTTGAAGAAGGTTCTCCGGCAGATAAGGCTGGTTTAAAGAAAGACGATATCATTACAACTTTCAATGACGAAAAAGTGAACAGTGTTGATGAATTAATGGACCAGGTAAATGATTCAGAAGATAAATCAAGCATGAACATTAAGGCTATGCGCAATAATTCAGAAATGAATTTCGAAGTTAAAATTCCTAAAAAACTTAACAGCGCAGATCTATAGGATTACCTGGATGATTCAATAGCTTAAAATTTTCTCACGGGTTTTAGTTTTGATAAAAAGGCTGCCTCCAGGCGGCTTTTTTTTTGTTTATGCTTTCTTCTTACAATTTGGAAATGTCTTTTCATACCTTCGCGTTCATGTCATCTTTAGAAAAATATGAAGCGGTGATCGGGCTGGAGGTACACACACAATTACTAACAAAAAGTAAATTATTTTGTGGAGATAGTACAACTTTTGGCAATTCTCCCAATACAAACATAAGTCCTGTATCTCTGGCACATCCCGGCACTTTGCCGGTAATGAATAAAAAAGCAATTGATTTTGCCATAAAGCTCGGGCTTGCTTTTAACTGCGATATTGTTCGTAATAATTATTTTGCAAGAAAAAATTATTTCTATCCTGATCTTCCCAAAGGTTACCAGGTTTCCCAACACACCACACCTATATGTAAAAATGGATGCGTTACAATTAATATAGAAGGAGTTGAAAGAAATATTCAGTTAAACAGAATTCATTTGGAGGAAGATGCAGGAAAAAGCATACACGATGCAGATGAAAATTATACTTGTATTGATCTTAATCGTGCAGGTGTTCCATTACTTGAAATAGTTTCTGAGCCGGATATGCATACCTCCGAAGAAGCATTTGCCTATGTAACAGAGATTAGAAAAATAGTACGTTACCTGCAAATATGCGATGGCAATATGGAAGAAGGCAGTATGCGTTGCGATGCCAATGTTTCTGTACGCTTAAAAGGCGAGAAGGAATTGGGCACCAAAGTAGAAGTGAAAAATCTTAACTCTATCAGGAATGTAAAGAGAGCTATTGATTTTGAAATAAGCAGGCTTATCAATTTAGTAGAAAACGGACAGCCTGTTATACAGCAAACGCGGAGCTTTGATGCAACCAACGGAACTACGTTTGCGTTAAGGTCTAAAGAGGAAGCCAATGACTATCGCTATTTTCCTGAGCCGGATTTAACTCCATTTTTAATTACCGAAGAAAAAATTGAATCAATAAAAAAGTCATTGCCCGATTTACCGGCAGCGCTGGCAAAGAAGTTTATTAGCGAATACTCGCTATCGTTAGCAGATGCAAGAGTATTAAGCGATGACCGTGAAACTGCAACATTTTTTCAAAGCATAATTAACTATACGGCAAATTATAAAGCGGCTGCCAACTGGGTTTTAGGCCCTGTTAAATCTTATTTAAATGAAAGCGATACATCTGTTGAAGAGCTTCCTGTTAAACCAAAAACATTTGCAAAGCTTATAGAAATAGTTGAAAAAGAAAGCGTGAGCTTTGGGGTTGCTTCATCAAGAATTTTCCCGGTTTTATTAAAGTTTCCCGATAAAGAACCTATTGAAATTGCTGAAGAATTAAACGTATTACAGGAAAAAAATGATGATTCGTTGAATACCTGGATTGATGAAGTTTTATCCGGGATGCCCGAAAAAGTTTTAGAATATAAAAAAGGTAAAAAAAATTTAATAGGTCTTTTTTCCGGCGAGGTAAAAAAAATAAGCCACGGAAAAGCAGATATGAAGGCCGTGAATCAAATTCTTAATCAAAAACTAAATCAATAATTCAATCTCAATGAAAAGCATATTAATTTTTATTAGCGCCATTCTTTTAGTATCGTGCAGCAGCAGCCAGAAGAAAGGAATGTTTTCAGTAAACGGCGAATTAAAAGGCGCCGCCGATCAAAAAGTTTTCCTTGAACAAATTTCTTTTAACCAACAGGCTCCCCAGGTACTTGATACGGCAGAAGTAGTAAAGGGTAATTTTAAAGTAAAAGCTATTGCACCCGAAGAAGGTCTTTACAGGTTAAGGTTTGAAAAAAATGCGGGTTACATTTTCATAAACGACAAATCGGATATTGATTTTAGCGGCGATGTAAAAGATTCAACACTTCAATCGGCAAGATTTAATACACCTGCCAATATATCGCTTACAAATTTTATTATGATGTTGGATTCAATACACACAATACTCATAGGTGAAGATCGTAATCTGAAAGAAATTGAACAACAACATAACGACAGCATGCAAACGCTGGCTCAAAATCAGTTTAATACAACCGATAACTGGTATAAAACTTTTCTTTATCAATATATCGATACTACCAAAAGCCCCATGGTGGCTCTATTTGCATTAGGTTATTCCCAGGAAATCGGAATCGATAGTATAAAAAAACTTATCGACGGCTTACAAAAGAAATTTCCAAAACAAACAGCCATAGCCGATGTTGCCAAACAATTTCAGGACTATATGGCTTCTCAAAGTCAGCAGCAAAATCAGCCCAAGTCGGCTCAACCTGCAGAAGGACAAACTGCCCCTGATTTTACCTTACCTGATGTTGACGGGAAGGCTTTTACTTTAAGCTCACTGCGGGGTAAATATGTATTGGTAGATTTTTGGGCCAGTTGGTGCGGCCCATGCCGGGAAGAAAATCCTAACGTAGTTGCCACTTACAAGCAATTCAAAGACAAGAATTTTACGATTGTCGGCGTATCGCTGGATCAGGATAAGAAAAACTGGGTTAAGGCAATTAAAGATGATGGATTAGTTTGGAAGCAAACGAGCGACCTGAAATACTGGAATAATAAAGCAGCGGTTTTATACGGTGTGGAAGCTATTCCATACAACGTATTGATTGATCCAAAAGGTTTAATTATTGCCACATCGTTGCGGGGGCCCGATCTGATTAATAAACTCAACGAGGTTTTGAAATAAAGTTCTGGCAGGGGAGTTACAAAAGCACCCGTTACATAATTCTCAACGCTTTTGCAAACGTAGTAACAACAAAAGGAAGTGCCATCCAAAAATATTCTCTTACAAAAACAAGCATTAGGATGATGCCTATTGCAGAAAGAAAGAAATAAAGCCAATAAATGCCGGTGGATTGAGATTCATTCATTGCGTAAAAATTTATGCAAATATATAGGTTAATGTCTTTTTAATAAAATTCGTTCAGAAATAATTACATCCTGATCCTTTGTGCCAAAAATATTACACGCGAATTTTTTTAGACAAATTTTTTATAGATAATCAATAAGTTAGAAAGGTGCTTTTAAAAAAAGTTTCAAAATAGGATTTTAATTATACATTTTCACCCTACCTTCGCCCTCCTTAAAAAAATGCCGGGATAGCGGCATATAAATAAACGCCCCTGGTTTATTTATCGAATTAAGTAAAATAAAAAAATAAAATGAGCAAATTACATTTCACCACTAAACATGCGAACGAGGCTACCGTACAACGCAACTGGTATATTGTTGACGGCACTAATCAAACCGTTGGTCGCATGTGCGCTAAAATAGCGTCCGTTCTCCGTGGTAAGAACAAAGCGTATTATACACCTCATGTTGATTGTGGGGATTTTATTATTGTTACCAATTGCGATAAAGTAAAATTTACCGGTAACAAACTGGAAGACAAAATGTACATTAATTATAGCGGTTACCCTGGTGGTAAAAAAGAGGAAAGTGCCGGTGAGCTTATAAAACGCCGCCCTGACGCAATAATTGAAAGGGCAGTAAAGGGTATGTTACCAAAGAATCGCCTTGGCCGCAAAATGTATAAAAAATTATTTGTGTATGTTGGTTCGGACCATCCGCATACAGCACAGAAACCTCAAACTTTAACTTTCTAATTTAATATAATGGAAAAACAAAAAAATGCAGTAGGTCGCAGGAAAGAAGCTGTAACCAGGGTATTTCTTTCAAAAGGAGATGGTAATATCAGCATTAATGGTAAGGATTATAAGACCTACTTTCCGTTGGTTTATTTACAAAACCAGGTAGAGGCTCCTTTCAAAAGTATTGAGGCAGCCGACAAGTTTGATGTGGTAGTAAATGCTACAGGTGGTGGTGTAAAAGGCCAGGCTGAAGCAGTAAAACTGGGCATTGCACGTGCTTTACTTCAGGTAAACCCCGACTACAGGCCAGCTCTTAAATTGGCAGGATTGCTTACCAGAGATCCACGTTCTGTTGAACGTAAGAAACCAGGTAAGAAAAAAGCAAGAAAGAGCTTCCAGTTCAGTAAGAGATAACAATGGTAGCAAGTTGCAGGATTTTCACTCAATACTTAATACCCCGCACTCATTACCTGACACATTTAATAAAAACAACTTAATAAGAAATAAATGGAAAACAATACTTCTTTACAACAGCAGCTTTTAGAAGCAGGAGTTCACTTTGGTCATTTAAAAAAGAAGTGGAACCCTAAGATGTTACCTTACATTTTTGCTGAGAAAAAAGGTATTCATATTATTGATCTCAACAAGACTGTTGAAGGTATGCAGGAAGCTGCTGCGGCACTAAAATCTATTGCAAAAAGCGGTAAAAAAATAATGTTTGTTGCTACTAAAAAACAAGCGAAAGAAATTGTTACCGAAGCTGCTAAAAGAGTTAATATGCCTTTTGTAACTGAGCGCTGGCTTGGAGGTATGCTAACTAACTTTAATACCGTGCGTAAAAGCGTAAAGAAAATGCAGAGCATTGAGAAAATGCTCAACGACGGAACACTGGATAGTATTACAAAGAAAGAACGTCTTACACTTACCCGTGATAAAGAAAAAATGGAGAAAGTATTAGGCGGTATTGCGCAGATTAGCCGCGTTCCTGCAGCCTTATTTCTGGTAGATATAGGTCATGAACATATTGCACTTTCAGAAGCAAAAAGACTTAACATCACCACTTTTGGAATGGTCGATACAAATTGTGATCCCAATAAAGTTGAATTTGCTATTCCGGCAAATGATGATGCTACAAAATCAATTGCTATAGTTACGAATTATATTATTGCCGCAATAAGTGAAGGCCTCGCTGAAAGACAAGCCGAAAAGTCGGAAGAAACAGATGATAATTCCGAAGATGCAGGCAGAGATGCTATAAAATTCGATATGGGAACCGACGAAGAAAAAGAACGGCGCAGGGGAACTGGTGGACCAGCAGGCGGTAAAGGCCGCGGACCGGCAGGGCCTCAAAAGCGTCGTGTAGCAAGTTCGGGACCGGGAGGAAACAGACCTGGCGGTCCGGGTGGACGCAGATAATTGATCTTTCCAAGCCATATTGTTATTGCAATATAGTTTGATCAATCTTACATTAATTTTCATTATTATTTTACTATATCTAAATATATAGTTCAACAAATATTTAATTATATGAGTACAACAACAATAACAGCAGCAGATATTAATAAATTAAGGCAACAAACCGGCGCCGGAATGATGGATTGCCGTAAAGCATTAACAGAATCTGATGGAGATTTTGAAGCAGCAATAGATTATTTGAGAAAAAAAGGACAAAAGGTGGCGGCGCTTCGGGGCGATCGTGAAGCAAAGGAAGGTGTTGTAATTGCGCAAACATCAAAAGATAACAAAACAGGGCTTATAATAAATGTTAGCTGCGAAACCGATTTCGTAAGTAAAAATGCAGAATACATTCAGTTTGCTCAATCCATTATGGATGCTGCAATTGCTAATAATGTAAAAAGTGTTGAGGAACTTAACAAAGTTAAAATCGGCAACGAATTAATTTCAGATAAAATAAATGAACAGGTGGCCAAGATTGGTGAGAAAATAGGTGTTACCAGGTTTGAAAGAGTGGATGCGCCTTATGTTGCTGCTTATATTCACGGCTCTTATAGAATGGGAGTATTAGTTGGCCTAAGCATAGAATCCGAAGAAGCTGGTAAAGATGTTGCTATGCAGATTGCCGCTATGAACCCGATTGCTATTGATCAGGCTTCAGTACCGGCAGAAACCATCGCCCGTGAAAAAGATATTGCCATTGAACAGGTAAAAGCGGAAGGTAAACCAGCGGAAATGGCTGAAAAAATAGCCATAGGCAAAATCAATAAATTTTTTAAAGAAAGTACTTTGCTGGCCCAGGCATTTGTAAAAGATAATAATAAATCTGTGGCAGACTACCTGAAAAGCGTAGACGCAAATTTGAAAGTTACAGAATTTAAGAGAGTTGCTTTAGGAGTTTAAGTGCATTTTAAAATAAACAGATTACAATAATTTTCAAAAAAGGGTTGCGGTTCTGCAGCTCTTTTTTTATGGAATCTATTAAGTGGAAGGAAAATGAATTCTTTCATATAATAAATCCATTATCTTCGTCCCGCTAAACAAAATTTCAATACCGCACATGCTTCCCAGGTTTAAACGAATTCTTCTCAAACTTTCCGGTGAATCTTTAATGGGTGATAAAAATTTCGGACTTGATTCGCAGGTAATTTCACAATACGCCCAGGATATCAAACTGATAACCGAATTAGGAGTTCAGGTTGCAATTGTAATTGGTGGTGGAAATATTTATCGTGGAATGAACGAAGCTGAAACTGGTATTGAGAGAGCCCAGGGAGATTACATGGGTATGCTTGCAACTGTTATCAACGGCATGGCTTTGCAAAGCGGCCTTGAAAGAGTTGGGGTATATACAAGATTGCAAAGCGCCATTAAAATGGAACAAATCGCAGAACCTTATATTCGCCGCAGGGCAATAAGGCACCTGGAGAAAGGAAGGGTTGTAATTTTTGGCGCCGGAACTGGTAACCCTTACTTTACAACTGATACTGCCGGCTCTTTAAGAGCCATTGAAATAAAAGCTGATGTTATCTTAAAAGGAACAAGAGTGGATGGCATTTATTCTGCCGATCCGGAAAAAGATAAGCAGGCAAAAAAGTTTGAAAGCATAACATTCGCCGAATGTATATCAAAGAATTTAAAAGTGATGGATATGACTGCTTTTACTCTTTGCATGGAAAATCAGCTTCCTATTATTGTTTTTGATATGAATACGCCAGGCACATTACTTCGCGTAGTTACCGGCGAAAAAGTCGGGACTTTGGTATCTGGATAATATTTGTTTAATTTACAGTTCGTTTTTATACGCTGACTTTGCAAACCTGAGAATTTAGCGAACGATACCTATGAAGTCCTTCAGCATGTAATCCCCGGAATTGGTTTTTTTCATTATTATTTTTTAAAAAAGAATTGCTTATGTGGATATGGTGGATGATATCCCTTATTATTCTTATTGCCTGCATCATATTTGCTTACCGGATGATTGTAAGTTCTTATGAATTTATGCCCGTTGATAAAAGATATTTTTTAGGTTTTTTTAAAAATTCCTCAAACCCTGCTGTCAACCCTTTGCGGCCAGATTCTCTTAAGGCGTTAAATAATAAATTACAATCGGTAGAAGAAGGCAATACATTTTATCAAATACAACTTACAAAATTTCAACAGCGATTAAAGATGCTGGAGGATTTGAATGCATCCAAACCTGCTATACAAAATATTTCCAGGCCACAGGAAGAAGATGAGGAGGATTGGAAAGAAATGTATTATGAAGAAAATGATAAAAAAGAAAAACTTGAAAACGAACTTGATTATACAAAGCAATTGCTGGAAGAAGTGGAAAGTAAACTGAAAGAATCCTTGGAAAATAGTTTTCGTTGGGTTCAAGTTCAAAGTGATTATGAAGTAAGGCTAGATGACCTTAAAGCTCAACAAAACGAAATCGAAGTTTTACAAAATCAATTGATGGCATCCACAGAGCGGGAAAGAGAACTGGAGCAATTATTACTTTCCGAAGTAACTGTCCGCGAAAAATATTCAATGCTGCAAAAAGAATATGTGCAACTGCAAAGTGAGGCAGATAATCTGCGAAGTAGAATGATAGAGCTTAATAAAAAAGACATGAACCTTGAAATGCGTCTTGTTCATCTCAATGAACTGGAAAGCAAACTTGCCATTTGTGAAGAAGAAAAATCAAAATTAAAATCTTATCTTGAAAAGGGATTGCTGGGATAGATCTCATTTTCCTGAGAAATTAAAAAGAGTTGTTCACTAAGGCTTGTAAAATAGTTTTCTAAAAAACATTTTTTAATTTCGGAAACCAACCTACGTTTCTCGCCTTCTACGTTCTGCTTTTACTTTAATCATCTCATAACTCTAAAATTTACACTTATGAATTTTCAAACAATGAATAAACAAAGAAAATTTGTTTTAATTGCTGCGGGTGTTGGTATTATCTCAATGTTTTTACCATGGATTTCCGCTTCCTCACCCTTTGGCTATGGCCCAAGCTACAGTGAAAACGGCTTTCAAGGAATAGGAATTTTAGCCTTCCTTTGTTTTACAGCCTGTGGAGTAATTGCCTGCCTGGGGGACCAAACAAAAAATCTTGATAAAAACATGTGGGTGTCCACCCTGACCGGCGGCGCTCTTGCTTTGTTCGGTGTTGGCATGTTCTACCTTAATTACACACGACTGCCTTTTGGCGGCCCATCATTAACGGGCTTTGGCCTTTACATTGCGGTGATTGCAGCAATTGGCATTTTAGCATCGGCTTACATGTTCAGAGCCCCAACTGATAATTTAAAAGATAGTTTCAATACATTAAAGAAAGATATTGAAAACAAAATAAATTCCACGGCAAATACAACAACACCGGGTGATAAGACTAGTAACCCAGGTAATACAAATCCACCCGCTTAATATTTATTAAATATTTTTTTAGCGCCTCTTCACCGAGGTGCTTTTATTTTATGGTAACCTGTACATTTTCCACAAGTAGAATTTATTTTTCCAACTCTCTCTGTTTACAAATTGATCGCTATGTTCTTTTGTTTGCTGAATATAATTATAAATCATTCGTTCATTAAATTTGCAGATTAATTTTATCGCAAAAAATTTACATGTATTATGCAAATATCAACAGACTTAGCTGCCATCAGAAAAGAATATCGATTACAATCATTGTTAGAAAAAGATGTTGATGCCGATCCGATAAAACAATTTGAAAGATGGTTTCAACATGCATTGACAAGTGGAATTGAAGAACCCAACGCTATGACACTTGCAACAAGTACAACCGATGGAAAACCTTCTGCTCGTATAGTTTTATTAAAAGGAATAAAAGAAAATGGATTGGTTTTTTTTACAAATTATGAGAGTAAAAAGGGAAACCAAATACATGACAATCCGTATGCCTGTCTCGTTTTTTTATGGAAAGAATTAGAAAGGCAGGTAAGGATAGAAGGAAAAGTAAAAAAAATAAGTGAACAGGAAAGCGATGAATATTTTTCATCACGGCCGGTGGAAAGCCGCATTGGCGCATTGAGCTCCCCGCAAAGTAAGGTTATTGAAAGCCGCGAAATACTCGACAATAATGTTACTTATTTTACAAACAAATATCCATCTCAAAATATTCCGCGGCCATCTAACTGGGGGGGATATATTTTATGTCCAACACTTATAGAGTTTTGGCAGGGCCGTATCAGCAGGCTTCACGATCGTTTACAATATACACAGAATGAAGTCGGCCAATGGAAAATAGAAAGACTTGCTCCTTAAAGAAAGCTTACTTTTTTTCAGTAGTTTTTGCTACTGGCTTTTCTGTTTTTGCAGCTGTTTTAGATGGTCTTGATTTGCCAAAAGACCCCATAAATATTTTTCCCTTTTTTGTTTTTTTATCTCCGCGTCCCATAAATATAAATTTGATTTAAGTATAGATTATTATATAATTCAGTTATAAACAACTGCATAAAAAAAGCAAGATACATCAATGCATCTTGCTTTGAAAAATTTTACCAACAATCAGATTTTCGCTGATAATTCTTTCCCGGCTTTAAATTTAGCTACTTTCTTAGCTTTAATTTTAATAACGGCTCCTGTTTGTGGATTGCGACCATTACGGGCAGCTCTTTTACTTACAGAAAAAGTACCGAAACCAACGAGGGTAACTTTGCCTCCGCCTTTTAAGGTTTTAGTAACAGCTTCTACAAAAGAATCTAAAGAAGCATTTGCCTGTGTCTTGGTAACTCCTGCATCATCGGCCATCTTGGCGATTAGTTCAGCTTTGTTCATAATAATTTTATTTGATTTTTTAACTGCGACAAATATATAAGGTTTTTCATTGCAACAAAATTTTTTACAATAATTTTTTTGCACTTCTTTTGCTGAAATCCGCAATTGGCAAAGGTTTTAAATTAATTTATTAAAGAAAGGTAATCTGAATATTCTTATTTTACAAGGATAAGGTTGTGAAAATTTTTTGGAGAGATAGCCTGAAATCCTTTACAGTAAAGGATTTTGTGGAATAAATTATATTCAATAGCCAATTATAAAAGCTATACTTACAATTATTATACTGCTTTAAGAAGGGTTCGGAATGAAATAAACTGATTTCCCCACTTTATGAAAGCTTTCTCCCGCAGAGCCGGCGCATGCTGATGAATGTATTCTTCGTAATCTTTTCTTTCCAATGCAAAATATTGTACAACATAAGTCTTTCCCTCATCTTCATTCTGCTCAAGTAATTTATAAAAACGATGATCATAAAAAAAACCGGTGCCAAGTATTTCAGGAATATGAATTTCTTTTTGCCAGAGAATCCATTCTTCTTCGATTGTGTTATCAACCTTCATTGTAATATTATAAACAAACATATTCAGGGTTTAAGTTCAAGATACACCGGGCAATGATCGCTATGCTTTATTTCCGGAAAAATTTTTACATCCTTAATCATACCACGAAGATTTGTTGAAACATTGATGTAGTCTATTCTCCAGCCTTTATTCTCGAGTCTTACACTTGGTCGCATTACACTCCACCAAGTATATTGGTCTGGCTCTTTATTAAGATGGCGAAAGCCATCAACAAAATTATTATTGAGAAATTTATCGAACCATTCTCTTTCTTGCGGTAAAAATCCTGATGTTTTTTTATTAGCAACAGGATTATGAATATCAATTTCTTTATGGGCAATATTATAATCGCCGCACACAATTATTTTCGATCTTGTTTTTCGAAGGTTATTGAGATAATCAAGAAATTCATCAAG
>Ga0208717_1000167_pt1 | contig 30273 bp, 30 predicted proteins | sample NGESurF53shallow_FD_184489 | JGI IMG/M metagenome (GOLD analysis project Ga0208717, IMG submission 184489) | Arctic peat soil microbial communities from Barrow, Alaska - NGEE Surface sample F53-3 shallow (SPAdes) | ecosystem: Environmental > Terrestrial > Soil > Wetlands > Peat ... | reverse complement strand
GCCGTCTGGGAAAGGCGACCCGCGCGATGACCACTTGCCCACAAATCCACAGACCGACGCCACAGCGACAACCACAGCGCAATCCGACATGGTTGCTCCCCCGCTTCGCGAGGGAGGAGAGAAGGGAAGCTTGCCATCGTTCACTCCTCCCTTGCGCCTCTACGCGGGGGAGGTGGCGCGCGGCGCCTCTTCGCCGCGTGACGGAGGGGGCGTCAGGCGACGCCCCACACCTTGGAAAGGTGTGCATTCCCTAGCCCACCGCGAGGGTTGAAAGCGTCCAGAGCGGGCGTATCTAAGAAACTTCCAAACAGGTTCCCACCAACGGCGAGGCCCCCATGCTCACTTGGCAGGTCGGCGAGGTCAGGATCACTCGGATTGTCGAGATGGAGCTGCCTATCCCTTATGACGAGCGGCGCCCCTTCCTGGCTCAGGCGCGCCCCGACGTGCTGAGAGAAACGCCGTGGCTCTATCCCCACTACGTCACCCCGGAGGGCCATCTGCGCCTGTCGATCCACGCCCTGCTGGTGGACTCACCGGGACTGCGGCTGGTGGTGGACACCTGCGTCGGCAACGACCGGCCGCGCAAGTTCGTCGGCGGGCGGCCTCTGGCCACGCCCTTCCTGGAGCACCTGGTCGAAGCCGGTTGGTCGCGGGAGGGCGTGGACGCGGTGGTGTGCACCCATCTGCATGTGGATCACGTGGGCTGGAACACCATGCGCGAGGGGGACCGCTGGGTCCCGACCTTCCCCAAGGCGCGCTACCTGATCGGGCGGCGGGAATACGACTATTGGAGCGCCGTGGACGATGCCGAACAGCAGGTGATCATGGCCGATTCCATCGCGCCGGTGTTCGACGCCGGACTGGTCGATCTGGTGGAGATGGATCACCGGCTGTCGGCCGAGATTCGCCTGATGCCGACGCCCGGCCACACCCCCGGGCATGTCAGCGTCGCCATCGAGTCGCGGGGAGAGCGGGCGGTGATCACCGGCGACGCCCTGCACCATCCCTGCCAGATGGCCCATCCCGACTGGACGCCGGCCTTCGACACCGATCCGGCCGCCTCGCAAGTGACGCGGCGGGCGCTGCTCGAAGACGCGGCCGACCAGGGCGTGCTGTTCATCGGCACCCACTTCGCCGCGCCCACGGCGGGGCGGGTCAAGCGGGACGGCGAGGCTTATCGACTGGAGAGTTGAACCGAAGCCCCAAGCCCCAGGAAGCGCGCCAGGGCCTCATCGACGGCCCGCAGGGTCCCGGCATCCGCTCGCCCGATGCGGTCGCCGAGGCGGGAGCGCGGGACGCTGGCCGCCTTGTCGATCATGACGTCGGACGCTTGGCGGAGGCCATTTTCCGGGGTGGGCTGCATGGCTATCCGCACGAGCGGCGCTTGGCGTAATTTGCTTGTGAGGAGCAGGACGGTCACTGACGCTAGGCCCATGAAGGCGTCGTCCTGCACCACCATAGCCGGGCGGGGTTTTCCGTAGTCACCGGAGAGCGCGACGGTGACCAGATCGCCGCGCGCTAACGCCATTCGTCGGCAAATCGGTCGAGATGGTCTTCCAATTCGCGCATGACCTTGGCCTCGTCACTGTCGGGCTCATGCGCGGCCGCATTGATGACGTGACACTGCCGGAGCGCTTCCTGCTCGAAAGCGTGGCGCTCCCGCTGGGCAAGGTGATCGCGCACCAGTTCCCGCATCAGGGCGCCGGGCTGCTTTTGCTGGTCGATCGCCGATTGGGTCAGCGCCGCCTTCAGTGGGGCGTCCAAGCGGAAAGTGAGGGTGTCGGACTTGGGAGATGTGTTGGCGTGAATCATAGGCGACCACCCGGAGACGAAAGTGTAACGACATGTAAGACCGATTGTTGTGCAAATCAATCCAGGTGTTGTCGCCACCCTGCATGGCTTGCTCCCCTCCCCCCGCGCCTCTATGCCAGCGCCATGATCGCCGCCCTGGCCAATCCGCACCGGTTCATGGCGTTTTCCCGCTGGGCGGCGCCGGCGCTGGGGGCGCTGGCGGCCGGGCTGATCGTCGTGGGGCTGGCCATGGGGGCGCGCGCCCCGCCGGACTATCAGCAGGGCGAGACGGTGCGGATCATGTTCATCCATGTGCCGGCCGCCTGGACGGCGATGCTGGCTTACGGATGCCTGGGGGGCGCGAGCTTCTTTTCGCTGATCTTTCGCCACGCCCTGGCCGACGCGGCGGCCAAGGCCGCGGCGCCGCTGGGGGCGGCCTTCACGCTCATGGCCCTGGTCACCGGATCTCTGTGGGGGCGGCCGATGTGGGGAACGTGGTGGGTGTGGGACGCGCGCCTCACCTCCGTGCTGGTGCTGTTCCTGCTCTTCGTCGGCTATCTGGCCCTGCGGGCCAGCATCGAGGACGAGGCCAAGGCGGCGCGGGCCGGGGCGATCCTGGCGCTGATCGGCCTGATCAACCTGCCGATCATCAAGTTCTCGGTCGAGTGGTGGAACACCCTGCATCAGGGCGAGTCGATCTTCCGCGCCGGCGGCCCGACCCTGGCGGCGGTCTACCTGATTCCCCTGGCGATCGTCGGGGCCGGCTACAGCGCCGCCTTCGGCGCCCTTTGGATGACGCGCACCCGGGCGGAGGTGTGGCGGCGGCGGGCGGCGAACCTCGCCATGCGGGCGGCATTGCGATGAACGACTTCGCTGCGTTCGCCGGCAGGTATGGGGCCTACATCTGGCCAGCCTATGGCGCGAGCGCTCTCGCCTTCGCGTGGATGATCGCCGACACCCTGGCGCGCGCCCGGCGTTGGCGGCGCGAGGTCGAGCGGCTGGAGGGGGCCGGGCCTATCCCTTGACGCTCCCGGCCAGCAGGCCGCGGATGTAGTAGCGCTGCAGGACGACGAAGAGCAGGAGCACCGGAAGCACGGTGACCACCGCGCCGGCCATCATGAGCTCGCTGTCCTGCACATGCTCGCGCGCCAGGGACGCGAGGGCGACGGGCAGGGTGTAGAGGCGATCGTCGCTGAGCACGATCAGCGGCCACATGAAGTCGTTCCACGCGGCCAGGAAACTGAAGGTGGCCAGGGTCACCATGATCGGGGCGAGGGCCGGAAGGACGATGGAGCGGAAGATGCGAAACTCGCCCGCGCCGTCCACCCGCGCCGCCTCCAGCAGCTCGTCGGGGATCGACAGGGCGTATTGGCGCACCAGGAAGATGCCGAACACGCCGGCCGCCGCCGGGATGAGGACGCCGCCGAAATTGTTCACCAGCCCCAGGGCTTTCAGCATCAGGAAGAGGGGGATCATCGCCACCTGGCCCGGTATGATCAGGGCGCCCAGCAGGAACTGGAAGACCCGGTCGCGCCCGGCGAATCTCAGCTTGGCGAAGGCGTAGCCGGCCATGACGTTGAAGAGGAGCGAGAGGGCCGTCGCCGCCGAGGCCAGAAAGAGGCTGTTGGCGAAGTAGCGGCCCATGCCGTGGTGGGCGAAGAGGTCGCGGTAGGCGGCCAGGCTCGGCGCCCTGGGCAGCAAGGGCGGGGGAAAGCTGTCGGCCTCGCCCGGCCGCATGAAGGACACCGAAACCATCCACAGCAGCGGCGCCAGGGCGATCGCCGCGCCGAGCACCAGCAGGCCGTTGACCGCCAGCCCGGCCGCGGCCGATCGCAGCTCAGGGGAAGGTTTCACGCCACGCCCCGGCGCCTGGCGACGGCGAGCTGGACCATGGACACCGCCAGCATCAGGGCGAAGAGCAAAAAGGCGACGGCCGAGGCCATGCCGAGGTTCCACCATTTGAACCCCTGCTCGTACATGAAATAAAGCACGCTCACCGTCGATCGCGCCGGGCCGCCCTGGGTCATGACATAGGGTTCGGCGAAGAGCTGCAGATAGCCGGCGAAGGTGAGCAGGCTCACCAGCAGGATCACCGGCGCGAGGCTGGGCAGGGTGACATGCCAAAGCCGGCGCGCGGCCGAAGCGCCGTCGATCCTCGCCGCCTCGTACAAATCCTCCGGAATCGTCTGAAGTCCGGCCAGAAAGATGATCATGTTGTAGCCGAAGTTCTTCCACACCGCGAAAAGAACGATGGCCGGCATGGCCCAGCGGGGATCGCCCAGCCAGTCGATGGGCGCGACCCCGATCGCGCCCATGGCGGCGTCGATCAGGCCGTAGCGGGTGTGCAGCAGATAGCGCCATATCACCGCCGTGGCGACCAGAGTCGTCACCACCGGGGCGAACAGGGCGGTGCGGAAGAAGGCCTTGAACCGGGCGAGGCGCGAATCGAGCAGCAGGGCCGCGCCCAGAGAGGCGCAGATCGACAGCGGGACGCCAAGAATCACGAAGTAGAGGGTGTTGCCGACCGCCTGCCAGAAGAGCGGATTGGCCAGCAGTTCGCCATAGTTGCCCAGGCCGACGAAGCGGATGTTGCGGAGATCGGCCAGGGCGTAGATGTCGAAGTCGGTGAGGCTGAGCGCGAAGGCCGCGGCGACCGGCGCGAAGAAGAAGACGCCGATGATCGCCAAGGCCGGGGCGACGAAGGCCCAGCCGGCGCCCCCGCCCCTCATGGCGCCGCGCCCGCGCCGCGCGCCAGCATCCAGCGGCGCTTTTCCAGCAGGCGGTCGGCCCGCCGATCCATTTCGAGGACGGCCGCGTCCAGGCCGAGGCGCCCGAGGACCATCTGTTCGGCCACCGATTGCATCTCCGTGGCGATGCGCTCCCATTCGGGGACGGCGGGGGCCGGTTTCGCCCGGCCCAATTGATCCAGAAACGCCGCCGCCTTGATATCGCCGGCCAGAGGGGCGTCGTTCCAGGCGTCGCGCCGCGGCGGAAGGTCGCCGGTCAGGGCGTAAAAGCGCCCCTGAACCTCCGGTCGCGAGAGATATTCGATCAACCGCCAGGCGGCGTCCTTGCGACGCGAAGTCCGGACCACCACCAGGCTGGCGCCGCCGGCGATGCCGGCGCCCGGTCCCGCCGGTCCGGGCATGGGGGCGGTCATCCAGATTGCCTGGCGCGCCGGCGGCAGGCGGCGGCGGAATTCGCCGAGGTTCCAAGGCCCGGTGACATAGAAGGAGAAATAGCCCCGCGCGAACTCGTCATAAAGGTTGCCGATCTGGGTCTCGGAGACGGGCGGCGCGAGGTCGCGGCGGAATATCTCCTCGTAGAAGGCGAGCGCCCGGCGAAACCCAGGACCGCGAAAGTTGCCGCGCCCGCCGCCATCGCGGAGCAGCGGATCGTCCTGCTGCAGGGCCAGGGTGAGCAGGGGCTCGTATTCGTTGAGCGGCAGAAGGGCGGCGTAGCCGCCCGCTCCCACCAGGGCCTTCACCGCCTCCATGGCCGAAAGCCATTGCGCCCAGGTGCGGGGCGCGGCGTCCCAGCCGGCGCGCGCCAGGAGGTCGCGTCGATAGAAGAGGAGGCGGGTGTCGACATACCAGGGAATGCCGTAGAGGCGGCCGGAAACGATATTGGTGGCCCAGATGCCCGGAAAATCCTCGCCCGGCGCCACCACCGCGGAGGTCGCGACGCGGCCGTCCAGGCGCTCGAGCGCGCCCAGGGCGACGAATTCGGCCAGCCAGGTGTTGCCGATCTGACAGACGTCGGGCAGGTCGCCGCCGGCGAAGGCGGTGAGCAACTTGGCGTGGGCGGCGCTCCACGGCAGTTGCTGAACCTCGACCCTGACGCCGGGGTTGGCCCGCTCGAAAGCCGGCATCAAGGCCTGGGCGACCTCGCCTTCGCGCCCCATGGCCCAGAACCGCAGGGCCTCGCGAGACCCGCCGGCCCCTGAGCAGGCGGCCAGGGAACCGGCCGCCAATTGGCCGAGGGCGGCGCGGCGCGAGGGGCGCGGGGTCATGCGCTCTCCAGCCAGCCGCCGGTGAAGCCGGCCCGCCGAAGGCCCCGCGCAATGTGCGGATTGCCGCGCATGACCTTCCAGATCAGGCCGCTGCGCCAGTTTTCCAGCATGGCCAGGATGGGCCCCTGATCGATGCCCAGATAGTCGGGGCCGATCCAGCCGACGCCCGGGATGCGCCGTCCGATTGTGGGCGGCGCGTCGTCGAAATCGAAACTGGGATTGAAGGCGTCGATGAAGCCATACCGGCCCAGAATATACTCGCCATGGTCGCGCTTCATGGCCAGGGCGGCGGGGACGCAGATTTCCGGCGCGAAGGCGATCGAGCCCAGCGCGGCGGTCGGGGCGATCGTGCCGTCGTCGCGCGGACCGGGCGCCCGCGCCGCGTAGCCGTGAAACCTTCGCATCTCGCCCAGATACCGATGCCTGATCTTGCCTGGACCATCGCAGGCGGTCAGGCCCCAGATGTCCTCGCCATAACCTTTCCAGCGCCAGGGATTTTCAATCGCATAGGCGCGCTGGGCCTGGGTGGCGCGGCGGCTGTTCTCGAAATAGTCGAGATCGCGCCGGCGCATATAGGCGTCGCGGATGCCGCGAAAATCGATCCACACATGAGAATACTGGTGGCCGAACAGGGGCCCGAAGCCCAGGTGGGGCAGGGGGCCATGGTGACGGCCCCAGGTCCGGTCGAAGTCGCGCTGATAGGCGATCCAGGCGTCCGGCTCGACCGGATGGGTCGGCGAGCCGAGCGCCAGGAGATAGACGATCATCGCCTCGTTGTAGCCGCGCCAGCTATAGCCGAGAAAGCCACCCTCCGGCGTCCAGCCCATGTTGATCGCCGGGCCCCGCGCCGCCGGCCGCTGCGCCCATCGCCAATCGACGCGGCCATAGATGGTCTCGGCCAGCCGACGGATCTCGACCTCGTCGGGCTCGGGACCGTCGAAATAGGACTGACAGAACAGCATGCCGGCCAGCAGAAGCGCGGTGTCGACTGTGGAAAGCTCTATGGTCTCGAAGCGCCGACCGCTTGCGATATCGAGGAAGTGGTAGAAGAAGCCCTTGTGGCCCGCGACGCCGTTCCGCTCCGCCCCCTGGGGCGCGTCCTCGAAGAAGCGCAGGGTCGCCAGCACGCGCTCCCGCGCCGCGCCGCGGGTGATCCAGCCCCGCTCGACGCCGATGGGACAGGCGGTGAGGGCGAAGCCGACGGCGGCGATGCTGGCGAACGGGGCGCTCGGCCAGCGATCGGGCGCCAGGCCGTTGGCCGGATTGGTGGTCTCCCAGAAGAAGCGGAACGTGCGGGCCTGGAGATCGTCGAAGAAGGCGTCGACGGGCGGCGAGGCTTGCGCCAGCCCCCCTCCCGGCGCCAAGGCGCTGGCGGCGGCGGCGGCCGATGACCCCAGAAATGCGCGTCTGTCCATCGCGGCGCAGAACCCTGAGAAAGCTGACGAGAAAAGGGCCGTCCGCGCTGCGTCGGGCGGCCCCTCGCGATCTCGAGGTCGGACTAGAGCGCTTTCCGCAAAAGTGGAAACTGGTTTTGCGATCAGAAAGCGCTCAAGTGTTTGAGGTAGAGCCGGTTTTCTCGATCGGCTTGATTCAAGCTGATCGAGACAGGCTCTAGAAGGCGTAGCGCGCGCCGATCTGCAGGGTCCGAGGCGGACCGATCTGACAGGAAACCTGCCCATAGTCGGGGTTGGGGCTCCCAGGCGAACCCGCGAACGAATTGGCGCACCCCGTATTGGTCTTGTTGAAGACGTTGAAAAGATCGAGCCTCAGCTCCAGATTCTGACCGTTGAACGTCTTGAAATCCTTGATCAACGACATGTCGAGCTGGGCGAAGCCCGGATTGTGCCTGAAGTCGCCGATGTGCAGCAGGCAGGTGGGGCTGATCTGGCCAAAGCTGCAGAGAGCGTTGGTCACTTGGTAGGGATCGCCCGTCGTCAGGAGGAACTTGCCCGACGTGCGGAAACCCCAGATGAGATCGGCGGTTCCGGTGACGACGAGCTGGTCGTGGAGATCGGCGTCGTTGGCGTAGAAGGGCGAGGCGGCGATGTTCGGGAAGTCGTAGTTGAACAAGCCTTCGTTGCCGTTCTGCTTCGAATGCTGGTATGTATAGGCTATATCCAGGCCCCAGTGCGACGCATGAGTATAGGGCTTGTCTATGGTTACGTATATGGCGTCGAACCGGGTCCGACCGTCTGAATTCGAGGCTTCGACATCGCCGTATCCGGGCACGTCAATGGTGTCGAGGAAGCCGCTCGCGTTGCGCGCGACATTCACGTTGGCGTGAAAATAACCGATGCCGTTGTAACCGCGCTGCCGGGCGAGGGTGATCGAAGTGCTCCATTGGCCGAATCTCTGCCGAATCCCGATATCGAACTGATCGGTGTAAGGGGGCGGCGCGTCGTTCTGCAGCACCCGCAGTTGCCCTTCGGGGGCGATCTGGGAGGCTATCAGTCCGTTCAGGCCGGCGGCGGAGAGATAGGATGGCATCCAGGCGATGGTCGGCGTGCCGTTCACTATGCCGCCGTTCGGGGAAAAGTAGAAGATGCGTGAGATGAACTGGGTGTACAGGCTCTCTTCAACCGCGTTGCGGAACAGGTTGCGATCGTAGTAGCGACCCGCGCCGGCGAACAGCACCGTCTTCTGATCGCCGAACACGTCATAGGAAACGCCGATTCGCGGCTGAAACTCCTTCATGTAAGGTTTCCGGTTCGAGCCGGTGCTGATGTAGTCGGCGGCGTTGAAGAAGTTGCCCGGCTGTGAAGCTAGAACGCTCTGAAGATAGTTGAGCGCGGTGACGCCGGTGGCGGGAGTGACGAAACCATTGTTGTTGGCGTTGGATTCGTAATCCCATCGCAGGCCGTAATCGATGGTAAGGTGGCGGTTCACCGCCCAGTCGTCCTGGGCGAACACGCCGATCTGGGTGTCGTCGGCGACGATATGCGGATCGCCCACGCCATAGGTGGCCTGGAAGGGCACGGCGAAGGTCTGGTACAATGGCGGGCCCGGTAGGTCGTTGTACAGGAACTGCGGATTGGTGTCCGGGCCGCCTTCGGCGGTGAACCGGTCGGAGGAGATCTTGGCGCCCGCCTTGAACACATGGCTGCCGTGCCAGTCGACGCCGGACAGGGTGAAGTTGTCGCGCAGGGTGATGTCGCGCTCGGTCTCTTTCTGCGCCGTCGAATAGCCCCCGATGGTGAGGACCGGTCCCTGATAGGCGCCATAGACCTGTCCGGGGAGGTTCGGGTTTTCGATGGACGGATTGACCGTCGAGGCGAGCAGATCGAGCGTCGCCTCGTTGACCCAGTTGTCATGGCGCCAAGTGTCCCTGGCCATGAGCGTCAGCTCGTGATTCTTGTTGTTTTGCGCTTGCTGGAAGCTGGTGGACGGCGGCGCGCTCTGGCCGCCGAAGCCGACGATTTCATGGTCGGTTTCGTAGTGAGCCGAGAGATCCAGGACGTTGTCGGGCGAAACCTGCCAAGTCAGTTTGCCGAAGAATTGGTCCTCGTGGAACGGACTGGCGAAGCTTCCCTCGTAGGTGGCCGGATTGAACGGCAGGGCCGCGATCAGCGCCGCGCCGCCGCCGGGCACCACGGTGCCGAATTTCTGCTGATCGTTGGCCTCGTAGCTCAGAATGAAGAAAAGCTTGTCCTTGATGATCGGACCGGAGATCGTGGCTCCATAATCCTCCTGCCGGAAGTTCTCCTTTGGGATGCCCAGGGTCTTGTCCAGATAATCCGTCGCGGCGAGAGCCTGGTTCTGGAAAGTACCGAAGATGTCACCATGAAATTCGTTGGTGCCGGATTTGGTGATCGCCGTGATGATGGCCGTGCCGGCCTGCTCGTACTCAGCCTTGTAATTTTGGGTGTCGACGCGGAATTCCTGGATGGTGTCCTGGCCGAAGGGGTTGCCGCGGCTGGCGTCCTGGCCGACCACGCCGCCTTGCTGGATGTTGGCCTTGAGGCTGACGCCGTCGATGAACACATTGACCTGGCTGGCGCCCAGGTCGCTGCCATTGGGCGAGCCGTTCGCGCCGCCGGCGAAGGTCTGGCGCAAGGGATTGTCCGACACCCGCACGCCGGGCGCCAGATCGGCGAAATTCAGGAAGTTGCGGCTGGATTGCGGGATATCCTGAAGCTGCTGCTGGGTGATGTTCATCGCCACGGTCGCGGTCTTGGTTTCGACGGCGCGGTTCGGCGTGGCGGTCACCACCAGTTCCGACACGGTGGCGGACATGGCCAAATCGAGAGTGGCGGTCTGCCCGACCTGGATTTCCAGGGTCTGGCCTGCCGAGCGACCGTCGGGCGCGGTGGCGACGATCCGGTAGCGTCCAGGGCGAAGGCCCGGCAGGACATACTGGCCATCGGGGCCGCTGGTGGCGCGGGTGACGAAGCCGGTGCCGACCTGGGTGGCCACGATGGTCGAGCCGGGCCGGCCGGCCGCGTCCTCGGTGATCCGCCCATTGAGCGTGGCCGTGCTCGTCTGCGCGTGGCCGACACCGGCGATCGCCAGGCTCAAGGCGAGCGCCCCGCAGGAGGCGCACAGCCAATGGCGGCCCGTCCGCGTGTTCGTGGTCTTCATCGTCGTCTCTCCCGTTGTCCCTTGATCGCGGTCTGCGCCGCCGTCCCCAATGCCGAGGACTCGCGCACCACCAATTGCGGCCGCACCGTCTCCAGCAAATCTTCGGCGTCATCGCCCTCGATGGCCGCGACCAGACGCTCCAGGGCGCGACGGCTGAGATCGGCGATGTTGGTTCGCAGCGTGGTCAGGGATGGGCGGATCAGCCGGGCGACCGGTATGTCGTCGAAGCCGCCGACGGCCATGTCGGTCGGCGCGCGGAGGCCACTTTCGGCCAGCGCCAGCAGGCAGCCGACAGCCATCATGTCGTTGGCCGCGAAGACGGCGGCGGGCCGCTCGTCCAGGGCCGCCAGGCGCATGCCGGCCCGGTAGCCCGACTCCTCGGTGAAATCACCCCGCAGCACGAGACCCTCACGGCCGCCCAGGGCGTCGCGGTAGCCGCGCTGGCGCTCTTGCGATTCGAAATTGTCGAGGGGCCCGGTGATGTGGGCGACCTCGCGCCCACCCGCCGCCAGATGGTTCACCATGGCCACCGCGCCGGCGTGATTATCGATACAGAAGGAAGGATGCGGCCGGCCGTCGATGCGGGTGTTGATCAGCACGGTCGGCAGATCGTCGGCCAGGTTGTCGGCCAGCAGGTGCGCGTCCACATGCGGCGACATCAGGAGCAGGCCGTCGACCCGGCCGCGCATCGAACGCAGGGCCGCCGCCGCCTCGATCGCGTCGCCATGAGAAGTGGAGACCAGCAGGTGCAGGCCGCGGGCGCGAGCGGCCTGATCGGCGCCGCGGATGATTTCGGAAAAGAATTCGCCGTGCAGATCGGGCAGCATCACCCCGATGGTGTCGGTGCGCCGGGTGCTCAAGGCGCGGGCCGCGGTGTGGGGGACGTAGCGCAGCCGCCGGGCCGCGCCCAGGACCCGCTCGCGGGTCGCCTCGCGGACGTTGGCGAGACCGTTCAGCGAACGGGACGCCGAAGCGACCGAGACGCCGGCCTCGCGCGCGACATCGCGAATCGTCACCGGACGGGGTCTCGAAGGCGAGCCGGCGCCATGCGTCACCTTCCGGATCGGCGAAGGCGCGCCGCGAGGCGGCGGGCTGGCGGTGGCGGAGCGGCCCGATCGGCTGGTGTCGACACTGTTGTTCCTCCCCTGCGGTTCGCCGGTCGTCTCGCGCGGTGCGTTGCGGCCTTTCGACCTTCGCCACTTTTTCGCCATACCAATGTAACCGGTTTCATGTCCATGTAAAGCGGACTCTTGACGCACGATCGATGAGCCCCGATCAAAGCTCGCCAGCCGGAGACCGAAGCCGCCATGCCCGCCAATCGAGCTTTTCCCGAGGGGTTTCTCTGGGGCGCCGCCACGGCGGCCTATCAGGTCGAGGGCTCGTCCATGGCCGACGGGGCCGGGATGAGCATCTGGGACCGATTCGCCCATACGCCCGGCCTGATCCGCGACGGCGACACAGGCGATGTGGCGTGCGACCAGTACCGGCTCTATCGCCAGGACGTGGCGCTGATGCGCGAACTCGGGCTCGGCGCCTATCGCTTCAGCGTCTCGTGGAGCCGGGTGCTGCCCAGCGGCCGGGGCGCGCCGAACCCGGCCGGCCTCGATTATTATGATCGATTGGTCGACGCCCTTTTGGAGAACGGCGTCCAGCCCCTCCTCACGCTCTATCACTGGGACCTGCCGGCGGCCCTGGACGACCTGGGGGGTTGGCTGAACCCGGAGGTGGCCGATTGGTTCACCGACTACGCCGCCTTGATGTTCCGCAAGCTGGACGGCCGGGTGAAAACCTGGGCGACGCTCAACGAGCCGTGGGTGATCACCGACGGCGGCTATCTGCACGGCGCCCTCGCCCCCGGCCACGAGAATCGGTTCGAGGCGCCGATCGCCTCGCACAACCTGCTGCGCGCCCACGGATCGGCGGTGAAAGCCTATCGTTCCGAAGGTAGGCACCGCATCGGCCTGGTGGTGAATCTGGAGCCGAAATATCCCGCCTCGCGAGATACGGCCGACCTCGCCGCCACCCAGCGCGCCGACGCCTACATGAACCGGCAATACCTCGATCCGGTTTTCCTTGGCCGGTATCCCGATGAAATGGTGGAGATCTTTGGAGACGCGTGGCCGAACTGGCCGGCCGAGGATTTCGCTCTGATCGCCCAGCCGATCGATTGGCTGGGGGTCAACTACTATACCCGCGGCGTCACGCGTCACGATGAGGCCAGCTGGCCGGTGAAAGCCGCCACGGTTCGTCAGCCGGCCGTCACCTATACCGAGACTGACTGGGAGGTCTTCCCCCAGGGACTGACCGACATCCTGCTATGGGTGAAGCAACGCTACGGCGACGTGCCGATACAGATCACCGAGAACGGCGCGGCCTTCTTCGACCCGCCGCTCGCCGAGGGCGGGCGCGTCCAGGACCCTCTGCGCACGGACTATCTGCGCAAGCACCTGCGGGCGGTCCATGCGGCCATCGAGGCGGGCGTCGCGGTGGAGGGCTATATGGTCTGGTCGCTGCTGGACAATCTCGAATGGTCGCACGGCTTTTCCAAGCGCTTCGGCATCGTCCACGTGAACTTCGCGACCCAGCAACGCACGCTCAAGGACAGCGCCCGCTTCTACGCGGAGGTCATCGCCGGCAACGGGGCCTGCCTGGGCGGGGACGGCGGCTAGAGCCTTGCCGGGCCGCGCCCTGGCGGCGGTGGCGGCGGGGCTGGCCGTCTTGGCCGCGACCGCGGCCCTGGCAGTGGAACCGCCGGCCTCCGTGGCCGCCAAGAATGCGGTCATCGAGGCCGCCGCCAAGGCCGCCCGGCGCGGGCTCTATCCGCGCGCCTTCTCGGGCGAGCAGTCCTATTGGACTCTGGTCGGGGTTGATGGCGGCGCCCAAAGCGGGCTGATCTCCGAGGACGGGGCCGTCGAGCTCGGCAAGCGTGGTTTCTCCATCGAGCCCTTCGTAATCGAGGACGGCCGCCTGATCACCTGGGCGGACGCCGCCGTCAGCCAGTCCCTGAAGGACGGCTACCTTCCCGTCCCCAGCGTCACCTGGCGCAGGCCCGGCTGGACCTTGAAGATAACCAGCTTCGCCTCGGGGGACGCCAAGAGCCCGCGCCTGACCACGCGCTACGAGGTGCGCAACCTGACGCGGCGACCCAGAACCCTGGCCCTGGCCCTGGCCGTGCGACCGCTCCAGGTGAACGGGCCCGAGCAGTTCCTGAACACCCCAGGCGGCTTCAGCCCCATCGTCGATCTGGCCTGGGACGGGGCGGCTCTGGTGGTGAACGGACGGCGGCGCGTCTGGCCCTTGAGCCGGGCCGACCGGTTCGTGGCCGGCCGCTTCGGCGGCGCGTTGCCCGAGGGGTTGCGTTCCGCCGGCGGCGCGGGCGGCCCGGTCCACGACGCGGACGGATTAGCCTCGGGCACCCTGATCTACAAACTGACCCTGCCGGCGGGTGGGAGGGTCACGGTGGCCTGGGTCGCGCCGCTCGGCGACGCGGCGGCGAGGCCGGAATTTTCGCGGGCCTGGCTCGACCGACAGCAAGCCGTTGTCGAGAGCGCCTGGCGCGAGCGCCTGGGCCGGGTCTCCTTCACCGTGCCGGCGCGGGCCCGCGCCGTGGTGGAGGAAGACCTCGCTCGCCTGGATGCTCATCTCGCGCGATGGGCCGATGCTGCGGCCGGGGACCCGGTCCTATGACCGCTCGTGGATTCGCGACGGGGCGATGATTTCCGAGGCCTTGCTGCGGCTGGGCGACGGCGATGTGGCGACCGACTATCTGCGCTGGTACGCGCCCCACCAGTTCGCGGGCGGCAAGGTTCCCTGTTGCGTGGATGCGCGCGGCGCCGATCCGACACCGGAAAACGACAGCGAGGGGGAACTGATCTTCCTGGCCGCCGAAGTCTATCGCTACGGGGGAGACGAGGCTCTGTTGCGCTCGGTCTGGCCGCGCGTCGAAGCGGCGGCGCGGTACATGGATGCGATGCGCGCGGCGGAGCGCACGGCCATCGAGGGCAATCCCGACGGCGCGATGCTCCACGGTCTGCTGCCGCCATCGATCAGTCACGAAGGCTATTCCAGCAAGCCCGCCTATTCCTATTGGGACGATTTCTGGGCCCTGCGCGGGTACGACGACGCGGTGTTCATCGCCGGGGTGCTGGGAGAGCGGGTCGCTCTGGCCCGGCTGACCCGCTCGCGGGACGATTTTCGCCGCGACCTCGAGGCCTCGGTGGCGGCGTCGGCCAAGGCCCGCCACATCGATTACATACCCGGCGCCGCCGACCTGGGCGACTTCGACCCCACCTCCACCACCATCGCCCTGGCCCCCGGAGGCGAGGGCGATCGGTTGCCGAAGGATTTGCTTGCCGGCACGTTCGACGCTTATTGGCGCGCCTTCGTGAAGCGGCGGGACGGCGACCAGACGTGGGACGCCTTCACCCCCTACGAATTGCGCGCCATCGGGGCCTTCACGCGGCTCGGCCGACGCGGCCGCGCCGACGCCCTGCTCGATTTCTTCCTGAAGGACCGTCGCCCGCTGGCCTGGAATGGGTGGGCCGAAGTGGTGGGCCGCGAGGCGCGCAAGCCGCGCTTCATCGGCGACATGCCGCACGCCTGGGTGGCCTCCGACTACGTCCGTTCGGTGCTGGACATGTTCGCCTTCGAGCGCGACAGCGATCACGCCCTGGTGTTGGCCGCCGGCCTGCCGCCCGCCTGGTTCGAGGGAACCGGCGTTGGGGTGCGCGATCTACGCACGCCCTACGGCCCGCTCACCTGGTCGGCCCGGTCGCGACGCGGCATATTGGTCCTGCGGGTGAGCGGCGCCCACCCGCCAGGCGGCTACCTCTTCCCCTGGCCGTTCGCCGGCCCACCGGGCCCCACGCGCTTCGACGGCCATCCCCTGGCCTGGAGCGGCGGGGCTCTACACCTGAACGGCCCGGGCGAGGTGACGATCGCGACGCCGGGCGCCTGATCGTCATGCCGCGCGCCCAAACGCCCGCCCCGCGCCGTCGAAAAGATGAGCCGCGCCGGCCGGGACGCCCAGGCGCAGGGATTGTCCAGGCCGGACCGGCGCGTCGGCGGCGAGCTGGACGGTGATCTCCTCGGCCGATCCGGCCAGCCGCCCATAGGCGAAGGAGCCGGCGCCCAGCGCCTCCACGAAGGCGATCTCCGCGACCAGGCTGTTGTCGGGGAGGGCGGGGTCGAGATGTTCGGGGCGCACGCCGAGGGTGACGGGCTCGCCGATCTTGGCGCTCGAGGCATCCACCTCGACGCGGATGATGTCTCCGGACGCCAGGCGCACGCCCGCCGCCGCCGGCCCGGCTTCGACGATCTCGCCGGCCAGAAGATTGATCCTCGGCGAGCCGATGAACCCGGCCACGAAGAGGTTATCCGGGCGCCGATAGAGATCGAGCGGCGCGCCGATCTGCTCTATCCGGCCCTCGCAAAGAACGACGATCCGATCGGCGAGCGTCATGGCCTCCACCTGATCGTGGGTGACGTAGATCATCGTGGTCTCGAGGGTTTCATGGAGCTTGGCCAGTTCGTAGCGCATGTGGACGCGCAGGGCCGCGTCGAGGTTGGAGAGGGGCTCGTCGAACAGGAAGACCCTGGGCTTGCGCACGATGGCGCGGCCGATGGCCACCCGCTGGCGTTGACCGCCGGACAAGGCTTTCGGCCGCCGGTCGAGCAACGCCTCGATGTTCAGGACGCGGGCCGCCGCGCGGACCGCCTCGTCGATGGCTTGGCGAGGCGTCCGGGCGAGCTTAAGCGCGAAAGCCATGTTCTCGTACACGGTCATGTGCGGGTAGAGGGCGTAGGACTGGAACACCATGGCGACGCCTCGCGCCGCCGGCGAGGCGTCGTCCACCCGCTCGCGATCGAGACGGATTTCGCCGGCCGACGCGTCCTCGAGGCCGGCGATGATCCGCAGCAGGGTGGATTTCCCACAGCCCGAGGGGCCGACGAAAACCACGAATTCGCCGTCCTCGATCGTCAGATCGATGTCGCGCAGCACCACGGTGGCGCCGAACGACTTGCTCACCTTCGAAAGTTCGACCCGCGCCATCGGCCGACCAGACCGCAACCGGTCGATGGGGGCAAGCTGCAATGATTTCGGCTGACAGGATGCGACAGGCCGCTACGGTGGCGCCGGAAAATCGGCCGTCGCAAAAAGCAGGGCAGAACCGGTGAGCGAGATCGTTTCGGAAGCCGACATGGTGGCCGTGCCGCCGGCGGCCCTCGACCCGGCCGCCAAGCTGACCTTCGGCGCGGCGTGCTGGTCGCTCTTCGAGGGGGCGCGAAATCCCTACGTCATTCTGATCACCATCTACATCTTCATGCCCTATGTGGCCGGCACGGTGGTCGGCGATCCGGTGAAGGGCCAGGAAATCATCTCCCGCTGGAGCCAGTATTCGGGCTGGATCGTCATGGCCACCGCGCCGTTCCTGGGCGCCTCGATCGACAAGTTCGGCCCGCGCAAGGTGTGGCTGGCCCTGATCGTCGCGGCGATGGTCCCGATGATGGCCTCGCTGTGGTGGACCCGCGCCGACCACACGGGCCTGTCGGTCACCACCACCCTGGAGCTGACCACCGCGATCGGCGTCCTCTTCACCTGGTCGGAGGTGCTGCACAATTCCCTGCTGGTGCGGGCGGCCGGCCTCGGCGCGGCGCACAAGGCGTCGGGCCTCGCCCTGGCGCTCGGCAACGCCTTTTCCCTGCTCGCCCTGGGCTTCACCGCCTGGGCCTTCGCCCTGCCGGGCCTGCCGGCGACTCAAACCTGGGCGTGGCTGCCCAAGGCGCCGCTGTTCGGTCTCAGCCGCGCCCTGCACGAGCCGGAGCGGGTGGTGGCGCTGATGGCGGCGGCGATGTTCGCGGTGGGCGCGCTGCCGCTCTTCCTCTTCACGCCCGACGCGCCGAAGACCGGCATCCCGTTCCTGACCGCGATCCGAAGCGGCGTGGCCGATCTCTGGGCGATGATCAGGACCGTGCGGCGCCATCGCAACGCGGCGATCTTCCTGGCGGCGCGGATGTTCTACGTCGATGGGATGACCGCGATCCTGATCTACGCCGGGGTCTACGCCACCGGGGTGATGAAGTGGCATGCCCTGGAGATGCTGTTCTTCGGCATCACCTTAAGCATCCTCGCCGTGCTCGGCGGGTTCGTGGGGCGGTGGCTGGACCATGGCGTCGGCCCCAAGCGGGCGGTGCAGATCGAGATCGGCATGTCCCTGTTGGGCATCGTCGCCTTCCTCGGCATGGCCCCCGACCAGATCCTCTATTTCTGGCATTTCGATCCGGCCGCCCACGCGCCGCTGTGGCAAGGCCCCTTCTTCCGCACCCTGCCGGAATGGATCTATCTGGCGATCGGCTTTTCCAACGCCGTCTTCATCACCGCCCACTACGCCTCCAGCCGCACTCTGTTGACCCGGCTCACCCCGCCCGAGCAGACCGGCGCCTTCTTCGGCGTCTACGCCCTCTCCGGCACCGCGACAATCTGGCTCGGGCCCTTCCTGGTCAACCAGGGCACCCGCATCTTCAAGACCCAGCAAGGCGGCTTCGCCACCATCATCGCCCTCCTGGCGATCGGGTTTGTGGGGCTGCTCTTCGTGCGCGGCGGGCGGCGCGGGGAGGTGGGGTAGAGGTTGGTTTGGATGCCGTCATAGGTGACATGGATCGAATAACCGGTCGTCGGATTTCCATTTTTTGGCTAAATGAGCAAGGGGCACTCAGCGTTGATTGGCTGGAGGGGTGGCATGGAATTGGAATTCAACGATCTTCTCCGCAAGGGCGATATCAACCCGGAACGGGTGCTCGTGTTGCGGCACCGGCCGACCGAACCCGAACTTCGGAAGGCTCTCCCTTGGCTGGCGAGCGAGCATCCGGACATTTTCAATGCCTATCAAGCGACCCAGAACCCCAGGGCGGAAGCGGCAATGTCCAGAGCCGCTCACGTCGCCGCTTTCATAGGTCATGAACCCGGAAAGGCAGTGTTCGTCGGATTGTATCGTCAATGCGGCAACCGGCCGATAAATTCCGATGATTTTCAAAAATCAGATGCATACAAGGAGCTGCGAAAGCTTGGCATGAGGGCTGATTCAGCTGACACGAAATCGAATTGTCTCCTATTCGACCTCCAACTGTTGGAGATTCTCTCAAACTGGCGGGGTCGGCTGATCGTGCGTTGGCCTCCTCCCGAAATAGGCTGGTTCCGATGGGCTGATCGAAACCAGATGCGGGTCGATGCGATTCTTGATGAGAGCGCCTTCGCGCGCGCCATGCCAGACTGGAAGGACATCGTTCTCAGTTGGGCGGAACTACGCCTCATGCCAGCGCGCTGGCGAGCGGCCCTGCAACAGTGGCGAGGAGTCTATTTTATCTTCGATACCGCGAGGTGCGCGGGCTATGTCGGATCAGCGTCTGGCGGCGACAATATACTCGGGCGTTGGACCGCCTACGCGCAGTCCGGACATGGCGGAAACAAGCGCCTTCGCCTGAGTAATCCAGACGATTTGCGGTTCTCCATATTGGAGCTCACCTCGCCGGACTTGATCCCGAAGGACGTCGTGGCCATCGAGACACGATGGAAGAAAAGGCTGCACACTCAAGGATATCAAATGAACGAGCCGGGTGGATGAATGGCTAGGAACAGGCACATGGGCTCGACGATCGACGACTTGCTTGCGGAAGAAGGCGTTCGGGAGGAATTTCAGGCTCGCGCGATCAAGGAGGTCGTCGCCTGGCAGCTCGGGGAGGCGATGAAAGCTCGGAAGCTCAGCAGGAGCAAGCTCGCCCAGATGATGCACACCAGCCGCACCCAGGTGGATCGGGTGCTCGATCCGGACAACGGTAATGTGACCATCGAGACACTACAGCGCGCCGCGGCGGTCGTCGGACGCAAGGTTCAGGTGGAACTGGTCTAGGCCGCGCGCCGGACGTCGATGGCGCGAAGACCGCCGCCGCCAGGAGAGCCTCACCCCGTCCCCGACTGAACCCGCTCCTCCAGCACCTCGAAATGCGCCGCCCGCTTGTCGAAATCGGACAGAACGGCTCTGGCCGCGGCGGGAACGTGGGAAACCTCATAGTCCTCGCCGGTGAAACCCTTGACGGTGTCCAGGCTGTCGAACCACATCAAGGTGACGAACTCGACGCGACCCTCATCCGGCAACGTGCGCCGCATGAGATCGATGCGCTGAAAGCCGGCGATGTTTCTGGCTTCTATGCCGGGAATGATCTCGCTTCTGACGATCCGCTCGTAGGCGTTCGCGTTCGCGGTGGTGGTCCAGCCTCGCCATAGGCGGCAGATCATCGCCATCGTTCTCCCTTGCCCGTCATCGGCGATACGCTTGCGGAAGGCGGCCCGCGCCCCTAAGCCGCTTGGCGATGACCTTCATACAGAGTTTCACCCGCCGCGCCACGCTGGCGGCGACCTTGGCGATCGCCCTTGCTGGCGCGCCCCGGGTTCAGGCTGCCGCCGCCAGTCTCCTGACGGTCGCCAGCGCGTGGACACGACCCGCGGCGGCGGGACAGACTGGGGCGGGATATCTGTCGATCACCAACCGGGGACGGACGGCGGATCGGCTGATCGCGGCGTCGAGCGCGGCGGCGGCGCGGGTGTCGCTGCACGAGAGCGCGATGGTGGGGTCGGTGGCGACCATGCGGCCCGTGGACGCGGTGACGATCCCGGTCGGCGCCACGGTCGCCTTCAGGCCAGGCGGGCTGCACCTGATGCTGGAGGGATTGAAGCGCCCGCTCAAGGTCGGGGGGCGCGTCGCCGTCACCCTCGTCTTCGCCAAGGCGGGCCGGAGGGTCGCCGTGTTTTCCGTGCGCGATGGCCCGCCCGCGCCAGCCATGCCCGGCATGAAGATGTAGGGGATGGAAGAGGCCGCCATCGAGAGGTGGAACTACGCCGACCTCTGGGAGGCGATCGCGTCGGCGGTCCCGGACCGTCCGGCCCTGATCCAGGGCGCGCGAGTGGTTTCCTGGGCGCAGTTCGACCACCGGGCCGAAGCCCTGGCTGCGCATCTGCTCGGCGCCGGGTTGCCCCGGCAGGCCAAGGTCGCGGCCTATCTCTACAACTGCCCGGAGTATCTCGAGACCTATTTCGCCGCCTTCAAGGCGGGGCTGGCGCCGGTCAACACCAACTACCGTTATGTGGCCGACGAGCTCACCTATCTGTTCGACAACGCCGACGCCGAGGCGGTGGTGTTCCACGCCGACTTCGCCGCCACGGTGGAACAGGTCCGCCCCCGACTGCCCAAGGTGAAGACCTGGATCGCCGTGGCGCGGCCCGGCCATCCCGTCCCCGCCTTCGCGACCGACTACGAGGCGGTGGTCGGCCGCCCGGCCGCCCGCGCCGCGCCGCCCTCGGGCCGCTCCGGCGACGACCTGCTGATCCTCTACACCGGCGGCACCACGGGCCTGCCCAAGGGCGTGATGTGGCGCCAGGAGGATCTGTTCTGGGTGCTGGGCGGCGGGGGCAATGTGCTGATGGGCGTGCCCCCCTTCGAGGGCGCGCACGACGCCGGCCCCAGGGCGGCGGCGACCTATCCCGGGGTCAGCATCGCCGCGGCGCCGCTGATGCATGGAACCGCCCAGTTCAGCTCCATGGCTGCCCTGACGGCCGGCGGGACGATCGCCTGCCTGCCCTCCACCCGCTTCGACGCCCACGAATTCTGGGACGAGGCGGCGCGCCTAAAGGCGGTGGGCGCGGCCATCGTCGGCATGGCCTTCGCCGCCCCGATGCTCGACGCGCTCGACGCCAATCCCGGCCGATGGAACCTGACCTCCCTGCGCCGCCTTGGCTCTTCCGGGACGGTATGGAGCCGCGAAAACAAACAGGGGTTGCTCAGACACCTGCCGGGCTGCGCGATTTTCGACAGCCTGGGCTCCTCCGAGGCGGTGGGCCTGGGGGCGTCGGCCTCGGCGGCCGGGGCGGAGGCACGGACGGCCGCCTTCATGGCCGGTCCCAACAGCGCCGTCTTCACCGAGGATGGGCGCCGCGTCGAACCGGGCTCGGGTGAGCGCGGCCAGGTGGCGGTCAGCGGGTTTTTGCCGGTCGGCTACTACAAGGACGCGGAAAAGACCGCCCGCACGTTCCGCGACTATGAGGGGCGGCGCTGGTCGATCCCCGGCGATTTCGCCACGGTGGAGGCCGACGGGACCCTGACCCTGCTCGGGCGCGGCTCGCAGGTTATCAACACCGGCGGCGAGAAGGTGTTTCCCGAGGAGGTCGAGGAAGCCGTCAAGCGTTTCCCAGGCGTGCGCGACGCCGCCGTGGTCGGCGTGCCCGACGCGCGGTTCGGCGAGCGGGTCTGCGCGGTGATCGATATGTCGGCCGGCGATCCGCCGTCGCTTGCGGCCCTGTCGGAACATGTGCGGGCCCATCTGGCGCCCTACAAGGCGCCGCGGGAACTGGTCCTGGCCCCCATCGTCCGCGCCGCCAACGGCAAGCTCGACTACAAGACGCTGCAGGCCCTGGCGCTAGAGCGGCTGGACCGGCACGCCTGAGCATCTCGCCTCGCCGTTCATGAACGGTATTATGTAGCAAGCGGACCAAGCCCGCTTGCGGCCTTCAGGGAGGGGCGGGACCGGAAATGAGGGGGTCCGGCTAGGGAGCGAGCGCCGTGTGGGCGCTTGTGGCCGCTCTATTGGCTCTAGGAGCCTGTCTGGATAATCGGCTCGACGGGCGGAGCGAAGCCTGATTCACTGGGTGTATGAGCAAGACATTTCGATCGTGGGACGTGGACCAGGGCTGGCTGCTGCCCGTTTCGGTTCATGACTTCGTGCCGGTGGGCCACTTGGCGCACTTTGTGCGGGACACCGTGCGCGAGGGGCTGGACCTGTCGGACATTCTTGGGGCCTACGAGGTGGATCGGGGCCAACCTCCTTATCATCCAGGCATGATGGTGGCGCTGCTGCTCTACGGCTACAGCCGGGGCGTTTATGCCTCTCGCCGCTTGGCTCAGGCTTGCGAGGAGCGGGTGGACTTCATGGCGGTGACGGGCCTGAACCGCCCGGACTTCCACACCATCGCCGAGTTCCGCCGTCGGCATCTGGCGGCCCTATCGGACCTGTTCGTCCAGGTGCTGAAGCTTTGCCAGACCGCGGGACTGGTGAAGCTGGGCCACGTGGCGGTGGATGGGACCAAGCTGAAAGCCAACGCCAGCCGCCACAAGGCGATGAGCTACGGGCACATGAAGCGGATCGAACCGAAACTGGCGGCCGAAGTCGCCGACTGGCTGGCCCAAGCCGAGGCGGCGGACAAGGCCGAGGACGCCGAGCATGGCCAGCGGCGCCGGGGCGACGAGACGCCCGACTGGATGGCCAGTAAAGAGCGGCGTCTGGAGCGGATCCGCCAGGCCAAGGCGCAACTGGAAGCCGAAAGCGCGAGCGACTTGACCAGCTTCGATCCGGAAGGTCCAGGTCCCTCGTCGGGCATGCGCGAACGGGGCCATCGCAAGAAGACCGCCGATGGCGCGCCGCCGGACAAGGCGCAGCGCAACTTCACCGATGGCGATAGCCGCATCCAGCCCACCCGTGACGGCTTCATCGCCGGCTACAACGGCCAGATCGCGGTGGACGCGGCGCATCAGATCATCATCGCCCACAGGCTGGCGACCAACCCGGCCGACTTCGCCGCCCTGGTCCCGCTGATCGATCAAGCTCAGCGCCATCTGGGCCGCAAGCTCAGGGAAGTCTCCGGCGACACCGGCTTCGCCACCGAGGCCAATATCGCCGCCATGAACGCGCGAGGCGTCAAGGCCTATCTGCCGCCTGGGCGCGGCAGGCACGGCGCCGATCACCCCGCCGGCGAACGAACTCTCCTCAACAAACCCCTGATGGCCGCCATGGCCAAAAAGCTCAAACGCGGCGGCCGACGCTCGCGCTACCGGCTGCGAAAACAGACCGTCGAACCGGTCTTCGGCCATATCAAGCAGGCCAGAGGGTTCAGACAGTTCCTGCTTCGAGGTCTTCAGAAGGTCCAAGGCGAGTGGAGCCTCATCTGCACCGCCCATAACCTGCTCAAGCTGGCCAGAGCCGTAGGATAAGTCCTCCCGCCACAACTCCCGCCCCCCACCAGTTCCACTCATCGGGCCGGCAAACGATTATCCAGACAGGCTCCTAGGGCGCGCCGTCTCTATTTCTGCCTCCTGGCCATCGCGGTTATCGCGGTTCTTGCCAACGCCTACTTCGGCGGCGCCATGGTGCACGGCGGCCTGCGCCACATGATGTTCTAGCGGCGCCGCCGTTTCGCGCCATCGACAATTCCGCTAACGCTTGGACCATGAATCGCCGCCCCACGCCTGCCGAAATGGGAACTGTCCATTTCATCGGCATCGGCGGCATCGGCATGAGCGGCATCGCCGAGATCATGCTTCGCCAGGGCGGCGCGGTCCAAGGTTCGGACGTCAAGGCGGGGGCCAACACCGAACGCCTGCAAAGACTGGGCGCCAAGATCTTCATCGGCCACGACGCGGCCCATATCGACGGCGCCTCGGCCATCGTGTTCTCCAGCGCCATCGGCGCCGACAACGTCGAGATGGCGGCCGGCCGCGCCCGGCGCACACCCCTGGTGCGGCGGGCCGAAATGCTGGCCGAGCTGATGCGCATTCGCCTATCGATCGCCGTCGCCGGCACGCACGGCAAGACCACCACCACCGCCCTGATCGCCGCCGTTCTGGACGCCGGCGGCCTCGATCCCACCGTGGTCAACGGGGGCGTCATCAACGCCTATGGCGCCAACGCGAAGGTCGGCGACGGCGAATGGATCGTGGTCGAGGCCGACGAGAGCGACGGCACGTTCCTGAAGCTTCCCCACGCCGTGGCCGTGGTCACTAACATCGATCCGGAACATCTGGATCACCATGGCGACTTCGCGTCGTTGACCGGCGCGTTCGAGACGTTCGTGCGAGACGTGCCGTTTTATGGACTGGCGGTCCTTTGCGTTGACGATCCGGACGTGCGGGCGATGGCCTCCAGGATCGAGAATCGTCGCGTGGTCACCTACGGCGCAGATCCTGGGGCGGATATCCGGGCGGTCGATATCGCCATGGTCCACGACGGCGCGCGCTTCGACGTCGAAATCCACAGACCGGACGGTGCGGCGATCACGATGGAAGCGATAGCCCTGCCCATGGCCGGCCGGCACAATGTGCTCAACGCCCTGGCCGCCATCGCGGTGGGGCGCGAGGTGGGGGTCGCCGATGAGGCGATACGTCGTGGCCTGGCGAGCTTCGGCGGCGTCCGGCGCCGGTTCACCACCGTGGGCGTCGCCGCCGGCCGGCGCATCGTCGATGACTACGGCCACCACCCGGTGGAGATCGCCAGCGTTCTGGCCGCCGCCCGCGCCGTGAGCGAAGGGCGGGTCGTCGCCGTGGTCCAGCCGCATCGCTATTCGCGCCTGCGCGATCTCTTTGACGGCTTCCGCCGCTGCTTCGACGATGCCGACGCGGTGATCGTGGCCGATGTCTACGCCGCCGGCGAGACGCCGATCGAGGGGATCGACCGCGACGCCCTGGTCGAGGGCCTGCGCCGGCACGGGCACCGCCGCGTCGTCGCCCTCGAGCGCCTGGCCGATCTGCCGAGCCTGGTGGCCGCGGAAGCCCGTCCCGGCGACCTGGTGGTCTTTCTTGGGGCCGGTGACATCACCGCCTGGGCGCACACCCTGCCGGCCCAATTGGAGACGCTGGGTGTCTGAGGTGGGGCGGGGAGGGCGCTTGGGCTGGCGAGACCGCCTGCCGAGCGTGCGGGGCCGGCTGGCGTTCGACGAGCCGCTCGGCCCCTTCACCTGGTTTCGCGTCGGCGGTCGGGCCGAGGTGTTGTTCCTGCCGGCCGACGAAGACGATCTGGCGGGGTTTCTGCGCGAACTGCCCGCCGAGGCGCCGGTCACCGTGCTGGGCGCCGCTTCCAACACCATCGTTCGCGATGGCGGCGTCGAGGGGGTCGTGATCCGCCTGGGCCGCGTCTTCGCCGACATCCGGGTCGAATTGGACGAGGGCCGGGCGGTCGCCGGGGCCGCCGCTCTGGATGGCGCGCTCGCCAGAGCCGCCGCCAAGGCCGGGCTGGGGGGCCTGGAGTTCTACGCCGGGATTCCCGGGACCCTCGGCGGGGCCCTGGCGATGAACGCCGGCTGCTACGGGGCCGAAACCAAGGACGCGCTGGTCGAGGCGCGCGGGATCGACCGGGCCGGCGAGCGCCGCGCCTTCGAGGTTGATGCGCTCGGCTACGCCTATCGCCAAAGCGCCGCGCCCGCGGAGCTCGTCTGGACCGGGGCGACGTTCAAAGGCCGCCACGACGAGCCCGACGCGATTCAAGCGCGCATGGCCCAGATCACCGGGCGCCGCGAAGCAACACAACCGATTCGTGAGAAGACCGGCGGTTCGACCTTCAAGAACCCGCCCGGCGATTCGGCCTGGCGCCTGATCGACGCGGCGGGTTGGCGCGGCAGGGCTCTCGGCGGCGCGATGATCTCGCCCCTGCACGCCAACTTCATGATCAATATCGGCGCGGCGACGGCGGCCGATCTCGAAGCCCTGGGCGAGGCGGTCCGCGCCGACGTCGAGGCGAAGTTCGGCGTCGCCCTGGAATGGGAGATCAGGCGTATAGGACGCCCTTAACACGGCCCGGCGATTCAGCGCACAAGAGCGGGCGCCACCAGGGAATCGCCCATGACACTTCCTCTCGCCGGCCGCCATGTCGCCGTGTTGATGGGCGGGCTTTCCGCCGAGCGCGAGGTGAGCCTCACCTCCGGCGCCGCCTGCGCCGATGCCCTCCAACGCCTGGGGGCGAGGGTCAGCCGGGTGGACGCCGGCCGCGACATCGCTCAGATGCTCGCCGCCCTTGCCCCCGATGTCTGCTTCAACGCCCTGCATGGCGCCTGGGGCGAGGATGGGTGCGTGCAGGGCGTGCTCGAGACTCTGGGACTGGCCTACACCCACTCGGGCGTCCTGGCCTCCGCCCTGGCCATGGACAAGGCCAAGGCCAAGGCGGTTCTGGCCGCGGCCGGCGTGCCGGTGCCTGGGGGCGGCCTGTTCAACCGCATCGAGGCGGGGCGCGCCCATGTGATGGCGCCGCCCTATGTGGTGAAACCCAATTCTCAGGGCTCGTCGGTGGGGGTGTTTCGGGTGTTCGAGGGCGCCAACGGACCTCCCGCCGAACTTCTCGCCGCCGACTGGGCGTTCGGCGAGGCGGTGATGATCGAACCCTATGTGCCAGGGCTGGAGCTGGCCGTGACGGTGATGGGCGGCGACGCCCTGGGCGTGACCGAGATCGAATCGCGGACCGGCTTCTACGACTATGAAGCCAAATACGGCCAAGGCGGTTCGGTCCATATCCTGCCGGCCCGGATCGGACCCGAGGCGGCGGCGCGCGCCCGGCGCCACGCGGCGGCGGCGCATGAGGCGCTGGGATGCCGGGGCGTCACCCGAAGCGACCTTCGTTATGACGCCCTTAACGACCTTCTGGTCCTTCTGGAAGTCAACACCCAGCCGGGGATGACGCCCACTTCGCTCGCGCCCGAGCAGGCGGCGCACGCCGGCCTGGGATTCGACGAACTGGTGCTGTGGATCACGGAGGACGGGCATGGCCGCGGCGCGGCGAGGGGAACGGCGGGGGTCCGCCAGACCTCGGGCCAAAGTGTCCCCTAAGGCCGGCCGCCCCCGCGCCACGAGATCGGCCTCGCGAGGGGCGAGCAAGCTGCGAGCCGCGCACCGCGCCGGCCTGTCGCCCGCAGTGGCGGCCTGGACCTCCGGTCTGGTGCTGGCGCTTGTCGGCGTCGCCGTTCTGGCGACCGGCGGCCGCGGTCAACACCTGGTGGGTGCCGCCCACGGGGCCATCGAAAGCCGGTTCGCCAGCCTCGGCTTTCGCCTCGGCGTGATCCACCTGCAAGGCGCTTCGCCGGCCGCGCAAAAAGAGATTCTCCGGGCGGCCGGTCTCAGCTTCGGCGCGCCGATCCTCGCCCTCGACCTGAACGCCGTGCGGACGCGGGTCCAGCGCGTCGGCTGGGTCGAGCGGGCGCGCGTCGTTCGCCTGCTGCCGGACACCCTGGTGATCGCGGTCGTCCAGCGGCCCCTGCTAGCGGTTTGGGAGCACGCCGGCCGCGCCGTGGTGATCGCGGGCGACGGGCGGCCGGTGACCCAGGTCGATCCGAGCGGCTTTGCCGGACTGCCCCTGATCGTCGGCGATGGGGCCAATCTCGCCGCCCCCGCGATCGTGCCGGCCATCCTCGTCCGCCCCCGCCTGGCGCAAAGGCTCGACGCCCTGGTGCGGGTCGATGGCCGGCGCTGGGACATCCGGCTCAAGGACGGCTGCCTGATCATGCTGCCGGCCGAGGGTCAGGACGCGGCCTTGAAGCAATTGGACTGGCTCGACCGCGCCTCGCGGATTCTCGACCTGGGCTTCGCGCGCGTCGATCTGCGCGATCCCGAAATGGTGGTGGTGCGCCCGCGCGGCGGGGCGGCGCCGGTGTTGACGAAGGCTGGGGTTTAGACGATGCACGATGTAATGGAACGCACCGCGGCGCCGGCGAAGGGAGAGCGGCGCGAGGCGCTCAAGGCGGCGCTCGGCCGCTCGCCGGTGGTCGCGGCGGTGGATCTGGGCGCCTCCAAGGTCGCCTGTTTCATCATGAAGCCCGATGGCGTGCGGCGAGGCGACCGCACCTTGACCACCGCCGGCGTCGGCTATGTGCAGTCGCACGGCGTGCGCGGCGGCAGCATCGTCGACATGGACGAGGCGGCGCAGGCCATCGCCCAGGCGGTGGAGCGGGCCGAAACCATGGCCGGCGTCGATGTGCAGGGCGTCACCGTCGCCACCGCCTGCGGCCAGCTCGCCAGCCACCGGGTCTCCGCCCAAGTCTCCCTTGGCGGGCGGCCGATCGGCGACGCCGACATGGGCCGCGCCATCGGCCAGGCCATGGCTGGCCTGCGCCTCGATCGGCGCCAGGCGATCCACCTGCGCCCCATCGCCTGGTCGGTGGACGGCCAGCGCCGGGTGCGCGATCCGCGCGCCATGTTCGGTCGGGTGCTCGGCCTGGAGATGCTCATCGTCTCGATGAACGAGGGCGTCTTCCACACCCTCGGCCACTGCGTCGAGCGCGCCCATCTGCAGTTCGAGGGCGTCGTCGCCGCCCCCTTCGCCTCGGCCCTGGCGGCCCTGGAGGAGGACGAGATGGACCTCGGCGCCATCTGCATCGACATGGGCGGCGGCTCGACCTCGGTCGCGGTCTATTCCGGCGGCGCCCTGGTGCATGTGGACAGCCTGGCGGTCGGCGGCGGCCATGTGACCCAGGACGTGGCGCGCGGCCTTTCCACCTCCACGGCGGGGGCCGAGCGTATCAAGACCCTGCACGGCTCGGCCATCGCCTCGGCGGGCGAGGATCGCGAAATGATCGAGGCCCCGCCGCGCGGCGACGACCCCGGCGCCGGGCCGGTCACCGCCCCGCGCTCCATGCTCAAGGGCATCATCGCGCCGCGCGTCGAGGAAACCCTCGAACTCCTCAAGGAGCGCCTGAGGAACGCCGGCGCCCTGCTCGATCCGGGGGCCGGGGTCGTGCTGATCGGCGGGGCCAGCCAACTGGCCGGCGTGCGCGAAGTCGCGGTGCGGGTCTTCGACCGCCCGGTGCGCTTAGGGAGGCCGCGCCGCATCCCCCACCTCGCCGACGCCGCCTCCGGCCCGGCCTTCTGCGCCGCCGCCGGCGTCCTCCAGCGTGCCGCCTTCGGCCCCCGCGAGGTCGGGCCCAGCCGGCCAGGGGCGAGCAAGCGGGCGCAAGGCCCCCTCGATCCCAACGCCAACGTCGTCGCCAAGGCGGCGGCGTGGCTGAGGGAGAATCTGTAGGGTCCGTGTCCAAGAGCCAGCGGCTGCCGGTCTCCTATTGCGCGCACCCAAAATAGTATATACAAAATAGTGGTGCACGTCGAGTTCGACCCCGCGAAGGACGCCGCCAATGTCGCGAAGCATGGCATCTCGTTAGTCGCGGCCGCCGAGTTCGATTTCACCGCCGCCGTGATCACCATCGACGACCGTTTCGACTACGGCGAAACCCGCTTCCGGGCTTTCGCCCGCGTGAACGGTCAAGATCGGTGCCTGGTGTTCACGGTGACCGGCCAGACAACCATCCGCGCCATCAGTTATCGGCGCGCCAGGCAAAAGGAGATGCAGCGCCATGGCCTCTGAGCCCAAGACGCCGGACCACCCCAACTTCGACGACAACCCGGAGTGGACAACGGCCGATTTCGCCAAGGCGCGGCCGGCTTCGGAAGTGCTTCCGTCCGCGCTCTATCAAGCGTTCGTTCGCGGTCGCGGCCCCGCGAAACAACCGACCAAGACGGCTGTCTCGATTCGCCTGTCGCCGCGCGTATTGAATCATTACCGCTCGCAAGGAGCCGGCTGGCAAACCCGCCTGAACGCCGATCTCGAAACCTTCATCGCGGCAGGGCGATCCTGACGGGAAATTGATCAACGGCCTTTCAAGGCAACGCGATCACGGCGTCCAGCTAAAGATCGTGCCGTAGCCGCTCGAGCCGCCAGTAAAGGCCGGCCCGTAGAAGGTGTTGGCGCCGCTCACTGGCGGATCGGCAACCAAAGACTCGGGACCGGTACCTTCATTGCCCGTGAACGAGGTGACTGCGATGTTCCAAAATTTTCCGGTCGACGGGCTCAATGTGAAGAGCGCGCCCTGGCTGAACGGTGGAAGGGACACGGCGACACCATAAAGGATGCCGTTCTGGAGGAGGGCCAAGCCAGGGTGGCTGGCAGGCGTACCGCCGGGAAAACGAAAGAGCGTCTGTTCGCTCCAGTCTCCCACGCCTCCGGGTGGCGGCGTGAGCTCGAACGCCGCCCTTCTCCTGGATCAGGCCGGCTGGCACACCACCCCCAAGCTGCGAGCGCCCAGCAACATCACCTTCGTCCCC
>Ga0208717_1000166_pt1 | contig 30308 bp, 27 predicted proteins | sample NGESurF53shallow_FD_184489 | JGI IMG/M metagenome (GOLD analysis project Ga0208717, IMG submission 184489) | Arctic peat soil microbial communities from Barrow, Alaska - NGEE Surface sample F53-3 shallow (SPAdes) | ecosystem: Environmental > Terrestrial > Soil > Wetlands > Peat ... | reverse complement strand
CGTCGGGAAGCATTCGCGAATTGTGCACCCTCCAGAACCGCCACCCGCCCTGACGTGCAGGTTTGACGGCCGATGGATGGGGCAAATGGAGGCGCAGGGGGGACTCAGCGCACTCGGGACTGGTCCCGGGGGGGCTTCCCGAGGCACGGAAAGGGACCCGGCGCGAGCATCCGCCGGGTCCCTTTGTCGTTGCAACTCGTTGCCGCCCGTGCACCGGCGCGGCTACCAGTAGTGTCGACGACCACCGACGGTTCGGCCCGCAGATCCCAGCAGAAACAACACGACTCCGACCACAAGTACGACGATGCCGAGCGTCCACAAGATGGGGATCTTCGCAACGCCGGCGCGGATGGCGAGGTTGGTTGAATGCTCGCGGCGGGTAGGTGACGAGGATGTCACTGTCGCTACGCCCACAGCATCTGAATAGGTATCGCGAGATCGCGGCGGTGCTAGCCCGCCACGGCCGGGTCGGGTTGGTGCAATCGGCGGGCCTGGATTCGGTCTTGGACGACGCTCCGTTAGATGACACATCGCATTCAATGAACGAGCGTGCTGCGGAGCTGGCGTCCGATCTGGAAAGGCTCGGACCCACCTTCGTCAAACTTGGGCAGTTGCTATCGACCCGCGCAGACCTTTTGCCCCAGCCGTATGTGGCTGCGTTGACTCGCCTCCAAGACAACTGTGAGCCCTTCTCGTTCGCTGAGGTCGAGCAGGTGGTGCAGACCGAACTTGGTGCTCGGATGTCGCGACTCTTCGAAGACTTCGACAATGTGCCGATCGCAGCCGCTTCGCTTGGCCAGGTGCATCGTGCACAGCTGCGCGGTGGACAACAGGTTGCCGTCAAGGTCCAACGCCCGGATATCCGCACGCAGATGGCGAGCGACTTGGAAATCCTCGGGGAGCTAGCCGAGTTCTTCGATACGCACAACAAGCAAGCCAAGCGGTATGCGGTCGGGGAGACTTTCGAGCAGTTCCGCCGCGCGCTGGTCGCTGAACTGGACTACCGGCGCGAAGCCGCGAACCTGACGGCGTTGCGGGCGGTGTTACACAATCGTCCGATGCTCTTGGTGCCAGCACCTGTGGACAACCTGACCACCAGCCGGGTGCTGACGATGGACTTCATCGACGGACGCAAGATCACCGACATCGGACCGCTTGCCCGCACTGACTTGCAGTTAGCTCCGCTGGCCGACGAGTTGTTTGGTGGCTATCTCCAGCAAATCCTCGGCGCCGGGGTGTTCCACGCGGACCCGCACCCAGGAAACATCCTGATCACCCCTGACCAACGTCTGGCGTTGCTGGACCTCGGCATGGTCGGACGGATCCGGCCAGAGGTCCGCCGGTTGATCGCGAAGCTGTTAGCAGCGGTGCTTGCCGATCGGCTGGACGACGTGGTGCGGGCCGCCAAGAGCCTTGGCACCGCACAGGATGACTACGACGACGTCCTGCTCACACGAACGATCGCCGACCTAGTCGCCACGTTCGCCGGGTCGCCACTCGACGAACTCGATGTCGGCAAGGCATTGATGGAATTGGCTCACCGGTCGGCAGACGCTGGACTGCGGCCCGCACCGGAGTTGGCGCTGCTCGGGAAGACGCTGCTCAATCTCGACTTGGTCGTGACCGCACTTGATCCCGACTTCGACACGCTCGCCGCGATGCGCCGCCACATACCGGAGCTGATGCACTCCCAAACACAGGGAATTGGCGGCACGCTTGCTTCGATGATGGAGGCCAAGGAGTTCATTGAGGAGCTGCCCGGTCGGCTGAACCGGGCCATGGACGCGGTCGGTGACGGACATTTCGAGTTGAAGGTCCAAGCCTTCGACGAAACCCAATTTCTCAAAGGAGTACATCGCCTCGCGAACGTCGCAGCGGCTGGACTGATCCTGGCGGCGCTCATCGTCGGGTCCGCACTCCTGGCCAGCAGCCACAACGGAGGCTCATCGGTGTCGCGGACGATCGCCCTGGTCGTGTTCGTCGTCGCCGCAGCCGTAAGCGCGGTCATGCTCGCCTGGATCGGTCTTGCCGGCCGAAAAGTGCACGTGCGACGCCGTAACTAACACGCGGCCGGGTTGCGAGTTTCAGCTGTGGGGTAGGGACTGGTCGAAAGCTGGCGGCCGAGCCGGGCGTGAAGAGCAAAGGTGGAATCCAGTGGCCACAATAAGCACCGCGACATTGAGGTCTCATTCCGAGGTCCGGCGGGTGGGAAAGGTGGCCGCGCACGCGGGCCTTGTCGCTCGCGGTGTGATCTACCTGCTCATCGGGTGGGTTGCATTAATGCTCGCCCTCGGTCGAGGCGGCCACAACGAGGCCGACCAACGTGGTGCGTTGGAGACGCTTGCAGGCAAGCCCTACGGGTCGACGATGCTCTGGGCACTGTTTGCGGGATTTCTGGCCTACGCCGCCTGGCGCCTCAGCGAAGCGATCTGGGGCGTCACCGGGGAAGGAGACGGCGCAGGTCCGCGGATAAAGTCCGGCTTTCGCGGCGTTGTGTACGCGTTCTTTGCGCTAACGACCCTGTCGGTGCTGCACGGGTCGGGCTCCAGCCAGGCCACCACCCAGCAAGACGCCAGCGCTCGCGTGATGCAACATACGGGCGGCCGGTGGGCGGTGGGGATTGTCGGTGCCGTCGTCGTCATCGTCGGGGTGAGCCTGATGGTCGAGGGTTTACGCCGCAAGTTCCTCAAGACGATGGGCATTTCGCAGCTGGGCGAACGGGCGCGCCGGACGGTGGTCGCGCTCGGGGTCATCGGGACCACGGCACGTGGCCTCATCTTCGCTCTGGCCGGTGCTCTCGTCATCGAGGCGGCCAAGAAGTTTGACCCGGCCAAGGCCCGCGGCCTCGATGAGGCGCTCCGAACGTTGCGGAACCAGCCCTACGGCGCCGCCCTGCTCGGCGCGGCAGCGGTTGGCCTCATCATCTTCGGCCTGTACGGCCTGTGTGAGGCCCGTTGGCGTCGCGTCTAACGACGCCGTTCTCAGTCGGTTTGCGGAACTTGGTGGGCGTGCGGAACACAAACATGAATGGACGCCGGGTGCACCCGGAGCCGCAGTTTCGTTGCGCCTGGGCGTGCGCCACCGTCTAGTTCATAGGGAAACTTTCGGTCGAATGAGACCGCGAACTTCTTGCCCTTTGTCATGTGCACGAAGGGTGATTTGCCGGTGTTGCCGAGCGCCATTCTTCCCAGCGTCCTGGTCCACTGCACCGGGTTCTTCGCCGTCACAACACCTATTTCCAGCACACCGTCGTCCGGCCTGGCGCCTTTGAATGCTTTGACTCCACCGAGAATCTCCCCGACGTTGCCGACAAGCACGCACGAGACGCGACCCTTGAAGAAGCGCTTGCCGTCGACCCTGATTGTCGCTTTAGCGCGGTTGGCGGTGAGGTTCTTGGTACCGGTCCAGAGGTATGCCGCTCGTCCGATGCGGTCCTTCATGCCTCGGTCAGCGTCCTTGATCATGAGAGCGTCAAAGCCAGCGCCGGCCATCACCGCGAAGTGCTCGCCATTCACCGAGCCGGTATCGAGCGGTCGGCGATGTCCACGAAGCCCAACCCGCACGGCCTCGGCCACGTTAGTCGGCACGCCGAGGTTCGTCGCCAACAGATTGGCAGTTCCGGCCGGCAGGATCGCCATCGTTGCCGACTTGCCGGCCACCGCGTCGACGCACCGCTGAACCGTTCCGTCGCCGCCCCACACGAAAATGACGTCAGCGCCGCCCGCAAGGGCACGACGTGCGAACTTCGGGGCCTGCTTGCTTTTGGCGACCTCGTACCACAGCGGGTCGGGGAAACCCTCGCGGGCGAGCACGTCGCGCAGTTCGCCCAGGCCGCCGCCGAACGTCTTCCCCGAATGAGCCACAACTGCCACTGATGTCACCGGACACTCCATAATCTGCGGTCTCGAGTCTTGCAGGGCTTCGCGCCAACTTTGGTCGGCTTGAAGGCGTGTACCCGTTAGCGAGGCGCTCAACACGGCCCGCCAATCGCGGTACGAGGAATAGTTTCCACACGGTGGGGTATGGGCTCCTTCATGGCAAACCAAGTTGCCGCGTTGGCGACCGCGGCTGAGCGACTGGAACGACTGGATAGCTCGGTGCCAGTGGCCGACGAGGTCGGCAACGCCGTGCTGACGGATAACCGGCACATTATGCGACTGGCTGGACCGCTATTCGTACTGTTGTCAGTCCTGTTGGTCCCGTGGACCGTGTTCATCGCGCTCGCTCTGCCCTCGCGCCAGCTGTCGCCGAACTACGACATCGCATGGGCGGGGTTCGACGTGTTCCTTTGCGTCGGGCTGGCCGCAACTGGGTACTTCGCGTTCCGCAGGTCGCGGTGGCTGCCAGTGGCTGCCGCCGCGACGGCCGCCATGCTTTTCGTCGACGTCTGGTTCGATGTGGTTACGTCGCCCTCGGGCCGCGACCTCGTCGCGGCGGTGGTGCTGGCGGTGTTCGTCGAGCTTCCGTTGTCAGCGCTATGTCTATACCTCGCTCGCGAAGTCCAACTTGTCAGCGACAAGCGGCTCGCAGTGTTGCTCACCGCAGACCGCTCGGGGTCACCGCGGGCGGCGACACCATGACGCCCACGTCATCCGATACGGTGCCGCCCGCCCCCAGTCGTCGGCGGCGGCGCCTAGACCCAGATTCGCGGTTAGGACTCGAACTAACGCTGTGGGGCCTCGCCGCACTCGTGGTACTGGTGCCGTTCGGGGTGCTGCTGGCACTGGTCCGTTCGCACAGTTCTGGGTTGCAAAGTGCCGACCAAAGCGTCGCCACTCACGCGCATACGCTCGCTGTCGGTCACCCCGGTCTCGTCAGATTCCTGAAAGATGTAAGCACTTTCGCCGCACCACGCACGTTTTGGGTTCTCATCGCGCTGCTGACCATCGTGTTGATCATCAGGCGCGCGGCACGTCTCGCTCTGTGGGCGGCGGTCACGATGGCGGGCGCCGCACTGTTGGACAACGTCATCAAGACAGTTGCCGATCGCGCACGTCCGCACTTCGCGAACCCGGTCGCGAGCGCGCCCGGAAAGAGCTTTCCATCGGGCCATGCACTAGAGTCTTTCGTCGGCGTTGCCATCATCTTGATCGTGGTGATGCCGTTGATGCGGCCCGTTTGGCGCTCGGTGACGGTCGCGATCGCCATTATCTTGCTCGCCTTGATCGGGTTCGCTCGAGTGACACTCGGCGTGCATTACCTCAGCGACGTCGTCGGCGGCTGGATCTTCGCGACTGGCTGGGTAGCAGCTACCTGTGCAGGGTTCCGGGTGTGGCGCAAGCACATCTCGCCACAACCACGAGCCAAAGCTGCTGGCCTTGACGTCGAGGGCAGCCAACACCTGGTGGGTCAATGAGAAAAACACTGGCGTTCGTGTTCGGCGGGGCCGTTGTGCTGCTGCTTGCGATGATCGCCCTGGGCCTACTCGACGTCCACCTGCTTGCGCACAGCCGCTTCGGCCGCGCGGATGGCTCAGTCGACTCGACGCTCGCTCGCCATCGAGACCACCTGTTGAGCGCGCTGACCCTCGGAGTCTCGGATGCGGCGTCTACCCTGCCCGTCACTGCAGCTGCGGCAGTCGTCGTCATCACCGCCGCACTTGTATTCAGACGGTGGCGGGAACCGCTGTTCGTCGTGACGGTCATCGTCGGTGAGGTGGCAATCTTCGTCCTCACGACGCTGGTTGTGCACCGGCCGCGACCAAACGTCGTCCGCCTGGATCACGCACCACCGACCTCAAGCTTCCCCTCAGGTCATACCGCGGCATCCGTCGCACTCTACGGTTCGATCGCCGCACTCGTCGTCTGGTACGGCGCACGCGTTCTGTGGCGCCGGCTCGCTATCACGATCGCCATCCTGTTCCCCATCATCGTTGCAGCGTCGCGGCTTTACCGAGGCATGCATTATCCGACAGACGTGCTGGGTGGCGCGTTGCTTGGCTTTACTTGGTTACAGGTGTCGATGCACGCCGTACTTGGCGCACCCAAGGTCCCGACACGCGGCACCCAAGCAGCAGACACGGCTTACGAGCCGCCACAACTAGCGCCGCAAAGCAACAGCTAATAGCACCGGCAGACCACACAGGCGGTGAGTGGTGAGCGACCGAGCGCGGGCGATGGACGACCAAATCGCTTCGAACTGGTTCCTGACTCCGACGGAACGTGGCAACACCGCCACTGGTCTTGACCGTCGGCACGGTGCGAGTTGGTCGTCGGGCAACGAAGTACGCGCCCTGATTCATGGTGCTAACTATTTCGCCGCGTTGCGCGATGCCACCGAGAGGTTGGCGCGCGACGACGCCTTGTACTTCAGCGACTGGCGCGGTGACCCAGACGAGGCGGTAGGCATCGACGGGGTGACGATCAGCTCCATGCTCGCGGCTGCTGCGTCCCGGGGCGCAATCGTCAACGGACTCGTGTGGAGATCCCACTGGGACAGACTCGCGTTCAGCGCCCAGCAGAACCGGCGCCTCGGCGCAGAAATAGAAGCCGCGGGCGGCTGTTGCCTGCTCGACATGCGCGTGCGGGTCGGCGGTTCCCACCACCAGAAGTTTGTCGTCATCCGGCACCGCGATGGCTACAAGACGATCGATGACGTCGCGTTTGTCGGCGGCATCGACCTTTGCCACAGCCGACGCGACGACCGCGACCATGTCGGAGACCCGCAATCGCAGCCGATGGCGGCCGCGTACGGCAAGCGGCCACCCTGGCATGACGTTCAAGTCGCGATCCGTGGCCCGGCGGTCGGCGCGGTCGAATATGTCTTTCGCGAACGCTGGACCGACCCCCAGCCGCTGTCACGAGCGCCGTGGCGGCGAGTCGCCGATCGGATCCATGGCGAACAGGTCAAGGCTCGGGCGCTGCCGCCCCAAAGTGCCGATCCGCCGCCGGTGGGCGGACACGCCGTCCAGATCCTTCGCACCTATCCGAGTCGCCGACACGGATATCCATTTGCGCCATCGGGCGAACGCAGTGTCGCACGCGCTTACGAGAAAGCTCTCCGAAGGGCGCGTTCGCTCATCTACATCGAGGATCAGTACCTCTGGTCAGCCGACGTCGTCCAGGCATTCGCCACCGCTCTGCGTGAACAACCACAATTGCGGATGATCGCGGTTCTCCCGATGTTGGCCGATCAGGACGGGAAAGTTTCCGGACCGCCCAACGAGATAGGGCGTATCGATGCCCTGCAGTCGTTGCGGCACGCAGGCGGTGACCGCGTAGCCGTATACGGATTAGAGAACAGCAGTGGCCTACCGATCTATGTACACGCGAAGGTGTGTGTCATCGACGACGTCTGGGCCACTGTTGGGAGTGACAATCTGAATCGTCGTTCCTGGAGCCACGATTCCGAACTGAGTTGCGCCGTGCTCGACCAGGACCGAGATCCACGTGAGCCGCTCGACCCCGCGGGCCTCGATGACGGAGCACGCGTGTTTGCCCGCAACCTACGCCTTGAGTTGGCTCGCGAACATTTGGGCCGCGCCGACGGCGACGACAATGACCTTGTCGACCCCAAGCAGTTCTTCGACGTCATGGCCGCCGCCGCTGATCGACTCGACGCTTGGCACACCACCGGGCGCCAGGGTGCCCGACCCGTCGGTCAACTGCGGCGACGACCGGAGGTCACACTCTCACGCGGTACCAGATTGTTCGCGCGACCGTTGTACAGGTTGATCTACGACCCGGACGGTCGACCGCGGCAGCTGCGCCGTGCGGGACGTTTCTAACGGGCTCGCAGACGCTACCTGTCTCGTAGAACGCTTTGCGGAACGATCGCCTTGGCGGCACTTGACATGCTCCGCGAGGTTTCGCGGCACATGGCGAGGCCTGAGTTGAAGACGCTCCGGTTATCGGTGACGACGCGGATGCCGATCAGCGCGTCGGCCATCGGAGGCGCTCGGATCGGTGACCACCGTCGCGGGGGTGCCGAGCTGACCCTGGACAGCGGGGAAGCTCACCTGGTGGGCGCCCACAATCCCGCGCGGAGCACAGCAAACCCGGCGAAGGCAACTGCGGCAACGACAAACAGGACCCGAGGCCCTAAGCCCCCACGGCCGCCGGCGGATCTGCGTCGAATCACTTTCCCCATCGTGATGGCGGTCACCGTACAGCCTGGGGAGGCGCTGACGTACGGTGGCGGGATGAACACGCAGCCGGCTTCCGAGACCGCGACCTGGTCGAACATCGGCCCGGTGAAGCATGGCTACCCACCGCCGCGCCTCTCCGTCGGTGCGGTTACCACCGCCTATTGCGGAGCGGAGTTGATCGTCGAAGGTGAGTGCTCTGACCGGCCGCCTCAGGACGCGTGCGCGATGTGCGCGCTGGCCTGGGAGAACAGCAAGAGGCCCGGACGGCGATGGGCTCGCGCTTTCGGCATCGGCCGAGGCGCCCCACGTTCTCAAGATCCCGGATGACCGCTGCGCCCGATTCCTCGTCCGATACGCGGTGGAAAGCACGTTTCCGCGCCGCGCGCATGTCGTTGCCAGAGTGGGCGATGCTGCGTCCCGATCATTGCGTCTTTGTCAGTAACGCCAGCGGGACGTTCGAGATCTACACCTGGAACCGCACCACCGGAGCCACGAAGCAGGTCACTACTCGTGCGACCGGAACGACCCTCGGCACGATCGACCCGACCGGCGAATGGATCTGGTGGTTCGACGACCGCGACGGCGACGAATTCGGTGTCTGGCGCAAGATCCCCTTCGATCACGTCCTCACCGGCGGCGCCGCGGCACCCGAGGCCGTGCCCGGTCTGCCGGCGTCCTATCCGAGCGGGCTGTCGCTCGGCCTCGGCGGCCTCGCAATCATTGGGCGCTCGACGGATGACGGAGTTGCGATTTACGCAACTGTGCCTGACGTCGACGCGCGGCTGCTGTACACGCACGCCCAGCATGCGAGCGTCCTTGCGCTCTCCCGCGATGGCACGCTCGTCGCGATCGAGCACAGCGAACACGGCGACGCGCGGCACCCGGCACTGCGAGTTCTCAAAGTGGCGGACGGCGCTGCTGTGGCTGACCTCTTCGACGGCCCTGGACGCGGCCTCGAAGGAGTCGCTTTCGCTCCCGTCGCTGGCGACTCGCGATTGATCTGCCGCCATGAGCGCCTCGGGCGGTGGATGCCGTTCATCTGGGACGTCAAGTCCGGCGCCGAACAAGCCCTCGCATTCGATCTGCCCGGAGACGTCTCTGCACACTGGTTCGCAGATGCGTCTGCGCTACTCGTCCTGCAGGAATTTGAAGCACGCAGCTCGCTGTACCGCTACGACCTCGCAACCGAGTCGCTGGCCCCGATCGATATTCCGGCCGGAACCATCGCGGGCGCAACCGCGCGACCAGACGGCGTCGTGGAGTTCATGTGGTCGTCGGGTGCCGAGCCGCCGGCGCTACGCGATTCGCAAGGACATGTGGTGATCCGCCCACCAGGGGAGGTCGCACCCGAGTCCGTCCCGGTCTCGGATGCGTGGGTTGAAGGCCCCGGCGGACGCATCCACGCGCTGATCTCCAAGCCCCTCGACGCGGTCGTCATCGACGGCATACCCCCGCTTCCATTGCCGACGGTGTTCCTCGTGCACGGCGGCCCGACTGCGCATGACACTGATGCGTTCTTCCCCGGGGTCGCAGCGTGGGTCGATTCGGGCTTCGTCGTCTTCCGCGTGAACTACCGGGGCTCTACCGGATACGGCTCGACATGGCGCGACGCAATCGAGCATCGCGTCGGACTCACTGAGCTCGAGGATCTGGTCGCGGTGCGGGACTGGGCAGTGCAGTCCGGCCTCTCGGACCCGTCACGCATCGTGCTCGCTGGCGGATCGTGGGGCGGCTTCCTTACGCTCCTCGGTGTCGGACTTACTCCCGACGCCTGGTCCGTCGGCGTCGCAGGAGTACCCGTCGCCGACTACGTCGCAGCCTACGAAGACGAGATGGAAGGCCTGCGCGCATTCGACCGCTCACTGTTCGGCGGTACCCCCGACGAGGTGCCTGATCGTTATCGGCAGTCATCACCGATTACCTACGTGGACGACGTAAAGGCACCCGTCTTCATCTCGGCCGGAGCAAACGACCCACGGTGCCCGATCCGGCAGATCGAAAACTATTTGGACCGCCTGCGCGACCGCGGGGCCGACTTCTCGGTCTACCGCTTCGACGCAGGCCACGGATCGCTCGTGGTCGACGAGCGCATCCGCCAAACCGAAGCCCAACTCAACTTCGCCCGCACCCACCTCGGGATGGACTAGCGACCAGTCGCCTACGGGCCGACCGACGCTCGAGGGCCCCTCCACTCGATGCTTTGCTCTGTTCCGCTACGGGAACAGAGCAGGTCTGTTCCGCTACGGGAACAGAGCAAAGCGTCCGCGACGGTGACGCATGCTTTCCACAAGGACGCTATCGACAAATCCCAGCGGGCCCCGGCAAGACCTTTCGAGCTCGTCGAACCGAGACACTGCTCCCATGAGCGATTTCGCGGCCGACCGTTACATGCGCGCTGCGCGTGCCGTCGCCGACCTGAGTCAACGCGAGCTTGCGATGCGTGCCGGTATGTCGCACAGTGTCGTCGCCAAGACCGAACACACCCCGCAATATGCGCGGGTGGAGCAATTCGCGCGCCTCCTTGAAGCAGCGGGTCTGCATCTCATCGTGGTCGATGACGCAGGCCGAGAAGTTGACCCGGAGAGCATCGAGCAAACGAAACGTGTCGATCGTGGACGTCGGCGATTTCCCGCGCACCTTGACGTGCGGGCAGGCAAAGAAGACTGGTGGGGCGATGGGTGGCCAATGTTCGCTGGCAAGACTCCCGAGTACACGTTCGACCGGAGTCGGTGGTACCGCGATTGGCGACGCGCGCGAAAGGCCCGTGACCTCGAGCGGACCGAGCAGGCGCGCCGCGACTTAGCGAGCGGTGAGCTAGCGGGCGGCGAGGTTTGCAGCGACGAGTTCGGCGATCTGCACGGCGTTGAGCGCGGCGCCCTTGCGCAGGTTGTCGTTGCTGACGAACAGCGCGAGCCCGCGATTACCGTCGACCCCTGGGTCTTGCCTGACGCGTCCGACGAAACTGGGATCGGCTCCGGCGGCTTGCAACGGAGTGGGGATCGCGGTCAGTTCAACGCCGGGGGCGTCGGCGAGCAACTCCAGTGCCCGCGCGACCGGCAAGGCCCTTGAGAACTCGGCGTTGATCGAGAGCGAGTGTCCGGTGAAAACCGGAACGCGCACGCAGGTGCCCGACACGAGCAGCGACGGAATCCCCAGGATCTTGCGACTCTCGTTGCGAAGTTTCTGTTCCTCGTCGGTCTCGAACGATCCGTCATCGACAATCGACCCGGCGAGCGGCAGCACGTTGAATGCGACCGGCCGCACGAACTTCACTGGCGTTGGGAACTGGACAGCCGATCCGTCATGCGTGAGTTCCGCTGCTCGGTCGAACACCTGGCGTACTTGCTTGTCGAGCTCGTCAACGCCCGACAGTCCGGCGCCGGACACCGCTTGATACGTACTGACGACGAGGCGAATTAGGCCCGCTTCGTCGTGCAACGGCTTGAGCACCGGCATCGCGGCCATCGTCGTGCAGTTCGGGTTCGCGATGATTCGCCGGCGCGCCGACTGCACCTCGAGCGGATTGACCTCGCTCACAATCAGCGGCACCTCGGGATCCATTCGCCAGGCAGACGAGTTGTCGATGACAATCACGCCCGCCGCGGCGAACTTCGGTGCGAGCAAGCGCGAGGTTGCAGCGCCTGCCGAGAACAGCGCGATATCGAGCCCTGATGGGTCAGCTAATTCCGCGTCTTCGACGGTGATGTCGACACCGGCCCAAGGCAACTTCGTGCCGGCCGAGCGAGAAGAAGCGAAGAACCGGAGCTCAGACAGCGGGAAGCCACGCTCAGCGAGTACGCGTCGCATCATCGCGCCGACCTGGCCGGTCGCCCCGACCACGCCCACTCGATAAGAGCGAGCCGAGCTGCCACTCATCGCCCGGTCCCTCCGTAAACAGTGGCGATGTCATCGCGAGAGTCGAGCTCGAATGCACTGTGTACTGCGGCGACGGCTATCGGCAACTCGTCCTCGCGCACGACCACAGAGATGCGAATCTGCGACGTCGAGATCATCTCGACGTTGATCCCGGCATCCGCCAGTGCCGTCAGGAAGCGCGCCGTCACACCGGGATGCGTCCGCATCCCCGCGCCAACCAGCGAGAGCTTGCCGATCTGGTCGTCGGATTGCAACGACTCGAATCCGATCTGTGCTTGCGCGCGCGACAAGGCGGCGACTGCTGCGGGGAGATCGGTGCCGGGCAGCGTGAACGTGATGTCGGTGAGTCCGGTCGCGACGGACGACACGTTCTGCACGATCATGTCGATGTTCACGCCCGCGTCGGCGACCACTGTGAAGATCTGCGCGGCCTCACCGGGCTTGTCCGGCACCCCGACCACGGTGATCTTCGCTTCGCCGCGCTCGTGCGCGACGCCGGAGATGATCGGGGCTTCCATAGCTTCCTCCGCGGGGATCTGGACGATCCACGTCCCGGACTTCGTCGAGAACGACGATCGGACGTGGATCGGTAGTGCATAGCGCCGGGCGTACTCGACACATCGCAAGTGCAGGATCTTTGCGCCGGCCGCGGCCATCTCGAGCATCTCCTCGTAGGAGATCCGGTCGATCCGGCGCGCTGTCGGCACGATTCGCGGATCCGCGGTGAATACCCCGTCGACGTCCGTGTAAATCTCGCAAACGTCGGCACCCAGCGCGACCGCCAACGCGACCGCCGTGGTGTCAGACCCGCCGCGACCCAGGGTTGTGACGTCTTTGGTGTCCTGCGACACACCTTGGAAGCCTGCGACGATCGCGATGTCGCCCTGGTCGAGCGCCTCGCGGATCCGGCTCGGCGCGACGTCGATGATCTGCGCCCTGCCGTGCTTGGAGTCGGTGATCACACCCGCCTGGCTGCCGGTGAAGGACCGAGCCTTCATTCCGAGGTTCGCGATTGCCATCGCCAGCAGCGCCATCGAGATGCGCTCGCCTGCGGTGAGCAGCATGTCGAGCTCGCGGGCCGGCGGCAGCGGCGAAACCTGGGCGGCGAGATCGAGGAGCTTGTCGGTGTCGTCACCCATCGCGGAGACGACCACGCACACGTCGTGACCGTCCTTGCGGGTTGCCACGATCCGCTGCGCGACCTTCTTGATGCGCTCAGCGTCGGCGACCGACGAGCCACCGTATTTTTGGACGACGACGCCCACGAGCAAACAACTCCTCGGCAGGGATGATCGCGAGCAAGTCTACCGGGGCCGGTTAGCCTGACCCTGTGGATTTCGGTCGGGGCGAGGCGGTAGGCACGCGCGGCAGGTCGCCCGGGCGGGCCAGCGCCGCAGTTTTCGCGGCCGGTCTAGGGAGCGTTCTGGCGCTCAGTTCTGCTTGCAGTAACCACTCGCATGCCGCACCGCCCCCGCCGTCCGTGCTCGCCTCTTCGTCCGGACCGAGCGCCGCGACACAGCTGGCCGCGATCGCCGCGATCGCCCGCGCCGCGCAATACACCGCGACCTACTCGGCCGACAGCTCCGACAATCCGCCGCGGGCGAGCACCATCAAGGCCTACCGCACCCCCACCAACACCCGGCTTGATATCACCGAAGCCGTTGGTCGCGTCGTGATCCAGGTCGACCCGACCGGCACCTACAGCTGCAACCTGCCTACGGACGGGACGCCGACCTGCCTGACGTTGGCGGGACCAGGTGAGCCGGTGCCGGCGAACGTCAACCCATCAGGGCAAGCCCTGTTCACCACGACCCTTGACACGCTGGCGCAGGGCGTCGACCTGACCGTTTCCACCGAAGCGCCCCGGCCGGCGGCGAACGGGATCCCCGCGTCCTCCTGCTTCGCTCTGATCGCAGCGCCCGACGGGGTGTCGCCCGGCACGTACTGCTTCAGTGCGGCCGGCGTGCTCACCCGCGCGCAGTTTCGCTCGAACGTGCTTGAGCTGACGTCCCTGACGACCGCACCCGTACAGAGCGACTTCTCGCTCCCCGCGTCCCCGTCACCGCTCGGCTCAGCCGCTGCGAGTAGCGCGCCCGCAAGTCCGGCAAGCAGCAGTTAGGCGTCTCACTTCTTACGCGACGACCGACGAGCCGGCGCCTCGGAGGAGCGCAACTCGGCCAACAGGTGATCACGATCGTCAAGCACGTCGGTGAGGAATCGGCGGGCGGCCCGCATCAGCTCCGCGACGTCGGAGGCGGCCAGCTCGTAGACGACGCTGGTGCCCTTTCGGGCCGAGACCACGATCCCGGCGCGTCGCAACACGGCCAGCTGTTGCGAGAGGGCACTCGCCTCGACGCCGGTGAGTTTGGGCTCGGCTTCGGAGGCCGTTGCCGCTCAGGTGATCAGCGGCCCTCTCGGCCAGGTCCAGGTAAACGACGCGCGAGATCCGGCTGCCGGTTCGGGCTGGGTGGCCACTGTGATCTCGGCTGCCTTCACTCCGTCGGCGGGGCCCGCGATCGCCGCGAGCGCAATTAGCTACAGCGCTGGCGCCATCACAAAGGTGGGCACCGCCACCTACACGGACGACGATCCGGTCGACCTCAGCGCGGTCGTCGCCGTCGTCACGGCGACCGGCATCACCGGAGACAACTCCGCTACCTGGGACCCGACGATCAGCATCGCCGTCCCCGGTGGCATGGTCGCCGGCACCTACTCGGCGTTGATCACTCATTCCGTCTCCTAGGCGCACGGAAAAGGACGCACCCCCACGCGTGCGACGCCGGCGACTGCGCGTAGGGCTGCTTTTCGGCGTCCTCCCTGCTGTTGCTTTCGTCCTCGGAGTGCCTGCGATGGCGTTCGGCACGACCCCGGCGCCGAGCACAACCGCAACGGCTACAGCCCCGGGCAGCGTCGGAATCAGATTGCTCGACGTTCCTGTAAGCGAAGCGAACGACCCGCGAGCACGGCTCTACATCGTCGATCACGCAACTCCAGGGGCAGTAATCCAGCGCCATGTCGAGGTTTCCAACACCACCTCGTCGAACCTCTCGATTGCGCTGTACGCCGCTGCCGCGACGATCGAAGGCACGTCGTTCATCGGCGATGCGGCGCACGCGGCCAACGACCTGTCGTCATGGACATCGGTGAGCCCGGCGGCCCCCCAGATCCCAGCAGGCGGGACGGCGGCAGCGACGGTGACGATCGCCGTGCCGACCGATGCGACGGCGGGCGAGCAGTACGCCATCGTGTGGGCGGAAGTTCGGACGTCTGCCGATGCCAGCGGCGTGACGGAAGTGAATCGGGTGGGCGTCCGCATCTATCTGTCCGTAGGCTCTGGCGTAGCACCGGCTGCGGGTTTCACCATCGGTTCCCTTACCGCGGGGCGTTCATCGCAGGGGAATCCAGTTGTCATCGCGGCCGTGCACAACACCGGTGGCACCGCGCTCGACATGAGCGGCACGCTGCAACTCTCCGACGGACCGGGAGGTCTCAGCGCAGGTCCGTTCCCTGCCGCACTCGGCGTGACGCTGGCGATCGGGGCAACCGAGCCCGTGACGATCACGCTCAACGAAGTCGTGTCGAGCGGTCCTTGGCTCGCCCGCATCGCGCTGCATAGCGGGCTCACGGAACGCAGCGCGCAAGCGACTGTCACGTTTCCGGCGAGCGGCACATCGTCGGCGGTCACGACGGTGACGACTCACCGTCACTCGGACGCCGACAGCATCGCGACGATGGCGGTGATTGCGTCAGTGATCGCGGTAGCCGGCATCGCCGTGTTGCGTCGGCGGCCAAAGGGCGGGCACTGGCTCGCCTGACGGAGCACGTTGCCGCTGGTCTAGCCGGCCAACCCCTCGACGTCCAGCCTGGCATGGGCAACGACAGATTGAAGAGCGCGCAGAGCTGCTCCGGCGTGAGTACCCCAGTGCGAGACATAGGAGAACTGCCACCACCACAGGGCCTCGATCGGGCGGCCGGCCTGATAGTGCTGCAGGCCGTGCAGCAGGTCGCCGGTGACGTCGGCGAGGTCATCGGAGAGCACGAAGTTCGCCGCGCTCGGCGGCGTCTCGTAGGGATCGAAAACTTCGACGTAGCGATCGATGGGCGCGAGCAGCGCGGCGAGGCGCTCGCGCAACTCGTCGATGTCGGGGTCGGGACCCGCGTCGGGCTCCCAGCGCTCAGTCGGGACGACGTCACCAATTGCCCCGAGCCGGCCACCCGCCAACAGCAGCTGCGACACCTCGAGGAGCAGCATCGAGACGGCACCACCCGGCTCCGCGCCGCGGGCGACCTCGCGCACCGCGATCACGAAGCTCTCGACCTGGTCGGCGATCTCGGCAGCGAAATCGCTGAGATCGTCCGACGGACCTTCGACCACCAGCTCAGACATCGATCTGTCTCCTCCCCTCAAACGCACGACCGAGCGTGACTTCGTCGGCATACTCCAGGTCGCCGCCGACCGGCAGCCCACTCGCCAACCTGGTTACCCGCAATCCCATCGGCTTTACCAACCGTGCCAAGTAAGTCGCGGTGGCCTCGCCCTCGAGATTCGGGTCGGTCGCGAGGATCAGCTCGGTCACGGTCCCATCAGCGAGCCTAGTCATGAGCTCGCGCACCCGTAGGTCATCAGGGCCGATGCCCTCGATCGGACTGATCGCGCCGCCGAGCACGTGATAGCGGCCACGGAACTCGCGCGTTTTCTCGACCGCCACGACGTCCTTGGACTCTTCGACGACGCAGATCACCGTGAGGTCGCGCCGCGGGTCACGACAGATCCGGCACTGTTCTTCTTCAGCGACGTTGCCGCAGATCTCGCAGAACCTGACCTTGTCCTTGACCTCGAGCAGGACCTGAGCAAGGCGCTTGACGTCGACCGCATCGGCCGCGAGCAGGTAGAACGCGATGCGTTGCGCGCTCTTCGGACCGACGTTCGGCAGCTTGCCCAACTCATCGATCAGGTCCTGAACAACACCTTCGTACACGCTCTACAGTCCGAGCCCGGGAAGGCCGCCCGACAGGCCACCTAAGCCTTCAGCCAGCGGGCCGAGCTTCGCCGACTGGAGCGCTGCTGCCCGCCCGGTCGCAGCGCGGACGGCGGCCAGAATCAGGTCTGCCAACGTCTCGGTGTCGGCCGGGTCGACGGCCTTCGGGTCGATCCGCAAGTCGACGAGTTCGCCTGCCCCCGTGACCGTCGCGCTGACCAGCCCGCCCCCGGCGTCGCCCACGACCCGCTCACGCGCCAGGTCCTCCTGGGCGGACATCAGCTGCTGTTGCATCTGCGACGCCTGCTGAAGGAGTTCTTGCATGCTCGGTAAGTCGCCTGACGTCATGCGTACCTCCTGTGTCGGTCGGAATGCGGGTCGGTCGGAATGCGGGTCGGTCGGAACGCGGGTCGGATCGGGGTGCGTGTCGAGCCTACGCGTGAGCGGTGACACGGGCGCTCACTTCGAGCGCCTAGCGCCGAGCGTGGCAGCATGAGGTATGGCCCGACGGACGAGCACGGCCCGCCGCATCCAGGTTGTCATCACGATTGCGGCCCTTTCCGCGCTGGCTGCGTGCAAGACCTCGACGAAGCCCGCCGACGTGAATCCAGCTCCCGGGAGCTCGGCGGCCGCCAGTTCGGCGACGCCAGGATCGGGACCGGCGACCTCAGCGGCATCCGCAGCCGCGCTAGCGTCCGAAGCGGCCTCCTCGGCTGCGGCCCAAGCCTCAGCCGCGTCGTCCTCGGCGCCCCAGCCCGCGACTCGTTCGGCCATTTCACCGGTCCCCAGGCTCCCGTCACTGTCCCCCGGCCCTACCCCGACCCCGACACCGGCGAGCGCGACCGCGAAGGCCAGCTCCTCGCCGTACGCGACGAGTTCTCCGGGCCCGCACAACGGCTCGCCGAAGCCGCCAGTCGGGATCAAGGTGCCTAGTCCGACGGCCACGCCGGCGGCCCTCACCGGGCAGAAGCTGAGCGGCAAGGTCGTTGTTCTCGACCCAGGGCACAACCTGAACAACAACCCGTCGATCAACCAGAACGTCTACGCAGGCAACGGCGTCTATAAGGCCTGCGACACCACGGGCACGTCGACGAATGCCGGTTATCCCGAGCACGCATTCACCTGGGACGTCGCGAATCGCGCGGCCGCCATCTTGCGGGCGGAGGGCGCGACCGTCATCCTTACCCGCCCCAATGACACGAGCATCGGGCCGTGCATCACGACCCGCGCGCAAATCGGCAACAACGCACACGCGAATGCGTTCGTCGCAATTCACGCGGACGGCGGGCCAGCGGGCGGGCACGGATTCTTTGTCATGCAACCGCCGCCGAACAATCCGAATGTGAACCCTGGTGGCGCGCCGCAATCACGCATTCTCGCGACTGTCATGCACGACACGTTCCACGCTGTAACAGGAATTCCATACTCGACGTACATCGCGAATGGCTATTACCCCAACACGACGACCACGGGTACGATCAACCTCTCCCATCGTCCGGTCATCACTATCGAATGTCTGAACATGAGAAATAGCGGGGACGCCGCCATCGCCACCAACTCGACGGATCGCCAGACCATTGCGGCCGGAATAGCCGCCGGGCTGACGGCCTTTCTCACCAGGTGACCGAGACTGAGACCGAAAATCTGACGCCCTGGCATCGGTATGTCCGGGCGCCATTGCGAACGTTCTCCAGCAGCGAAACCAGCGGTGCGGCGATCCTGCTCGCCAGCACGATTGCGGCACTGATCTGGGTCAATATCAACGCCCACTCCTACAACACGGTCTGGGACACGACGTTCGCCATACGATTCGGTCACGGGACGGTTAATCAAGACCTACGCGGCTGGGTCAACACCGGCCTCATGACGCTCTTCTTCCTCGTCGTCGGTCTCGAAGCACGCAGGGAATTCGATATCGGCGAACTGCGAGAACGCAAGCGCGTGACGTTGCCGTTGCTTGCCGGCGTCACCGGCATGATTGTGCCGGTCGGCATTTACCTTGCGTTCAACGGCGGCCGCAACAGTGCGCACGGATGGGGCACCGTGATGTCGACCGACACGGCATTCGCCCTCGGCATGCTGGCGCTAGTTGGTCCGCGCTTTCCTGACCGACTCAGGGCTTTCATGCTGACTGTCGTCGTTGTTGACGACGTCGTGGCGCTGCTCGTCATCGCGACCGTGTATACCAAACACTTGCGATGGATGCCGCTCGTCATTGCACTCGCACTATTTGCCTGCACGCTCGCGATTCGCGCCTTCAAGCTGCCGTACCGCATGCAGCTGTACTTGGTGGTTGGCGCCGCGACCTGGCTCGCACTTTTCAAGTCTGGTGTCGACCCGGTCGTAGTCGGCCTCGTTTTCGGCTTGCTTACTTATGCGTACTCGGCAAGCCGGCCCGCCCTCGACCTGGCGACAGAAGGTTTCCGTCAATTCCGGGAGCAGCCAACGGCCCAGCTCGCCCGGCAAGCGCGGGCCAGCGTCGAGGCGGCAATCTCGCCAAACGACCGGCTCCAGCAACGGTTCAGTCCGTGGACCACTTACGTCATCGTCCCCCTGTTCGCGCTCGCCAACGCCGGCATCCCGATCAGCACACACTTCGTGTCGACGGCGTACAAGTCCCCGATCACGCTCGGCATCGTCGTCGGCTACGTGCTCGGAAAGCCCATCGGCATCGCCGGTATGTCGTGGCTGGTCACAGCGATCACGCACCGCAAGTTGCGGCCGCCGGTCGGCTGGGCGGCGGTTGCCGGCGCGGGTGCGATCGCCGGTATCGGGTTCACCGTTTCCCTGCTGATCGCGTCCCTTGCGTTCACCGGCACCCAGTTGCAGGAAGCAAAGGCCGGAGTACTGACCGCGGCGGTTCTCGCTTCATTTTTCACCTGGGTGATCTTCCGGATCACCGAACGGCTGCCCAAGCGACAGCGCACTATCGCGCTGCTTGGCCGGTCGGAGGCAATCGTCGACCTCGCCGACGCGGTCGACGTCGAGCGCGACCACATTCGCGGCCCTCACGAGTCGCTGGTGACGCTGCTCGAGTACGGCGACCTCGAGTGTCCCTACTGCGGGCAAGCCGAGCCGATCGTGCGCGAGTTGTTGTCGGAGTTCGGCGACATCCGCTACGTGTGGCGCCACCTGCCGTTGACCGACGTACATCCGAATGCGCAGCTCGCAGCAGAGGCCACCGAAGCAGCCGACGCACAGGGTGCGTTCTGGGAGATGCACGACCTGCTCTTCCAGCATCAGGACGCGCTCGGGTTCAAAGACCTGATCCGCTACGCGGGCGAGCTCGGCCTCGACGTCGAAAGCTTCACCGACGACGTCAAGCATCATGTCGGTGCCGCTCGGGTTGCGAGCGACGTCGACAGCGCCGACCTCAGCAACGTGTCGGGCACGCCCACGTTCTTCATCAACGGCATCCGCCACCACGGCGCCTACGACATCACGTCACTCAAAGCGGCGGTCAAGGCCGCCGGTGCCCGCGCAACGATCGCCGAGCCACTCGCCGACTGAGAGGAATTCGGCTGGGTTTTTCGCTGGAAGTCAGCCGAATTCCTTCACTCGACCAAAGCGTGGACGCCGATCAGCTGAGCTCGTGCGCGAGGCCCTCGCGCCATGAGGGGTATGCGGGCTTCCACCTCAAGTCCGCCTTCGCCCGCGCGTTCGAGGTAGCCGGCGCCTCGACTGTCATCAGCGCCACACCGTCACCGCCGACCAGCTTCGCCAGCCACACCGGAAGATGCCGCGGCGGCTTGGCACCCACCATTGATGCCATCGCAGGGACCCACTCCCGCAAGGCGACCGGCTCATCGTCAACGACGTCGTAGTGACCAACGCCCCGAGTGAGTGCAGCCAGAGTTGCGGTCGCAGCGTCATCGATGTGCAGGAACTGGACGATGGTGTCTCCGGAACCGATGATCGGCAGCAGCCGCCGGCGGATCATCGCGGTCTGTTCTCCGTCACGGCTAAGCGATGTGCCAGGCCCGTAGAAGCCGCCGTAGCTGAGCACGACCCCACCACGCTCGAGCACCGCGTCGTCGAGTGATCGCATCGCGTCGCGGCCAGCGACCAGACCGGCTGGCGCGTCGCTGTCCAAGTGCGGAGCGCGGGCGAACCCGAACGCACAGAAACCCTGCGCGACGAAGCGACCGACTCCAACATCCCATGCAGCGTCGAGCAGGTTCTTCGTTCCCACTGTGCGCAGCTGGTTCGTGGCCGCGAACGCCTTGCCGAGATTGCGTGAACTCCTTCCCAAGTTCGCCAGCGCGGTTGCCTGATGCACGATCACGTCGGGCTTCGCATCAGCGACCGCGCGCCTCGTCGCGGTGGCGTCGAGAAGATCAAGCTGCACCGCGTCAGCGCCGAGCCGCGCGAGCTGATCGATCTTGGTAGGGGTGGTCGTGGTGCCGGTGACCTGGTGGCCAGTCGATACCAGCAGCGGCACCAATCGGCGTCCGATCGCACCGCTTGCGCCTGCAAGAAAAACCCTCATGACACGCCTCCGATTTCGTGGTCCTACGTATGAGACGAGGCGGCCTTCGCCCCTGTGACAACGGTTTGTCACTGGCGGGCCGGCGAAATCGTCTTACGGTGGAGAGGGAGGTAGACCATGTCGGACGACGACGAGCTGGCGCGCACGTATACGGAACTGCGTCCGTTACTCTTTTCGATCGCCTACCGCATGCTCGGTAGCGTCAGCGACGCCGAGGACGTCGTGCAGGAGTCATTCGCGCGCTTCGGGCGCGCGATCGACGATGGCGTCGTGGTCGATTCGACACGTCCGTACCTAGCGTCCATAGCGACGCGACTCTCACTCGACCACTTGAAATCTGCACGCGTGCAACGCGAAACGTACGTCGGGATGTGGTTGCCCGAACCGCTACTTACCGACCCGATGCCGGACGTCTCAGCACATGCCGAGATAGCCGACTCGTTGTCGACGGCATTTCTCGTCCTGCTAGAGACGTTGTCGCCGACCGAGCGTGCGGTGTTCTTGCTGCGCGACGTGTTCGCGTATGAGTTCGACGAGATCGCGGCCGTTGTTAGCAAGAGCTCCGACAATTGCCGGCAACTGCTCGTGCGCGCCCGCAAGCACATCAACGAGCGACGACCACGCTACGAAGCATCGCACGAGCGCAAGCGCGAACTTGCCGTCCGGTTCTTCGCGGCAGTCGAGTCAGGCGACGTTGCCGGCTTACAGACCATGCTCGCCGCTGACGTCACCTTCACCGGGGACGGTGGCGGTAAAGCGCCCGCCGTCGCGCGCGCGATCGTCGGAGCGGTCAACGTCGCCCGCTTCATGCGCGGCCTGGGCGGTCTGGGCGCGGAGATGGGCATGGTCTCGAGGCCGCTGGACGTCAATGGCGAGCCGGGCATGATCTTCACGACGGACGACGGCCTGATCCTCGGCGTACTGAGCCTCGACATGGCCGACGGCCAGGTGCAGGCGATTCACGCCGTGATCAATCCCGACAAGCTCCAACACCTCGGCCCGGTGGGAGACCTGCGCGCGCTCGTCGAGCAGACCCGCTCCCGCGCTCACCACTGAGCGCCTCGCATTCCACCGTTCGGCCTCGATACCGGGGTGCAGGTCGCTTTCCGTTCACCCAACGGTTACGTGCAATCCAACAGGAATCACTCCGGTGGTCACCAAGATCAGGTCGGGTTGGTGATGGCCGCCGCTGTGGCGGTCAGTGAGGAGACAGCCATGCAGACCAGCCCACGCCAAGGGAAGTCGAGGCTTCGCAGAGTCGGAACGGCGACCGCAATCGTCGGATCCGCGCTCGCGCTCAGCCTCCCCGTGGCCGCTAGCGCCGTGCAGCCGACCACACCGACGACGGGCTCGACCGCCACACCGATCAAGCACCTGGTCGTGATCTTCCAGGAGAACGTGTCGTTCGATCACTACTTCGGCACGTATCCCAATGCCACCAACACCTCAGGGCAGCCCTTTCACGCGGCCCACGGCACACCGAAGGTCAACAACCTCGCCGACACCAAAGGCGGCGGCGGCGGCGGCGGCGGCGGCACGTTACTGACGAACAACCCGAACAAGGACGCGGCAAATAACCAGGTCAACCCAGCGCGGCTCGATCCCGCGACGGTCAACGGGATTCTGGCGTGTGACCAGGACCACGACTACAACGACGAGCAGAAGGCGTTCGACGGCGGCAAGATGGACAAGTTCATCACGGCCGTGGGCACCGCCAGCGGGAAGAGCCCGACGGGTCAGCCGTGTAGCGGAGACGACGTCATGAACTACTACGACGGCAACACCGTCACCGCAATGTGGAATTACGCGCAGCAGTTCGCCATGAGCGACAACTATTTCGGCGCCACGTTTGGTCCTTCCGCCCCTGGCGCGATCAATCTCGTTTCCGGTGACACCGGAAACGTCGGCCTGCAGATCAACGGCGCGGCAACTGACGGCGACACCGTGAGCGACGGCAAGGGTGGCTTCTCACTCGTGTCCGATGCCCAGCCGTACTACGACGACTGCTCGACCAGGGACGCCGTCTCGCTGACAGGTGCGAATATCGGCGACGACCTCAATGCGTCCGGCCTCAGCTGGGGCTGGTTCCAGGGTGGTTTCAGGCCAACCACCACCTTCGCGACGGCGACCGCCGGCAGCCCTCAGCCGACGAGCACGTTCACCCCTGACGAGTTCAAGGGCAAGTTCGCGGTGGCCCCGGCGTCCGATCAGGGGCTGTGCAACTCGGTGCATCCGATCGGTCCGGCACTGGGCGGCACCGGCGGAACCGTCGCCGGTCCGACGAACTATGGAAACAAGGACGACTACATCCCCCACCACGAGCCGTTCCAGTACTACGCGTCGACCGCGAACCCACACCATCTCGCACCGACCTCACTTGTGGCCATCGGCACGGACACCCAGACCGTCACCGGCGGAGTGCCGCAGTTCGACACCGCGAACCACCAGTACGACACCAGTGATTTCGATGCACTCGTCGGAGCGATCTCACACGGGTACATCTCGGCCGACCACCTGCCTGCCGTCAGCTTCCTCAAGGCACCGGGCTACCAGGACGGCCACGCGGGCTACTCCGACCCGATCGATGAGCAGAAGTTCATCGTCGACGAGGTCAACGCATTGCAGCACACTCCCGACTGGTCGAGCACGGCAGTCGTCGTGACCTACGACGACTCCGACGGGTACTACGACCACGTCTACAGTGGCGTGCACAACACGTCGAACACGGCATCGGTTGCTACCCCGCCCGGCCCGCAGGACTTCCTGACCGGTACCGGCTTGTGCGGCAACACGGTGACGAATCCGCCGTTGGCGGGCGAGAACGGTCGCTGTGGGTACGGCCCGCGGCTGCCACTGCTCGTCATCTCTCCGTGGGCGAAGCAGAACTCGGTCGATCACTCGCTGACCGACATGAGTTCGATACCGAAGTTCGTCCAGACCAACTGGAAGCTGCCGCCCATCACCGGCTCGTTCTCCACCATCGCGGGATCACTGTCGAATCTCTTCGACTTCAAGTCACATCACGGCAACAATTCGCTGTTCCTGCTCGACCCCGTCACCGGCCAGCCACTCAGATCAGGGCGGCGGTAGCACTAGCGCGTTCGTCGACTGTGCGCACCGGGGCCTGAACCGTCAGGCACCTGGTGCGCGCAGTTGGCGAGTACGAGGTTGGGTCGCAAGGCCGAGCCGAGGCCGGGCAGTTAGGGTCGACTGACACTCGTCTAGCGCCCGGGAGCCGCGAACCCGATGTCCGACCCCGTCACCGAACCAGCGCTCGACGAAGCGACCCGCCCTCGTGCCCCGCGTCACGACGACGCGGTCGGAACGTCCTCGGGCCGCGCTTCGGCGCAAATGCTGGTCAGCGTGCATGCCCATCTGCGCTCCGAACTCGAGCAGATCCGGGACGTGGTCGCCGAGGTAGCAGTCGGTCGTTCGAGTGCAGCTGTTGCGCGATCATTGATCAATGAGATGTCGATGCGACAGAACTACTGGTCGCTTGGCGCGTTCTGTGCGACCTATTGCCGCGTGCTGACGATCCACCACGCACTCGAAGACGCAAACCTCTTCGTCGACCTCAAGTCACGTGATGCAGAACTCACGCCGGTGATTGAGCGCCTCAGCGAGGAACACGAGGTTGTGGCCGCCGTGCTGACGCGGCTCGACGCAGCGCTCGTCGCGATGGTTGACGATGCAGAACACCTCAGCAGGGTGCAGGACGAGGTCGATCGGCTGACCGACATCCTGCTGTCGCACCTCGCCTACGAGGAGCAGGAACTCCTGGGCCCGATCGCCCGGCTCGGCATCGGCATCTGAGCCCGCGATCGGCGCACCTGCCTACAAGTACTGGCCGGTGCGCTCGGCACCTAGGCCCTCGCGAGCCAGACGCATCAGCGTTGCCGTCGTAAACGCGTCGCCGTCGACCAACACTGCGCGCCGCACGAGCTCACGCAATGCCGCACCGCTTGCGCCGTCCGTCAGCGCAGCCACTGCCACGACGTCGATCCCCTCTGCCAACCCGCCGAGGTAGCGACGCAAGATCGACGCGCGCAACCCGGCGTCCGGTAATGGAATCTCGATGATGCGGTCGAACCGTGCGGCACGGACGGCCGCATCGTCCAACGCCTTGATGTCGTTGGTTGTCGCGACAGTCACCACACCGTCGTGATTGGTCATCGCACCGTCGAGCGCCGTTAAGAACTCGTGCAAGCCGCCGTCGCGGCCCGACCTGCGGTTGCCCACGACCAGGTCGATGTCCTCGAGCACCATCAACGCCGGCGCCAGCCGACCAAGCTCGCGGTACACCGTGCCCATGCGGTCGCCGATCGCGCGCGCGTCGCAGAACACGACGGTCACAGCGCCGACCAACTCCGCGGCCAGCACCCGGCACAGCGCGGTCTTGCCGGTACCCGGCGGACCGAACAGCAGCATTCCGCGATTCGTGCCCAATCCCATCTTGATGAGCAGCTCCCGGCGCGTGAACAACGCAGACACATTGAGGTCGATCTCGCGCCACACGGCGTCGCTGACGATCACGTCCTCGCGACGCGTGACCGGCACCTTGACCGGCATCACGCTGATGTTCCGATCGCCGTCGCCCCGTACTCGCAAGCACCTGCCGCGCAGGAATCCCTCCGCCTCCCGAGCGCGCCGACGCAGATCGTCGAGGTACGCCTTTGCAATCTCGGCGTCCTCAGCACGCGCGTGAATCGCGACCGACGGGTACTGCGCGCCTGTCATGACGCCCAACACGAGATCAGCCGGCGCCAAGGTGCCCGCGGCGAAAGCGGCCTTCAAGCGGCTCGGCACGCTCTGTACCTCATCGCCCAGACGCAGCGTCTCCCACGCCGGACTCTCGCTTGAGTACAAGCCCGCGAGCTCGATCGGCTGGTGAGCAAGCAGGTCGCCAGCGAGCGCGTGCGCCATCGCAGGAGCGGTCAACGGTCCGAGCCTCTCGTGCAGCGAGATGAGACCCGTGCCACCGCTTCGGTACAGGTGACGGTGCGCGAACTCATCGGTGTCCTCGCTCGTACGCAAGGGAATGCTCGCGTCGAGCAGGTGCGCGAGCCACGACAACGCGTCGCGAGTCTCGGTCGGCATCGACCTGGTCAACTCGGCGAGGTTCTCAACTGCTGTATGGGCACTGGCCGATGCATTAGCGGGCAGCGGGATAACTGGTGGCACCGGACTCAGCTCCTCACACGCGCGACGGGACACTCCCATCGCCTAGGCGCGCGGGAGTGTCGGTTGGCCTAACGATGGCTGGACACATAACTGATCGAGAGTAGGGCCACCTGCTGCTGCAGGCCATCGGTTATTGCAAAGCCCGGTACGCTCGAACACCTAGCGCGCCCACAGGGGGAACAAATGGACGGCAGTTTGGTCGCGCGGCACTGCCGGGGTCGGCGACTCGCGGTCTACGCCTTGGTGGTAGCCACTGCAGCGAGCGGCGCCGTGCTCGGGAAGTCCCACCCAGCAGCGGCGTGGAGCATCATCAATCCGGTGCTTCCGCGGTCGGGATCCTCAGACGGCTACGAGATCTCGACGGTTCCCACCGGCGTCCAGGCTCAAGCCATCGCGATCGACCCAGGCACGCAAACCGTGTTCGTCGGTAGCAACAAGTTGCTGAGCGTCCTCGACGAGCGGACGGGACAGGTCATTGGCACCGTGACGCTGCCCGGCTCAGTTGTCGCGTTGGCGGTCGACACCACGACCCACCGTCTCTACGCACTTCAAACCTTCCCGCAACCAGACCCAGCGAGCAGGCAGACTCCGAATCCCGCACCAGCAAGCATCGCTGTGATCGATCCGACCGGGCTCAGCGTCATCACCACTTACCCCAATCTCGGCAACGGCCCAGCCTTCCCATCGACTGGCAACACGCTGGTCGATGACCCGGTCGGTCACCGTTTGTTCAATGCCAGCGTCAACGTCACCCTCGACGGACACGAAGTACCCGGCGCGACGCAGATAGATACCGTGACCGGCGCGGTCACGGCGATCACGGGCTCCAGCGCTTACACGCCGGACTCCCTGGCGTACGACGCAAGTACCCAAACCCTCTATGCCACCGAAGAGGGTTTCCCGCGCACGGTAGCGGTCCTCTCCGTCAATGGTGTGCCGCGCTACCTTGCGTCTGTCGAGGTCGGTGCGCTGCCCGACGGCATCGTCTTCGATCCTTCTATGCAGACTGTGTACGTTGCGAACAACGATGCGACCGTTTCGGTCATCGACGCGCGAACGAACAAAGTCGTCAAGACGGTCACCGCCGGCGCCATCTTGAACGGCATCGGAATCGATACCTCGAGTCACACCGTGTTCGCCGCAAACGGAGCTGATGACAACGTCACGGTGATCGACGGGACTACGAACACTGTGACGAGCACGATCCAGGTGGGAACGCCGCAGTATGACGTGGCAGTCGACCCCACGACACATTCGATATGGACAACATCCCTCGGCACGTCCGTCACTGCACTGAACCCGATCGTGCCGCGCTTCGCGGGCCCGAATCGGTTCGCGACGGCGGTCGCGATTTCAGCGAACGAATACCCGGACAATCTCGCAAACGCCGTGGTGCTGGCGCGAGCCGATAACTTTCCCGACGCCCTGGTTGGTGCTCCTCTAGCCGCCGCAAAGAACGCGCCACTTCTTTTCACCTCGGGCACCGCATTGCCGGCAGCAACCGAGGCCGAGATTCGGCGCGTATTGCCTCGTGGCAAAGCGGTGTACTTGCTCGGCGGCCCGAGCGCAATCCCTAACCAAATCGTCGCGCAACTCACTGCGCTCGGCTACAGCCCGATCAGAATCGCCGGCGGGGATCGGTTCGAGACGGCGGTCGCGGTTGCCGACGAACTCGGCGATCCGACCACGATCTTCCTGGCTTCTGGGAGCGACTTCGCCGACGCCCTCACCGCTGGGCCAGCCGCGGCACAAGCGCACGGCGCGATTCTGCTGACCAGCCCGGGCGGCGTCGAGATCTCCACGCTCGATTACCTCGGCGCACATTCGTCGACCGTCTACGCGATCGGTGGGCCTGCTGCCGCGGCAGACCCGACAGCTACACCCGTCTTCGGCGCGGACCGGTTCGGCACCGGAATTACTGTGGCGCAGCGGTTCTTTCCGGCAGCGACAAGTGCTGGCATCGCGAGTGGTGGCGCATTCCCCGACGCACTGGCTGCGGGCGCGTATATGGCAACCACCGGTGGCCCGCTGCTGCTGACCCAACCGACCACGCTCTCGGACTCGGTGACTGCCTACTTAACCGCCGCTAAGACAACGACCACGTCGGCCGATATTTTCGGCGGTAGCGCCGCCTTGTCAGCGGCTGTGCAGACTTCCGCCGTAACGGCACTCGGTCCGTAACGAGAGCAGACTACGAGGTGATGTCGGCCGTCGTTATTCGCGACCATGCGGCGGCGGTGAAGATCGCGAAGTAGCCCAACGGAACCAACATGCCGTGCCAAAGCCGGCTCGTATTTACCTGGCTCCGCAGCAAGGTGGAGAAGTCGAGCCAGTGGTGCGTGAGCAGCATGCCACGTATACCGCCCAACTGCGGGACGGCGTCGAGCACCGTGAAGATGATGGCGAGCACGACCGTGGCGGCCATCGCGCCGACCGGCACCTCGGTGAGTGTCGAGAAGAACAGCGCAATGCCCGCGAGACCGAGCAGGTCGATGAACACGTAGCCCGCGACCCCAAGCGATCGCAGTAACCCGTTGCTGACCGACACCGTGTCGCCCGAGAGAAGCGTCATGCCATGGGTGCCGAACAGCGAGACGCCAAGCACAATGCCGATCACCGTCACCAGCGCGATGCCAGCGATGATGAAGGCGATCACGCCCGCAGTCTTCACCGCCAACAATCGGGTGCGCGAAACTGGGACCGTGAGTAGGTAGCGAAGCGTCCCCGTATTCGCTTCGCCCGCGACCGCGTCACCAGCGACGACGGCGACCGCAACTGGCAAGAAAACGGGCAGGCACAGCGTCAATGCGGCGAACGCAAGGAACAATCCGTTACTCGTGATCTGACCGATAAACGCTGGTCCACCGCCGCCACGCGGAGCACTCACCTTGACGGCCACACCGATCAAAACCGGAACGGCGCCGAGCACGGCCAGGATCGCGATGTTGCGCCGACGCCGAAAGATGATCGAGGTCTCGCTGAGGAACTGGCGAAGAAAGACTCCGTGGTAGCGAACGCGAAGCGCAGGCGGCGCGTGCAGGTCAGCGACCATTTCAGCGGACGACATCGAAACCCTCCCCCGTCAGCTTCACGAACAGATCCTCGAGAAGCGGCCGCTCGACGTGTAACCCGCGCACCGCGACGTCCGACCGAACGAGTGCTGCATTGATGACGTCGGGAGTGCGATCACCCATCGCCACCAACAAGTGATCCGCAGTGTGGTTCTCCACGGAGAGTCCCAACTGCGCAAGCACCACGAGTGCACCCTCGACGTCCGGAGTTTCGACGCGCAGCAACGCGGCCGCGACCCCGAGCACCTGATCGAGCTGACCCTGTCGCAACAGCTTGCCGGCACTCATGATGCCGACGTGTGTGGCGACCTGCTCGATCTCGGCGAGCAAATGGCTCGACACCAGCACGGTAGTTCCGTCGGCGGCGAGCTCGCGAATGAGCCCGCGCACCTCGCGGGTGCCTTGCGGGTCGAGGCCGTTCGTCGGCTCGTCGAGAATCAACAGATCCCGCGGCCTCAGCAACGCGGCGGCAAGGCCGAGCCGCTGTTTCATACCGAGCGAGTAACGCCGATACGTCTTTTTCGCAGCCGCCGACAGTCCCACTCGCTCCAGAGCAGAACCGATGCGTGAAGCGGACGTCGAGGGGTCGGTGCTGGCGTCGTAGGCGTCGAGTCGTCGCAAGTTGT
>Ga0208717_1000164_pt1 | contig 31360 bp, 19 predicted proteins | sample NGESurF53shallow_FD_184489 | JGI IMG/M metagenome (GOLD analysis project Ga0208717, IMG submission 184489) | Arctic peat soil microbial communities from Barrow, Alaska - NGEE Surface sample F53-3 shallow (SPAdes) | ecosystem: Environmental > Terrestrial > Soil > Wetlands > Peat ... | reverse complement strand
ATTTTTATAAACAGCTAAATGCTATGGACTGCGGCCCCACCTGCCTGCGCATGGTAGCCAAACATTATGGAAGGCATTATAAAATTGATACGCTCAGGCAAAAAGCAGGATTCTCCAAAGCAGGAGTTTCATTATTAGGTATCAGCGAAACAGCAGAAAAGGTTGGTTTCAGGTCAAGAGGTGTGAAGATCACTTATGAACAACTAAAAGAGGTACAACTTCCCTGTATATTATATTGGGATCAAAACCATTTTGTGGTTTTGATTTCGATATCAAAAAATAAAGCAAAGGTCGCAAATCCTGCACATGGCATTGAAAACTATAAATTTAAAGAGTTTTCTGATCACTGGATATCTTCCGAAACAAAGGGCAACGAACAAACGGGAATTGCTTTGCTACTCGAACCTACGCCTGCTTTTTACCAAGAGGAAGGAGAAAAAGAACGTAAGCTTAACTGGAAACTGATATTGCAATACCTCGCCCAAAGTAAATGGCAGATAACCCAGGTATTTGCTGCATTATTGATCACTTCACTCATTCAGTTAATTTTTCCTTTCCTTACCCAGAGTATTGTAGATACTGGCATTGACGCGCAAAATCTGCAATATGTAGTTATTGTATTGATAGCCCAACTAACACTTACTTTCAGTAAAACAATTGTTGACTTTATCCGTAGCCGCCTGTTGCTCAGAATTTCCAATATTCTAAACCTGCAGATACTTTCTGATTTTTGGATCAAACTTACCAAACTCCCTCTTTCTTATTTCGATGTACATCACACAGGCGATACCCTACAAAGAATAGGCGACCAGAGACAAATACAAAGTTTTCTTACCGGCTCGGCATTAAACACATTATTTTCTGTTTTTAATTTTATTGTTTATGCAATAGTTTTGATGATATATAATGTCCAATTGTTTTTTATATTTATGATTGGAAGTATTATTTATTTTGGATGGATACAATTTTTTTTAAAGATCAGGCGTAAGATTAATTACCAAACCTTTTATCTTTCTGCCAAAGAAAATAACGCCACACTACAGCTTATTCAGGGAATGCAAGAAATACGACTCAATAATGCTGAAAAACAAAAACGCTGGGATTGGGAAAATATCCAGGCTTCAGTTTTTAAACTGAACTTTAAAAATCTCAATTACAATCAATGGCAACAGGCCGGTGCTACGCTGATAAACCAGGTACAGGATCTGGCCATTAGTTTTATTGTAGCCAAATTAGTAATAGACTGGCAACTTACGCTGGGAGCCATGCTTGCCGTACAGTACATCATTGGCCAGTTAAGCGGGCCGGTAAATCAATGGGTAGGTTTTGTACAAAGCGCTCAGGATGCCAAAATAAGTATGGAACGGCTGAACGAAATTCATCAACTGGATGAGGAAGAAGATCCCAATAAAGTTTATACAACTCAACTGCCTGATGATAAGAGTATCCTCTTTAATAACGTATCTTTTACATATCCCGGCGCAGGGAACGAACCGGTACTTAGAGATATTAATTTGCATATCCCCGAAGGAAAAGTAATTGCTATTGTGGGAGTGAGCGGCAGCGGGAAAACCACTTTGCTGAAAGTGCTTTTGAAAATATACCATCAATATGAAGGGGAAATAAGAGTAGGCGCCGTTGAAAAAGGCAGTAAGCGAAGAGGTGGTTTAAAATTTGAGAATATAGATAATCACCTATGGCGCGAAATGTGTGGCGCAGTAATGCAGGATGGTTATATTTTTAATGATACTATTGCGAGGAACATAGCCGTGGGGCAGGAGGAGATAATCTACAGCCGATTAATGAGTAGCTGTGAAACAGCCAACATACTTTCATTTATAGATAGTCTCCCCAATGGCTTTTTTACAAAATTGGGCGCAGAAGGCGTGGGTTTAAGTCAAGGGCAAAAACAACGCTTGCTCATAGCGCGATCTGTTTATAAAAATCCGGCATATCTTTTTTTTGATGAAGCTACTAATTCATTAGACGCCAATAATGAAAAAGAAATAGTAGAAAATCTAAATAAATTTTTTAAGGGAAAAACGGTAATTATAGCTGCGCATCGCCTAAGCACAGTAAGGAATGCAGATAAAATAGTAGTGCTTGAGCAAGGGGAAATCGTAGAGGAAGGAACCCATGCGGATCTTACTGAGTTGCGTGGAAAATATTATGAACTGGTGAAGAATCAGTTGGAGTTGGGTACTTGAATGATGAATGCCGAATTTTTGAACAGTTACCTAAGATATTCCCAAGATTCCTTAATGATAAAATAAAAAATAAGGGATATAAAACAAGAAAGTAAAAGTAGAAAATCATGAAAGGATTCAATGGTAATAACTACTGATGCAATCTGTGGAATAGAAATATAAATGTAAAAGTCGAATCGACAATTTAATTAATAGGCTATGCAGGAAAACAAAGAAGATGAACAGAATGAAAAAAAAGAAAATCGTTCTGAAAATAATGCTATCAAAATATTTCATCAACGCTCAGAATCAGCACAGGAAATCATAAGCCGTCAACCTGGTTTTATAGAAAAATGGGCATTGATGTTGTTTCTTACCATATTAATTTTATTAATTAGCGGTGCCTGGTTTATTCGGTATCCTGATATCATAGAAGCATCAGGAACACTTACCGCTACTAATGCACCTAAAGAAATTATTTCTTTACAAACAGGAAGGTTGATAAAACTATTTGTGAAGAATGGAGAAGTGGTAAAAAAAGGAGAAATGATTGGATTGATTGAAAGTACTGCCAATGCTAATGAAGTGCTTGATCTTTCCAAAAAATTAGATAGCGGCTTTTCGCTGCTTATGCAGAATAAATCAGAAGAAATTTCCAGCTTATTTAATGTAAACTATCAAAATCTTGGAGAATTACAGGTACCCTATCAAACCTTCAGTACTGCGTTACAACAGTATAATGATTATCTAGCGAATGGTTTTTACTTGAATAAAAAGGAATTACTGTTAAAAGAGATGGGAACGCTAAAGCAAATGAACGTATCTATTGAAAATCAAAAAAGCTTGTCGAACGTCGATGAAGATTCTGAAAAAAGATCATTGGCAATGAACAAAATTCTCTTAGATGAGAAAGTTATTTCAGCAGAGGAATACAGGGAAGAGAATAGTAAGTATTTGAGTAAAAAAATGACTATTCCCCAACTAAATTCGAATATTTTAAGTAATCAAAACATGCAAAGAGATAAACTGACAGAACTGGAGCAATTGAAACATGATATCATTCAACAAAAAATAATTTTTGAGCAAGCTCTGCGAACACTAAAAAGCAATATAGATGGTTGGATACATAACTATATCATTCAGACACCTTTAGATGGTACTGTGTTTTTTACAATGCAATTGCAACAAAATGATTTTATAGAGGCAGGAAAATTGTTAGGATATATAAACCCGCCTGATAGTAAATTCTATGTTGAAATTTCTTTGCCCCAAAACAATTCAGGCAAAGTAGATACTGGGATGAAGGCGCAACTTAGATTTGATGCTTATCCATACCAGGAAACAGGAATAGTAAAAGGAACGGTGGACTATATTTCTCCAATAGCTACCGATAGTGGTTTTCTCGCAACTGTACGACTTGAAAATGGTCTTTTCACCAATTTAAAAAGGAAGATTCAATTTAAAAATGGATTAAGAGCACAGGTTTTGATAATCACAAAAAATATGCGGTTGCTGCAAAGAATGTATTACAGTGTGGTGAAGGCAACTTCGCCGGGGAAATAATTTTTGTTTACTGAGGTTTAGGTAAACGCTTTAGTTACTCACTTACATCCCACCCGCTTTCATTACCGATCTTAAGTAAAACTATAATAATCTTTCTTTAAAGCTGACAATTTAAAATTGCCCAACAAATCATGATTTTTAATGCCCAATTAAAAAGATAAAAATGATTTGTACTGAAACCAATAAATACTTAATTTTGATTTGAAGTCAAACCAATAGAATGGAGAAATTGTTTCAATATCAAGCTGGGCTGCTACAAGGCATATCCAATAATTTCAATAGATATCTTTTTGAGAAGATTCAATGGAATGAACGTTTTGTGGGTATCAAAGGATTAAGAGGTGTGGGAAAAACAACTCTTCTGCTTCAATACCTTAAATATAATTTAATTGATACTAATAAACATCTTTATGTAACGCTGGATCATCCTTATTTTTATTCCAACACTTTATATGATCTGGCGCAATCTTTTTATCAACTGGGTGGGCAAACCTTGCTGGTAGATGAGGTTCATAAAATGAAAGACTGGTCAAGGCAAATTAAAATCATTTTTGATGGATTGCCTGGTTTGCAACTAATTTTTACCTCATCTTCTGCTTTAGACTTGTACAGAGGAGAATCAGATTTAAGCCGTAGAGTGCTCACTTACCAATTAGCCGGGTTATCCTTTAGAGAATACCTGGAGTTGTACCATAACATTCATTATCCCCGGATTGAATTACAAGATCTATTGCAAAATCACAATTCTCATACAACTGCTATCGCTAATTTATGCAAACCACTGGCCTTGATAAAAGATTATTTGCGAAGAGGTTATTTCCCTTTTAGCAAAGGATTGTCTGAAGAGAGTTTTGATGTACGTTTAGTTCAGACGCTTGAGGTGGTATTAAATGAAGATTTATCGTACGTAGAAGGATATACCACAGATAACATTTTTAAAATCAAAAAGTTGCTGGGTATATTAGCAGAATCGGTTCCTTTTACTGCTAATATTTCGTCCATCGCAGATAAACTTACTATCGGTAGAAATACCATTAAGGAATATTTGCATGCTCTGGAAAAGGCGGGGTTACTTAATTTTTTAAACAGGAAGGGAAAAGGTGTAAGCATATTGCAAAAGCCGGATAAAATTTATCTTGAAAATACTAATCTTTCTTATACTTTAAAATCACAACCGGACGCAGGAACACTTCGCGAAACGTTTATATTGAATCAATTGAAAAATTCAGGTAAAAAGATATACCTACCTGATGAAGGTGATATAGTTGTTTATGATCAGCGGCACTATTATACCTTTGAAATAGGAGGGAAAAGCAAATCGAACAAACAAATAAAAAACAAACCAAATAGTTTTATTATTGCCGATGATATTGAAACCGGCTATTTAAATAAAATCCCGCTTTACTTATTTGGTTTTTTATACTGATTAAAAAATGAAAAAATGATTCCAATTGAATCGTCTTTCAGACCAAATAGAAACTTATTTCTGTATTCAGGCAATCTTTAAATTATTTTTAAAAGATGTCAGCACATCTGTTGTCTTTCTTATCGCATCCTGCTCAAATCCTGCTAAATAATTCTTTGTAGTTTCTAAAGATGTATGCCCCAAAGCTTCACTTATAAATTCTGTAGACACTCCACTATTTTTTAAAATTGTAGCAAAACTATGGCGTGCATAATAGGTGGTTATCGGTTTATCTATTCCAATTTGTAAAGCTATCTGCTTCATGTGTTCATTTATTAAGTGTGTTAGCAGTTTGATATCGTCTCTTTGTTTTTCTAAAGTCGTTCCAGGTTTTAAAAAAGGGAAAATATAAGTTTCTGATGAGAGTTGGTTTTGTCCCCACTTAGTTATTATGCGTTTTGCATCTTCTTTTATTGCAACCCGTATTGGTTCAGGATTAGATCGTCTTGTTCTGATAGTTTTAGCGCGATTGAATACAATAAAATCATCTTCAATATTTTTATATTTTAATAGACAAAAATCCTTAACATTTAATCCATTGCATAGGTATATAAAAATCCAAAAATCCCGGCACATAGCATCTACACTTCTTTCTTCTGGTTTATAATTATAGATCTTAGAAATTTCACCTAATGTGAGCGCTTTTTTTATATTTCGTCCCGTGGGAATTATATATTTTCTTTTCCCAAAAGGATAATCTTCGATTCTCATCATTCCATGTTGCATGGCGACATTCATAACAGCGCGCAGAGATCTTAAATAAATACCAACAGTTGTAATCGACTTACCCTGAGCTACAAACCAACGTTCATAACTTCTAAGAAACTCGGGAGTAATCTGTTCAAATTTTAATAGTGATTTGAATTTATGAAGCGATACGCAAGCATTATTATAAGAACTGCAAGTACCTATTTGGCCATTGGCTTTAAGTTCCTGAATATATGCATCAAATGCTGATCGCAAATTTATGACTGGAATTTTTTTTGGGAAGAATACTTCTTCAAATTTTAAGAATGAAAAACCCTCCAGGTTGTCGCAACATTTTTGGGCCTTAATTTGAATTTCGGTTAATGCAAGATTCGTTTTTCTTAATTCACCTCGTACCTTATTTTCCATCATTAGCAAATAGTCATTTAAACTTGCATTGTAACCCGTTGCATAATATTTTCTTTTCCCCTGGTAGGTAACACGTAATTTTAAAGGGTAGGTAACATTATCTTTTATTCTGCGTTTATCGGGTACGATAGTTACTGTAATATTTCTTTGTTTCATGGTAAAGAGTTTTTTGCATTTGATACATGATTTGATACATGTTTTTCAAAAACGATAATAAATATTCAGAAACAAAGAAAACGAATAATTCAATACAACCCAATAGTGTAAAGGCTTTCAGGCAATAACTGAAAGTAATTCAAAACAACTGAAAGGATATTTTTTGAGACTCATAATCAGGTGGTCCCAGGTTCAAGTCCTGGTGGGCCCACCTGAAAATCAGCTACTTACGAATATTAATACGTAAGTGGCTTTTTTATTTCACCAACAATTTCACCAACAAATTTTTCGGTTGGAAATTATTTTAATTCTTACCAATACCTTTGAATTGGCAAATTATTCAACTCTTACTTGGGTTAAAATCTATATGGCATTGCCATTAAAATTTTAAAAAAGGACACACATTTTCTTAAACGTTTTTTTCAAACCAGGTTATTAGCAAAAAACATTCTTCATTAACTTTATTTTAATCATCATAATTTATTTTAAATTGCGTCTTATTAAATTATGAGGCCCGATTATCCTTCTAAAATTTTTACTGATAAATCAGACAATTATTATTGCCTGATGGAGGCTCTTGTTGCCGATTCAACTCTTTTAAGCTAACCATTTTCATTTTTAAAGTAGGTTTTTTGATTCTCTATTGCTGGTGAAAAAGTAGTTTGAATCATATAACTTATTACCACTTTTCCCTTCTCAGGAGTTTTTCTTTACGAGCCTTGTCTTATGAGTTTGACATTGATTATAGCGATATTAATAAAATTGAAAAAGGACAGAAAAATATAACACTTACAACTATAATTGAATTAGCTAAGGGATTATCAGTGCAACCAAAGAAATTATTAGATTTTGACCTTCCTAAGGACTAATAATTTACAGTAAATCAAAGAAATAAATAAAAACCTCATTTTTAATTATTCAGAGTGAGTAATTGCGTTTGTTCATGCCTGTTATACAGATTTTGTTTTGCAATAAAAGGAGGAATAAAAGAATTTTTGATTTTTAAATAAAGGAATTATTTGAGATAGTTAAACAATTACGATTAGGTGTTGCTGCTATACTGGTTTGGATTGCAGTAAACAGGCAAATAATTGGAATTTCTGTTTTTCTTTTAATAAGAGAATTATCTGTGTAGTAAACAACTGTGCTTATGCGTGTATGTTATGCTGTTTCAATTTTGCAGTAAACGGACAAATAGAAGAGATTTTTATTTTTGATTTTTAAAAGATAAAGTTTAATTTAAACTGTAAGCGATAGCGCTTATGCGTTACTGTTATTATGCTTTCTTTTCCAGTAAACGAAAGAATAAGGGGAAACCGTAAAAACTTTAAACAGGCACCGGAGGAATTTTATATAAACAAAAATGTTTGCGTTACCGGGAAGTTAAAGGAATTTATTTAAAGGTAAACCTCAGATAGTGGTAAGTACGCCCGATGTGATAGAAATAGAGTAGAAAGTAATATTCGTTTATACATAACTGTTATAACCTGGCATATCTTTCTTCAAGAAGAGCTCTATACTTTTCTTTGTACGTATCGGATAAAAATGAATTATGAATCCACTCCAGGGCAATAGATTTATTTTTAAAGAATCGTATGAATACTCCATCCACCTGCCTGGCATTCAGACCCATGCCCTTTCCAAACCTCTCGAAATGTTCCCGTGTCAGCTTTTTCCTTTTCCCTTCAATAGTTAATGCCAATTCCTCTGTGTCAGTTGGGTTAATTATAGCTACATTAAAGAGGTCATAGGCGGGAGCAAGGACCCATTCAGTTCCTTTATTTATCATGGGAAAATTTTTCAGGTGCATATCATTGTTCCCCGAAAGGAAACTAAAAATGCTTAGTTCAAAAAAGTAGAGTTTATCCAATAAAGTATTATCCGAATAGGCGCTCAGCGCTTTTCCTATTTTCTCCATAGAGCTTTTGTATTTATCAAATGCTTCCAGTACCTGGAACATATCCAGCATGTGAATTTTTTCTCCGTTTTCAGTCCGGTCAATCCGCCTGGTGATATAAGAAAGTTCCCCCGATTGCAGCCGTATGAGGGAGGATTTTACTGTGGGCAAGGCGAAAGCTTCAGCAATCCGCATCGTTACATGTTCATTCTGTGGCATTTCAGGATATTCGCGGGATGGAGGCTTCAGAATAAAATTCCCCCCCAATGCTCCTACAACGGTCAGGCGACCTTTATTTCCATCTTCCATAACTTCTTGCACCAGAGTCAGTGATAGTTTGGGTTGTACACCCGGTACTGTAACACTTCGCTCTACAATATTTTTTGCCAGTTCGGCCATCTGATCCAGTGTATAGTCCAACAAAGGCGCTTTCTTTGTTCCAAAAAATTCCAGGCTGCAATGCTCATGGAAATCATTCTTTGTGTCTTTTTCAAGAGACTTGTAACAGTATAAACATTTCTTATTCATCATCATCGGGTATTTGTACAACACTCACTGCTCCTATACAATTCCTGCAGCACGCCAGCAACAAGCCCATCCGGTCATTTTGATTTATTTTCCAGCTTTTTGATGCAATATCCAATAGCCATCCTTCAGGAATGAGCCCTTCAAAAAAAGGGAATAGCCTGGTATCAGTATAGGTTGTATTAGTTACCGGCATGGTAAATGTGATAAACCATTGGGGATATTTTTCAATATATTTGGTATCATATTGAAAAGAGTAGGTTCCCTCGTTAGTCTCTGTGAGAATGCCCGCCAGCTCGTCTTTGTAATATATGGATGCCTTCCTCATAAAATATCGGATATATTTTTGTCGTGTAATTCCCTGCTTTTAACTGGTGCCAGTGTGTGCCCGAACATTTTCAGTACCTGGTTCACTTTTCCCAGGTTTAAATTTTCTTTACCCTGCTCAATTTTGCGTATGACCGTCAGTGCCACACCAGCCCGCTCGGCAAATGCTTCCTGGGTAAGGTGCGCTTCCTTTCGCTTTTCTTTTACAAATTCAGATAGCGACTTCATTATATGCTTTTGCATTCTTTTATGCGAATTTAAACAAATTATATGTAATTAGATATAATATGTGAACGATTATATTTTTTATATGTAATTAGATATAATGGCAGAATTTAACCAATTTTCAGGATGCGGCAAGGAAATAACCTAAATACCGATAAGTTAAGCGAGACTACCCAGAAAAAAAACTAAGAAGTAGTATTCGTTTATATATAACTGTTATGACGATACTTCCGGTAAATGGACCAGGCATTTATATTTATTTGGGAATCTAAGAATTTCCCTGCTGTTGATGCCTGCCAGCAATTCTTTTAAAATTTTAGTTAGATTCAATTGTTTAAAAACGGTTCTACATGCACCAAAACATTTATAACTCTTAACTTACTTTCAAGAAGAGCATCTTTTACCAAATGTGCGATACGATGACCTTCCGTAACACTTAAATCGCCATCCACTTCAATATGAATATCGACATAATAGTCAAAACCCATCTTTCTTACATAGCATTTCTCTATGCCTATTACCATAGTAACATCTCCAGCTATTCTTTTTACTTTTTCAACGATTTCATTAGAAGGGGCAGCATCCATAATTTCTGACAATGCCGGCCTCAGTATTATAATAGCATTGTAAAAAATTAGTGCAGAAGCAACAAGCGCCGCCCAATCATCTGCGCCTTCATAACCCTTACCGCCAATTAAGGCAATAGAAATTCCAATGAAGGCTACTATAGATGTGATTGCATCGCTTCTATGATGCTGTGCATCTGCTTTTACTGCCTGGCTGTTTATTTTATTTCCAACTCTTAAAACATATCGAAACATACTTTCCTTTATTCCAATCACAATCAGTAGTATCCATAAAGTAAAGCTTTTGGGCAATGCATGAGGTTTCCCTATAAAATGTATTGAATGATAAGCAATCAATGCAGCAGCGCCAATTAAAAAGAGAGAAACTGCAATAGCCGCTAATGGTTCTGCTTTCCCATGTCCATAAGGATGTTCTTTATCTGGTTGTTTTATTGCTATCCGTAGTCCCAACCATAACAATCCGGAACTTAAAATATCTGCGCCTGATTCAGTTGCATCTGCAATTAAAGCATAGGAATGTCCTAAGTGACCGGAAATTCCCTTTACAAAAATCAGTACTACACTTACAGCAATGCCATATAACGTTGTTCTTATGGCAATTGAAGAAGGATGAGTGTCAATATGATCCATACAACTTTATATGGTATTAATTGATTGAATATTTTTGTTTAGGAGAAAGTAAAAGTAAATTATAATTACCTCACATCGGCATCACGGGCAATTCCCAATCTAAAGTTGATAAAAGATGCAAATCATTCTGAACAATTTTACCGTTTCATTTCATTTTTATTTCCATCTTCTTCTCTTTCGCTTTCCTCCCATTTTCGGATTTTAGTAAAAGGTAATTTTAAAAGTTTGCCAATCGCTGGTTGATTTTTTTTCCGTCGTTAATAGATTGTTCTGCTTTTATAATACCTTCGCTCCCATTATGGGGGTGCCTTGCATTTGAGAATGCTGAAACAGGCTGAGATTATACCCATTGAAACCATAAGTTTCAGGAACCTGATCCGGGTAATGCCGGCGTAGGAATTAGATAGTCCCATACATACCTCCGTGTGATTATTAATTAAGGAATGTTTCAATGTCATACTGGTTTCATGTTTTTATAGTTGAACTTAAAAATATAGGTTGGCTCGAGTGGACAGGCGTAGGATTTGGCGTTGCGGAAGTATTATTTGCCAAAGCCAATAAAATCTGGCTTTATCCGGCAGGAATTATTTCAGTGATCATCAGTTCTTATTTATTTATTATCAGTGGCCTTTATGCTGAAAGTGTTTTGAATCTTTATTATTTAGTAATGAGTATTTACGGCTGGTGGTTGTTAAGTTCTTGATTAGGAAGGTAAAACAATTAGGTTAATCAGAAAAATTCTTTTTGGATATGCCTCTGCGTCTCCAGATCTTGATCAATCCAAATAATCTTTATTTTCAATTCTTATTTTTTAAGTAATTACCTGTTATGAATTATAATAAACTTTGCCGATGCCTGGCAATAAACTCTTTAATTCAGACGAGGCGAAGAAAATACTGAATCTTTTATTCTGTCAACTTTCAATCCATCTTTAGGCTTAGTAATCTCTTTTAAAATTACTGAAAGAACCAACCCGTAGAGGACGAATCCTACAAACACGATATACCCGGGCTGAAGAGAAGTGTGATTGGTAGTGATGGAAGAAATGGTGTCGGTATGAATATCCAGGCCCTTTAGTTGGCTATAAATGATACCATTAAATCCTATGTAAGCCATTAAAATAGCCACTACCATTACATCGGCCATGCTCCACTTACTTGATTTGAAAGCAAAGAATTTTACCAATTTACCTTTTGACCATTTTCTGTTGGTCATCAGGTAAATACCAGCGCCAGTTAACTTGGCAACCGGAAAAAATACACTGAAGCACAAAATAAGTAGCCCTACCAGTACAGAATCGACTCTGCCTGTATGCAACAATAAAATGACAACATCAAATATGCTTTTGCTTTGAAAGAAAAGTACCTGGTTATGGAAAGAGACGGTTTCACCCAATAATTGAAAATCCAGGGATTGAATGCGCGCATCCACTTCTATCATGGTAGTAGTGAGGCCTGTCACCAATACAATGATAGCGGCTAAAATGCATAGCATGTATAATACAGAATGCAATTCTTTTTTATTTCTACAAAACCACCATAAGGCCAATGTAATTAATATGCAGCCGAGCATACCGAACGAATAATTATAATTGAGGTAGTTAATCTCATGGATCAGCCTTCTTGTGTTATTATCAAAATCTTCAGAATTCTGCGCGTGATATTTTTTAAAGAGGGAATCGGTAACATAAGTTTGCTGCAATTGTGAACTGTCAAATGTTTGCCCGCCTAATTCCTGAATTTCACTTTGGGCCAGGCCTTTCAATCTTTTTTTACTGGATGGTTTTTGTATATCTTCCAAAATTTGTCTGGCAAACGCCGGTACCTGTTGATGCAATTTGTCCTTATCTACGAAGAGGTTGAAGGCAGCTTTCTTTATTTTATTACCGAGGGATTTTTTGGGCTCTTCTATTATACTGATTGCTTTATCGAGAAGCGAATTTAAAATTTGTTCAATTTCTTTTTCAAGTTCTTCCTGCTGATCAACCGTAAGATTAAAAGTTTGTATTCTGTGGGTAACAATATCCTCAATTTTATCGCGCCATTTACCGGCAGATAATATCCCAAACGTAATATTGTTGATCGTACTGTAATCTTCTTTTACTGCTTCCTGTTGGGCGGAAAGCGCATGTACCTTGTATCCACAGTATGCAAGAAATATTAGAATAAGAGAAAAACCTGCAATAAGAAGAATCTTTTTTTTTGATAAATGTCCGTTTTGACGAGAAGCCATATTTTTTTAACACAAATAATCAGACCAATAAATTGGTTGAGTCATTTGATTTAAATAAAATAGATTAATACATACACTACAAATTCGATTTTATAAAAAATGGGGCTTACAAAAAATATAAGACCCATTTGTCATTAAAACAAAATGCACTTCTCATGCATTTTACTCACTCAGAGCTTCTTTATTTACGGATGATTCTGCGACGAATTACAATGGTTTGGATTTGTGCCAAAGGCTCAAATCATCTCATTATTCAAAAGGTATTCCTGTTATTATTATTTCGGGTTTTTGCAATATAGCAGAAAGCAATATTATTAATGAGTAAGGTGTTGAAGAATTTATTGCCAATCCGATTTAATTTTAAGAAATGGTGCTAAAAATAAATTCAGCGCTTTTAAAAAATCGGAACAAAACAATAAACAAAATCAATTCTTCCTGTTGCAATGAACCCCGCAGAGATTAAATTGTCATACTAAAAAGTGTCATCAATCACATTTAGTAATTTCTTCTTCCATAGTTTTCGCTGTATCGGAATTGCGGTCTTCTTTGATCAGTCACTACCACATCCCATTCTTCGATTTCCTCCACTTCAATGTTTATTTTATCCGGATCGGAATCCGAAGTTTGTTGAGTTGTTTGCTGAATGGAATCGTTACTGGTTTGTTGACTGAGTTGGTCATTTTTATTTTCAGTCATTTTATTTTGATTTAGTTTGAAAAATATAGCAAAGCCAGAAGCTACTATGTCTGCAAATAGCCATTGAGCCAGTTACCTGTCTCTACAATCAAGTAACAAATGGTCCAACTTTGATCATCAAAGTAAAACTCTTTAACTTTTCCTATTTCGCCATCAGTAGCCCCCGTATAACCGACTAAGCTTTTAATATTTCTTTTCATTTTATTTGAATATTAAATGGCGTTTTTTCATCCGATTCAATTATCGTGCCATGTCGTTAGTTAGTTCCCGGCAATTTTTTTAAGAACGCCTCATGGTTTTTGAAAATAACCTGCCGAAGTTTTTAGCTGACTATATGTTATATCGATTATCCATCCGTGATATTCTAATTCCTTTAAACTAAACGACTTTTATATTCCTGATTTTTTATGGACAGGCTGCCATTATACCACAAAAATATCGGACAGTATAAAAATTATAAAAGGAATTACATCATTCACACTTTTGAGGCCAGTAAAATTTGTTTAAATTTTATTTGCGGGGGGCATATATTGAAAACAGGGCTGTAGCAAAGATCCTTAAAATACATCCTATAAACGACAGTTATCGTATATAAATTAGACCCTGATTTTATTCGTACCTGCTTTTAATAACTGTTAAAATCATTTTAATCCTTCCATTTGGCATTATCTGGTTAGATGAATCGGCAGATTTCAAGCCGTTTTTCGAAGCACATATCAGTAAGGAAGCGGATGTTGTAACTGATGAGTGGACTGGCTATAAGCCTTTGAAAAAAGATTACCCCAAATTGAGGCAGATACCTTCAAATGGTAGCGGTGAAAGGCTACAAGGATATTTAGATGAATACCATTTTCGCTATAACAGAAGAAATAGGTTAGATACAATTTTTGATGTGATTACTAGAAAAATGGTAAACACCAATACGGCCAGGTTAGGAAGGAAAAGAAAACGTGCGACCTAAGCGATTATACCTTTAAAACTATTTCGGAGTACCTGTTCCACTAGTCTGTATCCGATTCTCTTCCTGCTGTATTCCTGTATTTTTATATTGGTTTACTTTTATTTTCTGATTACCAAAGTTCCAGGTGAAGGTAAGATTGGCGGCACGATCCAGGAGGTGAAATTCGGAATTAGCATTAATACCTCCAAAGTCTATTTTACCCTTGAATTGCATAGTTTGAAAAACATCCTGCACATTAAGTTTCAATGTAGCCTTATCTTTCATTAAAGATTTTGCAATACCTGCTGATACCATCCCCATCGGGCTGATAATAGAGGGCCCCATGATGGAAGTGCTTTTATACATACCGCTTAAATCACCTTTCCAGCCATGAGGGAGTATGAAATTTTGTTGTGTATATAACATAAAAGAAGTAATTCCTTTATTCAAAGCAAACCCATCGTAAACACCTTTATATAAATTGTAATAACCTTGCAGGCTATTGTAGGTATGCCACCAGGGTGTTATATTTAAAGGGATGCCCAGTGTTAAGGTCAGGTTATCCAATGTACTCAGGTTATCCATTGTTTGATAGGTGACATGCGTAGAATCGTTCTGCCTGATGACCTGGGTCATAATGTCGCTGGTTTTACTATAGCTCAAAACGGCCGAATACTTTTGCTTTAAAGTATAGGATAGTTCAGCAGAGTTTATGAATTGTGGCTTCAGGTATGGATTGCCTTCGCGATAAGTATATTCATCTATATAATAAATAAATGGATTCAGGCTTTGATAGTCCGGACGGTCAATACGCCTTGCATAGGAAAGACTGAGAATATGATTTGGATTGATCACTTTTGTGAGTGACAAATTAGGGAAAAGATCAAAATAATTATTTTTATTAAGGGAGTCTGAATTTAACTGATCGGTATGAGTAATCGTTTGTTCTCCACGCACACCTGCATCAGCGCTCCATCCCTTTTTAAAAGTTTTGGCGAGACTAATATAACCGGCGTTTACATTCTCCTTATAAATAAAGTGGTTAGTATTCCCGGGATCATTAACCCATTTATCGTTTTGAAAAATTTCGAATTGACTATTGTTATCCGAATTGACAAAACTGTATTTCAGTCCGGCCGACAATTTGATTTGTCCTTTAAAAGGATGTGTATAATCAAGTTTGGCGCCATAAATATTGATATTGCTGGGTTGCGTTCCCTTCAGCAAATTAGGGTCATGCAATGGATTTCCCTCTGCGTCTGTTACATTAGTAGTTAATGATTGCGGCATAGACATATAAAAACGGTTGTAGTCGAGGTTAGCCGTCAGGGAACTTCCTTTACTATTGTCTAAAGTATAATGCACATTGGCTCCTTTATTTTGCCAGTTATATCCTATATGATTTGTGGAAGTGGAAATAGAATCCGTATTTCCTGAACCGTCCATGAAATGAACCGGGCTGTAGGTGTTGAAGTCACCCTGGTTAAATGAACCGTTAGCTACGAAGCCGATGGTTTGTTTGGGTGCCAGGTAAAAATCCATTCCTAATTGTGCTGTATTATTATTATTGATACTCTGCATACGGCTTTCCTGTTGCATTTGAGTTTGTATGATCTTGGAATTCGGCTCATAAAAAAAACGGTCAATGTCCATTTCAAATTTATTATTAGTGTGCGCAAAATTATAATTGCTGTACAAGCTGAAATGTTTGCTCTTATAATTAATGGACCCGCCGGCATTATATTTTGGATATTGGCCATAGCCAGTTCCTGCTGTCAGGTTGCCATTGAATCCCATCGCTGTATTTTTTTTCAATACAATATTGATCAGTCCGGCAGTGCCTTCGGCAGAATATTTGGAAGGAGGTTGCGTCATCAGTTCTAATTGGGAAACGGAGCTTGCCGGCATGGCTTTCAACATGGTGGCTAACTGACTGGCAGATAAATGGGTGGGTTGTCCGTTGAACATCACATTCACACCGCTTTTACCATTCATTGAAATATTACCATCCTGGTCCACAAATATTCCCGGCGACTTTTCCAAAACTTCCATCACACTGTTTCCTGCGCTTACCGGGCTGTTTTCTACATTCACGATAGTCTGTCCCGGTGTGTGCTGGATGAAAGGTTTGATTGCCTTTACCTGTACATCTTTTAATAATTCGGTACCGGACCCTAAAGCGATAGCAGGGATTGTAATTTCATCATTGGATTGAATCAATGAAAAGGGCTGTGTGTAAACTTTATTTATTCCGGTTATTGAAACCGCAAGCAAATAATTTCCGAACGGAATTTTTTCAAAATGATATTTTCCTGATGTATCAGAGATAGCACCTTTGACTAATGCGGAGTCTGACGCTTTGAGTAAAGTGACTGTAGCAAATGCAGCAGGTGTTTGATTATTATTTATAATTTGCCCTGATATTTTCCCGGTATTATTTTCCTGGGCAAATCCTTGTGTAGCAAAAAATGAAGTACTCAATAGCATGAGAAAAAAAGATAAAATTTTCATATTCTTAATTTTAAAATAAATGTTTCCTGAAGTCGTAAAAACGATGCAAATAAATCAACTTTTCATTTTTTGAAAAAGTGATTTCGGCAGACGCCCTCAAAAGTAGGATGAATGATTTGGTTTAGAAGGCGAAATTCACCGACAATTATATTTACAAGGTTAGTCGGCTATTTTTGGTCATTCATTGGTTAAATGTAGGTTTTCGTCAATAGGAATTTATTTATCATTATCCTTACTTTATTTTGCCACATCCTTTCCTATCTGCTTAATGATTTCCTCTATCGACAATACTCGCTGATTTATCCCCCAATTTTTTCTATATTTGTGAGTGATTTATAATCGTATTCAAAAACAATTCGCCATGTCAAAGAGAAATTATCTCTCCCTCCTTTTAATTTTCGGGCTTTTGCTCTTCATTACTCCTCATAGCTTTGCACAATCTATCGTATTGTCAAAGGGTTCAACAGCACCCATGTTCACTGCCAGGGCCAGCCTGGCGGGCAATGAATTCGATTTTTCATTAAAAAAGGCCCTTGCCCGGGGGCCGGTGGTATTATATTTCTATCCTTCTGCTTACACAGGTGGCTGTGATTTGGAAGCACATACCTTCGCCGAATTCAAGGATAAATTTACGGCAGCAGGAGCCACCATTATCGGTGTATCAGCAGATGATATTCAGCGATTGAAGTCGTTCTCATCTAATCCGGATTACTGTGCGGGGAAATTCCCGGTGGCTTCAGACTCCGGAGGTAAAATTGCAGCAACTTATGGCCTGAAGTTGATACCTCCACAATCCGGCGTTAAAGATGTACGCGGCGAGCAGGTTACGCACGGCTTCATCCCACGGACAACATTCGTTATTAATAAAAATGACAAAATTGTAGCTGTCTTTTCATCAGAAACCGATCATATATCCCCTGATGAGCACGTAAAAAAATCATTGGAAATTGTAAAGAAACTGTAGTTTGAAGAGAGGAACCACATCAAATTTATTTCTCCCTACCCTTTGTGGATTTGCTATTCTTCCTCTCTTAGATCCAATCACTTTATTTTAATCTTATCCTGGGAAAATATAAATCCGCTTGGCGCTCCGCTGGATTGCGGGTTTTATTTTGAAAACGAAAATCCGGATTCATTTAATGTAGAAAATTTCACCCGCGAAGATTTTTACAACGTCGTTTACAAAAACGATAAAAGAAAACTATCCAGGGTAAAGTTGGTTACCCCGAATTACACGCCTGCAGTTCACGATTTCGTTTACGCAACTAACAAAGCAGATGCTTTACTTTTCTATTATATTGTAAAAGATTCCCAGGAGGAACAAAAACTTTTTTACCATGATTAAAATATTTTTCATGCACACGGTAACCACAATTGATATCTTCAAAAAGGAAGTTTTAAAAATGGCACGACAAAAAGGAGCACAGCTCTTTCATTGTTATGTCGAAGGAGATATTTTTAAAATCGCAACCGCTAAAAAAGTACAGCAATTTGATTTCAGCAACTTCACAAAACAACAAAAGAATTTGCAATTATATTAATGCTGCCATCACAATACAAAGAATGCATTTGCCGGAACAAATACTATTATTTTCAGAAACAAAATTCAAAAGAGATTCTGCGTCCGGAAAATAGAAATCCGATGTTCTTGATGCTTTAATGCATTCACTTCGCTCATTTTTAAAATACACTGAAAGTGTATTTTTTATGCAAATATTTTATTATGTATAGATTCGTGCATTACACTTTTGGGGAAAGTAGCTTTCATAAACTAATAGTAACAAAAGATAGCCATGCGCAATGCAGAAGATCAACGCATAAGACAAATTCAAATCGTGAACGCAAGGTTTGAAAGCCGGAATTATTCGGGTTATTGAAGAAGATAAAACAGAATAGGTCACTTTCACATATTCGTTTTTGCGAAACATTCTTGTAAATTTATTTTAATCAAATAATCTTACTATTAATCAAATAATCGAGACAGTAAGTAAACAAATAATACAGATTTCTATTTGATAATTATGGTATCAAATAGAAATTATTCCTGCAAATTTTTTGTGTGAAAATGAATTCCTTTGGCTTCAGGACCGGCAAGGATAACGATTGCTCCCAATACAAGAACCGAGCCTGCTAAGATTTCCATAGAAGTTGCATAATTTACATATTGAGCAAGTACTGCTTCTAAATAAGCGACACTTGATGCGATCAATACTCCCAACTGGTAAGCAAACCCCGGAAAAAAGCCACGAAGAGGCCCGGGAGATAATTCATTGATATGAGCAGGAATAATTCCCCAGGCGCCTTGTACCATAAATTGCATGGCGAAAGCGCCTAAAGCAATCACTATACTTCCGCCATTATACATCCACAAAGGAATTATAATTACAGCCAGTATCACTGCAAGAGCCATCATTTTTTTTCTGCCCCACAAATCAGAAAGATGACCAAAAACAAGACCACCAATAATGGCGCCTGTCATAGAGATCATTGTGATAACTGCTGTCCGGTGTGGGCTGAAGTGGCGTTGTTGCTGCAGGAAAGTAGGGTATAGGTCCTGGGTTCCATGAGAAATAAGATTCATCATAGACATTAATAAAACGAGGTACAAAAATAATTTCCAATGCTTCGCGACAGCCTTTCCATATTCTTTCCAGCTAACGGCTTTTGCGGCTTTCCACGCTGCAGTTTCTTTTACTTTCGAACGAATAAATAAAGTTAACAGAGCAGGCAGGCCTCCTATAAAAAACATGGCTCTCCAACCAAAGTGAGGAAAAACTGTATAATATGCTATTGCAGCCAGAAGAAAACCAAACGCATATCCTTCCTGCAAAACCCCGGAAAGCAAACCGCGTCTCTTTGCAGAAACAGATTCCATGACTAGAGAAGCTCCCACACCCCATTCGCCTCCCATTCCGATACCATATAATAAACGCAGAATTAAAAAAGTGGTGTAACCTGGAGCAAATCCTGAAAGAATTTCAATTATTGAATAAAAAATAATATTGATTATCAAAGGGCGTTTTCTTCCGTATCTGTCAGCCATCAATCCAAAAATTATTGCGCCAACGGGTCGCATGGCAAGGCTCGCAGTAAGTGTCAAAGCTATTTCAGGAATTGATTTATTAAAATCTTTTGCTACAGTGGCAAGTACAAACGTCAGAATAAAGAAATCAAATGCATCCAGCGTCCAGCCTAGAAAACCAGCCAGCACCGCATTTCGTTGATTCCTTTTTTCTTCGCGATCAAAAAGTGAATTATCTTTTTCAATTATTGCCATGCTCTTTTATTTTTTGAAAATTAAATTAAGTCATAAAAAAGAGAATCTGCGTTGCTTATAAATTTATTTTATGATAAAGCTATGTCTGTTATTTTTTCTTTTACCACTACCAGATCCTGAATGTCTATTGTGATAGGAATCACGCCAACCTGTACAATTGCTTTCTTTCCGCGGAGGCTCGTTACGATTCCTGCCTGGCGATTAGAGGTCATGATTACTTTGTCACCTTGCTTTACCGGCTCATTGGTTTCAATGTATTTGTTGTCAATTTTTTGTTGCTTCTTTTTCAAAATTTGTTTTTCTGGTTGTTTAAAAAGCAAAGCCTGCATCATTTTTATTACTTTGCTTTTATCCTCCGTTTTTTTCCATTCTATTAAAATAGATTTCAGCTTGCGATCCATTTCTTTCAAGTATGTGAACTTTGCTTCATTGATTTGATTCTGCTCTTTCAATAATTCTATTTGCTGCAGATGTTTTTCTTTTTGGATTACCTGTTGCATTTCTTTTTGCAATCTTTCATTCTCTTTTATTAGTTTTTCAAGATTCTTTATTTGGGCCTGTACTAATTGTTGATCCTGCTCGGTACTGTTCAATAATTTATCAAGTGAAAAATGATTTTCATCCACTAATTTCCTGGCTTTATTAATCAGGTATTGTGATAATCCTATTCGCTCCGCTATAGAGAAAGTGTAGGAACTACCCGGCTTCCCAATGATCAACTGGTAAAGAGGCTTTAAATTCTTTTCATCAAAAGCCATCGCACCATTGATGATTCCGTTTACTTTATTGGCCATTACTTTCAGGTTCAGGTAATGCGTAGTTACTAACCCAAAGGAATGTTTTTTTGCAAGTTCTTCCAGGATCACCTCTGCGAATGCACCACCCAGATTGGGATCGCTCCCACTACCTAATTCATCTATAAAAAACAATGTTTTCCCATTCGCATTTTCCATAAAATATTTCATGTTGATAAGGTGCGATGAATAAGTGCTCAGTTCAAATTCGAGGCTTTGTGTATCGCCAATATGGATCATTAATTGCTTAAATATTCCAAACTCACTATCAGGGCTACACGAAACTAAAAGCCCGCTTTGCAGCATCATTTGCAAAAGCCCTGCAGTTTTTAAAGTAACCGTTTTGCCACCGGCATTAGGTCCGCTTATTACAAGTATCCGGTTTTTGTCATCTAAAGAAAGATTTACAGGAATAGTGGGCTTTTTTAATTTTTCATTATAAACAAAAAGTAGCGGGTGAAATGCATTTACCAATTTTACCAATGCTTTATCGTGAATCGCAGGAAGATTTCCATTATAGTCTAAAGCCAACATGGCCTTAGCTCTTATGAAATCATATTCGCCGATAATATCATGATAGCTGCTGAGTAAAGAATGATAAACGCGCATTTTTTTAGTGAGCCTTTGCAGTATTGCATACACCTCTTTGCGCTCTTCATTTTCAAGCGAAAGAATATCATTATTGAGGTGAGTCGTTTCTTCGGGCTCGATAAATGAAGTGCGGCGGCTATCGCTTTCGCCATGTAAAATTCCTTTTACCATTCTCTTTTGTTCTGCAAATACTGCCAGCACTTTTCTTCCGTTCATAAAGCTTTCCTCAATATCCGTGAGATAACCCTGCTTTTTTAGTTTGCTCACGATGCGGATAAAAACTCTTTTCAATTCTGTTCTTTTTTTGTACAAAGACATTCTGATATCGGCGAGTTTTTGGGAAGCGCTATCTTTTACAATGCCATATTCATCGAGTATTTCATCAATTAATGTAGAAATTGTTTTTTCAAAATAGGTTTCCTCAATTATTATGGCGAGCGATGGATATGCTGTTTTTCTGTCAGGAGTAAACCACCGGAATATTTGCTGAATAGCATTTGCCAGTTTTTTTATTTGCAAAAATTGTTCTCCCGAAAGCACCGAAGATTCAATGTATAATAATTTCAGTTCTTTGGAAAGATTTAAAACTGCATCATCGGGAAAATATAAATGATTCTGAAAAAGCAGTTTGTATTCATGGGTTTGAAGAAGTTGTGGTTCAATAAATTTTTTGTGAGTGTGAATGCGTAATTTATCGGCTTTGATGAGTGCATATTCGGAGCGGCAATGAGCAGCTAACAACATTTTTATTTTATCAAATTCCAATTGATGGGAAGCAGATTCAGGAAAAAGTTTCATGTATTAAATGATAGGAAATTTTTGTTGGGCATAAAAGTACGAATACCTTATTTTCTAAAGGATAAAATAAGAATTTAGATTAAAAGTTTGTTTACTGTATATTCCTACGAGCCACGTTTTTAAAACCTGGCTCGTTTACTTTAATTTTACTAACAAGAAATTTTAGTCAATTACAATCTATTTCAGAGAGCAAAAATATAGAAAAGCCACTTTTGCCAACGGCTGTTTTTGGTGTTCAAAAACTGTTGTTCAACAATTGAAGGGAGTGAGAAGGTGATGAGTGTCTTGAATGTTAAAATCCCGGAGCAAAAGGACTTTAGGAAAACAATATTAAGAAAAGCAATTAATTAGAAAAATCCCACCTTGCCGAAAGATCATTGGAAATATCCACAAGCGTATTCATAGCCCTTTTATCTCCAGAGTCAGATTCATATATTACAGATGAAATTCTACACGGAAATCTTTTGCCTGTTTTTTTGATTGCGGTAATTTCTGCTTTTGCAATCCCTTTTTCATTTCTTTGATCCAGAAAATCAATAAAAGCAGTTTCCTTCATTTCAAATAGATCTTTATTTTCAAGCTGACTCATTTCAACCTGGGAATAGCCAAATAATTTAGAGAATTTTTCACTGAATTTCATAATAAGCCCATTTGTATTTTCGATATACATTGGATGGAACGAATGTTGAAAAAGTCCTTCATATATTTCCAAAGCGGAAGTATTCTTTACTTTCTCTATAACTTTTGTAGATGGATTGGAATTAGTATTTGTGTTTAAAAAACTATTTTCCTGTGTGGCTGGGTAAGTAAGATCATTCATAGCATGTTGGTTTAGTGATAATGTTAGGGTGGATGCTATTAGTTTTAATAATTGCAATTATCGTGCTATAAATTAAATATATTGATTTTTGGCTCGTAAAGCGTTGATCTCTAATGAATTAGTTTTTTAATTCAAGAAGGAGAGTTTGTGTTTTAAAATATTTTAAAGTCATTCTAAAGTTGTTGCAGACGGTTTAGTTAATGTGATTTGAAGGTATAATACTCATAATATTTGACGTCTCTTAATTCATCAATATTTTTACTTTGGCAACTTTACTCTTCTTAGCTCCAATAAATTTAGCCCATTTGGCACCAGGTTTTTTACATAAGGCTGCACCAGCCAAATTACCATATCATACCACAGAGGCACTACCGGTGCGTCTTTTATCATTAATTGATCGGCCTGCTGGTAAATTTTATACCTGACAGAATCATTTTTTTCGGATAAAGATGCTTCATATAATTTGTCAAATTTCGGATTATGGTATCTTGTATAATTTGGCGGAGCCGGATTCTTACCATAGAAAACACTCAAAAAATTTTCGGCGTCGGGGTAATCCGCTATCCAGCTTCCACGAAAAAATAATGCTTCTGATTTTGCAGTTTGTTCAAGCAGCAAACTTTTCTGAACCACCTCCACATTTATTTTTATCCCAATCTGCAATAATTCGTTGGCAATATAACTTGCAAAGTCTGCATAAAGAGGAACTGTAAGTAATTTAAAAGAAGGCAATCCTATGCCATTAGGATATCCTGCTTCTTTTAATAACGATAACGCCTTTGCCTGGTCATGGTGATAACCTTTCACAGCAGAAGAATCAAAAGAAGGAAATCCTTTTGGAATAAAACCACTTTCTGCTGCAGTACCAATAGAATTTCGGATATAAAGCATCATTTTTTTCCTGTCGAACCCATAGTTGATTGCCTGCCTGATACGAACATCTCTGAGCGGAGAATTTTTTACGATTGCCAAATTGCTATCGCATAAAAATCCAAGGTATTCAATTGTAAGCGCCGGCTGTTTTACAAGTACTATTTTCCCTTTCCATTCTTTACGCAGCATTCCTCCTTTTGTTAGTACTTCATCTTTGAAAGAGGGATCAATTTCGTTGATAAAATCAAGCCGCTTCTGTTGAAATTCCAGGAATTCTGTGGCTTTATTTTGAAGGAAAGTAATTTTAATTCCATCGAGGTAAGGAAGCCTTGTGCCGGTACTGTCTTTTTCAAAATAGTTGGGATTCTTCTTTAATACCATTGCCTGGTCTTCTTCCCATGCTATCATCTCAAAAGGGCCGGTGCCACAGGGATGGCGACGAAAATCTTTACCATATTTTGCTACTACTTCTTTGGGAATTATAGAACAATATTGCATACTCATTACACCTAAAATCGGGTGAAAGGGTTTTAATAATTTTAATTGAAAAGTGGTGTCATCAATGGCTTTAAAGGGTTGGACTGTATCCACTCTTCCATTAAATATCCATGCCCCGCTGCTGGCAGTTGCAGGATCAAGAATGCGTTGAAAACTATACACCACATCCTGAGCGGTCATCTTTCTTCCTTTGCCATCGGGAAAAGCCGGATTATCGTGAAAAAATACATCATTTCGAAGGTGAAAAGTAAATGTGAGATTATCCGCAGAAATATCCCAGCTTTTCGCTAAAGAAGGAACAAGATTAAGGTTGTTGTCTGTTTGCACTAATGTATTGTAAAGCTGGTGCACTGCCCACATGATAGACTGGCTTTTTGCAAAAGCGGGATCCAGAGTGGCAATGCCCGATTGTTCATTGTAATGAAAAATATTTTTTACTTTCTCATGATGAGAACAGGAAGAAATGCAAAGCAAAAAACCGGTAATTAAAATAAATATTTTCTCTTTTGCTACTTTTTTCAGCGGTAAAAGCATTTGTTTTTTTAACTTCATCTTTTTTTATAAAAAATAAATTTAGTAAATGAAAAAGATAATCTCCGTTTTTAGTTTCATTATCCTTGTTTTTAATTTTTCTTTTGCACAGCAATTTACTCATGCAGATACCTTGCGTGGCAGTAATGGCCCCGGCAGATCATGGTGGGACGCTACCAAATATAACCTGCATGTTACATTCGATTTTTCTGATAGTAGCATTACCGGATATAATGACATCAGCTATAAAGTATTGGAGAAAAGACATCCTGATTTTTTTCAGATAGATCTTCAGGAACCGATGATCATTGATTCTGTAATTTGGCAAACAGGCGCAGAGAAATACCCTCTCAATAGAAAAAAACTTTCGTTTACGCGTGACGGTAATGCCTGGTTTGTTTATTTGAATAACCAGGTTTCACCTTTAATTGCAAAGCATGATATCAATAATATCATGAAAATGAAACAAGGATCATCAGGGTCAACAAGGGCTTCGGAACTTGCCCCGGAAATTTCTGATTTGGTTGTCTATTATCATGGTAAGCCCCGAAAAGCAAAAAATGCACCCTGGGATGGAGGATTTGTTTGGCAAAGAGACTCTACCGGAAACCCTTGGGTGGCCGTAGCGTGCCAGGGCTTGGGAGCCAGCGTATGGTATCCCTGCAAAGATTACCAGGGTGATGAACCCGATAGTGCAGAAATGAATTTTACGGCGCCGTCTGATTTAATTACGGTTAGCAATGGGAGATTGAGAAGTGTAAAGGTAAATGGCGATGGCAATACTACTTATGATTGGGCAGTCGTAAGTCCTATCAACAATTATGACATCACTTTTTATATCGGGAAGTTTGTAACTTTTGGAAATATGTATCCCGGGCTTGATGGTAATTTAACAATGGATTACTGGGTGCTTAATTACAATTTGGACAAAGCTAAAGTGCATTTTAAAGATGCAACGCGGATGATGAAAGCTTTTGAATACTGGTTTGGCCCGTATCCTTTTTATGCTGACGGATATAAATTAGTAGATGCGCCATACCTTGGAATGGAGCACCAGAGCGCAATTGCTTATGGCAACCATTATAAAATGGGCTACAATGGACATGATCTTTCAGGAAGCGGCTGGGGATTGAAATGGGATTTTATCATTGTCCATGAAAGCGCACATGAATGGTTTGGTAATAATATCACGTCGAAAGATCTTGCCGATATGTGGATACACGAATCGTTTGCCAACTATGCAGAAGCTCTTTTTACAGAATATTATTATGGCAAACAGGCAGGAACAGATTATATAGTTGGTGTTAGAAAAAATATCAGGAATGATAAACCTATCATAGCGCATTACGGAGTGAATGAAGAGGGGAGTGGCGATATGTATTATAAAGGCGGCAACATGATCCATACTATTCGACAGGTCATCAACAATGATGAAAAATTCAGAAATATTTTAATTGGATTAAACAAAACATTTTATCATCAAACCGTTACCTCAAAACAAATAGAGGATTACATTAGCAAACAATCCGGTATTAATTTTTCAAAAGTATTTGACCAGTATTTACGTACCACACAGGTTCCTGTCCTGGAATATAAAACCGTAAAAGGAAAATTATTTTATCGTTGGGGAGATTGTGTGCCAGGATTTAATATGGCTGTAAAAATTTATGACACAAATGGAAAATTAATTTTTATTCATCCCACCCAGAAATTTCAAAAAGCACCAAAAGATGTGAATGAAATAAAAGTGGATATAAATTTTTATGTATTTACCAAAGAGGTCAACGATTAACGGTAAGTATCTTCGACGTTAAATTGTGGGTGGTAATTCTGACCTTTGCAAAAAACAAAGAGAAACTTGGTTTACTGAACTAAATCGCATATTGACTGCCGCGTGTAAGCGCGCGGTCTAACCTATGGTGCCGATTGCTTTCAACCTTAGTTTTTACCATTAAGGAATTAAGACACATTAAGACTTCTTCACTTTCCTTAACTTCTTAATGGTTTACTTTTTTTTCGGTGCCGATCCTCAACGATAGCGGTCAATTTGCCTGGCGTTAGACCTAATGTCATTAAGTTAAGGACTTTAAAGGGATAATATCACTTCTTCGGGGTCTTGAAGAAAGATTGTATTCAGGCTATAATCATATCATCCCTTCGGGATTAAAGTCGGAACGGCTGATATAATATAGAAGAATAAAAATCACAAAGTTCTAAAACCCGGAACGGGTGATATTCTTTTCTTAACTTAATGACATTGGCGTTAGACCGCAGGCGATAATTGAAACCTCCACGAGAAATAGACAAAAAACTTGGTTTACTGCACAGGGAAACTACTCTGGAGAAAACAGGTAAATCCTATTTCTAACGACCATGGTACTAATTCACGATTCTCTAATTTACTATTTTCACAACTTCCACATTTCCATCAGGTTTAACTATTTCTAATTGATATATTCCTTTAGCTAATTTATGAGCAGGTGTTATAATTTCAGAACTGTTGCCATCATTGTGAGTTACCACTTTAGAAAGAATTATCTGGCCTAAAGAATTCATTAACCTGATTCCATAAACTCCCGCAACCTGGTTGCTAAATTGAATTTGTATAGTTCCATTTACAATTGGATTCGGATACACAGAAATGGATGCATCCAAATTTCCAATCAACACTTTCACGATCTGTGTATATTGTAACTGCCCGTCTTTATCTACACTTCGAACACGGTAATACTGATACCCGGAAGTTGCATTTTCATCTAACCAGCTATAATTGCCCGATCTGTTATTGTTGGCTGCAACGGTAGCCACTTTGGTAAATTGGATTCCATCTTCAGATTTTTCTACTTCATATTGTTGGATGCCGGATTCATTTTCTACAGTCCATGACACAAGGATATCTTTATTTTTTTGTACTGCAGTTATTGAAGTAAAAGTTACGGATAAGGCACCTAACGTTCTGAATACCATTTCAAACCGACCTGCGGCATAAGATGCAGGATTAGAAGTAATAGAAATATTTGCAAAGCTGCTGTCTGTAAGGCTTATTGGAGTAGAAGTGTTTAAAAATTTGTCTATTAAATACGCCTGCAAACCTGTTGATCCCATATTTTCAGGTGCAAACCTTAGTTGATAGGTTTGCTGTTTCAGGTTGCTCATATTATAAAAAAGGGTATCAGATACTGATAAAGGCGCTTTGGCTTCGATTGCCAATATGATTCCATCTCTTTTGAATCCAAAATTTTCTCCCCCGTTAAGTAATTTTATTGCATCATTACCATCAATGTTATCACTATAATTTCTATCAAACACAACTGAATTTCCGTCTGCAATTGTATTTCCGGTATAAAGACTTGTACTTATAAATTGCCTGTTTCCGCTGGGAGCCATTCCAAACTGCCTGGATATAATATTTGCTGGTGGGGTACTTACTTTATTATTCTCGTCAAAATTGAGCACATAATCTGTTGCTACAGAAGGAGAAAAAGAAGTAGAATGAACGAAGAAAGCCTGCCCGGAATGGACGACTGAAGTGGGAGTTCCGGATGGATAAGCTGAAGTGCCACCAGGTACTGGTTCCCAACCATTAGTGCTGCTAAGAGTTTGATATCCGCCTAAACCATATGAGCCATACAAATAAGGATCCCATACATAATATTTATTGTCAATTCCAGCGCCTTTTGTTATCAGCGTGAAATCTATAGCAGAAGCATAAGGATTCCCAATCGCAGCATAATAATTTGGCAATACCGGGATAGAAGGTAATGTACCAGTAAGCAAAGTTCCTTTGGTCCTTAAAATAGTATTATTAGGAGGTTGGTTATATACAGTAACACTTCTGTCACCTCTTACAAAAACCATGTATCCATTTTGGTTGTAAATTGAAATATTAGTATTAGCGATTCCGGTCCAATCATTAGTAAGAGGATTATAATATTTAAGTGAAGGAGTTGCGGTATATACATCAAAGCCTGCAGCAGTGCCGCCTGCACCTGAAACCATAGTACCATACCCTGTAGAGGTAGTGATCCCATTTTCCATCCAGCTTTGTTTCACAGTTTGGCCAATAGTTGGAGTTGCTAAAAATTCCCATGATTTCGCATGTTGCCCTGCAGCAGTACCAATATTAATATATCGCTCTACAGTTACATTTCCATTGATTGTATTACCGGATCCAACGATTCCTACATTAGCAGTACCGGCGCTATTAGATACCAGTGTGATATTGTCTCCGGTATTTAAAGTAGCACTTCCGTTTCCAAAGGATAAGGTTCCGGTGATTTTCAGCGTATCATTTGGGGTGGAAGCAACCGAGAGCCCGCTTCCCGTATTGCTTACTATTAAATTATTGATTGTTTTATTATAAAACATGCTTCCGTCAATTGTTTGTGCGCTGGTGCCTTTCATTTCTATAGTTCCGTTAGTGGCATCAAATGTTCCGGAATTACTAATGGCTCCATAAATTTGTAAAATGCCGCCAGAAATTATGACTGAGCCTCCGGTTTGAATAGTAAGATTGTTTGATACATCTGTTCCCGATGCAATGTTTGGATAATTACTCAGAAGTCCTGGGATGATAACATTTGTTGAAGAAGTGGGAATTTCCCCGCAAAGCCAGTTTCCGCTATTACTCCAGTCAGTATTTACTGCACCTGTCCAGCTTCCGGGATTAGTGATTGTTACATTGGTAGAAGTTGAATAGGCGTCACATCCTCCGCTGGCGGCAATGGTATAAGTTACGGTATATGTTCCATTAGTACTGGCATTTAAATTAATAATACTGGAAGAAGAATTGATAGATAAACCACTTGTAGATGAATAAGTACCTCCTGAAGTTCCCGTAATTGTAACAGTGGCTGATCCGCTATTGGAACAATAAGGAGATGATGGATATGAAATTGTTGCTGAGGGTAACGGTGTTACCGTAATAGTAACAGGGTTAGAATTGGCTGATGGGCAAACTCCATTTTGTACTATAGCCCTGCCTATTACTGTTTCAGGAATATTATTATAAGTTTGAGAAGTGGTAGTATTTGCTATTGAAACCCAGGTACTTCCTCCATCAATTGAATATTGCCAGTTCACTACAGTACCTGTTTGCCCGGTGAGATAAACTGTACCACTGTTGGATCCTGAACAAACTGTAGCATTGGAGCCAACAGATCCTCCTACAGATGCTGCATTCACCGTAATGGTAGCAGCGCTCGAATTTGCAGATGAACAACCTCCATTTTGTACTACAGCCCTGCCTAAGGTTGTCTGCGTTAAGTTACTATAGGTTTGTGAAGTAGTTGTATTTGCGATCGTAGTCCACGTTGTTCCGCCATCAGTTGAATATTGCCAGTTTAGTACATTGCCTGTTTGCCCGGTCAGATTAACTGTACCACTATTAGATCCGGAACAAACTGTAGCATTGGATCCAACAGATCCACCTACAGATAGGGCATTCACCGTAATGGTAGCATTGCTTGAATTTGCAGAGGAACAAACTCCGCTCTGAACTACAGATCTGTACTGGGTTGTCTGCGTTAAGTTAGTATAGGTTTGTGAAGTAGTAGTATTTGCTATCGTTGTCCAAGTTGTTCCGCCATCAGTTGAATATTGCCAGTTTAGTTCATTGCCTGTTTGCCCGGTCAGATTAACTGTACCACTATTAGATCCGGAACAAACTGTAGCATTGGAGCCAACGGATCCTCCTACAGATAAGGCACTCACAGTAATGGTAGCAGCGCTTGAATTTGCAGAGGAACAAACGCCGCTCTGAACTACAGCTCTGTACTGGGTTGTCTGGGTTAAGTTAGTATAGGCTTGTGAAGTAGTAGTATTAGCTATCGTTGTCCATGTTGTTCCACCGTCAGTTGAATATTGCCAGTTTACTACACTGCCTGTTTGCCCGGTCAGATTCATTGTACCACTATTAGTTCCTGAACAAACTGTAGCATTGGAGCCAACAGATCCTCCTGCAGATGCTGCATTCACCGTAATGGTAGCAGCGCTTGAATTTGCAGATGAACAACCTCCATTTTGTACTACAGCCCTGCCTAAGGTTGTCTGCGTTAAGTTACTATAGGTTTGTGAAGTAGTTGTATTTGCGATCGTAGTCCACGTTGTTCCGCCATCAGTTG
>Ga0208717_1000163_pt1 | contig 31701 bp, 38 predicted proteins | sample NGESurF53shallow_FD_184489 | JGI IMG/M metagenome (GOLD analysis project Ga0208717, IMG submission 184489) | Arctic peat soil microbial communities from Barrow, Alaska - NGEE Surface sample F53-3 shallow (SPAdes) | ecosystem: Environmental > Terrestrial > Soil > Wetlands > Peat ... | reverse complement strand
GCTGTCATCGTCAACTAAAAAATCCCCAGTTTTGGGCGCTTGAAAATTCCCCAGCATGGGCGGGTTAAAGTTGAAGATCAGGCTGGGAGTGTGCGGCGGAGGGCGAAGCCCGGAGCCGCATGCTCCCAGAGGCCGATCCAGGCTGGGGTCAGGCTCCTTCCTTGCCGGCGGTTTTGGCGGCGATCACTCCGGCCTTTTTCTTGTCCTTGAGCCGGTAGCTTTCGCCCTTGATGTTGATGGTGGTGGAGTGGTGCAGCAGCCGGTCGAGGATGGCGGAGGCGATCACGTTGTCGGCGAAGATCGATCCCCAGTCGCCGTAGCTCTTGTTCGAGGTCAGGATGATCGAGCCCTTCTCGTAGCGTTCGCTGACCAGCTGGAACAGGCAGGTGGCGGCGAACGGGTCGAGCGCCAGGTAGCCCATTTCATCGAGGATGAGCAGCTTGGGCTTGACCAGCAGCGTCATTCTTTCCTTGAGCTTGTTTTCATCGCGGGCGCGTTGGAACTGGGCCACCAGGTCCTGGATGGTGACGAAGTAGACGGTGTTTCCGGCCACGATGGCTTCGGTGCCCAGCGCGATCGCCAGATGCGTCTTGCCCACGCCGGGCGGTCCGAGCAGGAGCACATTTTCCTTGCGTTCCAGGAAAGCGAGCGAAGCCAGCTCGCGCAGCTTGCGTTCATCGACCGAGGGCTGGAAGTCGAAGTCGAACTGGTCCAGCCCCTTGTTGTAGGGAAAATGCGCCCATTGCGTTTTCAGCCGCACGTTGCGGCTGTGCTTGGCCGCGCTCTCGGCCTCCAGCGCCTGCTCCAGGAAGTCCAGATAGGGCAGGTCCTTGGCCGAGGCCTCTTCGGCGATGGCCTCATAGCAGTTGGGCAGATACGAGAGCCGCAGCCGCAGCATGTGCGAGAGCAGGCGTTCAGACTGCAGCGACATGGGCCACCTCCTCATAGATCGCCAGCGAGCGCAGTTCCACTACCGGCACGGGATGGTGCAGACCCACGCCGGGTCCGGGCGTCAGTTCGGCGGCGACCGGGGGTGCCGTCAAGGTCAAGATGCGTTCTCTGCGCGGCAGCCTGGCATAATGCGCGGCGTCAATCACCATCCCGCCCTTGCCTGTGGCCGTCTTGTGCTCGGCGATCAAGTCCTGCCGATAGAAGATGCGGATCGTACCCGTGTCCAGCGGTTCACGTACCACGACACTGTTGCCCGCGTAGAGGTGTGGCGCCGAGTAGCGGTTGCCGCAATAACTCACCAGACAGTCCTTCGCCACCTGGCGATGGCTGACATAGCTGGTGTCGTAGTCCGGATGCCCGTTCAATGGCGTCAGTCCTTCCCGCATCAGCCGTTCCAGCGGGACCTCTCGCGTAGTGCCATGCACGCGCCGGTTGGCTTCTCCGCACCAGACCAGCGCTTGCCGGTTCAGTTCCGCCAGCGTGCCGAACTCCAGACCGGGCCAGAAGCTCGACTTGATAAACCGGATCGTCGACTCGATCTTGCCCTTGGTCTGCGGTCGATACGGATGACAGACCCGGGGCACGAAGCCATAATAGCTGGCGAAGTCCAGCATCCTCGGATGAAAACGGGGCTGGCCGTCGAGGCGGTCGAGAACCACCGTCTTCATGTTGTCGGTCAGCACCGTTGCCGTCAGGCCACCGAAATAATGGAAGGCATGCACCATGCAGTTGAGCAGCGTCTCGATGTCCTGCCGCTGGGTAAACTCCACGTACTGCATCCGCGACCAGCCCAGCGTCAGCGCAAATCCGTACAGCCGCTTGCCATCCCAGTTTTCGGGATGGCCCCAGTCCATCTGCGCCTGTTCGCCCGGCGCGGTCTCGAAACGCACAAACGCCCGCTCCCGACCTTCGCTCCGCCACGGACCCACTATCTTCTTCACTTGCGTCAGGCAGCCATCGTAGCCGCGCTTCCGGATCTCCAGGAACAAACGGCTGGCGTTGTGCACGCCCTGCTCCCAACGCTCCCGCAGATAGGGCCGCCAGGGATCGGCCTTCCAGCTCTTCGCCTGGCGTTCGTACTCCCGCGGCGCTTGCTTCAGGTACTTCCGCACCGTCTTGCGGTCGATGTCCAACTGCCGGGCGATCTCCGTCACGCTCCAGCCGTCATGATGCAGCTTCTGTATCTCCATGAAATCCTCCAGTCGCAGCATCCCGACCCTCCCGGATCAGAATGCCGCCGCTCGGCTTCAACTGGGGATTTTTCAAACGCCGATTCTGGGGATTTTTAGAATACCGATAACACAGGCGCGCGATTCAAACGATGAGCAGATACTGCGCATCCTGAACGACTCTCTCCAGGGTTCGGCAGAGGGACTCGGGTTCCTGCTCGGTGGCACGCCGGAGTTCCTGCTGGATACGCGGCGAGGTCCTCACGTGGAACATTTCTGCGATGCGCTGCTTGTCGGAACGGCGTTCGCAGCGGCGGCCGAGGCGGGATCAAGCGTGTTGGAGCACTCGGGACCGACCAGTTCGATGACAGTTCCGACCGGCAAGCCACCCTGCAAGACTTCATCCAGCGCAACGATGCCCGTAGACGCAACAGGACGAATCATCTTTGCAGCGGGAGGGCGAATCTTCTTCGCCTTATACCACCGACACATCTTCTTCGGGTATTGCCTGACGAAGAATTGAAGTCGCAACTTATCTCAGGCGACAACATTAGCAAGCAACGAGCGAGTCTCTTCGATAGCCAGTGAGCAAGATGCCAAAACGCAGTGCGGGTCTCATCATGTATCGGCGGACAAAGGACGAACTGGAGGTGTTCCTCGTTCATCCAGGAGGACCATTTTGGGCCAAGAAAGATCAGGGTGCGTGGACGCTTCCGAAAGGCGAGTACGAGCCCGAGGAAGATCCACTTGTTGCAGCGAAGCGTGAGTTTCACGAGGAGACAGGATTCATCGCGTCCGGCAACTTTATCGAGCTTGGTTCCGTGCGCCAAAAGAGTGGGAAGGTTGTCATCGCGTGGGCTTTTGAAGGCGACTGCGATCCCGCTGGGCTTGTAAGCAACACATGCGATATTGAATGGCCTCTCCGTTCCGGGAAGCGGATCGAGATTCCTGGAGTCGACCGAGGCAAATGGTATGGATTAGCGGAGGCCAGTAAGTACATTCGCGAAGAACAATGCAAACTCCTGGATGCTCTTGTAGATCAGCTTGCGATCAGGCACGGGGGTTTTAGCGCGTTTTCTATCATTTAAAGTACCGCTTCCAGGCGCAGCAGAAGAGCGCTGTGGCTATTGCGGTATAGCCCAACGAGACGACCTCGCATAAGGAAATACGAAGAGGCAGCTTCCTGCAGGTTGAATGCGGTATCAAGAGAACCAAAATGAAAGAAGTGAGCCAGCACGATCCGGTTCACGGCCTTGTTGAGCCGAACTCCATCCCGTCGAATGATCTCCGAGATGACCGGAGCTTGCTCCGCATTCCAGCGTTCTGCGTATAAGGCCAGTTCGAGTATGACAGCCGCATTCGACTTCAAGTTGCATATCCCTTCAAGGCCGCCTAGCAACTCCCACATGGAACCGGGTTCAACGCGCAATTGGTCTTTATCAGGTTGCAGATAACAGTCGGCGATCGATCGCAGACCTTCAAAATTGATGGGCTCGATACGGGACAATATCTCTTCCCAGGTGCGGGCGGTCGACTTGCGACGGTGCGATGTGAGATGAGGCCGATACCAAATCACGGCCAGTAATAACGACACGAGGAACATAAGGCAGATCATCGTTATGCATCCGCCGTTTATCGAACGGTAAGGGTAAGAACGGCACGCGAAGATGCTTGATATGGAAGCGACTGCGACACGGGTCGCAGCAAAGGTGCGGAAGCTAGGCATACATGTCTCCTTCGAGCGACAGGGTGGCTGGCGCTGATCAATTCGGGTGGTGGAGTTGGGGGAGAGCGTGGTGAGTTTGTTTCTGCAACCGCGGAGTGTTTTCGAGGATTGCGGTTCTTGGCTGCATCGTAGGGCAGGTCGACTTCCCTGCCCTACAGAGCGTCCACGAAAAACACGGCCACTAGTGAACAGAGACCGAGTGCGGAGGTAACCAGCAGCAGGGTGGAGATTGTCTTACCGGCGATGCGGGTCAGCAGTGATTCCGAATAGATGACAATCAGAAAAATGACAAACAGGATATCCAGGCACATCGTTTCTCCATTTTCGAAACAAAAAAGCCTTCCCCATTTCGGAGGAAGGCGAGTGGCATCGTTGAGTATCGATTACTGTGCTCGACCTGGTGGCCTGTCGCAGCGAGTTCACTACTACGGACGCGGCGAGAGGGTCTGGGTATTTCCAGCGGATAGGCAGAGCATTCGCTGAATAGGCGTTGACAGGCACGGAGAGGTCAAGCGCAACAGGAGGGGTTTCCGGTTAGCGTTCTGGCTGCTGACCATCGACCGTTCAGAGCGATTCAATCCCGCCTGTAGAGGCGCTGAGACCAGTCTCTACTATGAGAGTCGGGCAGAAACGGTAGGCGGCATTGTTGAGGAAGAGGTCAACCCTCCACCGATTCCCGGCGTCTTCGACTGCGCACTGGGTTGAAAATGTGGATGCCAGCGAAATGCTTCTCGTTGTCGGTGGCAACAACGCAATCATTCGCTTCGGCGATCGCAGCGACGACCATGTCGAGGGCACTTCGCGGCCGTCCGGTAGCAGTACCTTCCGCCATGCAGCGACCCCAGATCAGGGCCGCCTTCTCGTCGAAAGCCAACACACGTCCTCGAAACAACGCTTGTGGACCCTCCGGCCCCTTGAACCATTCCTCAAGTTCCCGGCGCTTCTTTCCCATCGGCTTCTCCAACACGCCCCGTTGCATCTCAGCCAGAGTCAGCGAAGAAATGAACAGGTCTTCATCCACCTGCTCCGACATCCATTCGATCAGCGGCTGCGAGGGACTTGGTTTCGTAGCATTGCTGACGATGTTGGTGTCGAGGAGATAGCGCGTCATAGGTCTAACGTCCGGCCAGGATCAAATGGACGGTCCATCTCCAGATCCGCTCCAACCAGCGGCGACCGGCGAAGAGCGACAAGAATTCCCCCCTTGTTCCCCAGGGTAGCGGAGACTGTCCGCGTAACCTCCAGCCGAATTCGGCTCGCCTCTGGATCATTCTGGGCGAGGCGCTTGGCGAGTGAACGGATCAGGTCGCGGTCCGCCTCGAGGCCTAGAACTTCAAATCGGGCGACTCCTCGCGTGAGGAGACGGCTCCGGTAATTCTTGATGGCTCGTTTTTGGGCTGTATCGCTCATTTTTTGCCTCCTTCCTATACCCTGTAATATATCCGGTATCATCGGTTCTTGCAACAAAAAAAGAGTGCCCAAGACCGTCCAAGCTTACCTGTGGGCACCTCCACTTTCGCTAGGCGAAAGTTCTTTCCTGACCGTCAACCGCTGACCATACATCCACGACTTGACCGGCATCTCCTGTATCCAGTCCTGGAATGAGGGAATGCGACCGAGATGTCGGCTAGGAAGGAGACATTGCTGCCTCCCTCCCGCCTCAGAACCGTACGTGACTCTCCCGAGTCATACGGCTCAAGCAGATTCTATGCATCACGCAGAAGATCATTTCCAAGCCGCTGGCGAGCGAAACCCGCTTTGGCGTGAAGTTGGTCGTGGCAGAACAGGTGTAACAACCGAATGTTCTTCAGATACTCACGTTCAGGATGACCTTTCACGAGGATCGTGTGGTGTTCCTCGACTTCCTCTCCGTTGAAGAGGCTATCGCCACACACAGGGCAATGCCCACGTTGCGATTGGATGAGGATCGTGCGACGTTTTGATATCCGTGAACCGGGTATCTTCGTCAGTCGATCTTTCCAATACGCTCGCAGCGCAGGATCGTCAGGAGACGCCCCTTGCCGCACCATGGGATGCCGTTCGATCCCGAGAAAGCCGAGCCGGGTTAGATATTGTCCCGTCTCGATGTCGCCGAACACACCTTGATCCTGACGGGAGACATCGAAGCGACCAAAATATCGCTTTCGTTGCCAGCGTCGAGATTTCTTGGGATGTCGGCGTCTCACCCATCGCACTAGCCGCCAAGTCAGCCAGTGATCGAGTCTGTGAAACGCACGATTGGAAGCTGCCACCCGAAAATAATTGCCCCATCCAATAATGATTGGCCGAAGGCGATTGATGACGACTCTGGCATTCAACCCACCAAGGGAGAGTACCTCATCGCGTATCCGGGCCTTAAACTTCGCAATCGACGCCTTGCTGGGCTGGATATAAAGTTTGGTCCCTCGTGGAGCATCATGGATGTCGTACTGGCGGATATTGAATCCGAGGAAGTCGAATCCCTCACGGATATGGACAATTCGGGTTTTCTCGGCGGAGGGTTCAAGCCCCCGCTGTCCCAGCCATATTGCAAGTTCATCAGCAGCCCGTTCAGCATCCTCCTTGCTTTCGCAGAAAACAACAAAGTCATCTGCATAACGCACGACCGATCTACGATTTTTCCAGTTGGGACGGCCCTTGTACCCGCGGCGGATGCCGAGGGCTTCTTCCATGCCGTGCAGGGCAATATTGGCCAATAGCGGGCTGATCACGCCACCTTGAGGCGTACCCTGATCCGTAGCTTTCCAGCTTCCGTCTTCGATTACCCCAGCCTTCAACCATTGCCGCACCAATTCACGACCAGACGCAAACCCGATTATTCGTTGAAGCGGTTCATGGCCGATATTGTCAAAGGCACCCTTAATGTCAGCATCCAAAATCCACTTCATGCGACCGCGAGGGTTTGCAAGATTGAAGATCATGGCAATGGCATCATGGGGACTTCGTCCTGGGCGGAATCCGTAACTGCTTGGCTCGAACTGAGCTTCCCATTCGGGTTCCAGAGCGTTCTTGACGCGAGCTTGCATGGCTCGATCTCGAACGGTGGGAATCCCCAACGGGCGGAGTTTGCCGTTGGCCCTTCGGTATATACACACGCCGCGCCGGAGATGCTCTCCAAGGTTGGCTCGCGTGAAGATCATCCACCAGATTCATCCTGGCTTCTGATGTTCGCACGATAACCCTATCGACTCCTGCGGTATGTTTGCCACTATTGAGCTGCGTCACTCTCCGCACGCTGACCAGCGTGTTGGATCGAGATCGTAGCATCATCTTCTGCAGCGAGCGAAGCCGTTTGAGGTCGCCCGTTTGTGACGCCTTGAAGATTCGCATCCGTAAATTGCGCACGATCTGGTTGGCGCGCCGCCAATCGATGGCGTTCCATCCAGTCCGTTCCTCGGCTCCGTTTGCTAGAACTGTGTTCTGCATCGAACTTGTACCTCGGTTAGCAATCGTTGATCTTCATTTCAAGGAATCCACCTGTCTCACGTCAGCAGGCTTTCGCCTTGGCTATTTCCCCCATTTCTGGAGGCCCTGTCCGACCGGTTATGTATTCCCGTTGTCTTTCGACTGTCGGCATTCGCTTCTTGAGACTTCCTGTTCCCGCTGTTGAGTTCGACTTCCCTTGCGGTCGGCTTACCGGGGCAGTTGTTACACCAATCCCGGACAACAACGGGGTTTCTACGTTCACCAATGTTGAGAGGCGGTCCGGGTGGGGCGCTCTCTATACTCCGGGGTCTTGGTGCCTTACGCCACAGATGAGAAGGTGTCTGTAGCCTGTGACCCGATCGCCGTTTCTCGTCATCCACCGGCGTTCACATTGACGGAGCCTCATCAAGAGTTCGCTTACGCTCGCCCGTTCGGACCTTTCCCTTGCCCGCTCGGCCCTCCTGACGACTGGAGACGCTTAGGCGTTTCTTCGAGCTTCGCACCCCGCCGTTACCGGCGACGCACGTCGAAGTGGGAATAGGTGTTGTAGGCACTCACCCAGGGTCGTATGACCCACTCAAACACAGGCGCATCGTATCGCACCTTCCCTCACATGCTGCTCGCCAATGTAGCGGACAGGAATCGATTTGCCATCGCTGTTTGTGATGGTGACTCCGAAGAGGCGCTCCGCCATAAAAATCCCTCGGCATGATGACGAAGGGCGCGGTGCCTAAAGCCCGCAATCTGGCTCTTAGATTCGTCAAACCACTGATGGATGGCGAGGTAGTCCTCCGCTATCCCGCCAAATTTACTTGCACTGGATTGGGCATGATCGATTGGATGGGCCATTAGAACTCCTTCGGCTCCTCATACTCGGTGTCGGTCACCCTCCAGTAATGCTCGAGGGCGACAATGCCGGAATCCACTTTCATCGTGATCTTGCCTCCGCCGCCATCGTTGTTTTCATATCCATCCGGTGGCAACTCCTCGGAGAGCACCTCGAAAAGCTGCTCTACTCGGTGAGGGACGTTGTACTCGGTAAATTCACCGTTTGTGCTGGACGCATAAACCACGTCGAGCTGCCCCGAATCGCCTTCGCCGCTATACTCCCCGGTGATCAACGCGATTCCCTGACCAACCAGTGCCTGCTTATTAGCGGCTACCCATCTCTTCAGTTCTGCAACTGCTTCAGCCTGTGGGTCTGCTGCATTATTATTCATATTCACTCCTTTTCTGAATCCTGAAATGTCAAGCCTGCGTTCCTTGTCTTCGGTCTGCACTGCGATCCAGCTAAGCGCATTCGAGAGCCGCCAGACGGTGTTGCCGAGGCGAACGCGGCTGATGCGTTCTCGGCGTCGCCTTTCTGTGGAGGAGTTTCTTTATGCCGCTCACACCGCCTTCGCCAACCTGCGTCGACGGCGTGCTTGTTTTTCCCAGATGTCGGGATCGATCGGCAGGGGAACGGCCCGGCCTGTGGCCGCGTTGTAGAACGCACCGTGATGGTCGAGAGTACCGTAGCGGAGCAATCGGGTGAGCATCGCCAGCGCGCTAGCGGCCAGCACATGATTGATGAACGGCTCCTGACGCTCCAATGCCTCGGCGGCAGAGCAGCTGGGGAGAGGCCCTTCGCCGAGTGACGTGTCCATGATCGAAGGGAAAAGCTCAGTGACCGTACGGAGGCGAGTCCTGCTCTGGCGATTCAGGCCATTGAGCGGCTGCCCGAGGACAAACTGACCGTTGCTGGCATTGTTTCCGATATCAAGCCAATAGCGGACCTGCCTCCACGGTCCCAATTTCGTGTTGAACGCTTCATGCATTTCTCCGCGGGCGGCGCGTGTATCGACACAGCTGATGACAAAATCGATGGTATTGTCATAGCTCGATAGATTGGAGCTCAGATCCTTTGAGAAAAACACCTCCACTGATCGCCAGGAAAGACCATGGAATAGGTTGACGCGGTTTACCAGGATGGTGGCCTTGTTCTGGCCGATATCTGCCGCGCCGAAGGGCTGCCGAACGCAATTGGTGGACGATACGGTATCGGCGTCCATCACGGTAACGTCAAGCCCTCCGGCTTTGCCCCATGCGACCAGAGCATGATGCAGATACGGTAGTCCGAAGAGGACGGCGCTGCCGTTTCCTCCGGAACCGATCAGGAGGACACGGAGGTCTCGCCGGTATTGGCTATCATTTGAAAGCTGGTGCGTGATCTTCACGAGGAATCTCCACGAGGTGTTGAAGGCCAGCCGTGAAGACTCTGATATCTCCACGGATTAGCGTTGGATGAACTGGCCCAAGGTTTCTTTGGTGCCGGCCAGATACTCTGCCGGAAACTTGTGTTTGCCGACAAGCGACTTCCACAAGCCGATGAAGCCGCCTGGATGCTCGGTGAGCTTCATCACGGCGTTTGGGTGGGTGAATTCACTTTCGAAGAATCCGCTCTCCCATCGAGCGAGCGAGTCGACAGTAACTTGACGGGGCACCCGGGTCGATCCCAGGCACACGTCCCCGCTATCGTTCACGTTCCAGTACGGAGCGCGGTAGAGAGGTGTATTGGGTTCTGGGCGCACCTTACAAGAAACTGCACGAATGCTTAGGTGTCCGGTCTGAGCGCGAAAGATCAGCCCGGGCTGAGGAAACCTCAACCCGGAAAGCTGGGCTACTTCCCCGCCCTTTTCTTTCGTGTAGAACATCGCGCGTATGGTAGAGGGTGTCCACCACACAATTGAATCCTGGGTTCGTACCAGGACATTGGGCGGCAGAAACTCCACTGGTAGCGTTCCACGCAGCTGTTCGATAAGCGCGGAAATGTCCGATGGGTGGATGGGCGAGCCCGCATCGAGCGAAGGGACGCCGGCTTGGTTCAGCTTGACGTTGTGCTTGGTGACGAACGCGCTTGGCCCTGTCCGGATCGAACCGCGGTCACTGCGATAGACGAGCAACGCTTCACGCAACTCGAAGCTCCTGGTTGAACTGAGACTGATCTGTGCTTGCAAGACTCATACTCCTCTCTATGGATTTGTTGAGATCCACCAGCTGTCGGTTGATCTCGATCACGCTACGGACGTGGTTGAGAACACGTTGGACGTCGTTTGCGTTCGATGGATCGAAGGAATCGATCCAGGTTGGGGCATGCGAAGACTCGAACATGTGCTGGCGCTCTTCATCAAAGGCCTGCGTGATCGGGTCATGGGGTTCGAACGCGACGATCCAATTGGGAAGCGGCCCATCGTCCCAGATTCCATCGATGTCCCGATAGTCCATGCCGCGCTCCGTCTGCGGAATCGACGCCATCGTGAGGGCGGGTTCAATCCACTCCGCATATTTCCCGTTCCGGTGTCTCTTGAGGAGATCAATGGAAGTCTTGATGCGGCGATTCTCCTTGTGAAAGTCGATCTCTCGCACGCATGCAGGCGTGGCTGCTTTGAGGTCGGGGAAGGTGAACTCGTGGTCCTTGCAGTATTTCTGAAAGGACTCCTCGGACACATCTCCGCCTTCGATATCCATTTCAATGGACTCTTTCCATTGCTCCAGAAAGCACTCCGTTCTGGCCACATCGTAGATATCCATCCACAGGCCCATCGCCCGCATCAGGACGATATAGAAGGCCCGTCCCAGGCCCGCTTCTACCTTCTCCAATAGGACCAGCGCCTTCCCGATAGCAATGAATCCGCATCCGTCTGAGGTCTCAAGCAAGATGAAGAGTTTGCCAACTGCAGGCCGCACATCGTCGAGGTCCTCCACAAGCGCCAGATCGATGCTGACGGAATCATCCAGCAGCGATGCGCCGAGACTCTCCAGCCATTCATTGATTGAGCTGCGGATGAAAAGCGTTGGATTGGCGTTGTGCCGCCGCCACAGGGCAGCCGATCCCAGGCCGAGTTGGACCAGGCTGCGCGCGAACGTGAGCGTAGTATCGCCGCCACGGGTATGGGTGTAGGAGGTGGGAATTTCAGAGATGGCCGGAAGAATGAGGCCGGGAGCCTGCCGAGACAGCGTCAATGCAGCCAGGGAAGCAAGGCGGTCGGCGTCGGGAGCGCTGGCTCGGAATGGTATTTCGCGCTCGTCAGCGAGGCCGCGATTCGGGATGCTTTCTGTGCCTCTTCGCATGCGAGAAACCTCTCAATCATCTGTTCGTTGGGCGTGCGTTCCTGCCGGCAGATGCGATCGAACTCTGCCAGCAGGAACGTGCGGGATTTACGGTCTGTTTTTCGCAGCGAGCCCGCCATTTTGGCGCTCAACCCTTGTGCCCGATCGAGGTGGAGAAGGTGATCCTTCGTGCCGTGTCCGTCAACTGTTCCTCATAAGAAGAATTGTTGAGGGCGGGATAGATCCCGGTGTAGTGGGTCCGCACCTCTTCAATCGAGAGTGCTGGGTCTGGGTCGGCCAGCTTGCGGCCGTCCAGTATGAATTCACGCGGCATCGAAACTGTCATCAGTGCCATAAAACGCCTCCTTGAGAATTTCGTCTTCTTCGCTTCGAGCGTCGAACATGCCTGATTGCGATATCGTAGCGGCGGATCCTGCAGACGCGGCTGCAACAACCTGGTTCCGCTGTTCTTTCGATCCGTCATCGGCCGCCTCTGGTTCTTCGGATTCCTCGGAAACTTCCTCTTCTGATAGAGCCGCGACCGGCTTCTCAGCAGCGGCGGCGGGAGCGGCGGATTGGGCGTCGTTCGACGCATCGAACAGGCTTGGGACCGCAGGCTTCTTCACTTCAGGCTTGACCGCTTCCGGCTTCGCTGTGGAGCTCGACTTGTTACTTTTTTTGGCGTCCGCTATCTTTCTGGCCGCTTCGTCTTTCACCTCTTTGAGCGCAGCGTCCATGTTGGCCTTCACCTGTTCGAGAGAGCGCTCGAGTGTCAAGTGTTCGCTGGTGTAGCCGACGATGGCACTGGAAAGACCGTTATCCAGTTCCTCGGCGGTGCCTTCGATGGCGAAGGGCTGGATGAGTTCTTTCGGTTCATCCTTGCCGGTTGGGCGTGGGGTGATGGTGACGCGAATGCGCTCATCACCGACGGAAGCAACGGTGAGGACTAGACTGCGTTTCGCCAGTAAAGGCGTGAATTCCTTGAACATAATGGAGTCCTTATGGGTGTGGGTGGGAATGCAAAAGGTGGCCGCGTGGCCACCTGCTTTGGGCGATTTGACTGAAAGAGGATTGTTGTCGAATCGACGAGTGGCGAATCTCAACAGTCCAATCCGTGTCAGCGAACTGGCAGAGTTCGTCTATTGCAGGCAGGCGCGGTGGCTCCAGATGGTCGAGAAGGAGTCGTCGGGTGCGGAATCGCATGAAGACCAGGCAAAGATCCAGCGATGGCATCGGGAACAAAGCGCCCGCATTCCCGGGACGGACGCTTTCAGCGGTGCGGGATATACAGCCCTGCTGATCGCTTTTCTCCTGCTGGTGATCTATGGGGGCGAAGCCGCCAGAAGGGTGGTTCCCACGTCGGAAAATCTGGCATGGTTTGCCGAGGTGTTAGGCAAAGTGCAGGCTGCGCGGGGCTTCGGACGGCCCGGCCGAAGCCACAGCCGAAGAGTTGCTGCCGGGGATGCGGGCTCAAATACAGCCGCGATCAGTCTCTGGCTGTCGGGGACTGACCGCTGCTGGCGGACATTTGCCTTCTGTAGGCGTCGCCCTCCTTCTTGCTTTCCCGGGTACGGAGTAGACCGAAATCCATATGCTTGCCGTTGTACAAATAATTGATTAGGAAATCGACTCGCTTCTGCGGAAAGCGACTCGAAACCAAGCTGCGGGCCTCTTCTGTGAGGAACTTGAGCAACTGCTCGTTCGTGACGATATAGACCGTTTTGTTGCCGTATGGTTTCGCGGTTGCTTTGAGTCGTCCATCGCGGATCCAGCGATGGATGGTATCTACACGTATATTCAGCTCCTTTCTCAGCTGATTCATTGAAAAGTGATCGGAGCCGTGCCCGGCGGCCCGGTTCTCCCGTTGCATGAGGCTGTAAAGTGCCTGCTTGGAGCGGCCGAACTTCTGAGCGGCCGCGTCATATCCATTGTCCATAATGAAATCAACGATTTTGGGACTATCCCAGAACTTGCGCTTGCCCGATCCCGGTCGTTGGATTCCGTGGCGTTCGAGAAATCTCCAGCAGGCGTAACTGCTGTGGTGGGTGAGTTCTTGCAATTCACTGTGCAGCAGGGCGGCATGTGTTCCGCCGACATGCGTACCACGCGCTTTCTTGACGAGCCGGTTCGCATCCTCCGGCCAGATGTAACGAGTTATTCTGGTTGGCTTGGTGTCCACAACAATTTCGCTCCTTCGCTCCTGCTGCTATGGACAACAACCCCGAAAACGCAAACATCCCATAGACATTTTTGATGTTGAAAAAGTCGATTTCTCTCCTTTGTCAACCAAATTTTAGGAGTTGAGAAATAAGTGCATCTAATTAGTAAAGGCAGTTGGGTAGGCCATCTGTGGTGTGGAAAACTCATTTTTTAACCGAAATGTGACATTCGGATGGTCCGTTAGATCGGAGGATCGAATCGAGTAAGCGGCTCTCTTGGTGATGCAACTGTTCAGAATGAGCACCCTGAACGTGTTTCCTCCCACTTGTTTGCAATTGGCGCTCCAGTTGGTGTTGGATGAGGACGGGCAAAATCATCCGCGTAGATCCTCTCTGGAGATGGCAGGATTCTCTCGAGGAGGGATTGAGAAACAAGCTTGCGGAAGCGGTACGGCGGAGCTGGGAGCATGCTCGCCGCTGTGCCTGGACATATTTGCATGACCAGGCAATGGTCGTAGAAATCATGGAAGATGCCGTTGAGGTCATCCAAGCGTACGCTCTGCGTGCCTCGCCACCGCCCTCCGTAGAAAAGATCGCCGCCCGCCTGCAGAGCCAGATTCGACGCAGAAGTAAGCAACTCGCTAATCGTCGAAATAAAGAAAAAAGTGCTGGATCCATGCACGACTTGGAGATGTACGCTCCTAGCAATCCAGACCCTACGGAATTACTCCTGCTCGAACAGATTCTTAATCTTCTGTCCCCGCAGGCCAAAGAGGTCGCAGTCTGGATCAGCATGGGTTATTCCTGGCGGGAGATCGGAACGACATTTGGGATCGACCATAGCGCGGTCCGGAAGGCCTTTCAAAAGGAAACCGATGCTGCCTTGCTCCAGCTGGGAAGGGGCAGACATATTGGCCGTTAGGATCGAATTGAATTCCCTGCCCTTCTCTTCTGCTGACAAGGTAAACTTCTCTTCGTTGATGTTCACCAATCTGAAGCCGATTTCGAATCGTTCCAGATAGTAACGTTGCGCGGTAGAGGCTTTGAGGCGGGTTGTTATTTTGAACGATCGCCAAAAATCATCAGAACGAACCGTCACCTCGGAAGAGTGGCTGGTTGCGCTCTATCGCAAGCAGCTCGCGGCTGGATTGAGCGGGGGTGTTCCCTGTGACAGTCGGGATGAAGCGCTGCTTCGAAAGATCGCGTATTCCTTTCGCAAGCCATCTCTCCTCGATCCAGGTGTGGTCCATGTCACTCGATGCCCGCAGTGTCTGCGCCGGCTAATGCAGCTACGCGAGGAGAAACGCGGCTTTGGTCCGCAGGGTAAGTCCTTCGTTGTAGGAGGAGCCGTTCTGGCTGCGGCCCTGCTCGGCGTTGTCGGCATCGCCCTCTACCTCGAGAAGCAGCATGCTCCCGTCCAGATGGCTGCTGTCACCGGGACCCTCGATCTTTCCACCTTCCCATCGACCCGCGGCGTCCCCGCACAACTCCCGCCTGATTCACTTCCCAGACGAACCGTGGAGCTTGCCTTGATTCTTCCCATTCTCAGCGAGACCGGTGCCTATTCCGTCGCCGTGAAGAAAACCAGAGAGGACACCCGGGCAGTGGCGATGGCGACCGGAACGGCCATCCAGCAGGGCCGGCAGACGCGGTTGAACGTGACCTTGCATTTAGAGCGCACTACGCCCGGTTCTTACTACCTGTCGACGACCCATGAAAGCAATGAGGCGGTGTATTACTATCCACTGCAGATTGTGCCATCGCGATAGGGAATCAGGTAGCTTCGACTCCACGAGCGGGGTAGTGAGACGGTCGATTTCCGCGTGGCCCAGTTGTTGAACACTGCAAGGGCAATCATCTTTGCTCAGCCACAGCCAATCCTGCTCTTCCGTAAGGTAGACGTGCCCTGGATTGCCATCTACGGTCAGCTTTCCAGCAAACAAAGGGCCATTAATCTTCGTGAACGGTCTGAATTGCCGGTACAGCACGCGGATGACCTCTTCGCTTTCGAGGGCCGCCACATGCAGGGGTTCGATTGCAAACGTGTCGTTCATTCTCTCGTCCTCCTCTGACTCCTCATGCTTGAGGGAGTTTTCCGTCCCGTTCGGAGAGCAGACGCTCTTCTGTCTTGCGAACGTACTCGATCCAACGCGCGATTCGTTCCTGACAGAATCCGCAAAGGGGCATATGCCGGGTTTTTCCCGAGAGCAGAAACTTATCGGGATTGAACGCGAAATGTTTGATCTGTTCCTCCGAATAGCAGGTCAGGTCTTCCTCGGTGACGGTATTTTGAGCAATGGCCTCTTTGTCCCTGAGCATCTGCTCCTTCAGTTCCGCAACAGCGTCCGATAGATGCACGATGCGATTGCCTGTTTTGGTCCACAGGGAATCGTCCGCCGTCCAGAGATCCTCGAGCTTCGTGCTGGCGTTGACGGCCAGGTAGCGGATGGCCGACCGGCGATCGGCAACGACGGTGTTCGCATCCGCGTAGGCCGCAGTCCCGATGTTTGCGAGACCGATGATCGCTTCATCCGGATAGGTTTCGGCCAACATCTTCAGGCAGCCAATTTCCTTCTCGGCAAGGCTCTTAAAGACAGAGCCTTGCCCTGCGCATTCCAGCACCTGCGTATTGAGCGGCGGCAGTTCAATAATCACTCCCGGCGGGGCCGTCCATGCCGAGTGGTCGATCATGTACATCACCGGATCGAAGAGAAGATCGAAGTCGTCCTTGCGATCGGCGACGCCGCGAAGCTCGTTCATCATGTGGAGAAACCAGCTGAGTTCATTGTCGTTGAAGGCAGCAGCTGCTTTACGCATCTCCCGCCTGCGGTGGTATTCGAAGCAATCCATCAACGTGCCTGGAAGGATGAATTCGTCGAGTGACCGGTTGTATTGTTCGAGTTGTTGTGACAAAGCGTCCATAGGTTTGTTGCCCCTTCGAGGACGTTTATCCCATGCAATTCGATTTCGGTCAAATCTCCGGTAAATCCGTGCTTTTCGGCACCATAGCGACCAGGGAAGCCGTCGTTCCATTGAGCGCGAGCAAGGCTGTGCCGCTGCCGGAAGACCATTCGGCCGAGCGGGCTTTGATTTCCCGACGATGCTGACCGACGAAGACAAAGCCTGGATTTGCTGCCCGAACGACGACGTCTTTGACTCGAAAGATTGGGGTGGGATTGCCGATACCAAACGGCTCCAGCAGCCGAAGCTGCTCATGGAATCGGCGGTTGACCATATCGAGATCGAGATCGGCGTCCGCTTTGGGCGCCTCGATCGGCCTTGGGGGATGTTGGAGGAGAAATGCCTCGAACTGCTCCCGGAACGCTGGGATGTTTTCGACAGCCACGGTCACGCCCGCCGCCTGGCTGTGTCCTCCAAACCGGTGGAGAACGGATCGACAGGCGCGCAGCGCGTCGATGAGACTAAAGCCGTCGACGCTGCGACCCGATCCGACCGCCATTCCAGTCCGCTCGTCATGAACCAGGACGAAGGCAGGCACACCATAGCGTTCCCGCGCCCTGCTGGCAAGAATGCCGGCGATTCCCTTCTTCCACTGTGGCCCGTAAAGGATCAGTCCAGCCGGGAGATCTTCCTGAACCATCGAGAGAAGTTCCTTCAACGCTTCTTTTTCCAGTAACCGTCGACTTCGATTCAGGCGATCCAGCACGAGTGCCAGTTCGATCCGATCTTCGGATGTGGCTGCGCTCAGCATCCGCAGGACTTCAGCGGGATGACCAACGCGACCGGCTGCGTTGATCCGTGGCGCAATTCTGAAGGCAATCTGTTCCGAGCTCGGAATTTGACCCGGGAGCACCCCGGACATATCGAGGAGCTTTCGTAGTCCGGCATGACGAGTCTGACTCAACTCAGCCAAGCCGATTTTGGTGAGGGTCCTGGTGGCGCCCACCAACGGCACGCAATCGGCAATGGAGGCGATCGCAGCCAGCCTGCTGAGGCTCGCCAGGAACCTCTCCAATTCCTCCCCCGCGATACCGTTCGCTTCAAGAAGCGCCCAGCTCACCATAAGTCCGAGACCTGCTGCACAGAATTGATCCGACCAGACCGCCATCGCATCTGCCCTGGTCTCGATCTGATGATGATCGATGATGACAACATCGATACCAAGCCTCTTGGCCAGGCGGACAGGGCCGGCAGCATTGATGCCGTTGTCGACGGTGATCACGAGGTCGGTTCCGCTGCGGGAAAAGCGATGCACCGCTGCTTCCGTGAACCCGTACCCTTCATCGCGATGCGGCAGATAGACGGCCGGCCGGGCCCCGAGTTTCTTCAGAGTGGCCTGAAGGATGGCCGTCGAGAGGGCACCATCGCAGTCGTAATCTCCATAGACTGTAATGCGTTCTTGGCTTCGGATCGCAGCGCCGATACGCGAAACAACTTCTGAAACGCCTGAGACCGTGAAGGGTGAGGGCATATCTCGCCATGTGGGAGAGCAAAAGAAATCTTCTGCGTCTTCGACCCCGCGATGGCTCAGAACGTCGAGGATGGGCCAGGAAATTTGCATCATGGGAATCTCCAAAGAAGATGGTTGCGGCGGGGGATCCCGCTTTAGAAAAGCTGTGTTTGAATCGGTCTGCGTTCGAAGCCCAGAATCTGTGCATCCGGGCTGCATACGGGTGCCGGCGAAATGGAAACGATGAGGGAATCTTCAGGCTCATCAGCCGAGGACGTTTGTCCGTACTTGGACTGGAGCTGTGCCAGCAGAGCGAGCTCCGTGGCACGAGTCGCGTTTTCGACGCGCATCTCGTATTCCGTCAGGAGATTTCTCTTAAGAATCTCAGATTGGATGGCGCGCTCGACGTCACAGAAAGTGAACTCGGGCGAACCATAGCAGGGGAACTTCAGCGTATGACGCAGAAACTCAAGCTGATCGCGCTCGCTCTCAAACCAAGTCGAGTAAAATCCCTCGATATTGTAATGAGCAATGTGTGAGAAACACATGGAGAGCCGGTTGTAGAAAGACTTGTTGAACAGGGCTCTCTTCCAGCCGGAATCTACGAAGTGAAGAAAGTGGTTCCCGAACGCGGCTTTGTCTGCAGCAGTCGAGAACTCTGTCGAGGTGAACTGTGAGGGTTGGAACGGGCCTTTCGGCATAAAGCTCCACGCAAAAGAAAAAGGCCAGCCGCGAGGCTGACCTTGATCTCTGCCGTTGTGCGAAGCGCCATCGAAGCGTTCCGCGGAAACTACTGTTGGGTTACCCAATAAGGAGAAAACTGGCCCGGTAATTTATTCGAGGGTTGGTAATTCACGGGCCCGCGTGTCCAAACTCCCGATGAACATAGAGTGGAATTTCTATCGAGGTATGACTCATAAAATGAAATTGGCCGCTGTATCATATCAAACGTCTTTGGGGTGAACTGATGCCATACGCTGCTGCTTGTTGTTACAGCAGATCCTTCCAGGGCGAGAGTATCTCGACTTTGGGGAAGTACGTTTGAAAGCGCGTAACGTCGCGGGTGAGCAGCGCCAGATGTTCAATTGCCGCGTGTGCACCAACGTAAAAGTCCGGCATGGGACTGTTTCGCACGCCTCCGCGCTTGCGGTAGGCTAGAAAACACTTGTCCGCCAGGAACCCGGCTTCCCAGGGAAGTGGATCTCTTTGGTAAAGGATACTGGGTAGAGCAGCATTCAGCGCTTCGATGGTCGTATATCCGATCGACACCTCGGCGTAGATGATGGGATTGATGACCAGCGGCGCCTGCTCGGCACACTCTGCGAGCGCACTGCCCGACCAGTGGCTCCATTTTGCGTCATTTGTGGCGATGTCGAGCAAAATATTACTATCCACCAGGACGCCGCGGCAGTTGCGCAGACGCGCAGGCAAACTCGCCAAAACCGGTTTCACTTGGCTTTCCTGCCACGGTGAGCCTCTTCGCGGGTCAATGCCATAATTTCGTCCGTGCTCATGCGAGTGTCCGCCGTGCCACGGAGTGCTTCGAGCGCTCTGCTTCCTCTGATGCCCGGGCCTGCCGTGCGCTTGGATTTGCGAATGCGGGCGTGATCTCCAGCCAACTCGAACTCAACCTCAGTATGAGGCAGAAGGCCAAGCCGGTTACGGACATCCTGCGGAATCGTCACCTGACCCTTGCTAGTGATCTGCATAGTAATACTCCTACTGGTAAGTGTAATGATCAAATTCTGGGAGCGCAAGTTCCCACTGAACGATCTGCAACTGTCGTCGCGACCTGGGCACGGGGAGTGTGTGGGGAGCATCTCATTGTGAAAGAAATCGACCCATTCGATCGAGAGGGCTCGAATGGGCGTTGAGTGGAGATTTCAATTTATGGGATGTCCGAATGTGCCTGATGGGGTCAGAGTTTCAACTTATTGCGCAACCAAAGCTACTTTCCGTGCGGCTACATTCGCACTTACGAGCAGCCGCTTGTGCCGCCGCATTCGATGCATTTGTAGCAGCTGCCATTTCTGACCATGAGTGAGCCGCAGGTGAGACACAACGGGGCGTCTCCCATCTCATATGTTGACCGCATTGCCGCAGACACTTGAGAATTCCCGGAAGCAGGCGGGACCAGGTTCGATCCCGCTGTTTGCACCTCTCCTGCATGTTCCACTGTGCTCTCGATAGCGGTAAACAAGGGAAGCTGTGCTCCGGAAAGGAAGCGCAAGTCGATCCAGCGAAAGATATAATCCATGATCGATTTGGCGTATCCAAGGTTCTGATTGCCGGTCCATCCCGAGGGTTCAAAGCGCGTGTGCGAGAACTTGTCACACAGCACTTTGATAGGTACCCCGTGTTGCAGCCCAACGGAAACTGCCGCTCCAAAGCACTCCATCAATCCTGCAATGGTCGATCCCTCCTTGGCCATGCGGATGAAGATCTCACCCGGCTGGCCATTGGGATAAAGCCCAACGGTGATGTAGCCTTCGTGGCCGGCGATGCCGAAGTGGTGGGTCACTGCCATCCGTTCTTCCGGGAGCCGGTGCCGTACGGCACGTGGCGCGCCGGAAAGGTCGGCGACAGGTTCTTTCCCTACTACCTGCTTCGAATCGGCTTTCGCGCTGACCGGCTGCGAAGACTTCGAACCGTCGCGGTAAATTGCGACAGCCTTCAGTCCCAGCCGCCAGGCTTCGAGATAGGCGCTCTCGATATCGGCAACGGTCGCCTCAGCAGGCAGATTGACCGTCTTTGAGATCGCGCCCGAAAGAAATGGCTGTACCGCCGCCATCATCCGGACGTGTCCCCGCCAGTGGATCGAGCGGCTTCCTTTTGCTGGACGGAACGCGCAATCGAAGATCGCGAGATGCTCTTCGCGAAGTGCGGGAGTGCCTTCGATCGTGCTGTGGGTCTGAATGTGGCCCTCAATGGCAGAGACTGCCTCCGTTGTGTATCCGAGCCGCAGAAGCGCGGTGCCAACTGCCTGGTTGACGAGGGTGAGATATCCGCCTCCCACCATCTTCTTGAAGACGACGACTCCCAGCATCGGCTCGATGCCGGTGGTATCGCAGTCCATCATGAAGCCGATGGTGCCGGTGGGCGCAAGCACGGTGACCTGTGCGTTGCGAAAGCCGGAGACCCGTCCAAGCTCGTCGGCCTCTTCCCAGACATCGAGTGCCGCACGCCACAGCTCGGCTGGAAGCCTGGAACCGCTGTCGTAGAGTGCTTGCGCCGCGGCGCGGTGCTTGGCGATCACTTCAAGGAAAGCGGTTCGGTTCCGGTGATAGCCGGGAAACGTTCCGCCGTGTCCTCGCCCCAGAGTGGAATCGGCCGGAGCCAATGGCTCCATCGTGGCCGCAATCTCAGCCGACGCCTTGTAGGCCGCTCCTCCCATCAGCGCAGTGACGGCCGCGGCCATCTCCCGTCCCTCGTCCGAGTCGTAGGGCAGCCCCATTCCCATCAGCATGGCACCGAGATTCGCGTATCCCAATCCGAGCGGACGGTAATCATGAGAGTGGATGGCGATCTGCTCGGTTGGGTAACCGGCATGATCGACCAGGATGTCCTGCGCCACGATCAGCACGCGGACGGCATGGGCGAACAACTCGGTATCGAAAACTCCGTCACGCACGAACTTCACCAAATTGAGGGAAGCCAGATTGCAGGCCGAGTTGTCGAGGAACATATACTCCGAGCAGGGATTCGAGGCGTTGATGCGGCCGGACTCCGGACAAGTGTGCCAGGAGTTGATGGTCGTATCGAACTGCAGCCCGGGATCTCCGCAGCGCCAGGTCTCTTCCGCAATCTGGCGGAAGAGCGCTGTGGGATCGACCGTTTTCACGGCCTCTCCTGTGCTGCGCGCCACGAGAGGCCAGCTCTCCCCTTTCTTCTCTTCGACCATTTGCATGAACGCGTCGGTCACCCGGACCGAGTTGTTGGCATTTTGGTAGAAGACGGATGCGTAAGCCTCGGAATCAGGTCCGGCGCCGTCGTAGCCGGCTGTGACCAGAGCCTTCGCTTTGGCTTCTTCCCTGCTTTTGCAGGTGATGAACTCCTCGATGTCGGGATGGTCCACATCGAGGATCGCCATCTTCGCCGCCCGGCGCGTCTTCCCGCCGGATTTGATGACACCGGCAAAGGCGTCATAGCCGCGCATGAAGCTCAAAGGCCCGGAGGCGGTGCCGCCGCCTGAAAGAGTTTCCATGCTGCCGCGGATGGGCGAGAAGTTCGTGCCCGTGCCCGATCCCCATTTGAACAGCATGCCCTCGGTCTTCGCCAGAGTCAGAATCGACTCCATTGAATCCTCGACGGAGTTGATAAAGCAAGCAGAGCACTGCGGCTTGCGATAGCCTGCGGCGTCCTCAACAACCTCGGCGCTGGTCTCCTCCCAGTGCCAGCTTTTCGCTTTGCTGTTGGGCTCCAGCCGGTCGCATCCCACGTTGAACCAGACCGGCGAATTGAAGGCCGCGTACTGGCCTATCAGCAATGCGGTGAGTTCGCGCCCGTAGATTTCCGCGTCGCTTGCGCGCTGAAAATATCCAGCGCTGGTGCCCCAGACGACGATTGCAGTGACAACGCGCTCGATCAGCACATCGACACCGGATTCCCGATTCTCCGAACCCAGCGACCCGTGAAAGTATTTCGAAGCGACGATATTGGTGGCCGTCTGCGACCATTGTTGCGGCGCACGGATGTTCTTTTGAGAAAACACCGTGTTTCCTTGATTGTCCTGGATCACGGCGTCGCGGACTTCCCAGGTCACCACATCGAACGGATGTACTTCCTGCTCAGAGAGTCTGTACGCGAAGGTAAGTCCGTTCGCAGTAGCAGTATGTGTTGACATTAGTAGCCTCCTTTCGAGGTGTTTTGAAGCCCACGCCTTATCGCCCGGTTCATTGAGTGAACGTTAAAAGAGTTGACGATCCAAAGCGGCCAACCCCAAAACGGGGTTGTACGTCGAGTCCGCTTTTCGGTCAAATTCGCAGCAGGATGCCTATGGATTGCTGAGCGCATAGCTGTAGGACTGCTGCGCGTAGCGACGCCGCTGAAGAGCGAGACGTTCTGCTGCTTTCAGAGCGTGATGACTTTGAGACCGGGGATGAGTTGGAAGTGTCTGACGTTCAGTGTGGCCACATCGAAGCCGAGATGCAGGGCTGTGGCTCCGATAATGAGGTCCTCGAAGGCAATGCTGTTGCCCTGGGAAGCCTGTTCGCCCTCGATGCGTCCGGCAAGCTGCGCGATCTCCAGAGTCACCGGATGCACGATCAGATCGTGGAAGGCTCCCTCGGCGAAAACGCGCCGCCGTTCGCGGTCGGCTTCGGTCTTGGCCCGGTAGATGCCGTGCGTCAGCTCCACGACGCTGACAGCCGAAAGCGCAATATCGATCTCGCCATACCCGACCCGCGTCTGTCGAAGGATGTCTTCGATGGCCTCTCCACGCCGTTCGCTTGCGATGAGGATGCTGGTATCGAGGATCAGTCCCATGCCGACGTGTCGCGGGGCTTGCGGTTGCGAATGATCGCTTCCATGTCAGCGGCGAACCCGGCATCCATCACCGGCTTGTAGCCCAGCTCTTTCGAGCGGGTCTCGGCCAAAGCGATGGACTCGGAGATGGAGCGGCGTGGCGGAACAGGAGCATGGATCACTGCTACGGGCAGCGTGCCGTTTTCGATGACGATCTCCGCACCCGCGCGAACGTGGGCCATCAGGCCGGCGAAATCGCGGGCAGCGTCAGCTTCTGAGATGTGTATCGTTGCCATACTCACGATAATACCTCCATTTGATGTGAGATAACTTTCCAGTAGATCTTCGCGGTCCAGGGGACTCCAAACCAGCTCAGCCTGCGTGCGCATGCGGCTCTGTAGTTTCCTTCAGGCGTTTCCGCGCTTCCCGACGCAACTCGTCAAAGGCCAATGGCTTGGCTGGACCGCTCGCCTTTCCCTGCTTCCACATCTTGCGAAGGCGTTTAACGTCTTCCCGGCGCAATTCGCGTTTGAATTGCCAGTCGCGGATGGCCTCGCGAACAATCTCGCTGGTCGTGGCATATTCACCCGTTTCGACAGCGGCCTTGAGCGCATTGATTTGCTCGCCTGTTAAGGCCACGCTAACTTTTTGGATGTCCGGCATAGTGTGCCTCCATTCCGTTCCTAGAGCAAATATTGCTACTTCTTGGGCAGAAAGGCAAATATAAATTCGCTTGTACATCTGCGCACACTCTCATCATTCTTTCGCTTTGAGGTGCGTATCATTCTCGCGCAAGAACGTCTCAATGTCCGAAGCACTCGCCAACAGCTTCTGCCACTGTTCCTTGTACAACGTGACCGGAAAGCGGCCCAGACCGTACACGGACAAACCGCCCTTTTCGCTCACTTTCAGGCTGATCTTTCCTGCAGTTCCTTTCGCCTTCAATTGCGCGTTCTCAGCGCGCAAACGTTCAAGTTCTGCTTTCATATCTTCGTCTGTCATGGATTCGTCTCCTTATCGATCAGAGTCAGTGTAGTCCGCCCAGACAGCCCGTGATGAGCCAGGGTACGCCGTCTCGCTATTTCGTTGAGAACGTTCATACCTGGCCCATGCTTCCTCTTTGCGCTGTGGCGTATTCACGCTACTCGGATGTGGTGGCCACGGAAGACCGTTGCGCCCTCCACTGGCTCCTTGGCTGCAATCGCTTGCTTGATCGCATCGTTGGCTGGAATTGTCGCCTGAACGGCGTCCGTAAGAAGCGGCTTCAGGTCCTCCGGCAAGGCGGCGATGAGCCGCTCCCAAGTCCTTCCGTCAAATCTGGCTTCAACGCGTTGCAACCGAAGCGGGAGCGCAGCCGCGTCGGTAATCCGAACCGTGTCCTGCGAGTTCTTCTGGCAGCGGATGGTAAATTGTTTTCCTTCCATCTTCGTCAGTTCACGGCTCTGGAGGTAATACAGGACCAGCGCCTTGGTCTGATCCACTTTGTTTTCTGCGCTTTTGCCACGCGCGGTCAGCCGTGCGGCTTCGCCCTTGCAGTAACTAGTCCTAGCTTCCATGACGCGGATGAACCGGCCGATTCGATCGACCTTTTCGCCAAAGGCTTCACAAAACTGTTGAAACCGTTCGGTGCTTTCGGGGCTGGCTTCGCCGTTCTCTTCCAGCTCATCCTGAATGCGATCGAACAGAAGATCGAGCTCGCGGTCGATATCGAATAGGGAATGATCGGCAGCGATGGTTTCAGGGGTGGCTTTGTTCTCCGGCTGCGCTTGAGCAAACGGTAATACAGGCGTCTGAATTGTGGCCATGATGGTTTCCTTTTGATGTGGTGGGAATGAAGAAAAGCCCGACGCGAGAAACCGGGCTTTGAGCAAAAACAAGCCATCCGACATGGACGGATGACGTGAACTTCTTGAGCGGTTTCAGTTCCCGATGTTCTTGAGGTAGAACGTCGTTTCTGCACCGATGAGACCGGTCAAGGTCAAAGCCTGGAGAATGACTGCGAGGAAATCTCTTGCTTTCACACAGTTGCCAAACTGGTTTGCATAACAGTCAAACGCGATCACTATGCACTGAAAAAGGGCAGGAGTGGGAACCTGCCCTTTTTAGGGGGGAATGCCACCGACGCCCAGAATCAGCCAAAGAGGCACATCTGTTCGCCGGCAATGTGTGCTGTCGGCCAGAGCGGAGATGGCTTCCGCTTTGGCCGTGGTTGTGCGGTATGGACCAGATGCAGACCATCGCCTTCGGGGACCGGGAACTCGAAGTCGAGTTCCTGTGGTACGTCCACGATCTCAGATGGAAGAACAACTGGCGGCAGAATTGGAACTTCAGCGCCTGCCGGCTGATCCGGCGCGTGCTTGGCCCGTTCCCGTTCCAGCTCTCGCCATACCGAGTCGGCAGATTCTCCGACTCCACCCTTTTCGACCAGCTCGCGAGCCATGGCAGTCAGCAAGTCCTCATTGGCATCGAGCGACTGCAGCCCTTCCCCGGAGAACTTCCCTTCCATCATGAGCGCGACCAGCATCTTTTTGCCCATGTGGCGAATGCAGGTCTCCTGCATGGTGCCTTGGTAAGCAAGAAACTTCACTCGCACAGGGTATCTCTGCCCGATCCGCCACGATCTCCGGCTTGCCTGCCGCAGCGTGTGCAGCGAGTATCCCGTTTCGTAGAAGTACAAGGTCGGAAATGCCAGCAGGTCGAGCCCCGTCTCCACCAGCCTGGGATGGCAGATGACAACCTCGACGCCGGCACGCAGCTGCTTCTCGTACCATGTCTCACGCTTGTCCGTGGACACAGTCGCACGCAGGACTGCTACCCGGAAACCGGCTTGCTGGAAGATTCGTTCCAAACGCTCGGTCACATCATGCTTCCCGGTGAACGTGGCGTAGACCTGACACCGTCTGCCCTGGCTCAACTCCCCACGAATGTCCTCAATGAGACGCTTCTCCTTGGCATAGGTTTCAGTCTCCGGCAGGTCTTCCGCTTGCGTGACGAAGAACGGCAGCATACAGCCCTGTTTCGGATCATATTCCTTTCCCCAGATTTCGCCGATTCCATAAGGATGGTCCGGATACAAGAGCAGCGTGTTGAGCATGACACTCATCAGGCTCTTGTTGCCCCGATGCTCCTTCATGGCTTCGGTAATGTCCTTCTCGATAGCCTTGTAGGCTTTCGAGAGCGCATTGTCCATATCGACCGAAATCACCGTCTCCTCATACGAGGGGAGCTGATCGGAGATATCTTCGAGCGTGATGAAGGCTGTCGACTCCATCAGGTATTTGCCGAAGAGTAGGGGCGAGGCCCCGGGTTTCCGGAGCACCTGTACCGTTCGTTTCTGCGCCTTCGAGCAGGCGTTGTCCGCCTCACGGACTTTTTCGACCGTCTCCAGGACGCCATACTGCTCTTGAAAGTCCCTGCGACCCTGGCTGCCGGCCTCGTATCCCGCCGCCACCATCTGCCGCGGTTCCATGCGATAGAAGATATTGAAGAGATCGTCGGCATAGCCGCCCATCAGGGTCCCGGTCAACGCAATCAGCTTCCCGGCGCAACGCGCCAATACTCCCAATCCATTGCCCTGAGCGGTATCGCCAGCGAGTTGATGCAGCTCGTCGGCCACAGCATAGTCCCAGCAGCCTTTCATGTAGCGGCCGATATAATCGAGCGGCGCCATGCGCTGAATGCGGCTGCTGTCCGCCTGCCAGAGCGCGGAGAAGCGAGTTGTCCCGTCCTCCCCACTCTTGAATGTCTCGCTGAATTTTGCTTCGCGGAGATCCAAGCGGCTGAGATAGCCTCCGTCGCTCGCGGGAACGGCATGGCCAGTATCGGGATTGATCAGTCCGCCGAGCTCTGGCCCGCTTCTCGCAACCCGGAAAGCATGTTTCCAGAAGTAACCGAGCTTGCCTTTCTCTTTGCCCATGATGAAGAAGGCCGGTTGAGGACATAGTGCACGCCATCCCTTGCGGCCCATGCTGCGGAGCTTCGGGAGCGAGGTCGTGATTCCTTTGACCACGATCTGACCCTTTTCGAGCTTCACCTCGACGATGCCGTGCGTGTTCCTAGGATCGCCGCCATTGCGCAAGTCTTCGATCACGAAGGCACGCGCGTTGGGGACCGTCAACAGAGCTTCCCGCGCCCACTTGCGAACGATATGCGGTGGACACATCACGATCGAGGTATACGGCTTATTGCCGGCATCGACGTGCATGGTGCCGAGGGACATGAATGTCTTCCCTGCCCCACACTCGGCCACGATGCGGGCTGCCCGTGCCGTCTTCAGATATTTCGCAAGTCCGGTGATAGCAAGCGCCTGCGCTGGCAACGGTGTTCGCAGCAAGGTTTGGAGGGCGGCTGCAGACGCATCCTTCGGCGACTGAAGCGCAGGGTAGGTTTGAACAATACGCTGGCCCAATTCGTGAGACATGGCCCTTAAATAATCAAAATAAGAGGAATACTTTTCCACGATGAATCTCCTGAATGAGCGAATGAGCAATAAAAATGGCCAGCAGATGCTGGCCTGTGGCAAAACTTTCCACGGTTGTTGCTGATGTCGATAAAAGACATCAGCAACGAGAATCAGAGTTTTGAATCGAGGAGCGCGGACGAATTACAAACGAGGTGAAATTCCCGTCCTAAGTAAACAGCTCGCCGTTCTGAATGTTCTTCAGTGCATCCTGCACCTTGAACGACGGCCAGAGCACAGGTCCATTCACTTCGGGAAAGCACAACTCGCCCTGCTCAAGCCCTTTAGAGACGATCTCCAAAAGGCTGTCCCGCGTCGCCAGGATGGCTACCGGACCGCAGCCAATTCCTTCAAGCTGTGCTACCTTCTCATCCCGCTCCAGACGATCGATCAGCCAATCGGTCCAGCGAGGGTCCGCCGGCACCCCCAGAAAGCTGACCAGCGTTGTCCAGGCCAGAGTGCGATCGTAGTTGAGCAGAAACGTCTTCCCTGCACTTCCGTTAGCATGAAGCGCCTGGGAGACAGCGACGAGGTGGCGCAACGGTTGCTTCCGCCCTGGAATGGTCAACGCACCGCGATAACAGGAAACATCCGCTCCCATACTGATGACCTTCGCTTTGCCATCCGGAAAGATCAGCGTAAACGGGTGCTTTTCGTGAATGGCCGCGACGATAGCTCCCACGTCCGCATCACCACCGAAGACGCTGAGCAGGTGACCCTGCTCCTCTTCTCCCATATAGCGGTCGACGTGGAGCTTCACCCTGGTTTGGATCTTTTCCGTTGAGCGGACGTATTCAAGCTGGCCCAGTCGGAGATGTGCGTTCTTCATCTGTTTCGTCCTCCTGTTTCTTCGCAGATTCTGTAAGCAGGAGCGTGCGTCCGTCCTGGTAGACCAGCGAGAGTTCGTTCGAGAAGCGCTCACGCTTGCGAGTGATCTCAACGTTCTCTTCCTTCTCGTGAATGACGGTGGTGTGTTTTACAGACCGCCAGCGCGCAAGGTGCCGGTCTGAACCTTGCCCGAAGACGCCATTCAGCAGTCCAGCTGTGCAGAGCAGCCCGACATGACCTCCATGTAAAGGTGTGATCGGCCGTCCGGATGCCATCTCTTCTTTGGGCAGCAGAAACGGCGTGGCCTGTTTCCACGCCTGGGACTGAGGGATCTGGTCCTCGATCTGATCGAGCGGGAAACCTTTGTGAATAAGCGTGGCTGCTGGGGTGCCAGGAAGGGAGTAGGGCTTATTCTCCTCATCAAGGTTGGACATCGGACGGTGTCCATAGATGGTCTGCTGTAGCAATGTCCGGTTCATTTCGAGTGCATAGCCACGCACGGGCTTGCGGACGGCAGTGACAGCAATCTGCTTGAAGCGCACCGACTCCGGATCGGTCAATTGGAAAACTGCAATCTCTGTGAAGTTGGCCGCGAGAAGAGAAGCGCAGGCATGGAGCCGGTCAAAGGGAATCACCAGCACCAGCAACCCTCCCACCATCAGCCAGCGATAGGTGTGGTCGAGAGAAAGGTATTCCATGCGCTGATTGCACATCGGGCCAATCTCGGAATCGTATGGAGGGTTCAGGCAGAGCAGCGAGAAGGTCTCCACCTTAGCATGCACGTCGAACATGTTTCCCTGAATGGTCGCAATCCCTTGCTCTGTGGCGGCAGCAGCACGGTCCGCATCGAGTTCGATGCCGTACCGATTACAATCGAGACCTTCGGTTAGAAGGTGGAGCGCCGTACCGGTTCCGACACAGGGATCGACCACACTGACGGAATGATTGGAGTGGATGAGCTTCCGCAGGCGGCGTCCTTCAGCCTGTGGCAATGGAAAAAATCCGAGTTTAAGTCGCGCTGCGCTGCGCATAAAAGTTGTTCCCTTCTGAGATTTCCGGCATGTGAAAAATCGATCATGATCTGGCCATTTGGCCTGAATCTGGTTGATCTAAATTGTCACTGTGCTGGTAAGGAAGATCCGCAGGTGACGTTTGGCTGGACTTCTTCCGGTTGGCCGACGAGCCACAGGATTCGAACTCGACGGTCGGAACGAAACTTGCTGAGTGACTCCATATTGACTGATGGCAACAAATGAGTGGCGACCAATTTCGCGCTCCGGATGGAAAACCGAGGTCGCTGCCTCGTGGAATGCCCGGCAAATTTTGTACCAGTAGGTCAGAGGGAGAAACTGGACAAAAGGAGCAGGGAAAATGGCAAGGAAGATATATAAGCCGGAAGAGATCGTGAATCTGCTGCGGCAGGTGGAAGTGCGGTGGCGGGCGGGAAGATGCCGCCGCAGGCATGCAAGGAAGCCGGGATCGTGGAGCAGACCTACTATCGCTGGCGCAGAGAGTACGGAGGGTTGAAGGTAGGCCAGGCGCGACGGCTAAAGGAACTGGAGCAGGAAAACTCCAAGCTGAAGCGGCTGGTGAGTGAGTTGAGCCTGGAGAAGCTGGTGTTGAAGGACATCGCCTCGGGAAACTTCTAAGCCCGGAACGACGGCGCTGTGCGGTGAATCATGCTCGTCGGGATCATGGGATGAGCGAGCGGCTGGCGTGCCGGGTGGTGAAGCAGCCACGCGGCACTCGAACGCTACCGACCGACACAGCGGGAAGACGAAGATCGACTGACCCAGGCCATCATCGAGTTGGCCAGTCAATACGGGCGTTACGGCTATCGCCGGATTACGGCGCTGCTGCAGCGAGCAGGCTGGCGAGTTGGCAAGGACCGGGTCGAGCGCATCTGGCGTCGCGAAGGACTGAAGATACCCAGGAATCAAAAGGCAAGAGGGCGGTTGTGGCTCAACGATGGCTCGTGCGTGCGGCTGCGTCCACAACACGCCAACCATGTATGGAGCTATGACTTTGTCAGCGTGCGTACACACGCTGGCCGGGCGGTGCGGATGCTGAACCTGATCGATGAACACACACGGGAGTGTCTGATGATCCGGGCTGAACGGCGATGGTCGAGCGCCAGGGTGATAGAAGCGCTGGCTGATGTGATGGTTGTGAAAGGAGTGCCGGAGCATCTGCGTTCAGACAACGTACTAACGCGGGAAAGAAAAGTCCGAGAGAAGAGAAGGTCCCTTAGCATCCCGTACGGGATGTGCTTGAGGACGACTGTACCTCCAAGTGGCTTCCACGAGCAAGGGCTGAGCGTTCGACCATAGCGACACGAGATCTGCCGAGGGTGCGCAGTCTCCACTGTACTCAAAACGAAATCTCAACCAAGTGGAAGGCCGGATCATTATCTACAAGGTCCTTACGGCCTCGACGGCCCGTGCGAAGCGGCTCTTCCACTTGGTGCCGCCGCTTCATGGAAGCAGCGGAAGTCGGTTCCGGTTTTGATGATCCCATGGGCCACGCGTGCCATCTTGGCGGCGACGGCGACGTATGCCATACGCTTGCGATCGGCATTGGAGGGATCACGCCGGAGATATCGTTCGAACTTGTCCCGAAAGCTGTTCTCGGTCTGGCGAAAGATCCAGGCCGCAGAACTTGAGGAACTGACGATGATGGCTGAAGCGGCGCAGATCTCCGGCTTCAGCCAGGATGGTGAGCGCCAGGATGGGACCGATGCCGGGAATCTGCTGGAGACGTTGAAAGTCGTCGTTGTCCTTCAAGTGCAGGGCAGCCCGTTGCTCAAGCTGATCGCGCAGCTGGCAGAGTCGAATCATCTCACCCAGCACGACGCGGAACATCGCAACAGCTTCCGAGTCTTCCTGCACAGGGATACCAATCGACGACTGAGCCGTGCGATAGATATCTTCGAGCAGGCGCTGTTTACCGACCTTTCGCCCTACGACAGGCCACGCTTGCTGGACGAAGTCCTTCATCGAGAGGCGAGCGATCATGGCGGG